>Ga0310838_1001316_pt1 | contig 13611 bp, 10 predicted proteins | sample SM_ome_6_FD_202241 | JGI IMG/M metagenome (GOLD analysis project Ga0310838, IMG submission 202241) | Sorghum-adapted microbial communities enriched on stacked mutant (SM) sorghum from Joint BioEnergy Institute, Emeryville, California... ...
ACATCCAAAATCTTAAGACACTTTTCAATAACGGTTTCTTCTGGTATACTGTTACCCATGTTAATGCTCCTTTTGTAGAGGTTTTTGGGTAACTTGTCTATTATATCTCTACATTAGGAGTTTTTTTATAAATGTCTAATAAAAAATACCTTTTTTTGTTAAATTTTATTTATATTACCGTTTAAAAACATTTATTTGCAAAGTCAGTGTGGTTTACCATTAAAAGCGCCTGGTGTGGCAAAAAAGGATACAACGACTGTCAAAAAAGGCGGGAAATACACGTCAGTCGACTCGATTCAGCGGGAGAATTGGAATGGGCCGGTAAGAGAAGATAAAATTCTTGTGCTTTTAATCGATTTTCCGGATTTACCGCACGGACAAGTTAGTGAAGAAGATAATCCGGTGCTTTTATACAAAGGGGCTGATGCCTATAGCCGGCAACACTATCAAGATATGATTTTTGGTGATAATGGCTATACCGGTCCAGACGGACAACATTTTATTTCTCTGAAACAATTCTATGAACAACAGTCCGGGGGGAGCTATACGGTTTCTGGAACTGTTGAAGGGTGGTATACAGCAAAGCACAATGCCGATTATTATGGCGGTAACTACCCCGATGATAGTGGCAGTGACCGCAATCCGCGCGCCCTTATTGCAGAAGCTTTAGCAGCTGCAGCGGCGGACGGAGTAAACCTTTCCGAGTACGACATAGAAGATCAATTTGATTTGGACGGTGACGGCAATTACCGTGAACCGGATGGCATCATCGACCACCTCATGGTTGTTCACTCAGGGGTCGGAGAAGAAGCCGGTGGGGGGAAACTCGGTCCTGACGCCATTTGGTCGCATAGCTGGGATCTCGGCGGGGCATATGTCATTCCTGGAACCGCTGGGCAATCCCAAGCCGAATATGATATGAGTGGCAACCACTCCTTGATGGGCTATGCATATACAGTAGAGCCTGAAGACGGTGCTGCTGGTGTCTTTGCGCATGAATACGGTCATAACTTGGGGCTTCCCGATGATTATGATACGAACTATTCCCATAATAGTGTCGGCGAACCGGTAGGGTATTGGTCGATTATGTCTTCTGGCAGCTGGGGCGGTCTCATACCGGGTACGGAACCGACAGGTTTTGCACCGAAGGATAAAGAGTTTTTACAGGAAAATGTTAAAGCTACGGTTAACGGTGAACTGAAAGACTTGAACTGGTTCCATGATGTTGTTCTTAACTATGACGATTTGAAAAACGGCACACAGGTTTTGAAACTTGACGAAGCCAGTGTCAAAGGAACAAATGCTGATGGCGTGCGCATTAACTTGCCCGATAAAGAAACGGTCGTTAACACACCAACGAGTGGACAGTATGAATATTACGGTGGCGGCGTCAATAATGCCACGCTTTCGATGACCACTTCTGAGCCGATCGATTTGACAAACGCCAAGTCGGCACAACTAACATTCAATACGTGGTACAGCATTGAACAAGATTTTGACTATGCCTATGTCTCAGTTTCTATCGACAACGGAAAGACATGGAACAATATAGCTGGTAACATTACGACAACGGATGACCCGAACGACGCCAACCTTGGCAACGGAATCACCGGTGATTCAAATGGTTGGAAAGAGGCTGTCTTCGATCTTTCAGCCTATGTCGGTCAGAATATTTTATTGAAATTTAGCTATGTCGGGGATCCTTATGTCACCCAAGCTGGTTTTTATGTCGATGATATTAGCGTGGTGGCTGATGGCCAAAAGATCTTTAGCGATGATGCGGAATCTGATTCGTCTCCGTTTAATTTAGATGGTGGTTTTGAGAAGAGCAACGGCAAAAAATACACCGAACAATACTATCTCGTTGAATGGCGAAACTATGCGGATGCTGATACAGCATTGGCACACATTGCCCGTGGAAATTCGGTTATGACCTATGACCCAGGCATGGTAGTCTGGTATGTTGACAACTACTATACGGATAACTGGGTCGGCGAACACCCTGGGGATGGATTCTTAGGTGTGGTGGATGCGCATCAAGTGACAGCATCTTGGAATGATTTAGCTCCGAAAGATGGTGTTGATGCATACGGACCAGCTGGTACGTCTTATCAAATTCAGGATGCTGCTTTTTCATTAAGCAAAACGGATGAGATGTATTTGGATTATTCCTATCTCAATCCTGGCAGCAGAGATCTTTATTTAAAATCGCAGCCAGCCATTCCGACATTTGATGATTCTCGGGATTATTCCAATAAAGGCCAAATTTATGCAGGGCGGAATATTCCAAAACTCGGCTTGAAAATTCACGTTGTCGGACAAGCCGAGGATATGTCTGTCGGTGAAATTGCTGTTCACGTTGGCGATGTTGACACATTAACATTGAATCCGTTAAAAACGGAAGTCTATTCGTCCAAAGACGGTCACAACAAAGTGAAAGTGTCCGGTACCGTCCATAATGACGGAAACGGTGAAAAAATAACCGTCACCTATGAATTGGTCAATGCTGAGGGCAAAGTCGTTCTCTCAAAAACGAAAAAGCTTTTAGGCCTTTACCAAAACTTTAAGCATACCTTTACACTACCTGAAGATTTACAATCCGGCGACTATAAGGTCGTTGTCACCGCGTCGGATGTAGATGGCAATAAGAAAACGGCAGAAACCAATATTAAAGTAGATAATGTCGCTCCGGTCATCAAACTAAAAGGGGATAACCCGTTAGTCATTAAGCAAGGTTCTGAATATAAAGAACCCGGCTATACGGCTACGGACAATGTTGACGGTGATCTTACCGGTTCGGTAAAAGTAACCGGAACAGTTAATGTCCATACCGTTGGTGAATACACATTAACCTATTCCGTGACCGACTCTACAGGCAATACCGCTTCCGTAACACGAACCGTGAAAGTTGAAAAAGCCGACACCGATAATGGTGGAACGGATAATGGCGGAACCGGTAATGGCGGTACGGACAACAATGGAGGAAAAGGCGGTACGGTTGATAATGGATCAGGTTCAGGAGGAAGCGGCTCATCAAACACTGGCGGCAACCTCCCGTCGACCTCTACCAATATGTTCAATTATATGACCGCTGGGCTCGTGTCGCTCTTCATTGCTTTAGCGCTTTGGCTGGCGCAAAGGAAGAGAAGAAAGTCTGTCGTTCAATAAGTTTAAGCAACATGAGGCTGACTCATGGGGCGGCTGACCCCAAATTTTTGAGTCAGCCTTTTAGTTGCACTTATCTTCACCCGGAATACCTTTGTATGTCGTTATCAATAAAAAAAACGCCAGGGTTGTCCCCGCGTTTTACATCGCTGACCGGTTAGCTTGGGCGCCTTACTTAACGGTGAATGAAAGCGTTGCTTTTGGCTTCAACTCCTTGTCTGTCAAAATAAAAGTGATGGTATAGTCACCCTTTGGCAGGCCAGTGACCGTAACATCATAGCTGAGCGTTCCACCCGGTTTAATCGGTGCGCTTGTCGGCATTTTGCTAAAAGTGTGCTCCTTTGAATATTGTTTTATAAACGGTGAGTCTTTTCCTTTAATGACGTAATCCAACTGTTGAGAGGATTCAAAACGAAAATTATATAAATGCGCGGTTTGATTTTTTATCGTAAATGTAAAAATTAATTGACCGTTCTTCTCTTTATACGTAATAGAAGGTTCCATTTTACCGGCAGCCATCCCTGGTTTTTTTACCGGTTTGTCAAAATCTTGGTATTCCGGAGGTGTATTTTGGGGTTGACCTTCGTTTACCGCAGTCGTCATGTGTCCTGCGGTTTTCTTTTCCGAATCACTTTTAGCTGGATCGGCGTTTCCCGAACATCCGCATAAAAAGAATGTAAAAATAGTCGCTGCGAGTAACAAGTGTTTAATCATCAAATACCTCCTTTGCCTTTTAGACGATCTAATTGGCTAAAAGGTTTCTATTATATTGTAAATGCCAATATATCATCTAATATGGACTGATAAAGATTCTGCACAAAGAAACTTGAGGCTACCCTTTAATGTTGTTGAACTTTTCCGAAGATTTATGTATCATAAATACATACCAACTGGTCAGTTTGCGTTGTGTGGTGAGGGGGTTGGACTTGGATTTTAGTTATTCAGAAAAGGTTATTCAACTACAGAAAAAGTTAAGCGCTTTCATGGAGGAGTACGTTTATCCGAATGAGGAAGTATACGAAAAACAGCTCAATGATGCCCCGACGCGCTGGACGGTACCGCCAATCATAGAAGAACTCAAAGCCAAAGCAAAGGCAGAAGGTCTTTGGAATCTATTTTTGCCGGATCGTGAATATGGTGCCGGTCTGACGAATCTTGAGTATGCCCCGCTTTGCGAAATCATGGGTCGTTCGCTCATCGCCCCGGAGGTGTTCAATTGTAATGCGCCGGACACAGGAAATATGGAAGTGCTTGCCCGCTATGGTACCGATGAACAGAAGGAAAAATGGCTAAAGCCACTTTTAAGCGGGGAAATCCGGTCCTGTTTTTCCATGACAGAGCCGGATGTAGCTTCTTCGGACGCGACGAATATACGGGCAAGCATTGTCCGGGACGGTGATGAATATGTCATTAATGGACGGAAATGGTGGTCATCGGGTGCTGGAGACCCCCGCTGTAAAATTGCCATTGTCATGGGAAAAACGAACCCAAATGCGCCAAAGCACGAGCAGCAATCGATGATATTAGTGCCGCTTGATACACCAGGTGTTAAGGTGGAACGAATGCTATCTGTATTCGGGTATGACCACGCACCTCATGGGCACGCCGAAATCACGTTTGAAAATGTTCGAGTCCCCGCCGCCAACATCATTTGGGACGAAGGGAAAGGCTTTGCGATCGCCCAAGGCCGCCTTGGCCCGGGGCGCATTCACCATTGCATGAGGTTGATCGGTGCCGCCGAACGCGCTTTAGAAATCATGTGTCAACGCGTGCTGGAACGAAAGCCGTTCGGAAAACCGCTCGCAGCACAAGGCGTCATTCAAGAATGGATCGCTGAATCCCGTATGGACATCGAACAGGCTCGGCTTCTTACGCTTAAGGCCGCTTACATGATGGATACGGTCGGTAACAAACAGGCTAAAACCGAAATTGCCATGATCAAAGTCGTTGCGCCTTCTATGGCTTTGCGGGTGATTGACCGGGCTATTCAAGCATTTGGGGCCATGGGTGTTAGCCAAGACACATTCTTAGCCGCGCATTGGGCGAATGCGAGAACCCTGAGGCTCGCCGATGGACCGGATGAAGTGCATCGGGCGCAGATTGCCAAACTCGAGCTAAGTAAATATGCCAAATCATCATCAAGGAAGAGGTGAAAACATTGGGTGTCCTTGATTTGTTTAGATTAGACGGAAAAACGGCGCTAGTCACTGGTGGCGGGAGAGGCCTTGGTGAACAAATCGCGGAAGGTCTTGCTGAAGCAGGGGCAAATGTCGTCGTCTGTTCCCGGAAACTGGAGGCTTGCCAAAAGGTCAGTCAACGCTTGGAGGAAATGGGCGTACGATCTATGGCTTTTCGATGTGACATCACGAATCCTGATGATATCACGCGCGTCGTTGAGGAGACCGTTCAACATTTTGGGACGATTGACATTTTAGTCAACAATAGCGGCGCGACATGGGGGGCTAAGGTTGAAGATATGCCGCTTGAGGCATGGCAGAAAGTCATCAATACCAATGTCACGGGCACTTTTTTGATGAGTCAAGCTGTCGGTAAAGTCATGATTGCCCAGGGAGGGGGAAAAATCATAAACATTGCTTCGGTGGCTGGTCTCGGCGGTGTCGATCCAAGGGTGATGAATACAATCGGCTACAATACTTCAAAAGGCGCCATCATTACCTTTACGAAAGATCTCGCGGTCAAATGGGGACCGCACGGCATTACAGTTAATGCGATTGCTCCGGGATTTTTCCCAACAAAAATGTCTAAAGTGATTCTTCAATATGCAGGCGATTATATCGCCGGAAATACCCCGCTAAGGAGACTGGGGACGGGCAAGGATCTTAAAGGGGTGGCCGTATTCCTAGCTTCAGAAGCTTCCGCCTTCGTGACTGGGGATACGATCATCGTCGACGGTGGAAGCCACGCGATGTAAAGAAGGGGAGATCCCGTTTTCTGAGTGATGTCAACCGTTTATCATTGCCGTAGGCACTGGCTTTGGTGGTGGGCCAACCGCCCATTTAACCTCTATGACAAGCGCCTATCCGCATATTTGGAAAATGTCATCAACGGATTTATACGTTTTTTTTACCTAGACGCCTTCTTACTAGAATTCTCACCTCATGATTCGTCATCCGAGCACTCGCTATATATCTTTGTTATTTCCTATATTTCAAGCAGGGAATTCGTCCCGTGAAAGGAGTAGAAAGTCATGAGCCCAAAACCTTGGTTACAACATTACAGCGGGGAAATCCAATGGGAGATGGCTATCCCAAATAAGACGATGGTGGAGATCCTTCGTGAGACCGCAGAGAAGGTTCCCGACCGCGATGCCTTGCGCTTTTACGACAAAGCGATCACATACCGAGAGTTAGTCGGGCTTGTTCAAGCTTTTGCGTCGGCCTTACAGAGGATCGGTGTAGAAAAAGGGGACCGCGTCGCCATCATGCTTCCGAACTGCCCGCAATACGTGATTAGTTATTACGGTATTCTTTCGGTCGGCGCCGTTGTGACCCAAGTGAACCCGATGCTGGTTGAAAGGGAGCTGACCTTTCTTTTAAACGACTCAGGGGCAGAGACCATTGTCGTATTAGGGGATTTGTATCAACGCGTCAAAGCCGCCCAAGCCAAAACAAACTTGGAAAATATCATTGTTGTCAATTTACAGTCGATTAAAGAAAACTATGTAAGAGATCTGACCTTCGAACAATTTTTGCAATCCTCAAACGGCATCGTTTACCCCGTCGATATTGACCCCGAAGAAGATCTGGCGGTTCTTCAGTATACAGGGGGAACAACCGGGCGCTCGAAAGGGGCGATGTTAACTCATAGAAATATCGTAGCTAACGCCTACCAATGCTATGAATTCTATAAAGAATCATTGGTCTTTGGAGAAGAAGTTACTTTGACCGTGATTCCGTTATTCCATGTTTTTGCCATGACTTCCGGGATGAATTTGTCAATCCTTAATGGTGCTACAAATATTTTATTACCCCGCTTTGATCTTGAAGAAGTTTTAAATGCGATCAAAAAAGAACAGCCGACAAGTTTCCCCGGTGTGCCAACGATGTACATTGCCATTACCAATCACCCGAAGGCTGAAGAATACGGCATTAACAGCATTCGCGTTTGTAATAGCGGTAGCGCGCCAATGCCTCTTGGCATTATGCGGGAGTTTGAAAGTAAAACGGGTGCTTTAATTCTTGAGGGATACGGGCTTTCTGAAGCCTCCCCAGTTACCCACTGCAATCCGCCGTTTTCTGACCGTAAACCTGGGAGCATCGGCATCGGCATTCCGCTGACAGAATATAAAATTGTTGACGTTGAGACCGGTACTAGAGAAGTACCGTACGGGGAACTTGGGGAATTGGTGATAAAGGGACCGCAAGTCATGAAAGGTTATTGGCGCATGCCTGATGAGACGGAAAAAACGCTCCGAGATGGTTGGTTATATACCGGTGATATCGCGAAAATGGATGAAGATGGCTATGTCTATATTGTGGACCGGAAAAAAGACATGATTATCGCCAGTGGTTATAATATTTATCCGCGTGATGTTGAAGAGGTGCTTTATGAACATCCTGCCGTTAAAGAAGCCGCTGTCATCGGCGTTCCTGACCCTTATCGCGGCGAAACGGTGAAAGCCTTTATCGTTAAAAAAGATGGTATGGATGTGACGGAAGAAGAAATCATTCGTTACTGTAAAGCGAATATGGCTAGCTACCGCGTCCCGACAATTGTTGCGTTTCGCGATGAACTACCAAAAACCAATGTCGGTAAGGTTTTGCGCCGGGCATTAAGGGAAGAAGAAGCGGCCTCCGGTAAATGATCCTAAACTTACCTTTGGTCGTGGTGAATGCCTCTATGGAAAAGGGAGTCTAAACCGCTCAGCCGTTGAACAAATGACTAAACCTACCAAATCGAGGCGACTTAGTTGCTCTTATGCTTTGAAAAACGTTTTGTGTGGTATAAAAAAACGGCAGGCGAGGCGCTGCCGATTTTTTTATTTTGAAGCATTCTGAACGCTATTTAAATGTGGTTTTCTGCGAGTTGGTCGATCGCCATTCGATTGAAAGGCTGTCGGGATGTGCCGCTCCGGCTCACGCGCTGTCTGTAAGACAAGATAGGCGTTTGAGACGAAGAGCAGAGAAGCAACAGACACGTGGATTAAAAACGATGGGATGCTAATATGGCTTGCGATGACGTATGCCCCACTGAATGCCTGCATTACCGTTAAAACGAGGGCTGTCAGGCCACCGTAAAACAGGTCGGGACGTTCGCTTTTGTATTTTTTTACTTGGTAAACAAAATGAACAAGAATGAGAAACAAGCCGATCGCAACGAGTCTGTGTCCGATATCAATTAAAAGCCCATGCTGAAGGGATTCATTTGGAATCGGCCAACCGGTAAAAAGGGCTCCATAACCTGAATGAGTGACATATGCCCCGTAATAAATCGCCAAGAATACGTAAACCATATTGAATTTCGCATGGCGTGATAGCTTAAGGGGCGTGACCGGCCGGAGTTGGCTGTTATCTTTGCTTGACTCAATTTGCCGGATCACAACGGCGAGTAAAACAACCGATGTTAAAGCCGTCAAAGCGGCACCCATGTGAAAAGCAAGAATATACGGCGATTGTTTAGTCAGCACGCTGAGTGCACCCAAGCCTGCTTCGGCAAAAAAGGCAATGACGCCTAAGCCGATGAACCATTTAATTTCCACCCAGTGCCGATATTGCTTCCAAGCCAAGACACAGGTTGCCAAAATCAATATGACAACAATGAATACAACGAGGCGGTGGGTATATTCAATGGTCGCTTCCGGAGTCCAGTGTTTCGGAATAATTCCTCCCTGGCAGAGCGGCCATTCCTTACCGCAACCCATTGTCGAGGCGGTGATGGTATCGACGAAACCCATAATAATAATAAGAAACAGGCCGACCGCGGAAACGGCTGCCAGTCCAAAGATTTTTTTTGGCTGAGGTTTTATTTCCATTTTTTTCACCCCGAAAGCATGCTTATAATAAATTTTCTAGCAAGACGTTCATCACCATTGCTAGGAATATAATGGGCAAATGAACCAGTGACGCATGAAAAGTTTTCTTTGCCCATTTTAACTCATGGTCGGGTTCATTCAACAGTTTTATATTAACCCCAAGGAACCATAAGCTAACGATAATTGAAGGGATTAAGTAATAGATCCCTAAGTCGTTCGTTAATCCGCATCCAATTGTTACTATACCAAGAATCACCGCATAAATGACACATTGAATTTTTGTCGTACGAGCACCTCTGACGACGGGCATCATGGGAACTCCTGCTCGTTTATAGTCATTATTTTTATATAAGGCTAATGACCAGAAATGCGATGGCGTCCAGAAAAAGATGACAAAAAACATCAGCACACTAGTTAAACTGATTTGTCCCGTGATCGCTGCCCAGCCAACGAGTGGAGGGAAAGCGCCGGCGCCCCCGCCAATTACGATGTTTTGCGGTGTCCGCCTTTTTAACAACATCGTATAGATGACCGCATAATAAATATAACCGGTGAAAGACAACAGGGCGGACAGCGGATTTAAAAAGGTTAAAAAGACAAAAAGAGATAATACCTGCAGCACAATGCCGTATATCAAAGCATTTTTAGCAGGAATCAAACCGTCAGGCAGAGGTCTGTGCTGGGTTCTTTCCATAATGGCATCGATATCTCGATCATACCACATATTGATCGCGGCTGCACCACCCGATGAGAGTCCGAGCCCGAGCAGTAAGGCGAGGCTGGTTACTGGATCAGGGAAGCCACCTTTTGCTACGATCGCCGCACAATAGGCGGTAAAGAGCAGCAAAGCGGATATGCGCGGTTTCATGAGCACCACATAGCCCCTAAATAATTCCCATATGGAAGCACCGGAGTAGCTTTCCGCTTTGGTATCAGAATAAGCCATTGGTTATCCCTCCTTTTTAATAGGATGGGCGAACCTGAAAACAGGCTCGCCTAATTGATTTTGACTATTTTGTTACAGCGCTTGCGAGTTAAAGGTCATAACCCAGATTGACCCGCCAATGATACAGACGACGAAAATCACTGCGATCGCCAGGCCAATAATATGGTATCTCGGGCCGTCAGATTCGGTAAAGTGCATGAAGAAGTAAAGCTGAACAACAATTTGCAAGACAGCCAGAATCAAGATGATGAACATGACCATCCCAAAGGACATCACATGGGCCAAACCGAGTCCGAGCGCAGCAAATGTCAGAATCAGAGAAAGCAAGAAACCGACAAGATTTTTCATTGGAACGTGTGGTGCTTTGTTCCCGTTCATGGTTGGTTGACTCATGATACCACCCCCGTCAAATAAACGACCGAGAAGATGAAGACCCATACGATGTCAAGGAAGTGCCAATACAAGCTGATGATAAATGTTTTTCGGGCGTTAATGGCATCGATGCCGTAACGAGCGATCTGAGTGATAATAGAAATCATCCAGATAATCCCGAGTGAAACGTGGCAACCGTGCGTGCCTACCAGTGTAAAGAATCCGGAAAGAAACGCACTGCGCGACATCGTATAACCTTCATGGTAATACTCGATGAATTCCCGAAGTTCCAAGCCGACGAAAGACAGCCCCAGAATGACGGTCACAATCAGCCAGCCGATCAAGCGCTTTTTATTATTATTTCTCATTGCGAAGATCGCTAAACTACTTGTAAAACTACTTGTTAACAAGATAACTGTTTCGGCTGTGAAGCCGGTGATGTTGTCAAAGAGTTCTTTATCCGTCACACCGCCGTCTACATGGGTGCGGAGGACGAAATAGGTTGCAAACAAACATCCGAAAAGGATAAGGTCAGTTGCGAGAAAGATCCAAAATCCTAAGATATTTAACGGTCCTTCATGACTCGTATACTCTAAAGGTAAAACTTTGCCTTTATATTTCGGAGATTCATGGACTGAACCGTGTGATGATTTATGAATAGCGGTTGACATCCTTAAAACCTCCCCAATGCGGCTTCCGAACGTTGTACTTCTTCAGCCGGAATATAGTGACTGTCATTGCGTTCTTGGGAGCGCAAGATCAATGTGACAGCGACACCTAATAGACCAACGGCACCCATCCACCACCAGTTAAAGACAAGGCCGAAACCAGCGATGAAGAAGAACAGTGACATGATAAATGGACGGCCGCTGTTATTTGGCATGTGAATCGGTTCAAACGGTTTTTGATGATTCAGTTGAACCAGAGACTGACCTTTTTGTTTCATTTCCCACCAGGCGTCGCGTTCTTCAACTTCCGGAATGTGGGCGAAGTTATATTCCGGAGCCGGTGATGGCACAGACCATTCGAGCGTACGGCCATCCCACGGATCGCCGGTCAAATCGCGTTCGCCATATTTAATGCTATACAGTATTTGGGCGACCATGAAGATGAATCCGATCCCCATCATATAGGCGCCTATGGTTGAGGTAAAGTTCATTGATGTCCAACCAGCGTCTGCCGGATAAGTATACACGCGGCGAGTCATACCCATGAAGCCGAGTGCGTATTGCGGCATAAAGCAGACATAAAATCCGATGTTAAAGAACCAAAACGCCCATTTTCCAAGACGCTCATCTAATTTGAATCCAAACATTTTTGGCCACCAGTAATAGAGTCCGGCGAGCAGTCCAAATACTACGCCGCCAATTAAGGTTTGGTGGAAGTGAGCGATGAGGAAGTAACTGTTGTGCACTTGGTAGTCAATCGGTACAGCCGCAAGCATGATACCGGTCATGCCACCAAAAGCAAAACAGGTGATCATGGCCATCGTCCAATAGATGGGCAATGTCATCCGGACACGGCCTCGGAACATTGTAAAAATCCAGTTAAATATTTTTACACCCGTCGGGATACCGATAATCATCGATGCAACCCCAAAGAAGGAGTTGACCCCAGCGCTGGCACCCATGACGAAATAGTGGTGGGCCCAAACAAAGTAGCTCACAATACTAATGACCATCAAGGAAGCCACCATTGATGCATAACCGAAAATCTTTTTCCTTGAGAAAGTGGCAACCACTTCCGACAAAATACCGAAAGCCGGCAAAATAACGATATAGACTTCAGGGTGCCCCCATATCCAGAACAAGTTAATGTACATCATGGGGTTGCCGCCGCCTGTCATCGTAAAGAAGTGAGCACCGGCCATCCGGTCGATCATTAAGAGCAACAAGGCAATGGTTAAAGCCGGGAAAGCAAAGATGATAACGATACAAGAAGCAAGGACCGACCAACAGAACAACGGCATTTTCATCAATTTCATGCCAGGTGCACGCATCTTAAGGATGGTGACGATAAAGTTGATGCCGGTCGCAATACTTCCGATACCGGAAATTTGCAATCCCAAGAGATAGAAGTTTTCACCAGGGCCTGGATCCGTCGGCAATTCGGTTAATGGCGGATAAGACATCCAACCGCCGTCCGGGGAACCCCCGATGACAAAGGATAAGTTAAAGAGCAAAGCTCCAAAGAAGAACATCCAAAAACTAATCGCGTTCAAATATGGGAATGCCACATCGCGAGCACCGAGTTGCAGCGGCACTGCGATATTGAATAAAGCAAAGATGAATGGCATCGCCATGAACAAGATCATAATAGTACCGTGTGTGGTAAAGATCTCATTGTAATGTTGTGCATCCAAAAAATGTTGGTTTGGCAGGGCAAGCTGTGTCCTCATCAGAAGGGCATCGACGCCGCCGCGGAATAACATGAGTAATGCCGAAATCAGGTACATGATACCGATGCGTTTGTGATCAACGGTAGTGATCCATTCACGCCAAAGCCATTTCCATTTTTTAAAATATGTCAGCGTAAAGATGATAGCTAGGCTGACTAAAACAATCGCAACATCTGACATATAAATCATTGGTTCGCCTGTGACAAAAAAGTTTGAGGCAAACTCTTTTAGTCGATCTAACATGTATAACCCTCCTTCTTACTTAGTGGGTTGCGCAGTTTTTTGATTTTCCATCATCATCCAGTGGTTCGGCATGTATTCGCCGCCGTTTTTCATCAGGATGTTCATATACAAGTCTTCAGGATAGGAAGAATAGGCGCTTTCCCCAACAACACTTTGTTTGCTGAGTTCCGCATAGCCTTCGTTCGTTAAAGCAGGTTTGGTGCTTTTTATTTCTTCCACCCACTTGTCAAAGTCTTCTTGCGATTGGGCATTGACTTTGAAGCTCATTTTAGCAAAATGTTTACCGGAAAAGTTGGCGCCTTTTCCAATGTACGTGCCTGGTTCATCAGCTTGTGACCATAAGCGCATGGCCATGCCGGGCATCGTATATTGCATGCCGCCCAGTGACGGAATCCAAAAGGCATTGATCGGTGCATCCGATGTCAAGACGAATTTGACAGGACGGTCTGTTGGTATATTCATATAGTTGACCGTTGCAATGCCTTGTTCCGGATA
>Ga0310838_1001354_pt1 | contig 13258 bp, 11 predicted proteins | sample SM_ome_6_FD_202241 | JGI IMG/M metagenome (GOLD analysis project Ga0310838, IMG submission 202241) | Sorghum-adapted microbial communities enriched on stacked mutant (SM) sorghum from Joint BioEnergy Institute, Emeryville, California... ...
GGAGAATATTCTACAGGGGTGGGTCATTTTCTTTTCGGCGCTGCTGGGTCAATTATATTCCGGCGGTGACAGTGAGAAACTAGATAGAACTTATCGCAATGTGCTCAGAAATGAACTTTTGGCAAGAATAAATGACCCAATATATATTAAAGAACTAAAAAATATATCTATTTAAAAATGTCAACCTAGTAATTTAACTAACCATCCAATTGATATGAGTGACACTAGGTAGATTATATGGATATAGGGTGTGCAGTATTGACTTGACCAATTATTAATCTCATCTCATCGTGAGTTTTCAAATACAGTAACCCTTGATTAAAAAATAAGGGGATATATGGGCTTCGAAGGGGAGTTGATCAGGAATCAGATAATCCCTTCGCCTCTATAAAGCAAAATCCTTGGCTGAAATGGGTTAAGGCTTTTTTATCGGGAACCGGAGGAGGGTGTCATTTCAAGTGCTATCTGTTTTTCCTGCAAAATTGACAATCTTGGGACAAATTATGCTAATTTATTGGATATGAAGACAATAGAAAACGGCTGAAAAATATCAGAAGTAGGAACTCGAGAGTTAACCAACTTTGAGGAGGACAGCAAAATGGATACCTCCAAAATGGAAAGCTTGTACCAAAAAATCGCTGCAACCGTAAACGAAATGATCCCCCAGGACTGGGCCAAAGTTCTAACCTACGCTGAAACCAGGGAAGGTTATGCAGCAGTTTATTTCTACTATTATCCAATCGGCTCTGATACACCGATATACAGCCTCGATATTCCGGATCACTTCAGCATAGATCAGCAGAAACACGCGCATGTGTTTTGCAAGTAAAAAATGCTTAGTTTTGCAGCAAAAAGTGCTCAACTCACTTGCCAGCAATAAAGTTACATAGGAATGCGTTCCATTGCTTGCTTGAAGCGGAAACTCTCGCCTGTGAAGGAAAGAATGTGCGCATGGTGTACGAGACGGTCAACGAGAGCTGAAGTCAGCTTGGTATCACCAAATATGGACGTCCATTGGCCAAATTCCAAGTTAGAGGTCACAATCACGCTTTTCTGTTCATAGCAATCTGCTATTACGTTAAACAGCAGCTCAGATCCGGTTTGGCTGAATGGGACGTAACCAACCTCATCGAGGATAAGCAGATCAACCTTCCTTAGCTTTTCTCGGAATCGGCTAAGCGTACCTGCAGCAAACTTCTCCTGAAGCACAGCCACCAAATCGGAGGCGCGGTAGAACAGCACGGCTTTACCGCGGCGGCAAGCCTCCACACCGAGCGCTGTCGCCATATGTGTCTTGCCTGTTCCTACAGCCCCCATCAAGAGCAAATTCTCTTTCTGTTCGAGCCATTCCAGACTTCGAAGCTTCTCCGGACTGCTGCCGCTTGGAAATGAGATGTGGTCGAAGACATATCCCTCAAAGGTCTTAATATGCGGAAACCCTGCTTGCTGCACAAGTTTTCCCAGCTTCGCACGGCGGCGGCCATCCAATTCTGCGCCCAGAATCTGTTCCACAATACTTTGAAATTCTGCATTCTGAGATATGTACTCCATCACATGGGCGAGCCGCAGCTGCCGGCACAACTCTGCCAGTTCATGCGCCATTTCAGTTCACCCCCATGAGTTGGTCGTAGCGGCCAAGTAAGGTGTCTGTACGAGTCCCTGGTGGTGAGAGTGTCTCTTCCCATGTAACCGGCAAGTCACGGCTTCCATGTTTCATGCCAAGGATCGATGTAATCCGGGCAATGGCCGTATCCTGGCCCAGCAAACCAATTGCTTCCTGAATCTGTTCAATGGTATACACATCACTCCAATGCGTGAGCGCCTGCAGACGCTCTTTTCGCTCTGTTAAGTCTTTTACGGTCACATACACTTGCAAAGGTTCCGGCAACATCCGAAGGAACTGTGAATGGGTCACACTGCGCGGTTTTCTTAGCCAACCCGAAAATACTTGTGACCATGGAACCTCCGCAACTCGCCCTGTATAGGATCTAGGCACTTCTCGAACCTTCTGGTGATGAGCGTTCAGGATAATAAGGCGATCCCAGTAGGTTTGGATCAGAACCTCACTGCCTGGCGCAACCAACCCCAACAGCGGGATTGTTGTATCTTCCACACGAATTTCCCCGTACTTGTTGACCACCGCAGTGGTTAATCGAAAGGCCTCAAATCCGCATTCCGGCAGTTTCAGCAGTTTGCTGCGGTCATCCTCCCACAGATCCGCGATTCTGCGGTTTAGCGCATAATGCTGACGCTGGCGATCTTGTAATGCCTGCTTTGCGAAGTATGCCGCCAACTGTTCATGGCTTTCATAGATGGGCAAGGGGACGGCCCAGTTTCGCTTCGAGTAGCCGCATTTGTTTTCCACATGCCCTTTCTCATGGCCGCTGTAAGGATTGCAGAATACGGCTTCAAATCGGTAGTGGGCGCAAAACCGTTGAAACCCTTCTGTTAACTGCCGCTCGCCTTGTTTCTCAATATGGACAACCGCAGCTGACAAATTATCGAACCAGATGCGCTGGGGAACTCCGCCCATCTGTTCAAAGCATTGCTTCATCGCTTCCAGAAAGCATTCCTGATTCTCTGCTGGTGTTGGATAGACGAGTGCAGCATTACTGTACGGGAAGGACATGACCAGCAGTTTGTAAGTGAGCAATCGGTGCTCTTGGCTTACCTCAATGGTTGTAAAGTCCACTTGGGCCTCTCCAGGCGGATGTTCGAGCCGTTCATACGTTTTGGCGCGTTCGAGTTCCATTTCGCCCTTTCGTTTCTTGACGTAGGCCAGCACAGTGCGTTGTCCGCCTGTAAATTGGTGTTCGTCTCTTAAGCGCTGGAAGATGCGAACGCCTGTATGGCGTTGTTTTCGTGGGAGCAAACGGTCTTCTTCCAGCCATGTATCAACGATCTCCATAAACGGTCCCATGACAGGACTTCTGTTTTTCCGACGATTCGCGGACATGTTCCAATCCGCTTTGTCTGCATATTTTTTAGCGGTTCGCCAATGAACTCCTACACGCTCAGCAATTTCATTAACCGAACAGCCTTCTACTTCGCGCAAAAACCTGATATATTGTTGTTGAGGCATTTTCAACATCCTTTCTTTTCTCCTCTCGCTACGTTGTCGACGAACATAACGATAGGGTGATAGATGGATGCTGACAAGTGTCTCTTTTTTGCATCTTAATTCGGCATTTTTACGCTGCAATATTCGGCATTTTTATTATGCGATAAACACGTGTTCTCCCGGTGGATGTTGCTTCCCCACATCGACAGGGCAAAACCGCAGGGCAGTAACTTCGCTTTGGCGGCGAGATCGACGGCATCCTGCTCCGACCACTGGTTGAAGTAGTCGGTGTGCCGGCCAATATAGGGCGGGTCCAGGTAGACAAAATCGTGCTTCTCGGCACGCGAAATCGTCAGCCGCCAATCCTGCGCCAGGAAGGTCCAGTCCTTGCCGTCCATGACGGACCCGATCTTGTCGATCTGATTGCAAATTTTGGTGATGAGCGCCGGCCGGAATCGTTCCGGTTTGCGGCAGAAGGGGACGTTGAACCCGCCTTTTTTGTTGAATCGCATCACGCCGTTGAAACAGGACCGGTTCAGAAAAAGAAAATCGTAAGGCGACTTCTCCGCATTGAAACGGTCGCGGATGTAGTAATAGTGGGCTTCCCCTTTTTCCGCGAGCGCCGCCCCTTCCTTTTCGAGGAATGCCCGCATCGTGCGGCCCGTGATTTCGCCGTTTTGAATGCCTTTGTAAAAGTTGATGATGTGTTCGTTCGTGTCCGAGACGACGGCCCGTTTTGGATTGGCGTTGAAGAGGACGACTCCCGATCCCAGAAAAGGTTCAATCCACGTTCCGCGGGCATCATCCCACCGGATGTTTTGCAGGATGAAGGAAACCAGCTTCGTTTTGATGCCTTGACACTTCACCGGAGGGACAATAACATGGACAGGAAAGAAAGGAAAATTCAAGCAAATCGCATCCTTCGCAGACGGCTTACCCTGACTTAACTATACGTCACCCCTGCGAGGAAAGGAATAGGATGGCGATCAAAGGAGGTTGGCCATGGATTCGTTGTCGGACAGGAGGGCCCAAATGCCGGAAGGCACGAACACGATTCTCAACCAGAGGACGTTGCAGGCGTCCAACCGGCGGTTGGCGGAGTTGCTGAAACCGGGCATGCACGTGCTGGACGCGGGTTGCGGGAGCGGGGCCATTACGGTGGGCATCGCCGAACGGATCGGTCCGGACGGCCATGTGATCGGCACGGACAACAATCCGCGGCTGATCGGGGAAGCCCGCCGGTGTTACGGGCATGTGCCCGGATTGTCCTTCGAAACGGCCGATCTTTATTCGCTCCCCTACCGCGACCGGTTCGACATCGTGAACGCGTCGCGGGTTCTGCAATGGCTGTCCGATCCGCTGCTTGCCCTGAAGCAAATGAAGCGGGCGGCGAAACGGGGCGGCAAAGTGTTGGTGCTCGACTACAACCATGAAAAAATCCGGTGGCACCCTTCCCCGCCGGAAAGCATGCTGCATTTTTACCGGCAATTTTTGCGATGGCGTGCGGATGCCGGAATGGACAACGCCGTTGCCGACCATCTGGAGCAGCTGTTTCGCAAGTGCGAATTGGCCGGCATCACGGTAACGGATCAATCGGAGCGGGTGAGAAGGGGAGAACCCGGGTTTGCGGAGGGCATCCGGATATGGGCCGAGGTCGCGGCCAGCCGGGGACATCAGCTGGTGGCGGACGGATATTTGACGGAAGAAGAGCGGAGCCGGGCGGAAGCGGAGTATCGGGAATGGGCGAGGGAGGAGGCAGAGGAGCAAATCCTGTACCTTCTGGCCGTGGAGGGGACGAAAGCGGGCGGGGAGACGGATTGACACGCAAGCGGTCATGAGGGGATCGAAGCGGCTTGGATGGATGAATACCCCGATCAAATGATGAAAGAGGCTCTCCATGCGGGAGCCTCTTTCTTACGCTTGGGATTTATGTACCGTTGTACGCCTTTTCGAGTTCGCTGATGATCAGTTTCCCTTCCATGCCCACTCCCGGAGCACCTCGCCGGTGTCATGGCCGTATTGGTCGTTGATTTGCTTGAAGTGGTCAATGTCGAAATAGATGGCGGAAAACGGATCCTTCCCCGACTCCAGGCAGGCGGACACGACCTTCTGGAAATAAAACAAAACCAGAATGTAGATCGAGGTGCTGATATAATATTGAACAAGCGCGTCGTTTGCCCTGGAATTGTCGAAGTGCGGGAGACCGATCAGAATGGCCGCCCGTAGACTCCATCAATGAACGTCCCTCGGTCCATGCTCGTGTCGTGGAATGTTGCCGGCAGGTTGCGCCTATCTAATCATAATACCGCCAATCGATTTGGCAGTGAAAATTTTTCCCTCGCTTCCCGTCGCCGGTAACGGCAACATCGGACCGGGAATGCCAAATCTGGCCATTTCGGAGGATGCACCGCGTGAACAAGACCGTTTTGAAAACATGGTACCTGACGTTGTCCCTTTTGCTGTCCCTCTTTTTGCTGACGGTCACGATTCTGGAATTCACCCCGCTCAAACACGAACCGTTCATGAAGCCGCTGGAACGCTTTGCGCTTTTTGTGCTTCTCTTTTTCGTCGTCGAACTGGTCGTGTTGTTTTTCATGGCGGACAACGCGAAAACCTATTTCAAAGAGCAATGGATCAGCATCGTTGCCGTCTTGTCATCCCTTTCGATTACGGCCATGGTTGACGGGGCGGTCGCCGTCGGCACCCTGACCGGCCTGAAAGCCCTCAAAGGCATCAAAGGCCTCAAAGCCGTCAAAAGCCTCAAAGGATTGAAGTTGTTCAAGGCGACCAAAGGGGCGAAAGCGGCCAAGTCTGCCAAACTCGCCAAGAAAGTCAAGAAAGTGCGCCATGAAGCGAGCATGCATGAGCGGGAGAACGGGTGAGCGATGGCGATCCCGCCGGAGAAAGGAGCGTACGGTGAATGTACGAAACCAAAATGAAAGAAAACGACGACAGCGTTACGGCCTTTATCGAGAGCTTGGAGAGCGAAAAGAAGAAGGCGGACGCCTTTCGGCTGCTCGAGATTTTCGAAGAAACGACGGGGTACAAAGCGAAAATGTGGGGTTACGGCATCATCGGCTTCGGCAAGTATCACTATAGGTATGCGTCGGGGCATGAGGGGGATGCGCCGCTGGCAGGCTTTTCGCCGCGGAAGGGGAAAATCAGCCTGTATTTGGCCGAAGCAAGCGAGGAAAGGGACAAGCTGCTGGAGAACTTCGGCAAACATACGGTGGGCAAAGCCTGTATCTACATCAACAAACTGGCGGACATCGATGTCGAAGTGTTGAAGGACTTGATCCGGTACACCATGGAGACGTACCGGAAGCGGTATCCGGACGAAGCGTGACCGTACGGAGGTTGTCGCCGTGATCATCGGCTTGCAAGCTGAAGGCGTTCGGCAACGGTGACATCAAACGGATCATAAGACGCGAAGGCCGGGAACGCATTCGCTTACCCGGCCTGCCAATCGGTTTCTGTTCACCATACGCCCGCTTTTCTGTACGATTCCAATGTGACCAGACTGCGCAGCGTTCGATGGGCTCGCCATTCCAGTTTCGCCATTTCGCCGGGCGGCTCCCATGTGATGGGCCATCCGCCGTCATCTTCCTGCTGGGCGGCCAACGCCTTCAAATGGCCGCGAATCGCTGCATCGGAAAACATCGTCCGGCAATACGAATCAGGAAACGGGGCGAAATCGAGCGGCGTGAGCCCGTAGCCTTGCGGCGGCGCTTCCGGCAGGAAAAACCTGGCCTGCTGCAGCTCGTCCGCCAGTTTGGCGAACCGTTGCTTGACGTCCGCGGTTTGCGGCAAGCTTTCCAGCAGGCAGAAGGCATTTTGGATCGTGTGCGCATCCTCGTATTTGTTGGCTGAAATATGGTTCAGGCAAGCCTCGACGGCTTTGTTCAGCCAGGGATGCCAGAGATCCTGCCAGTTCAAAAGGCCGACGATGCTGGCAAGCCGGCTGAAATCCGGTTGTTCCGACGCCGGATTGTTCCAGTGGGGGGCGCGGGGGTAGTTTCGGGATGAAGGGGTGATCGTCACGATGCCTTTGTCCAAATCCGCAACCCGTGAAACATAGTCGCAAATTTTGGCCGCCAATTCCGCATCCCGGATTTTCGCTTCATAAAGCGTTCGCAGCCCGAACTCCGCATAAAGCGGCTGGCTGTCCGGCGTGCGAAGGTCCGGTTCGAGGGCGTGCCCGAATCCGCCATCCGCATTCAGATAGGCTCTGAGGGCTTGCAAGACACCGTCTTTCGATCCTCCCAGAAAGTAGTATTCAAACAGCCGTCTCTCCAACAACCTTCCGTTCTGCCAAATGAAAGTGGCCGCTTTTTCGAAATGCATGGGCACCCTCCACAAAAACGCGAATGTATGTTCTTGTTCAATTTACCATATCTTCCGTAAAAATCAAGTGTTCTGCCCGGATAAAATTTCCGCCCGGCGACTTGTCCAACGCCTCTGCGGCTTAGCTTCCCGCCCATCGGCTGACGGGATGGAGGCAAGGTATCTTGCCGAAAACCTTGTTCATTTTTTGTGCCTTTCTTCCAAAAAGGGATCCGTTCGTATTACGATACTTGAAGGAGGATTCTCCGTTTTCGTCAGCCGCCAAGGACAAAAGGCAGCCTTGCGGCAGCTTTTCGCGGTCTTCCCCAACGTTCATCCGGGATTCCGGCCTTGCGGCATTTTCTCCGCCCATTTCGAAAGCGGGGTGACGACGGTCGCGGCGACGGACGGCGTGTTTCCCATCATGATGCACGCCTATCAAAACCCGACACCCGGCGATCATGGAAGGATGCCGGGTGTGTTTGGCTGGGCACAAAATGGGCCCCGTCCGTCTGTGATATAATCAAGGAGCGATTGACTCCGGTGCTGTCGAACGCGACAGACCGGTCCGGAAGCGGGAGGGGGGCACTCGATGGCCGGCCTGATCGACGAATTGCCGAAAATCGCGGCCGAAGGCCGGAAAGAAGCCGGGCGGCTGTTGGACAGGCTGCAACGAGCCGGCACCGGCAAATTTGCGCTGCAAACAAGCGAACTGGTCCTTCCGCCGGGCGACCTGGCGGGCGACGCAGGCGGGCAAGACCCGGAGCCGGGCGGACGCGCGTGGCAGAACCGGCTCGTGCATGGAGACAATCTGCTGGTCATGCAGGCGCTTCTCGCCGGAGACCCCGAGACCGGATTGCCGTCGATGCGCGGCAAGATCGACCTGATCTACATCGACCCGCCGTTTGACAGCAAGGCCGATTACCGGACGAAAGTCAAACTGCCGGGTCCGGCCGCCGGCCGGAAACCGGCCGTCATCGAGCAGTTTGCCTATTCGGACAAATGGATGGACGGAACGGCCAGCTATCTGAAAATGATGGTTCCCCGGCTCGTGCTGATGAGGGAGCTGCTGAAAGACAGCGGTTGCCTCTACGTCCATTGCGATTGGCACGTCAGCCATTATCTGAAAATCATCCTGGACGACATCTTCGGCAAACACAACTTCCTGAACAACATCGTCTGGTGCTACCAGACGCGGCAATTTTCCAAACGGTACTGGAACCGGAAACACGATGACATCCTCTTCTATGCCAAGGACGCGTCATCCGGCTACACGTTCAACTGGGACGCGGACGGGGTCATCCAGCCCTATTCGGAGGCGACGGTCAAAAAATACAGGCACAGGGACGAAAACGGGTACTACCGGCTGTGCGGACGGGGCATTTCCGGCAGCCCGATCCGCTCGGCCAAAGACGTTGATCCGATCTGGGAACAAACGCACCCGGAACTGGTGGTGCGGGACTACCTCGGCAAAGGATTCGCGCCGCACGACTACTGGATGATCGACATCGTCAACCAGGCGGCGCATGAACGGACGAACTACGACACCCAGAAGCCGGAAAAATTGCTGGAGAAAATCATCAAAGCGTCCACCAACGAAGGGGACATTGTGGCCGACTTTTTCCTCGGTTCGGGCACCACCGCCGCCGTGGCCGAGCGGCTCGGCCGCAGGTGGATTGCCTCCGACATCGGCAAACCGGCCGTCATGATCGCCCGCAACCGGCTTATTCGCCAAAATGCCGGTCCGTTTCGGGTTCAAACGGTCGGGGGCGTTCCGAAAGCCGGGCTTTCCGGGAACACCGCCAAACGGGCGGGGGATCTGGCGCAGGCTGTCCTGAACCTGTTCGGGGCCGTCCCGTTTGCCCCCGGGGAAACCCCGTCCCGCAATTTGGGATACATCCCGCAAGACCGGACGCTCGTGCTGGTGGATGCTTCGTCGCGGCCGACCGGACCGGGCACCATCCGGAAAGCCCGGGCATTGCGGGAATCTGTCCCGGGGGAATGGGAGAAAATCGTCATCCTCGGTTGGACATTCGCCCTGGATCCGGCGGCCGTCATGCATCAACTCGGTGACGGCAGGACGGAGATTCTGGCGATCCCGCCCGATCTGCCGGGCAAACTGCACATGACGGAAAACGGGCGAAAGCTCGCCAAAACGGGCGAACTCCGCTTTGCGCCTTTGCCGTGCCTGTCCGTCAAAGATCCCGTCGTCGAAGCCTGTGCGGAGGACGCCGTCCGCATCACGGTCGAACTGGACAATTACCGTTTCCTGCCGCCCGGCATCGTGCCGCTGGATGAACCGGACAAGGCCAGGTTGCGGGACATCCTCGATTCCGATCCGCTTTCCCTGATTGAAGATTGGAGCATCGACCCCGATTACGACGGGAACGAGTTCCGCAGCCGATGGCAACAATGCCGCGGCGGCAAGGCGGGCGGCAAAGCCGGCGGCCGTACGGCTGCCCGGGCGGAATTGACCGTGCCGAAGAAAGCGGGCAGGCGGACGATCGGCGTGCGCGCCGTAGACGTGTTCGGCCTGGAAAGCCTGTGGGTCAAAGAAATCGGATATGACAGCCAATAAAGAAAGGGAACCATCCGTGACCGGATGGTTCCGTCTTTTTTCGGACGGATGCCCGCCAAATCCGTTCAATCGCCCGTCTTGCGCACGTCCACCTTCACTTCGAGAACCTGGTTGCCCGTGCCGAAGTAGATGCCCTTCACCGGCACGATGTCCCGGTAGTCGCGCCCGTGCCCGAGCTTGACGTACCGCCAGCCGATTTCCGCGTTGTTCGTCGGATCGGTGCCGTACCAGCCGACTCCCGGGATGAAGGCTTCGACCCACGCGTGGGAGGCTTGTTCGAAATCCGCGTTGCCGCCATGCAAATCCCCGACAAAATGGTAGCCGCTCACGTATCTCGCCGGCACACCCGCCGTCCGGCAGACGGAAATCAATAGATGGGCGTAATCCTGGCAAACGCCCCGCCGAAGCTTTAGCGTTTCGTTGACCGTCGTATGGACGTGGGTGGCGCCCGGATCATATTTCAGGTCGCGGTGGATGGCGCCGGCCACCTCCCGGATCCACCGATGCACCCCCTGGCTGCCGAGCGGAAACTGTTCCGCGTACGCCATCAGTTCCGGCGACTGCGCGGTGTACTGGGTGGGAAGCAAATACTCGATGAACCGGTCCTCGAATGACGGGTCCGCAAGCCGGGCGCGTTCTTCCGCGGGCGAAAGCGCCGCCTTCGCCGGGTCCGGTTCGCGGGTCACGACGATGGAGCGCGAGCGGATGACCAGTTCCTTGTGAGGGTCGTTCACGGAAAAGGCGTGCACCCGGTTGCCGAAGAAATCTTCATACGCCATCAGCGAAGTTCGCGGTTCCACCGTCAGTTCGTGCTGATAACACGATTGACGCTCGTCCGTTCTCGGCGTCAGGCGGACTTCATTGACACTGTCCACCACCGGCTCCGCATAGGCGTATTTCGTAATGTGCGTGATCTCGAACTTCATGCGGTTGTGGCCTCCTCGCGGCGAAAAAACGCCTCCGTGACCAGCGTCCCGATCTGCATGCAGGCGAGCGAGATGTCGGCCAGCAGCTCATGGATTTTGCACGAGGCAAAATCCTCCCGTTCCAGGCAGGCGATATCGGCCCTGAGCTTCGCCGCCTTGCGGATGATTTTGTTGCGCAGCGCATCGCAAGGATCCTCACCGAGATCGATGCGTTTCATGTGATGCTCCAGTTGGTTGATCGCAAAATGCACCGACCGCGGGAACGCGAGATTGGAAACGAGAAATTCCATGATCGGTTCCATCGCGAAGTTGTCGGCATAGTGTTTGCGGTACGACTGGTAACCGCTGACCGAACGCAACAGCGCCAGCCAGTACGGATAAGCGGCCATTTCGTCCGGGCTGCTCGAGAAGGTGACCGACCGCAAAATCCGCACCACGTTTTCCGCCCGTTCGAGGTATCTCCCGCTTTCGATCAGATGCCATTCGTTCTCGCGCATCATGACCGATTGCTGGACGCCCCAGAAGGCGGCGATGAGATCCTTCACGTGTTTGTAAAAAAGATGCGGGGACTCCGAAAGCAACGTGGACGGTTCCGACTCCTGCAGCCAAAGATACATGCCGTTCAGCGCATCCCACAGTTCGGTCGGCAGTTTTTCGCGGAGCGAGCGCAAATTGTTTCTTGCCTGGCTGATGCACGAAATGATGGAGTTGTTGTAGGTCCGGTCCAGGGTGATGAACGCTAGCGCTGCATCTTCCTGCATGAATGCATGCGCCTTTTCGTAATCGTGCCTCGCCCCGAGCGCGTCAATGATGCGGGCAGCCCGCATGCTGCCTTCCCCGTTCGGCTCGTCGTTGGTAAAGTGGTAATACACGTCGATCAGTCTTGCATGGTTTTCCGCCCTTTCCATGTATCGGCCTACCCAGAAGATCGCTTCGGCGTTTCGATTGAGCATCGCGTCCTCTCCTTTCGATCCATGGCCTACGCCATGGGAACTTCCGCTGTGTCTGCCCCCCGGCGGAGCACCCACGTATCCTTGCAACCGCCCCCCTGCGACGAGTTGACGACGAGGGATCCTTCCTTGAGCGCCACCCGCGTCAATCCGCCCGGGATGACATGGATGCGGTCGTTGGCCCCCAGCAGGGCGAACGCCCGCAAGTCGATGTGCCGCGGCGACAGTTTGCCGTCGATGAGCACGGGGGCCCGCGACAGCCGGATCACGGGCTGGGCGATGTAGCGTTCCGGTTCCTGCCGGATCCGTTCGACGAAGGCGCGCAATTCGCCGGGATCGGCCGCCGGGCCGATCAACATGCCGTACCCGCCGGACAAAGACGTTTCTTTCACCACCATCCGGGGCAGGTTGTCGAGGACGTACTTGCGGTCTTCTTCCCGCGAGAGAATATAGGTCGGCACGTTCGGGATCATGGGCTCTTCCCCGAGGTAGTAGCGGATCATGTCGGGCACATACGCATAAACGGCCTTGTCGTCGGCCACCCCCGTTCCGGGCGCATTCACGATGCTGATGTTGCCGGCCCGGTAGGCGTTCATGATGCCGGCCACCCCAAGCACGGATTCGGGCAGGAACGCGAGGGGGTCCAGATAGTCGTCGTCCACCCGGCGGTACAGCACATCCACCTGCTTCAGGCCGCCCAGTTGGCGCATGTAGATTTTGTGGTCCCGGTAAACGAGATCGCGCCCTTCCACGAGATGGATACCCATTTGCTGGGCCAGAAACGCATGTTCATAGAACGCGGAATTGTATTCGCCCGGGGTCAGGAGGGCGATGGTCGGGTCGCTTTTGTGGCCCGGCGTCAGGCTGCGGAGCGTCGACAAAAATTCGTTCAAACTGGGCTCCACGTCGCGCACTTCGCAGCCGTGGATGAGATCGGGGTACAATTCCTTCATGATGGAGCGGGATTTGAACAGGTAGGAAAATCCGGACGGTGTCCGGAGATTGTCTTCCAGTACGTAGAACCGGCCGTCCCGGTCCCGCACGAGGTCGATGCCGGCGGTCGTAATATATGCGCCGCCCGGCACGTCGATGCCCATCATCTCGTGCCGGTAGTACCGGTTGGCCATCACGAGCCGGCGCGGCACGATCCGGTCGCGGATGATGCGCTGTTCGTGGTAGATGTCGTGCACGAACCGGTTCAGTGCCTTGATTCGCTGTTTGATGCCCTTTTCGAGAAGAGACCATTCTTCGCCGGCAATCACCCGCGGAATGATATCGAACGGAATCGTCCGCTCCAGCGGATCGGGTTCATTCGTCCGATACAGGGTAAAGGTGATGCCTTCTTCCAGCATGCGCCGCTCGGCAAACCGTTTCTTCCGGTTCAGCAACTCCATGCCGCCCTTCAGCATGTGTCGGCAGA
>Ga0310838_1001355_pt1 | contig 13249 bp, 16 predicted proteins | sample SM_ome_6_FD_202241 | JGI IMG/M metagenome (GOLD analysis project Ga0310838, IMG submission 202241) | Sorghum-adapted microbial communities enriched on stacked mutant (SM) sorghum from Joint BioEnergy Institute, Emeryville, California... ...
ACATGGTGTTTCTTCGTAAAAGACAAACGTGGAAAAGTTTGAAAAATAGGTATACCACTTAATGCCGCGGCAAACGATTTTTTATAAAGGAAAAAGTTAAAAATCCCGCTTCAACGTCTTGACATTCTCGCCGTTTGCGAAAATCACGCAATCGGCAATATTTAAAAACAAACCGTTTTCGATGACACCAGGTTGTCCGTTCAACCATGTCGAAAGTGCCTCTGGATCATCTATACGACCGAGATGAAGGTCAATGATCCAATTCCCGCTGTCCGTCATATACGGTGAGCCGTCAGGATTCGTACGGAAAACTGGTTTGAGGCCTTCTTTCTCAAAACGACGGAAAAGATGTTGGGCACCAAATGGCAAAACCTCCACCGGAAGCGGAAAGCGCCCGAGCTGCTCGACAGCTTTGGAGCTGTCTGCCACCCATATATTTTTATCAGATGCGGTTGCGACAATTTTTTCAAATAAAAGCGCGCCGCCGCCGCCTTTAATCCCCGAAAGCTGGGGGTCGAATTCATCGCAACCGTCAATCGTTAAATCCACCTTTGGCACGTCATTCAAATCATAAATTTTGATGCCGTTTGCTTCAGCGAGTTCTGTCGTTCTTTTCGACGTTGACACCGCTTGTATCGTTAATTTTTCTTTTTGAACCCGCTCAGCTAATTTGAGTATTGTAAAGTAGACCGTTGAGCCTGTCCCGAGACCGACTATCATTCCATCCTCTACATAAGCCGCCGCAGCTTCACCGACTAGCTTTTTTTCAGCAGTTTGATCCATCGTTCTTCTCCTTTTGTCTGTTAAATAATAATCTATTACCAAAAATATTTTATCGATTTTTGTCTTTTAAAAAAAGAGCTCTGTCTACACCCTATACATGACAGCACGCCATTGATTAGTGGAAGTGTCGACATGACAAATGAAGAAAACTTAGCTCCGCCTACCCTTTGAGCCTAGTTACCCTTATACCAACCAGAAATAGGACCGTTTCTTACCAAAATAAAAAAACGGCAATGACACATATTGCCAAAATTAAGTGAACAAGTTCTTTGCGAGTGCCTTCTTTTTAATTTTTACTTGAGCGCAACTGCTCTTTGATTTCCTCGATTTGGGCAAGATGTCTTTTTTCGTGTTGTCCGACAAATTCCACCCATTGCTTTAAATTCAGCGGTCCAAAAACGGGATGTGGAAGTGACTTCTTTTCCAATGCCTCTTCCCCCGCTTCCGCTATAACAGATAAAAGTTTTTCGCGAGAACGACTGAGCTTTTCCTTCATTTCTTCCAAGGTTTTATACTCGTTGTCCGGCACAAGATACGCCGGTGCCTTACGCTTTTTGCTTCGATCCGCAGCCAAATAGACAGGCTTTGTTTCGACTGGCCCATCACTCCCATTTTTCAGGGCATGGCTTACCGACTTGACGACGGCTTCCTCTAATAAATATAAATGTTCTAGCACTTGGCCGATGGTCCAATTTTCATCAGTGATTTTTTTATTGAGTTCATCATCGCTTAACCCTTCCAAGCTTTGTAAAACCTCAGCCCGGATTTTAGCGTTTTCCTCCATCACGTTCACAACGGCCCATCCTTTCCCAACTCGATTTTTCATTCTATGATTTCTAGTAATTATCATACTTTTTAAAAATTATAATACCACGTACGGAATTAACTTGACTATCGTCAAATACATTTTTCACGGTCAGGCGCCGTTTATCCGTTAATCCCATCTTAACCGCCTCCATTTAACGAGGAATGTAAACAAAAGGGCCATCAGCACCAAATATAAATAGTCCCCGAAACGGTCGTGATAGTGGATTTGGTTTATCCATAAGTCTTGTAATATTTTTATAGAATGAGACATAGGCAGTATATCAACGGCATGCTGAAGGTACTTCGGCATTGAATCCAGCGGTATGGCTACGCCGGATGTAAATACCATAGCCAAAAAGCTGATTGTTGAAACAATATTGGTTGTCCGGGGATTTTTGATATTTATGGCAATGAAATATCCGGCGATAAAGAAATCGTAGAGTATTAGTAAACATGTGATGAGAAAAATGACAGTGTTCGCCCCATTCATCCAGAAAGAGGCATCATAGAAAATAAAGCTAATCGCTCCGAATAGGAGAACGGATGCAAAACTGACAAAAGCAAATGTCAAACCGAGCGAGAAAAAATAACCAAGATATGTGACAGGTAAGGTAAAATATCTTTTCAAAGCCATTTGGCTTCTCACTTCGCTGATGGTAATCGGTATCCCCATTAAACCAGCATTTGCTAGCAAAAAAACAATATTATTAGGAACAACCAAGTCAATCCCTAAAACTTTTGACCCTTCCTTAATCGGTGAATCTCCAAAAGTGCTTCCGAAAACAATTGTTAAAATAATTGGCAGAATGATCATAAAGAATATGGTCACAGGTTCCCGAAATAAAGCTTTTAATTCTACTTTAAAGAAAGCTTTTACAGCAATCATACGCATTCTTCCTCATCATAAATCGTAAAATTTCCTGTCAGATAAAAGTAAATATCTTCAAAATCAATGGCATGAAAATCAAGAACTGCATGAGGATTGCTTATGGTTTCCCACACATGTTGAATGTTTTTTTCCTTAGGAAGTTTTATAAAAACATAAGTGGCTCCATCGAAATGAAGGGTTACAAAATGTTCATCGATCATGGACAAGCTTTTCGAAAGATGACGGAATTCATTGGCTTGTATGTTTAGGACGTGTGTTTTATCCAATTGATTCAAAACCTCTTCCTTTGAACCACTGCTAACGATTTCCCCCTTATTCATCAAAAAAACATAATCGCAGAATTGAGCCGCCTGATTTAAGTAATGATCTGAAACAAAAATGATTTTTTGCTTAGAAAACTTTTTGATAGTATTCCATATTATGGAGCGACTTTGCGTGTCAAGTCCTGATGCCGGTTCATCTAATATTAAGACTTGGTAGTCAGGCATAAAAAGCAGCACCAGCATGATTCTTCTTTTTGTCCCACCGGAAAGCTTTTGTGTTTTAGTTAAGTAATATTGGTCTAGGTTGAAAGATTTTAAATAACTTAGATCATCTATTTCTAATTGAAATAAATCTTTGATTAACTGCATTTCTTCTTTAACGGTCAAATTTTTTCTTAAACCCGTTCCTTGAAGTAAAAAACCGACATGGTGATGAAGGTCTTTATGGTTGTTTGCTCCACTAACGAAAATTTCTCCATTATCAATTTGTCTCAGTCCGACCATTGACTCCAGCAGTGTCGTTTTGCCGCACCCGTTAGGCCCGGCGATAAGATAAACGCCAGGTTTGTTGACTTTGAAACTGATGTTGTTTAATACCTTCTTTTTATCATAGGATTTTTCTACATTCTTAAGCTCTATAAACGGCTTCATCCTTCATATCTCCTGTTCTGAACTCTTTTAAAACAAAATAATGAATGATTTTTACGAAGGGTCTAAATAACGTGTTAGTTTTCAGGTGGAGAAGGTTTAATATAATAATTATTCCAAGAGGCATGTTAGTCCTTAGAGATGATCACGCAATTGCAAATATGGATATATTCATCTTGTTTAAAGGTCTACAGGAATTACACCTAAAATGTACCAAAATTATGTATTATTTGAGATGGGTAAAAAGGCCTAATTTTTATTTTTGCAGGACTAATTTACCATTTTAAATTCGTCAAAAGTACTTTCTCAATATAAAAAGTTCCACAGTGCTCTCTCGGACCTTACTTCGGCATGGTATAAGTTTACAACATTATCAATGCGTTCTTGAATGTTCATTCCATTCATTTCCGAATTATGATAATGATCGCTTTGCGTGTCTATTGCCGACACAATAATTACGATAAGACTGACTCATCACCTGGTTGAGAAGGCCTCTTACCCAATGTATTTTCTTGATCTCATACATTGATAAAGAGCGCCTTCTCTATTTTCCCTTAAGAAATCATTGACTCATACGGCACGAACTCAAAAGCTAGCTATTTTTTTATCGGATAGGTTTCAAGAAAATGAATGCGTTCCATCATCGTCGGGTGATCATACATAAAGAACTTCACAAGAGCTGGCGGATTGACTTCCCCGAGTCCGGAAGTCGTCAGTTTTTGAAAAGAATCGATGCCAGCTTCTTTATCATGCGTTAATTGAATCGCGTAAACATCGGCCGAATGTTCCGCGTAGCGGGAAACGGCATTTTCTATAGGTGTGGCCGCAAATGATAACACAGAGATAATTAACAGGAGAATCGGCACACACGCTAAGTCACCCGAAGAAGACACGCCGATCTGCCCGCCCCATTTACGAACTGCCCCATGATACAAATGGCGAGTGATGAGGAGCCCCACTAAAGTCGCGAAAATCGCACCGATTAGACTCCAAAATAGATGATGTTTGACATAGTGCCCCATCTCGTGAGCCATGACAAACAATACCTCATCATCTTTTAATTTATGTAAAGTGGTATCCCACAAAACGATGCGCAAGTTAGACCCGATCCCGTTTACATAGGCATTCATCGCATTCGTTTTTTTCGACATGTCGACTTCATAAACATCGTCAGCAGAAATATTGGCTTTGGCGGCCAAATCTAATATTTCTTGTTTAAGTTCGTTGTCTTGAAGCGGTTTAAAATGGTTGTATAACGGGTCGATCACGACCGGTTGGATATACATCAGAAATACGGTAAATGGAATGGATAGGAGCCAAACGGGTAGCCACCACCGCCGGTATTTCCGAATAAAAAAATAAATGACAACGACCATTAAAAAGGAAATCAGCCAATTGACCCAGAACGAAATGATATGATCCCTAAGCCAATCATGAAAAGGTTGCACCGACACCCCAAAATGAATGGATACGAGATGAGCGGCGTAATCAATGGGAAAGGCGATGAGCCATGTTAAAACGGACAACGCCAAAAAGTAAATCGCCGTATGAACGATCGAAAAGCGCGTGATTTCCCGTGACCTTTTTTCAAGCCATTTCGAAAAGCCAAAGGCCATCACAAACAGATAAATGCCCCAATCGAGCGGAATACTGATGAACGATAACCAGTACTCAATTTGAGAGTACTGCGTGCTCATGGTTAATTGTTTTTGCGTCATGAATAATTCGGGATCCGCCGCCGTTCCCTTATATGAAGGCGGCACATTCCAGCCGGACCAAAGAAACAAATAACAAGCCATGAGGATGATGTAAACGATGTAAAAAGCCAAAAACCACCATGCCAGTTTTTTCATCGAATCCCCCATTTTTGTATATTTCTCTAGACAACCTTGCCTTACTAACAGTTTAATCGTTTGTCCAAAAAATTAGAACCTTTGCCCTCTGACAAAGAACTGGCAGGCCACACGTTTTAGAAGTGCGTGATTTTCGTCTAAAACAAAATAAAAACGCCCGTTTTAAGCCAAATGAAAAGAGCCCCGAGATGGAGCCCCGCAAACTAGGTTTTATGATTAAAATAATCGTTTAAGAGCTGAATGAAAGCTTTCCAGAATTCAATACCCTGAAAAGTCATGAGCAGGCTCGCAGTGATTAATAAAAAGACGGATCCGGCCAATGTCAGCCAGCGAAGCCACACATCACGCCACCCCTTTTCCGATTCGTTAATTTCAATTATATTCACCGCCATCACAATCATGTCGCGCGAAGCAGGAAAAGGGGCAAGCCGCCTAGAGAATGAGGGAATAAACGGTTAAAACAAGGATGGCGGATAAGACCACAAAAATGATGTTCCATTCCAAGTAACTGGCTATAAAAGCCATCGCACCGCCAATCAGACCAAAGAAAAAATCATCCCAAGTCATGTGTAACAGGCTTCCCGATTGAATGGTGAAGATCGCCGGGAAGATGAGGGCGCCGAGTACCGCAAACGGTACGTTTTTCAAGACGCCTTGTAAAAAAGGCGGTACACCATCCGCTTTGATGGCCACAAGCGGCAACATCCTCGGAATGTACGTCACCACACCCATGCCTAGGATCACCCATATGACGGAACTAAACATGCGCCTCACCTTCCTTCTTCATCAACCGCCCGTAAGCCCATTCTATCGTGACAGAACTAATGAGAGTTGCCGCAACAATCGCCCAGCCAAATGGGATGAAAAGCGAGAAAACCGAGCAAAGGATGGCAGATAAAATAAACAAAGCCAGCGCCTTACGCTCTTTCTTAAGAGACGGCACTACCAAACCGATAAACATCGCATATAGCGCAATGCTCATGCTTTTTTGTAAAACTTCAGGAAGGCTTGCGCCGACGACATAACCGAGCCCAGAAAAAATGACCCAGCTGCCGTAGGACATCAAAATTAACCCGCCCATAAACGCCGCCTCAATTTTATCCCGGTTTAAAGACGCGACAGAAAACGTTTCATCCGTAATGCCAAAGGCCATCGCCGCCTTTTTCCACCGGGAGCGCTCGACGGTCCGTTCGTTGATCGAGGCACTCATTAAGAAATGCCGAATATTGACGATGAAAGTTGCAATAATGATTTCAATGGCGCCGGTTTCGGCTGCGAGCATCTGCAACGCCATAAACTGAGAGGCTCCAGCATAGACGAACACACTCATTCCCACGGCATCCATGAAAGTCAAACCTGTCGTCCGGGCGATTAATCCAAAAGTCAAAGCAATTGGCATGTAACCGATCGCAATCGGGATTCCCGCTTTTACCCCATCCGTAAAAATTCGGGCAGACTTTTTGACGGGCGTTTGATACGATAACAAGGGATCCACCTCTTTCGCAACGTCGTCGAAACATTTATAATATATTATAAATATTGTATGTTATGTTGACCTTTTTTTCAATTTCTTTTTTACATGTTTTAAGACCAAAATTTGTATTCAGGGCTCGCACGGAATCCCAAAACCTATATTGACTTGTCAATGTAAAAAAATGAACTGGAAGTTGACATCGACCATGAATTTGAAAATTATTATACAAGGGGGAAACGCGATGGATAAAAGCGATTTGAATCGGATGATTGGGGAGCGGTTAAAGCGGATTCGCTTGAAAAAAGGCTTAAGTTTGGAAGCGGTTTCTGAATTAACCGGTGTCAGTAAACCGATGCTCACTCAGATTGAGCGGGCGTTGTCCAATCCCACGGTCAGCACATTATGGAAAATTGCCGAAGGATTGAACGTGCCCTTTACCGCTTTTATTGAGGAAAAAGAAGAACCCGTAAAACTTGTCCGAAAAGACGCCATCACCCCTTTTAAAGAGGCGAATGACCTTTATGAAGTGTATTCCGTCTTTCCAGCAGCAAACGGTCGGCCGTTTGAAATCTATACCGTCAGTCTCCTCCCTGGCTGCGATTACCACGCCAATTCCCATCCGCACCATACGGTGGAATTTATTTGGGTGTTGGACGGCGCAGTGACAATCGAAGTCAATCAGCGCCGATATGCCTTATCCAAAAATGAAGGCCTGCGTTTTACCGCCGATCAACCGCATCGTTACGTTAATGAAGGAAAGAAACAAGCTGAAATCATGATGGTCATTTATTATCCGGATCAATATTAAACTTTAACATCATTAATCGGCGTATCAACGATGTCACGGTCATCGATAGCATTGACGGTATCCGTGATGATGCTCACTCCCGTACCATTACCGAATCCTTTATTCTCCTTGTGATGCGCGCGCCAATCGTTTAAGCGATTATTCCCCATCACAACGGCTGAATTCGTATTTAATGCATTAATATTTAAGGCTTCAAAATTGATGAGTTGGTTGGACGGGGCTTCGCGATCGACATTCTGCTCAGAAGTCCGACCGGTATCGCAAATCACCGTATCGACGGCATCATTATCGACAACGATGGAGAGGGTTTTCGTTATGACCGACCCGCTGACGTTGCCGAAACCTGTGTTGTTTTTTGTCATTGAACGCCAGTAATTTGCGCGATTATTACCGATAAAAACGCCCGCCGCTTCATCAAGCCGATTGACGTTGATATTCTGGAATTGTACGATCGCATCCTCACTGGCCATCGTATCACCCCTACAACGTTTGATTTTGGTTGCCAGGAATGCCGTCTTGATCGTTAATCGGGGCATCAATGACATCATTATCAGCAATCACATTGAATTGATTAGCCGTAAAACTTATTCCGAATTGTAAGCCGAGACCAAAATTAGCTTTATTATGCGCTGTCCAACCGGGCTGGTTGTTTTCTCCAATGGCAACAGCGGCATCGCGGTTCATGGCATTAATGTTGATAGCAGCAAAGTTAATGGCAATCGCCATGAAATGACCTCCCGCCTTTTTTACCTCTCTTTTATCATATGGAAAAGACCCCATAAGTGGTGAAGAATTTCTTTCGGACGATGACAAAAGAAGAACGCACCACATAAAATTTAATAGAGGTGATTCAAATGGCCGATAAAGATGACCCGCGTCCCTGTGCTCGGTGTGGGTATGTCAATGATAAAAGTCACGTCTATTGCATAAAATGCGGTGCGCCGCTGTTAAATAAATGCGCCGACGAACCCGGGCGCATACACAAGGGTTGTTCCTTTGTGAATCCGCCGGATGCCGCTTTTTGCGCGAAATGCGGGTTTCCTACCATTTTTAACAAGGAAGGCATCGTCGTGCCGCATCCCGCAGCAGCCCCGCCCATCTCATGGTCGATTCAAATTAATTAAAGGAGAAAATGGCTTCGCTAAAGTAACTCGGCTCTCTCAAGCCTTTAGGCGATGGCTGCACCTTCGTTGCCCTTATGCCTGCCTGATAAATAAAACCTTTCTTACCCGTATAAAAAAGGGGTCTGCCTTAAATACTTGCAGACCCCTTCCGCTTATTTTAATTCCAAAAGCATGATTTCGGGATTTTCCAGGTATTCGGCAACTTTATTCGTAAAAGCAACCGCTTTGGCTCCATCTGCCACGCGATGATCAAACGATAATGAGATATTTATCATGGAGCGGACCACGATATTGTCCTCATCATCGACAACAGGCCTTTTTTTCGTTTTGTGAAAGGCCATGAGCGCCACTTCAGGGTAATTGATAATCGGCGTCGCTCCGGTACTTCCAAGCGGACCGACATTGCTAATTGTAAACGTCGATCCCGTTAATTCATGATGGCGCAGGCGGTTTTCCTTGGCCTTCCGCATCAATTCCTTCATCTCAAGATGGATCATTCGGATGGATTTGTCTTGTACATTTTTGATAACCGGGACAATCAACCCTTCCTCGGTATCCGTCGCCAGTCCAATATGCACGGCACTCTCCAGTCGAATGACGCCTTTTTCCTCATCCAACTTCGCATTAAAAATCGGAAACGCTTTTAGAGCGAGGGCAATCGCTTTTATAAAGAAAGCAGCCATGGATACATCGAGCATACGTCCCGTACTTGCCTCTTGTTTTTTCAACCCATCTTTTAAACGAAGCAAATTCGTCACATCGATTTCGTCAAAATGAGAAACATGAGGAATTGTAAATAAGGAACGAACCATGCGGTCGGCGATGATTTTCCGGCGGCCACTAAACGGAATTTCCACGCCCTCCGACACCTGCTCCTTGGATGCAACCGATGGCGAAGGTGCCGGGGCTTCCGCGATCCCCCTGGCATGGGCATAAACATCATCATCGGTAATGCGGCCCAACCGACCTGACCCTTTAATCATCTCAAGTTTGACATTCAATTCTCTCGCCAATTTCCGCGTATGTGGGCTGGCAAGAATCCGCGCCGGGCCTTTCGGTTGAGGCGGTTTTATCTCGTGCCTCAACGTTTGGACGGTTTCCATTTCCAAAGTTGGTGCGGCCTCTTTCTCCGCTTCAACAGCTTTATGGCCGGGTTCAGCAATTAAAAGCAGCGTTGTTCCAACCTCGATGACATCTCCTTCATCCACGAGCACTTTATGCACTTTTCCTTGCGCAGGGGACGGGAGTTCGGCCGTCATTTTATCTGTCTGCACTTCTAAAAGTGGCTGGTCGACCGTAACGTCATCACCTTCCTTGACAAGAAGGCGAACGATTTCCCCTTCCGTCATGCCTTCTCCGATGTCATGCAGTTTGACTTCAACCATAGTGCCCCTCCCCTCAATATTCAGCTAGAAAGCGAATTTTGTCGTAAACCGCCTCTATACTCGGCAAATACGCCTCTTCCAGAGAAAACATCGGTACCGGCACATCGAAGCCCGTGACGCGTTGGATCGGGGCTTTCAAGGATAAAAAGGCGGTTTCCGTATCGTTAATCAGTGCCGTGATTTCTGCTGCCAAACCATTCGTGCGATGCCCCTCATGAACAATGATGATCTTACCTGTTTTTTCCACAGAAGACTGGATCAGCTCGCGATCCAGCGGGAACAGCGTCCGCAAATCGATCACTTCGGAACGAATGCCGTCTTTTTCCGCTTTCTCCGCCGCCTTAAGCACAATGGGCATCATCGCCCCGTAAGAAAGGATCGTGATATCCGTGCCCTCTTTCACTGTTGCGGCTTTTCCGATCGGCACCGTGTAATAACCTTCAGGTACTTCTTTCCTCCCAGCTCGGTACAGTTTCATCGGTTCCAAAAATAAAACAGGATCTGGATCTTCGATGCTCGCAATTAACAACCCTTTCGCATCATACGGATTGGACGGCACGACCACTTTTATCCCTGGCATATGGATAAAAAGGGCTTCCATGCTGTCAGAGTGGATTTCCGGTGCGCGCACTCCTGCGCCGTAGGGGGCGCGAATGACCATTGGCACCGTAAAACGTCCGAGGGTCCGTCCTCTAATGCGTGTCGCTTGGGTGACAATTTGGTTAAAAGCCGGATAAATAAAGCCGAAAAACTGAATTTCCGCGATCGGTTTAAAGCCGTTCATTGCTAAACCGATCGATGTCCCGATAATGCCAGATTCGGCGAGCGGTGTATCGATAATTCGGTCTTCGCCATATTTTTCATATAACCCATCTGTTGCTCGGAAAACGCCACCGTTGACGCCGACATCTTCACCTAAGACGAGGACGCTGGGGTCCCGTTCAAGCATCGTGTCCATGGCTTCCGTTAACGCTTGTATAAGGGTTATTTCCCGTGTTTTCACGGCCGTTTTCATTACCGCACTCCTCCCTTAAGCCGATGATAATCCGCTTTTTGGTCTTCGATTGGCCAAGGGCTCTCAGCAAATACATAATCAAATAAATGGCGGATGTCGGCGGCCGGCTCACTTTCCATCGCTTTGACCGCTGCCTCAATTTCCGCTGTCGCTTCGGTTTCATAGGCTTTGAGGCGCTCATCCCAATACCCGTGCCGTTTTAAATATTTCTCCATTCGCCCCACAGGATCAACCGTTTTTCTTCTTAACTCGGTTTCAGATTGATCGCGATATTTTGATGGATCATCGGAAGTGGTATGGGCGCCGTAACGCCACGTGACAGCCTCTATCAGCGTGGGGCCTGCACCTCGCCGTGCTTTTTCCGCGGCTTCCTTCACCGCAAAGTACACAGCGCACACATCGTTTCCGTCTACACGTATCCCTTCCATATCATAAGCTACGGCCTTCTGGGCAATGGTTTTGGAGTGCATTTGTCTTGTGGTCGGAACACTGATGGCATAGCCATTGTTTTGGTTAAAAAAGATGACTGGTATCTGGAAGACGCTTGCAAAATTAAGCCCTTCATGAAAATCGCCTTCCGAAGTGGCCCCGTCACCAAAATAGACGATGGCGATGCGGTCAGTTCCCTTTTTCTTTTCCGCCCATGCCGCGCCCGTCGCATGTAAGAGCTGGGAAGCAATCGGCACGGCAGGTGGAAAAATGCGTTTTCCTTCCGGTGGAACAGCCCCCTCATAACGCCCATTCCAGTACATTAAAATATTTTTAAGCGAGTGCCCAAAGGTGAGTGTCGCCCCGTGATCCCGGTAAGTGGGAAACATCCAATCGTCTTCCCTCAAAGCAAGGGCACTGCCAACTTGTGATGCTTCTTGTCCTTCAAAAGGTACATAGGTGCCGATTCGGCCTTGTCTTTGCAAGTTCACACACTTACGGTCAAACAAACGGGCGAACACCATCTTTTTATACATCTCAACGACCAGTTCCGGAGTCATTTGGTCCTTATAACGATCATCGACCAGCGCCCCGTCCCCGTCTATGATTTGCCTCATCGGATAGTCGGTCAAGCGAATCCCTCCTAAAAATGTTGGCGGATTTGCCACTTGGGCGGTTTTTTCGCCGTAAAGAAACTGTTGCGTTCTTTGCGTTTGGCGATTCGTTCCTCGCAGAAGCGATTGGCAGCGAGGGTTGTAGAAATATTTTCTCGGGCGGCTGTGTCAAAAATTTCGTTTAAGGTATCATAAATGGCTTTGGTTTTTTGTAAAACGCGTTCTTTATTCGGTTGGCTTAATTCATCAGCCACTTGGATTAAACCGCCGGCATTGACGATATAATCCGGGGCATAAAGAATCCCTCTTTCACGCAGGGCGTCGCCATGACGGTCCTCTAACAATTGGTTATTGGCAGAGCCAGCCACAGCCTTCACTTTCAGCCGCTCAACCGTTTCATCATTAATCACGGCACCAAGCGCGCACGGTACAAAAATATCGGCCGGAGCGTCATAAATCGCATCATTCTCCATGACGTGCACTTTCCCGCTCGTTTGTTCGGAATAAGCGAGGAGATCCTTGACGGCACTCCCATTAATATCGGTCACATACAACTCCGCACCCGCGTCAAGGAGCGCTCTTGCCACTTTAAACCCTACTTTGCCGAGCCCTTGGATGGCATACGTTTTATCGCCGAGCGTTTCGTCTTGCCATAAACGGCGCAATACCGCTTTAATGCCATAGATCACACCTTGGGCCGTTGGAATAGACGAATCGCCGTGACCACCGTACGTTTCCGGCACCCCAACAATGTTCGGGGTTTCTTTTAAACTGTGGACAAAATCTTCAGGGGTTGTGCCCATATCTGTACCGGTATAAAACCGTCCATTTAGCGAATCGACAAACTGTCCAAAGGCGCGAAACATCTCTGGACTTTTATCTTTCAAAGGATCGCCGATGATCACCGCTTTACCGCCGCCAAAATCCACATCACAGGCCGCGCATTTATAAGTCATGCCTTTGGCGAGGCGAAGTGCATCCTCCAGCGCTTCATCCGTTGAGGCATAAGGGCGCATGCGGCAGCCGCCAAGTGCGGGGCCAAGTGTTGTATTATGAATGACGATAATCGCTTTCAGGCCGCTTGCTGGGTCATTGCAAAACATCACTTGTTCATAGTCTTTGATTCGTTCAAACTCTAACACTGCGAATCCCCTCAA
>Ga0310838_1001361_pt1 | contig 13194 bp, 14 predicted proteins | sample SM_ome_6_FD_202241 | JGI IMG/M metagenome (GOLD analysis project Ga0310838, IMG submission 202241) | Sorghum-adapted microbial communities enriched on stacked mutant (SM) sorghum from Joint BioEnergy Institute, Emeryville, California... ...
CAATGGCAGATCTGCACATCGAGCATATCAAGGCCATCACTCCGCAGGCCAAGGGACGCGTTGAGCGGCTCTGGAAGACATTCCAGGATCGCTTGGTGATCGAACTGCGGTTGCTCGGCGTCAAGACGATGGAAGAGGCCAATGCGGCGCTGCCAAAGCTGCTGGAGAAGCACAATCGCAAATTTGCGGTGAAACCCAAAGAAGCAGAATTGGCCTACATACCGCTTGATCTATCGATCAATCTGGATCACGTGTTCACGATTCGCGAATATCGTCAACTCGGGCATGGCAATACGCTCTCGTACAACGGAACCATCTACACGCTAGCCAAGCCGACTCCATTTCGATTTGACGCGAAGACGACAGTTGAGGTGCGTGAAACGTTGACTGGCAAAGTTCTCTTATGGCATCAAGGGCAGGCATTGGGGCTTAAGGCGGTGGAAAAGCCGGAACGCAAAGCAAAAACAGCAACAAAAAAGGCGGGTTCTACGCAGCCACGCAAACCCGCCGCCGATCATCCCTGGAGGATGTATCGGAACAACAACCAATTTAAGAATAGCACAAAATCAACAACAGTCCAAGCCACCTAAGGATGGCTTCGGAACACTTCAAAGGTGACATTATTACAGACGAGTTATGGTGACATTATCTCAGAAAATTGACAGACAAGCAGCCCGATTTGTCAGCCGTTCGCACGCGGCTCCGCCGCATACTGGCGAAGCCACCGCAACGCCTGTTCATACCGGAACCGCAGCGTCCCGGAAATCCCGTAGCGCTCCCGGACATCATGATCGTCGGTAGCGGAATGCAGCTTTTCCAGCAGCACCTGATGAAGAGCGGCCGCCCAAATATCCGCCGAACTTTCGTCATCCGAGATCATCGACTGGTAAATGGGCGTTCCGTACGCCGTCTGCACGCATTCCTTCCACATTTCTTCAGCAAAGTAAGCCAGCGTCGGATCAAACACTTCCGCCGACTGTTGCACCAATTCCGCGACGACATGGATGGCGGGCGGAAAATCGGTAAACCTGAGCGGCGTATCCTCGATATCCAGAAAAATCGTTTCCCCGTCCCTGCGCAAGGCAACTTCGCCCACGGCTCCCTGTTTTCGCAATACCTGCAGGGCACTGAATTGTACCGACGGATGGCGTTCCTGCAAGGATAGCCATTCCCGCAGCACCGGCTCCACATCTTCATGCGACAGGTGCTGCAGTTGCCCGATGATCAGCAACTGCTGTTCCGGGTCGTCCGTTTCCTGCAGCGTTTTGAGCAGCGTCGGGATATAATCGGGATTGTTGAGGGAATGTTGTTCCAGGCGCTGGCGTATCCAGTCCGCTTCCGAAGGCTCCGGCAATTCGTCCTCCGTCGGCAACTGGCCGCCGGTCGGCTGCGCATCGGGAAACGCATTTTCCAGCCATCCCAGCAGCGCCTGCCACTCCGTATGGTGGCGTTCCGCATCTCCTCCGCATTGCAGCAAAAACATGAGCAGCGATTTCGCATCGCCATAATGCTCCGACTCCAGCATGCGCGTCAACAAAATCTGGTAATAATCCAACGTCTTGGGAAACAGGACCAAATTGTCATGGGTGCGGTCGGGCATCGTCAAGCCCCTTTCCGACCGGTTCCGGCCGCAAATTCGATTGTTCGCATTATATCATGAATCGGCCAGAACGAAAATCGCAAAACCGCGGACGCGAACAATTGCATTTTTCCGCCTGGCTGTGCTATATTTTTTTTGTCTCTTCATGATGCGGGTGTAGTTCAATGGTAGAACGCCAGCTTCCCAAGCTTGAGGCGAGGGTTCGATTCCCTTCACCCGCTCCAGTGCGCATTGAAATGCAAGAGCCCTGGAGAAATTCCGGGGCTCTTTTTCACGTTTGTTTTATATTACAAACATTTCCATATCCAGTCAATCCAATCAATCGGCAAAATGTGCATTTTCCTGTCCGAACAATCCTTGATTAAACGGAAAACATTCGCTATAATCGTGTTTGTTCCGCTTTCAGCAGGCAAGCGGGGTCACAATTTGCGAGATTTCCGGCGGATGTGCAAACGATCGGATCGTGTGACCGGATTGCATCTCTTGAGTGTGGCACGAAGCCTGTGTTACAATGGACAAGCTGTGTCCCGGTAGCTCAGCTGGATAGAGCATCGGCCTTCTAAGCCGCTGGTCGGGGGTTCGAATCCCTCCCGGGACGCCATTTCATGCTGATAAGTCAATGCATATGGACATAACGGAAAACCCTCATGCTTCGTCATAAAGCATGAGGGTTTGCTTTTTGCATATTTACTCCTCGTATCCGGCAGACGTGTCGATGGAAATCGACTGGGCGCCAGCATCCCAGATAACCCCGAAATCCACCAGTGCGGCGATTTGCCGCAATTTGAAGTAGTTGCTTCCGTCGATATTGTAGACCGTCAATTCGACCGGTTCACCGTCAAAGTAGATGGCCGCGCTCGTCGGGGTCGCCGGCTTGCTGGCCGGGTTGTCCGAAAGCAGTAATTGCTGCCTTCAATATTGTACGCTTCAAAGGCAATCGTTTCACCGTCTACCAGTACGCTGGCTGTGGTCGGCAACGCCTTCGCCGTTGCTGCCGCCGGTTCTGCGGCCGGTTCGGCGTCCCCTTCGACCACGAACAGCAAAATCGCATTTTTGTAGTTCTCTTGGGTATCAACATTAAAATATGTGTGCATAAAACTAAAAAGCCTTTAATCGCTTGGAAAAACAGTGTTTTTCGGGCAGTTTAATATTGAGCATAAATAAATATTGAGCATAATTCTGTCTATTTATGCTCAATTTTGCGGGAAGGTGTCGAATGAGGAGTTAGGCGGGAGGCTGATTGTATGACACAAGCGCCCTTGGAGACTGAAGGAGACCTCCAATTGGTCAAAGAATACATTTTACTCCCTATTCTTTTGGATGTGTTGGAAAGGGATATTAAAGCATTAGGGACAGTAAAGCTAAAGATGGACGTTGTATATGTAAAAGCCTTAAGATCTGCGCAAGATCTAATCACTGCAGACGTTACGTTGCTTCGAAAAAAAATGCGCGGCAGAGGAATAAAAGTGTATGAGCAGCGGCGCACCGAGTTGTGCATCGAGGCCCGTTATTTGTGCAGGGGGTATCAACATAGGTTCTCTATGCTTTGGGGTTTGGTGAAAGCGGAGCTTTACAAATACTTAAGTAAATATCTGAACGTCGACTTAAGGAGTAGCCTATGAAAAGCGATAACAAAGGTCGAATCGTGATGTTGGCCGATTGTCAGTCATTTTACGCAAGTGTTGAAAAAGCCGCCCACCCTGAGTACGCAGATCAACCTGTCGTTGTTGCAGGAGATCCGGCCCGTCGATCCGGAATTATCCTTGCCGCGTGTCCCCTTGCCAAGCAACATGGTATTACTACCGCAGAACGGCTAGGAGAGGCACTTGCAAAATGTCCCGATCTAGTGGTCATTCGCCCACGCATGGAGGAATACATCAAGGTATCCTTGCAAATTACGGAAATTTATCAATCTTACACTGACTTGGTAGAACCGTACAGCATAGATGAACAGCATTTGGATGTCACGGGAAGTTTACGGCTTTTTGGCGACCCCCATGAGATTGCTAAGAGTATTCAGGATAAAGTCATGAAAGAAACGGGAGTTCGTGTACGCATTGGAATTAGTGAAAATAAAGTGCTCTCCAAAATGGCATGCGATAATTTTGCTAAACGAAATCCGTCAGGCATTTTCCACTTGCCTGTGGAAGATCTGCAAGAAGTGCTTTGGCCGTTGCCGATTCATCAGATGTTTATGGTGGGCTCCCGGATGTGCCGGCATTTAACGAGCATGGGGATATATACAATTGGCCAGTTGGCTCAGACTCCTCTGGCAAAATTAAGATCCAAGTGGGGAGTGAATGGTGAAGTTCTGTGGCTCATTGCCAACGGTAAAGATAATTCCCCGGTAACTCCAGGTTCACACGATTTGCAAAAAGCAATCGGCCATCAGATGACCCTTCCATTCGATTATCGGGAGTTTGACGACATCATGGTTCCCCTGCTTGAACTCTCGGAGTTAGTATGTCAACGAACCCGAATGAAAGGCTATATGGGCTCGGTGGTCTCGGTAGGTTGTCAGGGAGCAGATTTTGATCACCCTTCTGGCTTCTACAGACAAATGAAATTGCCCGACCCAACGAATCTCACGGATGAGGTTTTCCATGCAGCGAAAAAACTATTTAAACGACATTGGGATGGGTTGCCCATTCGAAAAATCGGGGTCACTCTAAGTCAATTGGTAAGCGATCAGGAATACCAGCTTACTTTATTCAATGACCGCGAGGCAAAGTTAGCGTTGGAAAGAACCACTGACCGAATTAAAGAGAAATACGGAAGTACCGCGATCATGAGGGCCTCTTCTTTAAAAGCTTCGGGCCAAGCGCGGGATCGAGCGCAAAAAATTGGAGGACATTATAAATGAGTAAAAAACTGCAAGGAAACGGTCTATTCGAATCGTCCAGAATGATGCTTCCGGAACACAGGGAGGCTTACATCCTGCACCAGCAGAACTTGCGAAAGAGTCCGCCGCCACAATTAGATGATCAAGAAATGGAACGGATATCCATGCTCATTGCTGAATCAATGCAGCTCAGGAAAGAGGTAATTTTAGTATTATTCGGTGAATTTAATGTAACGGAAATAACAGGAGTCGTGACAAAAATTGATCTACAACAAAAAAACATCAAATTCACCCATGGCAATGATTTTCGCTGGATAAAGGTATCGGACATTATTGACGGTATGTGGAAATGATTTGTAATAAGGAAAACTTGAAGAGCTATCCTTAAAAGTCATCGCAGATGGCTTCCGGTATAGCTCTTTTTTACTGAAATATGCAAAGGTCTGAAAGGAGCCAATAGATACAGAGGAACAATTAGTGGATCTCGAACCTGAATATTTTAGATGCCCTTGCGAAATAATCAAATGAGTATTTGAATAATCGATGGATTTATTGTATGATGATAATCAAATATTGATTTGATTGTTGAGGTGAGGATATGAACAGGAAAGAAAAGGATTCATGTGAAATTTACTGTTACGACGAACCTAAAGTCCGAAAGGTACAAAATGCGCTCGAAAGACAAAATATTCAAGGCATGATTAAGATGTTCAAGGTTTTAGCTGACGAAACAAGAATGAAAATCGCCTTTGCCCTGTGCGAAGAGGATGAATTATGTGTTTGTGATGTGGCTAACATCATCGGCTCTTCAATGGCCACAGCCTCACACCACCTTCGCACCTTAAAACAGCTTGGCCTAGCCAAATACCGCAAGGATGGTAAATTAGTTTTTTATTCGCTGGAAGATGACCATGTTCGTCAACTGGTGCAGCTAGCTTCTACTCATTCGAGGGAGTTGATCATCAATGGAAAATAAAATTGAAAACACCGAAGATAAAAACGTCTACAGGGTTCAAGGCTTTACCTGTACGAATTGCGCAGGCATTTTCGAGAAAAATGTAAAAAATTTGCCGGGCGTAAAAGACGCGCAAGTCAATTTTGGAGCATCTAAAATCACCGTTTATGGAAGGACTACAGTTGAGGAATTGGAAAAGGCCGGCGCGTTTGAAAACCTGAAAGTTACACCTGAAAAGCAACGATCTATTGAAAAGAAAAAGCCTTTCTGGAAAGAACATTGGAACGTACTGCTTTCGGCTATCTTGCTTGTCGCAGGGTACTTATTAGGTGAGCAGTACGGTGAGGAAAGCATCTTATCCGCTATTTCTTACGCGGCTTCTATTATTATCGGCGGTTATGAATTATTTAAAAAAGGAATCAAAAATCTTTTCCGGCTTCAGTTCGATATGAACACCCTAATGACGGTCGCCATCATCGGTGCCGCGGCGATCGGAGAATGGGGCGAAGGCGCGACTGTCGTTATCTTGTTTGCGATCAGTGAAGTTTTGGAACGTTACTCCATGGAAAAAGCGCGTCAATCCATTCGTTCCCTGATGGATATTGCACCGAAGGAAGCTCTGATCCGCCGCGGTTCCGAAGAAATTACGGTAAACGTCGATGATATACAGGTTGGCGATGTCATGATTGTAAAGCCAGGTCAAAAACTTGCAATGGATGGTGTTGTTATTAAAGGAACATCAACCATTAACCAAGCCGCGATTACTGGCGAATCGGTTCCCGTGACGAAAACAATTGACGATGAAGTGTTCGCTGGTACATTGAACGAAGAAGGTTTGCTTGAAGTCAAAGTAACGAAGCGCGTCGAGGATACAACGATTTCTAAAATTATTCACCTTGTTGAAGAAGCTCAAGCTGAAAGAGCGCCATCTCAAGCGTTTGTTGACCGATTCGCGAAATACTATACACCTGCGATTATGATTTTGGCATTAGGTATTGCGGTTGTTCCACCTCTGTTCGTCGGTGCAGATTGGGGCGATTGGGTATATCGAGGATTAGCGTTGCTCGTCGTCGGCTGTCCTTGCGCATTGGTCATTTCGACACCTGTTTCGATTGTTACAGCCATCGGCAACGCGGCGAAAAATGGCGTTCTTATCAAAGGCGGCATTCACCTTGAGGAAGCCGGCAGACTATCCGCAATTGCGTTTGATAAAACAGGTACTCTGACGAAGGGGGTTCCAGAAGTAACAGATGTCGTTACTTTCGGAACGAAAAACGAAAATGAATTGCTTTCAATCGCGGCAGTTATCGAAAAAGGTTCGCAACATCCGCTCGCATCCGCGATTGTTCGTAAAGCGGAAAACCTCGGAGAAGACCTAACCCTAGTCGTTGAGGATTTCCAATCGATCACCGGGAAAGGTGTTAAAGCCAATGTAAACGGGGAATTGTATTACGTCGGTAGTCCGAAACTCTTTGCTGAACTTCATTCCGACATCAGCGTTGAAACGAATCAGCGCATTGAAGAATTACAAAAACAAGGGAAAACGGTTATGGTATTAGGCACAGAACAACAGATTCTTGCCTTAATAGCAGTCGCTGATGAAGTGCGTGATTCCAGTACAGTCGTAATTAAGCAATTACACGAAATTGGAATCAAGAAAACGATTATGCTTACGGGTGATAATCAAGCAACCGCCGAAGCAATCGGGCGGCGTTTGAATGTTACAGACGTTAAAGCTGATCTAATGCCCCAAGATAAATTAGATTACATCAAGCAGCTTCGTAAAGACTATGGTAATGTTGCGATGATTGGCGACGGCGTTAACGACGCGCCTGCGCTCGCGGCTTCAACGGTTGGTATCGCTATGGGCGGCGCGGGTACGGATACTGCCCTCGAAACCGCAGATATTGCTTTGATGGCTGACGATTTAAGCAAATTACCCTATACGATTCGACTAAGCCGAAAAACCCTTGCAATCATCAAGCAGAACATTACGTTTTCACTTGGTATTAAGCTCTTAGCTTTGGCTCTAATTGTCCCTGGATGGTTGACGTTATGGTTGGCCATTTTCGCAGATATGGGGGCCACGCTTATTGTTACATTGAATAGCCTTCGTCTGTTAAAAGTCAGAGGTAATAATCGGATATGAATAACCGTTGGAATAAAGTGATTTATCGGTTATGGGCACCCTTTTATGATTCTCTTTTCAATTCCGGTCCTTTTTTAAAGGCACGGAAAAAGATCTTTGAGAACCTCGACATTAAGCCTAAAAGCAAAAGTTCTTTTTGTTTGTAGGCGTCGGGACAGGAGCAGATTTGCAGTTCATTATGGACAAAAATATTTCTGTATCTGCAATTGACTTATCATCCGAAATGCTTGATCGAGCTAGGAATAAATATGACTCCCCCAATTTTAAGTTCATAGAAATGGATGCGCAAGAATTGACCTTTTCACCGGAATCGTTCGATATGGTTATTGCAAATCTGATCTTATCCGTTGTCCCCGAGCCGAATCGATGTTTTCAAGAAATGATTCGGGTTACGCGAGCTGGGGGGCGAATAATCATTTTCGATAAATTTGCCCCTCCCTCGCAGGATTTGCCGGTAAGAAAAAATCCTTCGTCCCATCGTAGCAACGATGGGTACGGACATCGGACGACATTTCGAACAAATCATCATGCCGTATGAGAAACATATTCGAGTGGAGGAAGATGCATCAGCATTGTTTAACGGAATGTATCGAAAAATTATATTACAAAAAGTATAGAGTTACCAGTACCGCCCAGGGGTTGGGGTAGTACCAGCGAAGTTGATACTACCCGCAAAGTAGATATATATAAAGGGAATCATTTTCTGCTCTTCGAGGACTCCGCCTTGGCTTCGTCGTTCCGAAGGCTGATGATCGCCAAACAAAAAAGCGTGCCATAACGCTGCACGCCTTTTCTGTAATTTTAGCAACCTTCGGCAAGAAACTTTTCGACACGCGACTTAATCGCGTCCCGAACCGCTCGAAATTGGCTCATGATTTCTTCCTCGGTGCCGGTTGCCTTGGCTGGATCATCGAAGCCCCAATGCCATTTCACGACGTTTTTATTCGAAATCACCGGACAATGTTCGTCTGCATGGCCACATAACGTAATCACATAGTCAGCCCGATTCAAAATCTCCGGATCGATAACATCCGATGTATGACCGCTAATATCGACGCCAGCTTCCTTCATCACCTGGACGGCACGCGGATTCAGCCCATGTGCCTCCAACCCGGCGCTTTTTACTTCGTACCGATCATTACCGAGCGCCTTCAACCAACCATCCGCCATTTGGCTGCGGCAAGAGTTTCCCGTACAAAGAAAATAAACGAGTTTTTTGTTATCTGACATGATGATTCCTCCTGTTTATGTTAAGCTGCTTCCTTCGAAAAATACTTTCGCTGAAATCGGAGCGCGACGTTGACCAAGGCAATCATCACAGGGACTTCTACAAGAGGTCCGATCACGGCCGCAAATGCAGCGCCGGAATGAATTCCAAAGACCCCAACGGCAACAGCGATTGCCAGCTCAAAGTTATTCCCCGAGGCGGTAAATGCCAGTGTAGAAGTCACCGGATAATCAGCTCCGGCTTTTTTGCCCATGAAGAACGAAATCAGGAACATAACGACAAAGTAAATCAATAGCGGAATCGCGATCCTCACGACATCCAAAGGCAATTGGATGATCATCTCGCCTTTCAGCGAGAACATGACGATAATCGTAAACAGCAATGCGATAAGTGTAATGGGACTGATTTTCGGAATAAAGACCGTTTCGTACCAGGATCGCCCTTTTGCCTTCACAAGCGAATAGCGCGAAATCATCCCGGCCAAAAACGGTATCCCTAAATAAATAAACACGCTCTTGGCGACTTCGGCCATCGTAATATCAACAACGACGCCCTCCAACCCGAACCATCCCGGCAAAATCGTAACAAAGATATAGGTGTAGACAGAGTAAAACAAAACTTGAAAGATCGAGTTGAAAGCAACGAGTCCCGCCGCGTACTCGGCATCCCCTCTGCACAAATCGTTCCAAACGATAACCATTGCAATACAACGGGCTAAACCGATCATAATCAGGCCGACCATATATTCCGGATAGCCTTGGAGAAAAATAATAGCCAAGAAAAACATTAAGATCGGACCGATAAGCCAGTTTTGAATCAATGAAATGGTTAACACTTTGCCATTTCGAAAGACACGGCCGATTTCTTCGTATCGTACTTTCGCCAGCGGCGGATACATCATTAAAATAAGGCCAAGCGCAATCGGTATCGATGTGGTTCCAACTTGAAACTCATTCAATCCGGCGACAAAGTTAGGAAATACGTAACCCAAGCCAATTCCTATCGCCATCGCAACAAAAATCCATAACGTCAAATAGCGATCCAGAAATGAAAGTCGCTTTTTCTCTTGTTTACTCACTTGCTGTACACCCCCTTTACTCGCATATAACCGTTAGTCCTTGTTGCTCCAATTCCCGCAGCTCCTCGGATAGATCAGGCAAATGGGACAAAGCATAACGAATTTCCTCTAACCGCTTTTCATTAATCGAATAGAACACCCATTGCCCCTTTCGCGTTTCGCGGACCAGTTCAGCCGTTTTCAGACGGTTTAGATGTTTAGAAATGGCTGGCTGAGAAATGTTAAAGATAGGAACCAGTTCACATACACAGCAATCGCGAATCCGGAGCAAAGAAAGGATTTTCAGCCTTGTCGGATCGGCAAGAGCTTTTAGAATATCCGCTATCTTTTCAAATTCCATTGTCATGATGATCACCTCACATAAAACCATATAACCATATTGTTATTTATTCATGGTGAAAAGTCAATATTGAAATTTGTACATCCTTTCACAGCTCATTTTCCGGATACAAGTAAATCAATACTTGCAAATTGCAATCAAATGTTTTATAACTGTTTCATGAGGTGAAGCACCGTGGAAAATGTACGTGAACTATTTCAAATCATGACTCGACGCTTTGGCTTTCTAAATAAAAACTGCTGTTCTGCCGGTGGCTGCGACATCTCCTTAATTCAAAGCCATATCCTTTACGAAATTGATCGCCAGCATAAGCCGTCCATCCAGAAAGTAGCAGAGGCATTAGGGACAGATATAACGACATTCAGCCGACAAGTCCAATCGTTAATCAAGATGAAATTAGTGAAGAAAACGCCCGATCCAGACGACCGGAGGGTAAATCTGCTTTCCCTAACGACGGAAGGCAAGTATGTTGCGGCGTCGATTGACCAACAAATGAACGACTATTTAAACGAAATCTTTTCGCACATGAACGATTTTGAAAAAGATACCGTCATTCGCTCGATCAAGCTATTAAACGAAGCGATGGCGAAATCCGGCCAATGCTGTTCAACCCCTTCTTGCGGGTGATCTTTTTTCTAAATTACTTGCAATTTGCAAGTTATTTGAGGGGGAATTGGAATGTCAGCGATTTTCGATGCAATCGTTATCGGGGGTGGGCAAGCCGGTCTTGCTTCCGGATATTACTTGAAGAAGAACGAGCTGCAATTTTTGATCCTGGAAGCAAGCGAGCAGGCAACCGGTTCTTGGCCACATTATTACGATAGTCTGAAGCTGTTTTCGCCAGCTCGTTTATCATCATTGCCGGGCATGAAGATACCCGGAGTTGCAACCCACTACCCATTGCGAAACGAGGTGATCCAGTATCTAAAGGCGTATGCCCAGCGTTTTGACTTGCCGATTCGCACCAACCAGAAGGTTATTGCCGTGGAGAAAAGCGATAACGGTTTTTCGATCAGAACGGCAGCTGGAGACGAATATCAGACGAGAACGATCATCAATGCGACTGGCTCCTTTCATAATCCTTATATGCCAGACATAAGCGGAAGGGAGGCCTTTCAAGGGGAAGTCCTCCACTCTTCATCGTATCGAAATCCGGATCGTTACCGGGGGCAACGAGTGGTGGTCGTCGGGCGCGGAAATTCTGCAGTTCAAATTGCGGTAGAGCTTGCCGACAGCAGCCATACATCGCTTGCCGTGCTTCGGCCTGTTCAGTTTACGAAAACAAAAGTACTCGGAATTGATCTGCATTTTTGGATCAGAGCCGTCGGCTTCGATACCTTTCCATTCTGGCGATTTGGCAAAAAGCCTCCAAGTTCGAGCTCTGTTGCGGATTTGAACGATTACCGAGCAAGATTAAAGGCTGGGAAGCCGGATCAACGGGCTATGTTTACCTCTTTTTACTCCAAGGGCGTCGTGTGGCCAGACGGAACGGAAGAACCGGTACAAACCGTCATCTTTGCGACCGGGTATCGTCCCAATCTGACATACCTTCAGCCCATCGGGGCGCTTGATGCCGAAGGGAAACCGTTGCAGACAGCAGGAATCAGTCTTTCCGTTCCGGGACTGTATTATGTCGGTTTGGAAGGACAGCGTTCCTTTGCTTCCGCCACATTAAGGGGGGTGGGGCCGGACGCGAAATATGTTGTTCGCAAGCTACTGCGTTACCTGAAAAATCACCTTTAGGGAGGCTAGTTCCCATGAACTGAATTGGTTCGCCGCGGAATACCTTATGAAACAGGAGCAGCGTGAAATAGAACGCTCGACACGGGAAGCTTGGAAATGGCAAAATCCCACGGAGTTATCGAGCCGCTTCCTTAGGAGACGGCAACTCACGATAGCAAACAAAGCAGCTTGTTGTACCCCTAGCTGCTGCTGATTTGATAAAAAAGTTGAAGGAGAGATGATCCATGAACCAAGTAAAGAATGATCAAATTCGTCAAAATGTACGCAGTCGTTATAAGGAAATCGCCTTGCAAGAAGTGGAGCCGGGTTCGTGTTGCTCGCCAGCTTCAAGCTGCTGCGGAACGGCCAATGACATTTCTTCGCAGTTGGGCTATTCAACCGAAGAATTAACGGCTGTTCCGGACGGTGCAAACCTTGGTCTTGGTTGCGGTAATCCGCAAGCCATTGCGGAGCTTAAGCCGGGTGAAGTGGTATTGGACCTAGGCAGCGGCGGCGGTTTCGATTGTTTTCTGGCGGCTCGGCAAGTCGGGGAAACCGGCTATGTGATCGGGGTCGATATGACGCCGGAAATGGTGAGCCGCGCGCGCAACAACGCCGCGAAAGGCGGGTTCACGAACACGGATTTTAGGCTGGGAGAAATCGAGCATTTGCCGGTCCCGGATCAAACGGTGGATGTTATCATTTCCAACTGCGTCATCAATCTTTCGCCGGATAAACAGCAAGTGTTTGATGAAGCATTCCGCGTTCTGCGCTCCGGCGGGCGTTTGGCCATTTCCGATGTCGTAACGACGGCAGAGCTTCCTGCGGAAATCAAAAACGACTTGGATGTTTTATATTCTGGGTGTATATCCGGGGCCTCGTCCGTTGACGAGCTGAAAACGATGCTTACGCAAAGTGGATTTAAGGATGTAGTGGTCGAGCCGAAAGAGGAATCCAGGGCGTTTATCAAAGATTGGGTTCCTGGATCGAAGGTAGAGGACTATATTGCCTCTGCCGTAATCAAAGCAATCAAACCGTAATGAATGTATAAACGTTCCACCTTTGAATAATCAAAGTGAATCGGTCAAAGCAGCTCTAGCAAACATGTCCGGAGCTGCTTTGTTCGTGCTCCCTGCATGCCTGATCATTCTATTGTAACCGTCAAGTCCTTTTGAACAATTTTCGCTAAATAATTTTGAACACTTTTAGCTTGCAAATATGGTCTGTCGGTACTTCAGACGATAGCTATCGCCACTTAAGTGAATGACTTCGCTTCTGTG
>Ga0310838_1001369_pt1 | contig 13155 bp, 11 predicted proteins | sample SM_ome_6_FD_202241 | JGI IMG/M metagenome (GOLD analysis project Ga0310838, IMG submission 202241) | Sorghum-adapted microbial communities enriched on stacked mutant (SM) sorghum from Joint BioEnergy Institute, Emeryville, California... ...
TGTATGTACTTTGTCATAAATATACAGAAAATTTACAAAATTTAGGTTAAGTAATCGCTTTTTCATTACTTGAAAGGGGGTGGGAATGGTTCGTTCTTTTGTTATATGAAGCGAAGGGGGGATTTCATTGCGTTTTGACCGACCTTTTGAAGGCTATGTCGTAGGTGAACGCCACCGTTCGCGTGGTCGGACGATTACTGAGGCTGATATTGTACAATTTGCCGGTGTTTCCGGTGATTTTTATCCGTTGCATATCGATCGAGAATACGCGAAGCAGACGCAGTTCGGCGAACGGATTGCCCATGGGATGCTGACGTTGTCGGCGGCGACTGGGCTATGGGTGATGGAGCCGGGATGTGTGCTCGCTTTTTACGGCATCGACGCGCTCCGCTTCGTCCGACCAGTGAAAATTGGCGATACGATTTACGTCGAATCGGAAGTGAAGCAGTTGACCGAGCGGAGCGACACGGCAGGACTCGTCACAGTGCATCAACAAATCCTTAACCAGCATGGAGAGACGGTGGTTGATGCACTTGTGCATATGCTCGTGGCGCGGGAAGGAAAGAAGTGAACGGAGCGCGCGATGCTGCTTCGAGCGTTGTGGAGGGAGAAACAAACGTTCGTTTGAAAGCGTTAACATCGAAGCGAATAATCAACCGAGGTCGCTTTGGCTATTATTCATTTGTTATTTTTGCGTTTTCATATGATGAAAGGGGTGCTGGCGTCAATGACAACGACGATGGATGCGTCAGAGTTAAAACGCCAAAAAAGGCGGGCCGCGATTTCGAGCGTGGTCGGCACGACGATTGAATGGTATGATTTCTTCCTTTATGGGACGATGGCTGCGCTAGTGTTTCCACAGCTCTTTTTCCCGCAAAGCGACCCATACGTGGCGCTTATGCAATCGTTCACGACGTTCGCCTTAGGGTTTGTTGCCCGGCCGGTCGGAGCGGCCATTTTTGGCCATTTCGGCGATAAAATTGGCCGGAAGGCAACGCTGGTCGCCACTTTGTTGTTGATGGGGCTGGCGACGGCGTTGATCGGGTTGATGCCGACGTACGAGCAAATTGGCTTATGGGCTCCGCTCTTGGTGACCGTGCTTCGTCTCATTCAAGGAATCGGGGTTGGCGGAGAATGGGGCGGCGCCATTTTGATTGCGATGGAGTGGGAGGAAGGAAAGCGGCGTGGATTGATGGCTTCGCTGCCGCAAATGGGCGTGCCGTTTGGGCTGCTCACTTCTTCACTTGTGACGACGCTCATGCTCGCAGTAGGCGGCGACAGCTTTTATGCATGGGGATGGCGCGTTCCTTTTCTGCTTAGTTTTCTGTTGATCGCTGTCGGATTATATATCCGACTGAAAGTGCTGGAGTCGCCGCTATTCCAAGAGGCCCTGGCAAAACAAGAAACGAGCAAGATGCCGGTCGGCGAGGTGCTTGTCAAACATCCGCGCGAAATTCTTTGGTCTGCGCTCGCACGGGTGATTGAAAACGGATCGTTCTATATTTTTGTCACATTTATCGTCAGCTATGGGACGACATTTTTGGAGATGGAAAAAAGCATTTTCGTCAATGCGACAATTGTCGCTGCGATCATCAATGCGCTTGCCATTGTGTATTCCGGTCATTTATCTGACCGGTGGGGGCGCCGCCGTGTCTACATGACGGGTACCATTTTGCTTATGCTTTGGGCGTTCCCGTATTATTGGCTCGTCAACACGAAAAGCGTAGGCCTGATTATGTTGGCGACGATCATCGCCATGGTATTCCACGGCATGCTGTATGGCCCGCAGGCGGCGATGATCGCGGAAAACTTCCCGACACGCCTGCGCTATAGCGGCGCTTCGCTCGGCTACCAGCTGGCCGCGATCATTGCCGGTGGACCAGCGCCGCTCATCAGCACGTGGCTGCTGCACAAATACGGCAGCGCTACCGCGATTTCCTTCTATATCGTGGTCATGGGATTGATTTCGCTCGTCGGTGTCAAAATGCTTCAAGACCGAGCCCGCCAAGCGATTGATTAATAATCGATCCGAACCCATAGGCGCCTCTGCATTCGTGCAGAGGCGTTTTTGGTGCTGAATCGGTTGGCTTTCATGTAAAAAACAGAAAAACGTTAGATCCTTTATTGGCGTGTTTTGCTCATTCTTCCCGATTAGGGCGTTTTCTAAATAAACCAAGTAAATAGTATGGATATGAAAAGACTTTGCAACACCGTTTGAAAAATTTTGATGAAGCGACATTTTTTCGCCAAGTTTTTTTGAACTAAAAAGGTTTTTATCCGTCGCTGCCAACGGAAAGATTGTGATACTGGTTGCTCATTCCCGCGTAAGGAAGCAAACATTGAAGATTTTTAATCGTATGAAAAGGGGACTTGACAACGGTACTAAGCTTCATATACGATGGTAATGTAATCGATTACATATTTGAGAGGATTTCATCTATGGCAAGCATAAAAGACGTAGCGAAACGGGCAAACGTATCGACGGCGACCGTGTCGCGCGTATTGCGCAACGCCGGCAACGTCACCGAAGAGACGAAGCAACGCGTGCTCGAGGCGATCGAAGCGCTCAACTACCAGCCGAACGTGCTTGGCCGGTATTTGCGTCGCATGGAAACAGAAACGGTGCTCGTTGTCGTGCCCGATATTACGAACCCGTTTTTTTCGAAGGTGCTGCGCGGCATTGAAGCGGTTGCTCTCGAACACGGGTACCAAGTGCTGCTTGGCGATACGCAAAATGATGCTCAGCTTGAGGAGCAATATTTGAATGTACTGCCGCAAAGGCAAGTAGACGGGATGATTTTTTTAACTGCTCGCATCCGCAAAGAACTGATGGAAGAAATGGCGCGGCAGTTTCCGATTGTCCTCGCGTGCGAATATTTGGAGGGGACCGATATCCCGACCGTATCGATCGACAACATTAGCAGCGCCCGCAAGGCAACGGAACATTTGATTCATCTCGGCCATCGCCGCATCGCCCATCTGTCCGGCCCGATGGATGTCATTTTGGGGCGAGATCGGCTGCGCGGCTATTATCAAGCGTTGGCGCAGCATGGAATCGATGCCGACCCAGCACTCGTGCAAGAAGGTGACTTTTCCTACGAATCGGGATACAACATGACATTGAAGTTGCTCGCCCTTGAAGAACCACCGACAGCGATTTTCGCCGCCAATGACGAGATGGCGATCGGGGCGATCAAAGCGATCCGTCACCGCGGTGGTCGTGTTCCAGATGATGTCGCCGTTGTCGGGTTTGACGATATCCAAATGGCCTCGATTTTTGAACCTGCTGTCACGACGATCGCCCAGCCGACGTTTGAGATCGGCCAAAAAGCGATGGAGCTTTTGCTTCAGCTGATTGAAGGGAACGAGGTCAGCCGCCGTCAGCTTGTTTTGCCTGATCACCTTGTCATTCGTGAGTCATGCGGGGGGAAGTGCTCGGTTTGATGAAAGCGCTCCCCTCGTTGGCGGCGGAGAATAGGCGGATTTTTTTGTAAGGGTGATGTAATCGATTACATCACTCGATGTGTTGCTTCAGATAAGTGGCAATCTAGAAACAAGTTGCTTGAAAACAAGTGGATGCAAGGAGGAAACGATATGGAAAACGCACGTCCAATTCGCCTCGGGTTAATCGGAGCTGGTGGGATTTCAACCGCACATATTCAAGCGGCGCTCAAGCTCCCGGAGCGCGTCGTGCTGCAGGCCATTTGCGATGTCAACGAAAAAGCGGCCGCGGAAAAAGCGGAAACATACGGCATCCGCGACGTGTACCGCGACTATAAAGAGCTGCTCGCCTCACCAGATGTCGATGCCGTCATCATTACCGTGCCGAACTTTTTGCACGCCCAAGTGGCGGTCGACAGCCTGCGGGCCGGGAAACACGTTCTTTGCGAAAAACCGATGGTGATGAAATCGGAAGAGGCGGACGCCATCATTCGCGCCCGCGACGAATCAGGGAAACAGTTTATGGTGTCGCTGAACAACCGGTTCCGCCAAGCGGCGCAATGGCTTCATGCACGCATCGCAGAAGGCGCATTCGGCGACATTTATTACGCCAAAACAGGTTGGGTGCGCCGCCGTGGTATTCCTGCATGGGGGGCGTGGTTTTTTGACCGTGAGCGTTCCGGGGGCGGTCCGCTCATCGACTTAGGCGTTCATATGCTTGATGTCACGCTTTGGATGCTTGGAAACCCGAACCCGGTCGCGGTGACGGGGAAAACATACGCGAAGTTCGGTCCACGTCATCAAGGGGCATGGCCGGGCACGTCGTTTGCGCCAAACGCTTCGTATACGGTGGAAGACTTTGCCTCGGCATTCATCCAACTGGAAAACGACGCGACTGTGCTGCTTGAGACGAGCTGGGCGTCGCACATTGAAGAGGAACGGGCATATGTCGAGTTTCTCGGCACGGAAGGCGGTGTGCGCTGGGAGTGGAATGTGACCGGCAACCGTCAAGAAGTGAAATGGTTCCGCAGTGAACACGGTGTCCCGGCTGACGTCACACTCCATTTTGACGACCAAGGCGAACGGGTGGCGTTGCTTGACCATTTCGTTACAAGCATCACCAATAATACAACACCGCTTTGCACGGCAGAACAAGGACTCATGATCGCCAAAGTGTTAGAAGCGATTTATGCATCGTCCGAACAAGGGAAACAAGTCCGAATCGAATGGTAAGAGATCAACCACTTTGTGTATGCCGCGGCAAACCGAAATCCAATCGAGGGGGGATCACCATATGACAACACCAATCCGCGTTGTCGTCTGGAACGAATTTCGCCATGAAAAGAAAAATGAAAAAGTAAGAGCCATTTATCCGGAAGGGATGCATACCGCCATCGCCAACTACTTAGCCGAAGCCGGGTTTGACACAGCAACCGCTGTATTGGACGAACCGGAACACGGCTTGACTGACGAAGGGCTTGACCGGTGCGACGTTCTCGTTTGGTGGGGGCATATCGCCCATGATGAAGTGAAAGACGAAGTAGTTGAACGCATCCACCGTCGCGTCCTCGAAGGAATGGGGCTCATCGTCCTTCACTCCGGCCATTTCTCGAAAATTTTCAAAAAGCTGATGGGGACGACATGTAATTTAAAATGGCGTGAAGCCGATGAAAAAGAGCGGCTTTGGGTCGTTGCCCCGGGCCACCCGATCGTGGAAGGGATCGGGCCGTACATTGAGCTCGAACAAGAAGAAATGTACGGTGAGTTTTTCGACATTCCGGAGCCAGACGAAACGATTTTCATCAGCTGGTTTGAAGGTGGAGAAGTGTTCCGCAGCGGCTGCACGTTTACGCGTGGGAAAGGGAAAATTTTCTACTTCCGTCCTGGCCATGAAACATACCCAACGTATCATCACCCAGACGTGCTGAAAGTGATCGCCAACGCGGTTCGTTGGGCCGCACCGGTCAACCGTGGGGAAATCATATTCGGCAACGTCAAACCGCTTGAACCGATTAAAGCGAAACAAGGGGGAGCAGCGCGATGAAATCGATCAATGTTGGCATCATCGGCACCGGTTTTTCCGCTTCATCTCATATTGAGGCGCTCCGCCGCCTGCCGTTCGTGAACATTGTCGCCATCGCTTCAAGCAGCCAAGAAAAAGCAGAGGCAGCCGCGCGCCGGTTCGGGATTCCGAAAGCATACGGCGACTATGAGGCGCTGATCGCCGACCCGGACGTCGAAGCGGTTCACAACTGCACGCGCAACGTCTTGCATTTTCCGATCAACAAGGCCGTACTTGAAGCGGGAAAACATTTATTATCAGAAAAGCCGCTCGCGATGAACAGCGAACAGTCAATCGAACTGAAAAAGCTGGCTGAAAAAAGCCCGGGTTTAAGCGCTGTCTGCTTCAACTACCGCCACTACCCGCTCGTCGCCGAAGCGAAAGAGCGGATCGCCCGCGACGCAAAGCGCATCCATTTCGTCTATGGCGGCTATGTGCAAGATTGGTTGCTTTATGACACTGATTACAACTGGCGGCTTGACCCAGCGCAAAACGGTCCGTCACGCGCCATCGCCGACATCGGCTCACACTGGTGCGACACAGTGCAATACGTGCTCGGAAAACGCATCGTCGAAGTGTTCGCCGATTTGCGCACCGTCCATCCAGTCCGCTACAAACCGAAGCAGGAAGGGAGCACGTTTACATCCGGGCATGCTCAAGACGCCGAACCGGTTCAGATTGATACGGAAGACGGCGGCAGTGTGCTCGTCCATTTTGATGATGGCACTCACGGCGCGTTTACGATTTCCCAAGTGAGCGCCGGCCGGAAAAACCGGCTCTATTTTGAAATCGCTACCGATGCGATGACGCTCGCTTGGGATCAAGAGCACCCGAACCGCCTCTGGATCGGGCGCCGCAACGGCCCGAACGAAGAAGTCGTCCGTGACCCGTCGCTCTTGTCGCCGCAAGCCGCCGCGCTCGCCCATTACCCAGGCGGTCATGAAGAAGGCTGGCCGGATGGGCTGAAAAACTTGTTCCTCGACTTTTACAATGCCATCATCCGGAAACAGCGCGGCGAGGCGCTCGGGGAGCTGCCGTTTGCGACGATCGCCGACGGCCACTATACGATGACGATCGTTGACGCCATTTTGGAAAGCCATCGCACGAAACAGTGGGTGCGGGTGGCGGAATAAACAGTTTTTGTTCGGCCGCTGCCAACACGGGCGCTAACAGCGCCGTCAAAATAAAATGGAGCGGTGAGGCCGGTTGCTGATTGACCGGCCTTACACCGGCGAGAAGGGGGAGAAAAACAAATGAAACTAGGCGTATTTACCGTTCTGTATCAACAGTTGCCGTTTGAAGAAATGCTCGATAAGATTGCTGCGATGGGCATTGAAGCCGTCGAGCTTGGTACCGGTAATTACCCGGGCAACGCTCATTGCGATCCGGATGCACTGTTAGATCAGCCGGAAAAAATCAAAGCATTGAAAAAAGCGGTTCACGACCGTGGGCTTATCATTAGTGCGCTCAGCTGCCACGGCAACCCGCTCCATCCGGACAAAACGTTTGCGAAGCAATCGCATGACACATGGCGGAAAACAGTGAAACTCGCCGAGCAGCTCGAAGTCCCGGTCATCAACGCCTTCTCGGGCTGCCCGGGCGACCATCCTGGCGCCAAGTATCCGAACTGGGTCACGTGCTCCTGGCCGCCGGATTACTTGGAAATTTTAAAATGGCAATGGGACGAAGTCGTCATCCCGTACTGGCGTGAAGAAGCAGAGTTCGCCAAAGCGCACGGCATTCATCAAATCGCTTTTGAAATGCATCCGGGCTTTGTCGTCTACAACCCGGAAACGCTCCTCAAACTGCGTGAACACGCCGGCGAAACGATCGGTGCCAACTTCGACCCGAGCCATCTCCTTTGGCAAGGCATCGACCCAGTCGAAGCGATCAAATTGCTTGGCCGTGAAAAAGCGATTTTCCACGTCCATGCGAAAGACACGTACTTGGACAAAGCGAACATTCGCAAAAACGGTGTGCTGGATACGAAACATTACAGCCAAATTCTCGATCGCTCATGGGTATTCCGCACCGTCGGCTACGGTCAAAGCGAAAAATGTTGGCGCGACATCGTCAGCGCTCTGCGCGCGGTCGGCTATGACTATGTGCTCTCGATCGAGCATGAAGACATGCTTGCCTCGATCGATGAAGGGCTGTCCCAAGCCGTGACGCTCTTGAAAAATGTGTTGTTCAAAGAAGAACTGCCTGAGATGTGGTGGGCATAAGAAAACAAAGGCGGCAAAGAGAGGAGCTTCTCTTTGCCGCCTATATTGTTTCTTTAAAAGTCCAGCATCCACTAGCTGGTCGATTGTTCCCGCTTATGAATTAGTTTCATCAACATCCGAACGGAAAACGACAGAACAAAAATGGTGATAAACGAATACATCCACGTCCATCGATGGTATTCAATCAAATTCGTGTACTTTTCGTAAAGCACCTCAACACCTGTCAAAGCGGCCGCGTACAATAAGCATTGGCCAATAATACCAGGCAGGCGCGAGTGATACGAAGTTTGATAAAAATAAACACAGACGATCGGATAAAGGAAATATTCGAACAGGATGCTTGCTTCAAAATATTGGTCTAAAAACCGGACAGGGTACTCTAAGAGTTTGTTTTCTACAACAATCACGCCGAAAAACGTGGAAAAATACGTTTTTAACAAGAACACGCAAAGTTTGTCCTTGATGGGCGGGGTTCGCAGGCTGAAAAATAATAGAATGGCACCAATAACGAGCAACGACCACAAATGGATTTGATCCATGATTTCGTCATCTCCTATGAGGGCTTTGCTATTAGTTATTATGGACAGATACGGCTTAGTATAAAAGCATCGTCCACGAAGCAGTTTTTGTCCGGGGACTTTGTGGCTGAAGGAAAGGCTGCTCAACGTTCCCAAGAGGCTGGGGATTGAATAGGAAATGGGGATAAAAAATAAGATTTCTCAAATAGAGAAATCTTGGGATCCGTGACCTTACGATACTAACAAACCGTTGTGCGAAGGAGAAGTGATTATTTTTCACGACTAAGCATAAAGCTCGCTCATTGGAGACGAAGAAAGGGCGGACCTAGTGATTCGCTGGCAGCTTTGGTGCCATCATACCCCAATCCACGGCGCTAGCGCCGCATCTTACACCGCGCGCGCCGATTGGCGGTGGATGCGCCCTTTCATGAAGAGAAGACGGTGACCATCGCTGGTCAAATCAATCATCGCTCCATTTAGCACATCCCTTCCCGACTTCTGTTCGTTCGCCTGCAAATACGCCACCCGATACCACTTTCGCCCGTATTCAAAGTACATATACCGTCCGCGATGAAAATCGATCCAAAACTTCACCGGCTCACCGTTTACGGTTTTCCATACATATCCCCACGCCCGGTCTTGGCGAACCGGCGCCATTTTCGGCCGCGCGGAATTGATGGCTTCTTGACACTCCGCACGGCTAAAGCCATGGGATTCTTGGGTCGTTCGCGTCCTCATCCATTTCTGGTTCGGACCACGCCCAAGTTCAGGGGTGTGTCATCACCCCGTCCCATCGGGTTAGTGTGTACCCCGATGGGCGGCGCACCTGTGACCAGTGCGCTAGGCGCTCAAGCCCGAAATCGCTTTGGCGATGTTGATGGCGCCATTTAAGTCGGCGTGGATGGTGTATCCGCACTTTTGGCATCGGAAGCGGATGCCGTTTCGGTTCGCTTTCTCTCGATAACCACATTTACACGTTTGGCTCGTGTAGGTCGGCTTCACCCACTCGACCCGAATGCCTGCCATTTCCGCCTTATAGGCAATCATCGTTTGCAGTTGATGAAACGCCCAAGCATGAAGGCTTCGCCCCGCTTCTTTGGGCGATGCCGCCCGTTTCCGAATGCCCGTCAAATCTTCCATCCGAATCACGCCAACACCGTTGGCGAGCGCAAAATTCACGATTTGACGGCTGATTTTGTGGTTGACATCCTTCATCCAACGGGATTCTTTACGCCCGATTTTGCGAATCATATGGAGCTTCTTCGCTTTGCCCAACGTTCGCCGCAAAGCCGCATAGCGTCGGCGTACAAAGGCGCATTGGTTCCCTTTGAAAAACAGTGATTTCGTTCCCACGCTGGCAACGGCGATATAACGAAGTCCCAAATCAACGCCCATTACCTTCGTTTCTTCCCGTTGTTGGACTTCAACTGTGATCGCAACAGCCAAGTACCATTTCTTTCTCTTTTTGTAGAGCTTGGCGGCCCCTTGTTTGGCGGTTCCGTTAAGCAGCCGATTCAGCCATGCTTCTTGATAGGGACGCGTGACGACCGGCACGCCAATTCGCTTCTCTAATGTTGGGAATGAAACCGTGTAGAACGCTCCTTTCTTTTCCACCTTCACGTTTTGATTGTTAAAGCAACACCATAATGTTCGGAACTTCTTTGTTTTCTGGTTTTTCTTTTGAGACTTCACTTCTCGAATCGTCTGATTCACGACGGCGGAAGGAAATCGTTGTGACGAAAACGCTTTAAAAATTTTACTCGTCGCTTGATTCAGCTCGGGATGATCCAACAGCCAATTCGCAAACTCTGTATTCACTTCTGTCATCCGTTCATACATTTCCTGTTTGACTTTCGTTGGGTTGTGCAGTTCCAGCCTTAGTGTGATCGTCGGCATGGATTCACCCCCTTTTCTTTTGAGATTCCACATAATGTTTGATGGTTTCGCTTGATCCATTCCCTGCTGTACTAACGAAGAAAAAGCGTGTCCAAAGACTCTGCAGATGAGACAAGTGTTGAAATTCTTCCCTTCATCGTCTGGAAGTCACTCCTTTCACTTTTGCCATCATATCTGATGGAGAATCAGAAGGGAGGCCATTCAAGAACAAATGACAACGATCAGGCATCACTTCCATCGCCAGGATGACCCCATCATTCTCTTGGCAAATTTCTTCTACTAACTGCTTGAATCGCTCTTCCACTCTGCCTACTAACACCTTTCTTCGATAACGCGGACAGAAAACAAAATGATAGTGAATCAACGATACAGTTGTTTTCGTTCTTCGATATTCTTGTTCCATATTATAGATCGTATCAGTTTTAATGATTATACTACAACATCTAAAGAAAAAGATGGTGGCTCTAAGCAATCCTCTTAAGAGATTACCGAGCAATGCCGTCTTTCATCCCTCGATTGAAACCGTGGGCTTTTCAGACGGCTTTTTCTGAAAGCCATACTTCCCTTGGTGAAAGAAAGCGGAAGCTGAGCCCCAGCAAACCGATGCCCACCGCAGCAAGCAGCCAAAGGATCGATTGTTCCATCATAGCCCCCAAGCGCGAATTATGTCGATTTTTCTTAGTATGGGATGAAAGAGGGGGGAGTATGTGAAAAAGTTAAGGTTTTTAATCTTATGCCAGCATATTCCGGTAAGTCATTGACGGTCCCAAATTTCTTACAGTAAAATAAAAATAGTTTCAAGAGCGAATGTAGGGGAACAAGTCTTACTTATGAATTCTGTTTACTTAGATTAGAGGTGAAACAAAAAGTGATCGGGAATCCATTTGTGACATATTTAGACAAGTTTAATGTACTTTCTCCTAATCATTCGAAAATCTACGATGAATACAATCGGGAGATGGAAACGGAAGAATCGTTTGATTTCACCATTGCAACAAAAATTGAAGAGCATCTGAAAAACATCTTCTCCAATAATCCTCACAGTGTTATCCTAACAGGAAACGCTGGTGACGGCAAGACTAGACTGTGCCGTTTAATTCATGATCAATTTTCTGATAAATCTTTAGTGAACTGGCCGGAAAATGGGGTTGTAACTGTTCAGTATGAAAAGGGAACCATTAAAATTGTTAAGGATTTATCGGAGTTAAAAGAGGAAATTATATATGGTATTCTACTGGAATTACAGCGCTGTGTTTGTAATCGACATAAGGATAAAGTGTTCTTTCTGATTGCGGCAAACGAAGGAAAATTGTCAAAGGTATTGATGCGCTATAACGAGTTAAGTGTTTTGCGTCAATACATTATGGCACGGTTCGATTCGTATGAAAATAATGACGACCATTTAAGTGTTATCAACTTATTAGATGTGACTTCCTCTGTTTATGTAGAAAGGGTATTAAACGAATGGAATAAAGAAGAATATTGGAAGGCTTGCGAACAATGTGAAAAGAAGCCTCAGTGCATTATTTATTTAAATCATCGGCGCACTTCCCAACCGTCTATACAGAGAAAAATAGTAAGCCAGTATCGTTTGCTCAATTATCTAGAAACTCATATCACCCTAAGGGAAATGCTAATACATATGAGTTATTTAATTACCGGGGGATATGTTTGTAAAGATATTTTGGAAGCGGATCATACGCATATACGGGAACAATCTAAAAAGGCTTATTACCAGAATTTTTATGGTGTAGGAGTTGGTGAAGAAGGTTTTTCCGAGATGAAGGCATTGAGGGCATTTCGTTCTTTAGATCCAGGTCTTTATTCTTACTCGCCGATTGATGATTTTATTATGAATGGCGATATTAATGGAGATGAAGAAATAGAAAGGTTATATAATGAAGTTTTTGATGATGATTTAGATATAGAATTTGACTATTTTAAGAAAAAAGTTAGATTTTATAGAGAATATGGTCAAAATATTGATCAACCCTTTTTAGAGCATTGGATGCCTAAGTTAAGAAGAAAAGTATACTTCGAACTCGAAGGACAAAATTATCTTAATACCTTGAAACTTCTCCCGTTTGAGTATTTAGAGCAATACATTGGTTTATTTGATAATGACAGCGCTCAAAGTAATGTCCGAAAGGATTTAGTAAATGGACTAAATAGAGCCTTTTCTCGCAGGCTTACCCATAAATTTAAATCCAAAGGCTCTTTCTATTTGAAAGTTTCTAATGAGACATTGATGATCTATGGATCTTTTGACCGAAGAAAGATAGAACTATTGCAGGAGAAAGGGAGAGACGACCTAGATCATTTGCCTTCGAAGTTCTTCCTTGTTGTTGATGGAGAGGTAAGATTGAAAATTAATTTATCGGTTTTTGAGTACTTAATGCGGTTAAGTTCTGGGGGTACGCATAATATTCTTAGTCAAGAAGTGGAAATATTATTGAATACATTTAGAAACGAACTAATTAGAATTAGTGAACCAGATATGGATGTATTGGAGATATACCGGTTAGATAAAGATAGCGGTGTTTACGTCGAACATGTGCTAGATGAGTGAAAATAAACATAGTTTTGGATGAAGGGAAGGACAGGAATGGCCACTGGAACTGAAGGATTTGCTGCTCAGTTGGCATCAGAAATATGGGGACACCGATTTATGGATGGTCAACGAGGCCCAGAGTATGTTCTTGAGTTTATGAACGTTCTTGCAGGGACAAATTATACATTAAATGCTGATAAGTATAAAAGAAGAAAGGCAGAGGGATTTAGGAGATTTGTTTTTGAAGGGGACAAGGAAGGGAGTAAAAATGACATTGTTCAATTAGAACAAGAGAAACGTCTGCTATTATATAAAGAAGTTGGTGGAGAAGATACAGTGATGGTGATTAGGGAATTCTTTAGAAATCTGGAAATCCCTTTATATGATGGACGAGGGAATTTAGCAGATCGTTCTTGGTATGCAAAGACTTTGTACCCCCTTCATGAGTCTTTGCTGTTTTTT
>Ga0310838_1001383_pt1 | contig 13027 bp, 10 predicted proteins | sample SM_ome_6_FD_202241 | JGI IMG/M metagenome (GOLD analysis project Ga0310838, IMG submission 202241) | Sorghum-adapted microbial communities enriched on stacked mutant (SM) sorghum from Joint BioEnergy Institute, Emeryville, California... ...
AGCAGCCGGGAGAACAGCATCAGATTTTCGACGGCGCTCATCGAATCGTCGACCGACGCGTATTGGCCCGTCACCCCGATCAGTTGGCGGACGATATGCGGTTCCTTCACCGCGTCGTATCCGAAAATCCGGGCCGTACCCGCGTCCGGCCGGAGCAGGGTGGCCAGCATCCGGATCGTCGTCGTCTTGCCCGCGCCGTTCGGCCCGAGCACGCCGAAAATCGTGCCGGACCGGACGCCCAGATCGACGCCGTCCACCGCGCGGGTCCGGCCGAACGCCTTCACGAGACCGCGGGCTTCGACGGCCCATTCGGCGTCGGCGGCGGCTGTCCGGTTCATGTGTTCCACCGGGATTCCCCCCTTGAGTACTTTCTCGTCAGGGACAGGATAGCGCGGTTTTGTAAACGGAATGTAAACGGAGAAGCGAAAAAAAGAGCCGTCTCAAACCGCCTTCAACGCCGGGATTGCCGCAACGGCGTCGGGGGCGGTTTTGTTGTTTTTATCAAAAACATAACACATAAATAACATATCGAGTTATGTTTGTCGTGAAAACACAAGAAATCGGACAAACGATTGTCGTTTGACTCTAAAGATTTTGGGATCTCCTCGTGTTATAATGGGTTCAGGATAAAGTTATGTAAGATAAACTTACACATATCGAGGAGGAGATCCGGATGTACATCGACGCGAGACCCTACCGGTACCCGTTCGACGGCAATCTGAAGCCGGAAAACACCGCGCTCATGGTGATCGACATGCAGACGGATTTCTGCGGCATCGGCGGTTATGTGGACCTGATGGGCTACGATATTTCGCTGACGCGGCGGGCGATCGCTCCGATCCGCCGGCTGCTGGACGCCGTCCGGCGCATCGAAGGGTTCACGGTCATCCATACGCGGGAAGGCCACCGCGAGGATCTGTCCGACCTGCCGGAAAACAAGCGGTGGAGGAGCAGGCGGATCGGCGCGGAAATCGGATCGGAAGGTCCGGCGGGGAAAATTTTGATCCGGGGGCAGAAGGGGTGGGAGATCATTGATGAGCTCAAGCCGCTTCCCGGGGAGATCGTGATCGACAAGCCGGGCAAGGGGAGCTTCTACGCGACCGATCTGGATCTGATCCTGCGGACGAAGGGCATCCGGAACCTGATCCTGACCGGGATCACGACGGATGTGTGCGTGCACACGACGATGCGCGAGGCGAACGACCGCGGGTACGAATGTCTGATCCTGGAGGACTGCACGGGCGCGACGGACCAGGGCAACCACGAAGCCGCGCTCAAAATGGTGACGATGCAGGGTGGCGTCTTCGGCGCCGTGTCGGACTCGGAGGCGGTCATCGCCGCGCTGCGCGCGATGGCCGGGGAGGCGTGAGGAGGTTGGCGGGTCGGACGGATGCGCGGCAACAGGAGGCGGATCGGACGGAGGCGCGGCTGCCGGAGAAGCTGACGATCGGCGGGCTGAGGGCGCTGTACGCTTCCGGCGCGGCGACGCCGGAGGATGTCGTGCGCGGGATCGTGAAGCGGGCGGAGCGGGACGCGCGGTTCAACATCTGGATCACGCCGCCGTCCCTCGAAGCCGTGGAGCCGTTCCTCCGCGAGCTGGGGAAGTTCGATCCGGAGCGCAAGCCGCTGTGGGGCGTGCCGTTCGCGGTGAAGGACAACATCGACGTGGCGGGCTGGCCGACGACGGCGGGGTGCCCGGCATACGCGTACGTGCCGGATGCGCACGCGGAGGTCGTGCGGCGGCTGGTCGAGGCGGGCGCGATCCCGGTCGGCAAGGCGAATCTCGACCAGTTCGCGACCGGGCTTGTCGGGACGCGCAGCTCGTACGGCGCGACGTGCAACGCGCTGCGCGAGGAGCTGATCAGCGGCGGCTCCAGCTCCGGCTCGGCGGTCGCCGTCGCCCGCGGGCACGCGGCGTTCGCGCTCGGCACCGACACGGCGGGCTCCGGCCGGGTGCCGGCCGCGCTCAACCGGCTCGTCGGCTTCAAGCCGAGCATCGGCGCCTGGTCGACGCGCGGCGTCGTGCCGGCGTGCGCGAGCCTCGACTGCGTCTCGGTGTTCGCGTGGACGCAGGAAGAAGCGCTGGCCGTCGACCGGGCGGCGCGCGGGCGCGACCCCGCCGATCCCCGGTCGCGCGAGCTGCCAACGCCGGTCCCGGACCGCCTGCCGCGCCGCCTGCTGGCGCCGCGGTCGCCGGAATTCTTCGGGCCGTTCGCGGCCGAATATCGGGCGGCGTGGGAAGCGGCGCTGGACCGGCTGAATCGGCTCGGCCTGCCGGTCGAGACGGTCGACGTGACGCTGTTCCGCGAGGCGGCCGCGCTGCTGTACGACGGCCCGTGGGTCGCGGAGCGCTGGGCGGCGCTCGGCGCGTTCGTCGAGGCGCATCCGGAGGCGGTGCACCCCGTGACGGCGGAAGTGCTTCGCACCGGCGCGCCCGATCGGCACGACGCGGTGTCGCTGTTCCGCGCGATGCACCGGCTCGACGGGATGAAGGCGGAGGCGCGGCGGCTGCTCGCGGACGCGGTTCTCGTGATGCCGACGGCGGGCGGCACCTGGACGCGCGAGGAAGCGGAGCTCAGGCCGATCGAGACGAACAGCGCGATGGGGATATACACGAACCACTGCAATCTGCTCGATCTGTGCGCGCTGGCGGTTCCGGCGCCGGACGCGGCGCGTGATGTGCCGTTCGGGGTGACGCTGTTCGCGCTCGCCGGGGATGAAGGACTGCTGTTTGCGGCGGGGGAGCTTTTTGCCGGGGCGGAGGCGGGCGGAGGCGCGCAAGCGGCGCGATCCGGAGGAACGACGCTCGTCGCGGTGTGCGGGCTGCACATGCGGGGGTTCCCGCTGGAGAAGCAGATGCGCGAGCACGGCGCGGTCTTCGTCCGGGAAGCGCGGACGGCGCCGAAATACCGGCTCTTGAGGCTGCCGACCGAGCCGGCCAAGCCCGGACTCGTGAAGGTGAACGGGCGCGCGGGCAGCATCGGGCTGGAACTCTGGGAGATGCCGCTGTCCGAATTCGGCGCGTTCGTCGCCGGGATTCCGTCGCCGCTCGGCATCGGCAAGGTGGAGCTGGAGGACGGGTCCGAAGTGCCGGGCTTCCTGTGCGAAGCGTGCGCGGCGGAGTCGGCGGAGGATATCACGGATCGGGGAAGCTGGCGAAACGCGACACAATTATAATCTATTAATGTTATGTACATGTCATATATAGAGGATTTTCACGGTGTACAAACAATGAAATTATTAATAATTAACAATGAATTGCACAATCATGTCAGGTATAATGGGAGTATAGGCGATAATTGCAGAATTATATGTAATATAAAATGACATTAAGAATGGAGGTGTTGGCGATGAGCGGCGAGATCCTGTTGCAGGCGAAGGGCGTCACGAAGCGATTCGGCTCGCTGACGGCGAACCGCAACATCGACCTCGAGGTGCGAAGCGGGACGATCCACGCGATTCTCGGGGAGAACGGCGCCGGGAAGAGCACGCTGATGAAAATGCTCTATGGCGTCTACGTCCCGGACGAAGGCGAGTTCCGGATGGACGGCGAGACCGTCGAGCTCCATCCGCCGGCGAAGGCGCGGGCGCGCGGCATCGGCATGGTGTTCCAGGATTTCCGGCTCGTGCCCGCGATGACCGTGCTGGACAACATCGCGCTCGCCGAACACGGCGGCGGCTTCCGGCTGCGGCGGAAACGGCTGCGCGAGCGCATCCGCGAAGTTTCCGACCGGTACGGGCTGAAGGTCGATCCCGACGCCTGGGTCTGGCAGCTCGACCTGGGCCAGCGCCAGCGGCTCGAGATCGTCAAGGCGCTGATGTCGGAGAACGCGCGCGTGATCATTTTCGACGAGCCGACGAGCGTGCTGGCGCCGCAGGAAGTGGAGGCGTTCCTCGATCTGCTCCGGCGGCTCCGCGCCGACGGGTACGGCGTGCTGCTGATCACCCACAAGATTCGCGAGGTGCTCGCGTGCGCCGATCACGTGACGGTGCTGCGCGCCGGGGAGGTCGTCTGGTCGGCGGGCCGGGAGGCGGGCTGGGACGAGGCCGCGCTCGTCCGCGCGATGATCGGGGACAAGTCGCTGCAGCAGGTGGGCCGGCGGAATGGACCGCACGGGGAACCCGGCGGGGAAAAAGCTCCCGCCGAACCCGAACCGTTCGTCACGATCACCGGCGGCGTCATCAAGGGTGACCACGGCGAGATGGTGCTCGCGGATGTGCGGCTCGAAGCCCGGGCCGGCGAGATTCTCGGCGTCGCCGGGATTTCCGGCAGCGGCCAGCGCGAGCTGGCGGAGGCGCTGTTCGGCCTCCGGGCGCTCGCCGAAGGCGAGCTGCGCGTGGCCGGCAGACCGATGCCGGCGGATCCGCGGGCGTTCATCGAAGCGGGCGTGACGTTCGTCTCCGAGGATCCGCTGCGTGACTCGGTCATTCCGGGCTTCACGATTCTGGAGCACATGGTGCTCGACGGTCTGCCGATGAAGCCGAAGGGCGCCGGCATCGACTGGCGCGGCGTGCGCGAGGCGCTCGAAGCGAGCGGGGAGGCCCGGGCGCTGGCGCTCGCCGATCCCGGGCGCATGGCCGACACGCTGTCGGGCGGCAACGTGCAGCGGATGGTGCTCACGCGCGCGCTGCTGCGCAAGCCGAAGGCGCTGATCGTCAGCTACCCGAGCCGCGGGCTCGACATCGGCACGACGCGCGTCATCCAGCAGCGGCTGATCGAACTGGCGGAGAGCGGCACGGCGGTCGTGCTGTTCTCGGAGGATCTTGACGAGCTGCTCGCGCTGTCGGACCGGATCGTCGTGCTGTCGGGGAGGCGGCTGCACGGGCCTTACCGGACGGAGGAGACGGACGCCGCGGCGATCGGAAGCCGCATGTTGAAGGGGGAATCCGCATGATGCGAAGCAACGCAACCGCCATGACGAACGCGGCAGCGGCGGCGGAGCCGGCCCGCCGGGGCCTGCCCCCGCGCGCGAAATCCGCGCTGATGCAGGCCGGCCTGTTCGCCGCGCCGTTCGCGGCCTTCGGCGTGTTCCTTCTATTCTATGGCGTCAATCCGATCGACCTCTATGTCTCGATGTTCACGTCCGCGTTCGGCAACCGGTACGGCTTCGGTGAAGTGCTGATCAAGGCGACGCCGATCCTGCTGACCGGCCTCGCCGCGGCGCTGCCCGCCCGGGCCGGCATGATCAACGTCGGCGGCGAAGGGCAGCTCGCGATCGGCGCGCTGCTCTCCACCGCCGCCGCCGTCACGATGCTGCAGGCCGCCCCCGCCTGGTTCGGCATCCCGGCGATGCTGCTCGCGGGCGCGCTGGGCGGCGCGATCTGGGCCGGCATCACCGCCCTGCTGCGGGTGAAGGGCAACATGAACGAGACGATCACGAGCCTCCTGCTCAACTATGTCGCGTTCTACACCGTCGGGCTGTTCGTCCACGGCCCGCTGAAGGATCCGGCGTCGTTCAACTGGCCGTTCTCGCCGCCGATCTCGGACGCGCTCAGGCTGCCGGTCCTGAACGGCTCCCGGCTGCACGCGGGCATCGCGATCGCCGTCGTTCTGGCCGCCGCCGTCTGGTGGGTGCTCTCCCGGACGCGGCTCGGCTTCCGGATCCGGGTGCTCGGCGCGAACGCGTTCGCGGCGGAGCGGGCCGGATTCCGCGTCAGCCGGATGCAGCTTCTGACGCTGGTCGCGGCGGGCGCGCTCGCCGGCATCGCCGGGATGATCGAGATCGCCGGCATCGAAGGGCGGCTTCGCCCGACGACCGGCGCGAACTACGGCTACCTCGGCTTCCTCGCCGCCTGGATGGCGTGGAACCATCCGCTCCGGCTCGTCGCCACGTCGTTCCTGCTCGGCATGATCGCCGTCGCCGGCAACTCGCTGGAGATGAACTCCGGCCTGCCGTCCTCGTCGGTCCATATTCTGATGGCGCTCGTGCTGATCTTCCTGCTCGCGGGCGGCCGGATCGGAAGGGGGAGGCGCGCATGATCGCGGACATTCTGACGGGCGCGGTCCGCTCCGGCACCTCGGTGCTCTTCGCGGTGCAGGGCGAGCTCGTATCGGAGCGGGCCGGCGTCATCAACCTCGGCACGGAGGGCGCGATGCTCGCGGGGGCGCTCGCCGGCTTCGCGACGACGGTGTGGACAGGCAGTCCGTGGCTCGGCGCGCTGGCCGGCGGGACCGGCGGCATGCTGATCGCGCTGCTGCACGCGTTCCTCGTCATCTCGCGCGGCGCGAACCAGCTCGCGACCGGCCTGACGCTGATGTTCCTCGGCATGGGGCTGACGGCGTTCTTCGGGCGCAAGTTCGTCAGCGAGAGCATCGTCGGCTTCAATCCGGCGCCGATTCCGCTGCTGTCGGACATCCCGTTCATCGGGAACGTCCTGTTCAACCACGACCCGCTGACCTACGTCTCGTTCGCGCTCGTGCCGCTGATCGGATTCGTGCTGTTCCGCACCCGGCTCGGCGTCATCATCCGGGCGTCGGGCGAACGGGAGGACGCGCTGTTCGCCAGCGGGATGAATCCGAAGCTTGTCCGGTACGGCGCGGTGCTCGCGGGCGGCTTCCTCGCCGGACTCGGCGGCGCGCAGCTCTCGATCGCCTACACGCACAGCTGGGTCGAGAACATGACGGCCGGCCGCGGCATCGTCGCCGTCGCGCTCGTCATCTTCGCCGCCTGGAAGCCGTTCAGGGCCGCCGTCGGCGCGTGGCTGTTCGGCGCGGCGCAGGCGCTGCAGCTCACCGTTCAGCAGCAGGGGTACCCGATCTCGCCGTACTTCCTGTTCATGGCGCCGTACCTGATCACGCTGATCGCGCTGCTCGCCGTCGAGTTCCGCAAGAAGAGCCGCATGCCGGAAGCGCTGGGCAAAGTGTTCACGGGTTCGCCCGGAGGCGCGGGCTGACCGCCCGCCGCCGCCGGTTCCATAGACAAAGCAAGGCAAAACACAGGAGGGAAACCTGCAATGACCAAAGCAAAAAGATGGGTGTTCGCGGCGCTGGCGATGACGTTCCTGCTCAGTTTCCTGCTGTCCGCGTGCAGCCAGCCGGGAAGCGGATCGACTTCGGGAAGCGGATCGTCGGGCGGGGGGACTTCGGGCGGCGATTCCGCCGATTCGGGCGGTTCGTCGGGAGAGGCGTCGTCGGGGGCGGTCGGAACGGGCGGCTCGGCGGTCGGGTTCATTTTCGTCGGGGCGCGGGATGACTACGGGTACAACCAGGCGGCGTACATCGGCAGCCAGGCGGTCGAGGAGGCGTTCCCGGATCTGAAGGTGCTGCGCGTCGAGAACGTGCCCGAGACCGCGGAGGCCGAGCGGGTGATGGAGCAGATGATCAACGACGGGGCGAACATCATCTTCCCGACGTCGTACGGCCACCTCGATCCGGCGCTCAACGTGGCGGCGCGGCATCCGGACGTCGCGTTCTTCCACCAGGGCGGACTGAAAACGGCGGAAAATCTCGGCACGTACTTCGGCACGATCTGGGAGCCGGTCTACCTGGCGGGCGTCGCGGCCGGCAAAATGACGAAGACGAACAAGCTCGGCTACATCGTCTCCGTGCCGATTCCGCAGGTGCTGCTCAACGTCAACGCGTTCCAGCGCGGCGCGCAGTCGGTCAACCCCGACGTCACGACGACCGTCGTGTTCACGGGCAGCTGGTGCGACCCCGGCCAGCAGGCGAACGCCGCGAACTCGCTGATCGACGGCGGCGTGGACGTGCTCACCCAGCACCAGGACTGCACGAAGACGGTCATCGAGACAGCGGAGCGCCGCGGCGCGATGTCGGTCGGCTACCACGCGGACGCGTCCTCGCTGGCGCCGGAAGGCTGGATCGTCGGTTCGGTCTGGAACTGGCCGGATCTGTTCGTGAACATGACGAAGACGGCGCTGGAAGGCCGGTTCGACGGCAGCATGTACGACGGCAAATATCGCGGCACGCTGGCGGACGGCACCGTCATGCTGACGGACTTCGGGAAGAACGTTCCAGACGACGTGAAGGCGCTCGTCGGGGAGATGAAGCAGGCGATCATCGACGGCGCGCTGCATCCGTTCGCCGGTCCGGTGAAGAAGCAGGACGGTGAGGTGGTTTTCGCGGAGGGCGTCATTCCGACGATCGACGAGCTGGAGTCGATGGACTGGTTCGTCGAAGGCGTCATCGGCACGATTCCGAAGTGACCGCGTCACTGAAATCTGACATCGGGGGGATCATCCATGAGCGGACTCGGCGGCTTGAACAAATCGCCTGACGGCGTCGTCATCGGCCTCGCGCAGCTTCAGCTGCCGGTGGTCGACACGCCGGAGCAGCTTGCGGCGCAGACGCGGCGCATCGTCGAGATGGTCGGCAAGGCGCGGCGCGGGATGCGCACGATGGATCTGATTGTTTTTCCGGAATATTCGCTGCACGGCCTGTCGATGAACACCGATCCGGCGATCATGTGCCGGGTCGACGGCCCGGAGGTCGGGGCGTTCCGGGAGGCGTGCAGGGCGCACCGGATCTGGGGCTGCTTCTCGATCATGGAGCTGAATCCGGACGGCAATCCGTACAACACCGGGCTCATCATCGACGACGAGGGCGAGATCCGGCTCCACTACCGGAAGCTGCACCCGTGGGTGCCGGTGGAGCCGTGGGAGCCGGGCAACCTCGGCATCCCGGTGTGCGACGGGCCGAACGGCAGCAAGCTGGCGCTCATCATCTGCCATGACGGGATGTTCCCGGAGATGGCGCGGGAATGCGCGTACCGCGGCGCGGACATCATGATCCGCACCGCCGGGTACACGGCGCCGATCCGCCACGCGTGGCGCGTGACGAACCAGGCGAACGCGTTCTGCAACCTGATGTACACCGTCTCGGTGTGCATGTGCGGATCGGACGGCACGTTCGATTCGATGGGCGAGGCGATGATCGTGAATTTCGACGGGATGCCGCTCGTCATGGGCGGCGGCCGCCCCGACGAGATCGTGACGGGCGAGGTGCGGCCGGCTCTGGTCCGGGAAGCGCGCAGGCTGTGGGGCGTCGAGAACAACATCTATCAGCTCGGACATCGCGGCTATGTGGCGGTGGCGGGCGGCGCGACGGATTGTCCGTACACGTACATGCATGATCTGGTGGCCGGGCGGTACCGGCTGCCGTGGGAAGACGAGGTCGTCGTCACGGACGGCACGGGCGAAGGCTTTCCGAAGCCGACGCGGGTGTGGCAAGGTTGAGCAGGACGGAACGGGACGTTGAGCGGAAGGACGTTGAGCGGAAGGGAGATGGGCGCATGACACCGGAAACGCGCGGACGGACGGTCGTCAAGCGGACGCGCCTCGACGCGTGGGAACCGATCGGCGATCACCCGGGGCTGTACCACCGGGAAATGCTGAGCGCGGCGGAGGCCGACGGGCTCGGCGTCCGGGTCAGCTCGGTGCTGTGGGAGCGGATCGAGCCGGGCGGCGGCGTGCTGCCGCACTATCACGACGTGGCCGAGCTGATCCACATCACGGCCGGCCGGGTGCTGCTCTACGCGGACGGCGAGTGGCTTCCGTGCGAAGCGGGCGACACGTTCCACGTGCCGGCGGGCGTCGTCCACTCGGTGCTGAACGACGGGGATGAGCCGAGCGAGCAGATCAGCGTGTTCCTGCCGGTCGAGGACGCGCCGCCGCCGAACGCGCGGTTCGGGACGACGAAGGCGGATGTCGTGCTTCCGCCGGGTCGGGGCGCGGTCCGGCCGGCGGGCGGAATCGGCGCGTCGGGAGGCGGGACGGCATGAGCGGCCGGCTCGCCGTTACCGGCGCGCGACCGTACCCGTTCGAGTTCGATCCGGAGCGGACGGCGCTCGTCGTCATCGACATGCAGAACGATTTCTGCGCGCCCGGCGGCTTCGGCGAATTGCTCGGCAACGACGTCTCCCTGACGCGCCGCATCATTCCGACGGTCGCCGCCGCGCTCGCCGCGGCGCGCGCGGCCGGCCTCGCCGTCGTTCATACGCGCGAGGGCCATCTGCCGGATCTGTCCGACTGTCCGCCGTCGAAGCTGCGCCGCAGCCGCCGGCAGGGCGCGGGCATCGGCGACCCCGGCCCGATGGGGCGCATCCTCGTGCGCGGGGAGCCCGGCCACGCGATCGTGCCGGAGCTCGCCCCGGCGCCGGGTGAGCTCGTGATCGACAAGCCCGGCAAGGGGGCGTTCTACCGGACGGACCTCGAGGCCCGGCTGCTCGAACGCGGCATCGGGTCGCTCGTGCTGGCCGGCGTCACGACGCATGTGTGCGTCCATACGACGCTGCGCGAGGCGAACGACCGCGGCTTCGAATGCCTCGTGCTGGAGGACGCGACGGCGGCGTTCGACCCGGCCGACCACGAGGCGGCGCTGCGGATGGTGTGGCAGCAGGGCGGCATTTTCGGCTGGACGTGTTCCGCCGAAGCGTTCATTGCGGCCTTGGCCGGCGGGGGGTGAAGCGATGCCGGATCGGATGGAAGGCGAAACGCACGATCGCCCGGGCGGCCTGATCGTCCGGGATCTCTTGCGCATCCCGCATTTCCGGGATGCCGTTCTGCTTGGCGGGGAGACCGGTCTCGGCGCCGCCGTCACACGCGTGAACGTCATGGAGGTGCCGGACGTCGCCGATTGGGTGCGGCCGGGCGAGTTCCTGATGACGACCGGCTACCCGTTCCGGCAGCAGCCGGAGGCGTTCGAGACGCTCGTCGCGCAGCTTGCGGCGAAGGGCGTCTCGGCGCTCGGCATCAAGCCGAAGCGGTTCATCGACAAGGTGCCGGAGGGCGCGATCCGCGCCGCGAACGAGCACGGCCTGCCGCTGATCGAGCTGCCGCCCTCCACGGCGTTCTCGGACGTGGTCCGCGAAGTGATGGAGCGGGTGCTCGTCCAGGAATCGCGCCAGCTGTCGACGTTGCAGAGCCGCGTCCAGCGCCTGTCCCGCACGCTGCTGCAGGGGGACGGGCTTGCGGCTTTTCTCGAGCTGGTGGAGTCGATGCTCGGCAATCCGGCCGTCCTGCTCGACGGGGACGACCGGTGTCTCGCCTCGCCCGGCGCGGCGGAGGCCGTCGCCGGGATCGGCCCGGCCGGCTGGGCGAAACTGCGCGAGGACAGCGCGATGGAGACGTGCTTCATGCCGGTCGGCGGGCGCAATGTGCGGGTGTACTGCGCCGCCGCGCTGGACGGGCCGCGGCAGCCGGTGCTGCTGCTCCTGTTCGAGCTGCGGCGCGAATACGATATCGTCGACATGCTGACGATGAATTGGGCGGCCGAGCTCGTCGGCTTCGAGATCAGCAACAGGGCCGCGCGGCAGCGGATCGAGGCGAAGTATATCGGCCAGTTCCTGCAGGATTGGATCGCCGGCCGCATCGTGTCGCCGTCGGACCTCAGGCTGCGCGCCGAGGCGTGCGGCTGCCCGATCGCGGACGGCGACGAGTACCGCGTCGGCCTTGTCCGCTTCGCGGGCGGGCGCCCGCCCGCGCATGCGCTGCAGGAAGCGGCGCGGCAGCTCGGGTTCGGGCGCGCGCCGGGGCGGGAGCCGGGCGCGGCGGTACGCTGGACGGTGCTGGACGGCGAGCTGGTCGCGCTGTTCTCCCGGCCGCGGACCGCTCCGGCCGCAGTCGCGGCAGTTCCCGGCTCGCGGTCGGTCGCGGCCGCCGCCGGCGAGCGTACTGCCGCGAGCGCCGCCGACTCACGGGCGGCCACTGCCGCCGCCGGCGAGCGTACTGCCGCGAGCGCCGCCGACTCACGGGCGGCCGCTGCCGCCGTCGGCGAGCGTACTGTCGCGAGCGCCGCCGACTCACGGGCGGCCGCTGCCGCCGGCGCCGACGCCGTCACGGCCGTGGCAGGCGCGCGTACTGCCGCGAGCGCCGCGGCTTCCGCCTCCCGCGGGGCCGGTTCGTTCGGCCACGCCGAGGACGACGCCGGGGTTTGGGAGATCGTGTCGTCGTTGCGGCAGACGTTGAAGTTCGGGCGGTTCCGTTTTTGCCTGGGACGATGGGTCGGTTCCCGGGGCGATGTGCCGGAAAGCTACAGGGAGGCGCGGCGCGCCGCCGAAGTGGCGGAGCTGTGCCGGATGCGGGACGATGTCGTGGCGTACGGCCGGCTCGGCACTTACCTGCTGCTGTACCGGCTCGCGGGCAGCCCCGAGGCTGAGGAGTTCACGGAGGAGACGCTGCGGCCGCTGCTCTCCCACGACAGCCGGCATTACAGCCCGGGCGCGCTGATCGAGACGCTGAAGGCGTACTTCGAGTGCAACGGCAACGTGAAGGAGACGGCGGAGCGGCTGTTCGTCCATTACAATACGGTCGCCTACCGGCTGGAGCGGATCCGCGGCGAGCTCGGCATTCCGCTCGACGACGCGGAGACGCGGCTCCGGCTGCAGCTGGCGATCAAGCTGCACGAAATCCGCGAGAAGTAAGCGGCGGGCGCGGCCCCAAAATCGCCTTCATCGTCGGGAGCGGGATGCCCGGCGGCGGAGGCGGTTTGCTTTTTCCGGCACAGTATGCGTCTGCATGCGCGGGGACATATTACCATTGGAGGCGGTCGCCGGAGGTGAGTCGGGCGCCGTTCGGGCGACGGTCGAGTGAAGGTCGAGTGACGGTCAAGTGACGGTCAAGTGACGGTCGAGCGCCAACGAAACTGGGCGTCGTTATTCAGCCGGGAAGTCGTCATTCGGATTTCTGACGAAACTGAACGTTCTTGTTTGTCCGATCGGGGCGTTCGTCGGGTTGTTTCGGCGAGAATAGCGTGTTTCCGTTTCGTCGGGATGCCGGAAAAGCCGGATTTGTCACAAACAAGATATGTCCGTTTCGTCGGAATGCGGCCGCCGGCGGACGATGGGAGGAGGATGATCGCGCGACATGGGAGGCCTGGCTCGCAATCCGTCCGGGCGGCCCGCCAGTCCGCCGCCGTCCGACATGCGGTCGGATCCCCGGATGCGTACGCCGCTTTCCGCCGCCTTGAGCGAGAACGAGAACATCCTCCGGTCGGTGTACGCCGACTGCTCGGATGCCGTGTTTCGCCGTTTCGCCGTCGGAGGGCAGACGAGCGCGCTGCTGCTCTATATCG
>Ga0310838_1001399_pt1 | contig 12852 bp, 6 predicted proteins | sample SM_ome_6_FD_202241 | JGI IMG/M metagenome (GOLD analysis project Ga0310838, IMG submission 202241) | Sorghum-adapted microbial communities enriched on stacked mutant (SM) sorghum from Joint BioEnergy Institute, Emeryville, California... ...
CTTCACACCAAGTTCGGTAATGGCCGTTTCGTTCTTCTTGCTTGAGAAACCGCGGTCGGTCGCTACAGCTTGCGGCGCTTTGCCGAATTGCTTGATATGCGCCTGTACAGCGGGAACGAGCAGTTCAATCCTCCCGATATATCCTTACCACGCACTTTTAGTTTTGAGCAACATCACTTTCCGCAGCATTTCTTATATTTCTTGCCGCTACCGCAAGTGCAAGGGTCATTGCGACCGATTTTTTCAACCTTGATTGCTGGATTCGTTGGTTTCGGGTAAATGTTATCCTTATTTGTCCAGACTTTAGATAATAACGGTGGCTTTTTCCTTTCTTGCTCGAAACAAGCCCACCATTCCAATTCCTTAATGGTATCCTCAATAAACTGAAAATGATGATCTTTCCTATGATTCTCAAGTACGACATCCATAGGCATTTTTAGTATTCGTTCAACGTCATCCAGCTCGATCATCATCGTATCTACAAGCTGCTTTTCGTAGGCACGTTTCATCACGTCATAAGCTTCCTGCCCATATAAATCTGCTAAACTGCTAATAATTTGAGCGTTAAACGTCGGATATTCCTCTGAACATTTCTCTTCAAGCAGTCCCCTGAAATAATCAATAACCCACTCCCGTTCCAAACGCCCGTGCAATACAAGAATGGACAGTGCATGCAAGCCTTGTCCACGAATAAATTCGTCGAGTTCCTCGTTCTCGATTATTTTTTGGACAGGGGTGATATCATCCGAATATACGGAAGCAAGTATCCGACCCACACCTTCAGTAACCACATCGCCCAAAAAAGCATCCATATCCGCTTCCGGCAAATTCAAAAACTGGATGAACAACGGATATAACCGTGTTTCGCGAAATTGAGCTAACAAGTAGAGGGAATATATGAGATCAATACGCGATGGTTCGTCGAGATAGGCGTCGGGATGGTTAATAACCTCCTCGACAATGGCAAGAAGATGCGGGATCGCTTCCTCTTTATTATCAATCAGTTGCTGCAGCTCTTTCCGAGGAAACTTCCCCTCATTATAGCGAATGGACTCGAGTAAAGCTTGCATATAAATCATTCGTCCTTTCTATTGGTTATCATACATGGCTTGCGGTTAAATCCTTCCGATATATCCCTACCACGCACTCCACATGGCTCGAGAGGATAGCATTGATGTCATTGGTTGATTTTTGACCCTTACGTTCGTGGGAACATATCAATCAGGTTTTTCGCTGTTTTTTAAAAAACCGAGGTATAAGGGAACATATCGATATCAATAATAGCTCGACTTCCTCTCGACACTTAAAACATATATAGATCTTATTTATAAAGAATATTTTCAAAAAACTCTACTGCATATCGTCTTTTGATTATGTCATGATGCTTCTGATTATAATAATTACACAAGCAACTATAGCACGCTGAGTCACCATTACTGTCTTCACCACAATGACATTGTTTTACAATTTCAAGCGATTTCATTAACATGTTCTTAAGTTGGGCTTCATCAGCTTCACCAATTCTTCTGACATGCCCAGCTCCTCCGGGTACTGTATCAAACAGTATAAAATTGGTTTCCCAAACGCCACTGTCTAGTCTATTGTAATGAAGTGTACCTGAAATATCATTGCGCTCTATACCAAGGTATTGGCTAACGCCTTCAAGCAATGCATATACAACTGACAAAGCCTTCTCTTTTTCCAAATAACAGCTCAACGATATATAAGCTACGTCAGTTTTAAATTTGTGCCCTAATGTTCTTCTATAGAGTTTCTTGTTTATGCATGACCTGCCGTATGGGTTGTTATGATAATCTTTATCAATGATAAAGCCTTCTTCTTTATGCTTTTCATCAACTTTGGCATACCCGCAAGAATCACATACAAAGAAATTTGATGTGTTGATCACAACCAATTCGTCATTTGATGTCGATTTAATCTTGATTATATGGTTGTTGATCCTTAATTCCTTGTTTTCATTTTCAACAGTTTCCTTTTTATCCCCAATATAGTATATTTCCCCTCTGTAAGTGCGTTCAGGTTTCTTCGTTGTAGATTTATTAATCTGTGGACTGATAATAAAACCATACTCAGGAATAATGAAGGTATTATCCTTGTAGACTACTTCACCGCATATTTCACATTTACCTATAAACTTATTTTCATCTTCAGAAATATGCCGCTTAATATTCAAGTGCCCACACTGCTTGTTTGAGCAAACGCCAAAATCAAACAAATCCCATATCTTGTTTTGCCCCGTTGGTCGCTTAATAAATTGACTTTTATAGATATCTCCGTCAGCAATAACCTCTGATCCCGGCGCATACTCGGATATAGCAATCATTAAATCTCTCTGCAACCTCAGTTTTGATGACTTCCCAAAACTATTGCTTAGTGCATTTTTATCAAATGACGTAACCAATTCAACAGTATCAACCGGGAACCCATACTTGGGTATGATATTTTTCTTAGATAAAAACGCAAGTATGTTCTCACTTTTTATTTTTTCAGTATAATCATCAATTTTCTTAATATAATCTCCAACCGAATCACCTTGAACAGCTTTTTCAAGCGCTTCTTTTCGAAGTTTAGCAAGTTCTTCCAATTCAGTTATATATTGACTATGAACTTTTTCTAAGATTCCATCTTCTGAAATCAGTTCTTTTAACCAGTTTGTTATCTTGCCTTTAAGCTCGACAGGCACAAATTCATATATATAATCTTGAACTTTTCTAGGCAGTTCCTTGATGTAACTAAGTAAGGCTTCGTAATTTCCGGCATCAAAGAATGTGCCCACATCTTTATATGCCCCTGAATAAGTCCTCCAATATGAGGCAATAATTGCAGCATTCATATGACGTTTTACGATCTTTTCGTTTTCTGTTTTAAACTTAGGCGGATATATTTTCCCCTTAATCATTTTCACAGGCGCATTGAAATAAGTCAGATCATGAGAAGACAATCTGCAAAATGTAAGAGAATAGGCAACAGAATCTTTTCTTCGTCCTGCACGTCCTGCTCTCTGCGCATAGTTGGCAGGTGTAGGTGGCATGTTTTTCATGAACACTGTTTCCAATTCTCCAACATCAACCCCCATCTCAAAGGTCGTGGAGCAGCTCAATACGTTGATATCTTTTTTGACAAACATTTCTTGATATTTCTTAGCAGTATCCGGACTTAATTGAGCAGTATGTTCTTTTACTTTCATCGGGAAAATATCAAGTTCTAAATACTGTTTTCTGTAATGATTGTTAGCAAAATCCACTTCGAAATCGCATTCTTTAAGCTTCCCATCACAGCGATTTGCAGGGCATACATTCCCAATATTGTTGGCAGTTAATTTTCCACACTTGCTGCAAATATACCACTTAATCTCATGTGAAAATGAAGTTCTAATTTTAAATCTAGATATGTCCATTACATATTGATCAGGTGCTTTTGCTATTAATCCGCCTCTTGAGATAAATACGCCATCCCAGATCTTTTCAAGGTATTTATTTATCTCTTCTTTGTCGTCCGTTCTCAATGTTTTTTTAATATAGTCAAACCTGACATTAGCATTGTTTGATGAAATCCATGATTTCCTATAGCTTTTCTTGTTCTCATCTTTGCTCAAAAACTTTGACATTGTTGATTCAATGCCTTTGTAAATGTAATACTCTTTATCCGCTTTAAGCATGTCCTTAGCATACGGAAAATCAAACATGCAATCCCTTTTGAAGCTGTTTGCCAATACCTTTTGCAGCGTAGTAGCATCATTTCCTTTAAATGCCCCAATTTGCGGTAGCGCTGCAGCCTGATAATCAAACAGGATCAATCCAATGTTCTCTAAACTGTTTCTATCATTGCTCGAGATTTCATATAAAATTGTCTTCCACGCTTCCTTAAGTGATGAGTCAGGTTCAACAATTTGATGCTGCTCTAAAAGACCCGCTAGTTTCTTAGCAGCTGCATTAATCTCTATTCCAGCTGTCGATGAGTATTCTCGGATTTCTTTTAATGCTTCAATGAACAATCTCCTTCTAAGAATGTTGTTATAGGTGAAATCAAAATAACTGGCAAAATACGCTGCTTCTTGCCTGCTATCAGAGAAAACAAGTAGTTGCTTTTCAACCCTTTTAGTAAGTATATCCTTAACAGACAAACTACCACTTTCACCAAAGAAATCATCATCAATCTCATGAACTGTTTCTAGCACCTCTACAGCCTGTGCAGGAATTTCTTCATATAGACTAGATCCGATAACGCTTGCTGCAGCTTCCTGGCCTAAATAAAAACCTCTTAGAACTGTTCCTTGTGTATTTATCAGTCCACATGCTGCACATTTATTTAACACTTTGTTTTTAGGTACCAGTTCGATTACTTTTACCATATGCTCTTGACCGCAATCGCACATGCATCCATTAACAATATTTGCTTTTTCAATCTTCCCGCATTTGCCACAAAGGTTGAATACATTTTCTTCCTCTTCATCTTCAATGGTATCTTCATCAATGAACAATTCATCATTTTCATTATTAACAAGCATATAGAAATCATTGATGCCTTTATTCTCGTATTCCTTTTTCTGAACCAAATACGAATCCTCAATTTTAGCTTCCAGATAAATGTGCCCACAATACTGGCACACGGATATTTTGTAACTCTTAAATTCTTTGCCCCCAATGTACGCTTTGTCTCTAGGGGTGATTGACAATTCCTTATTTGCACCTAATAAAACATAAGCCCCTTCAAGTGCCCGTATAAACATATGGTATCTGGCATCAAGAAGCATGATATTTTTCTTTTCAGCTTTTCTGGCAATAGAAACAAAAGCCACCACGTCCATCTCGTTGACTTTCATCTCTTTAGATATTTTCTTTATAGTGACCGGTTCATTCTTCAGAACTTCTCTCATTCTGTAATAAAAGCGGTCCTGAACCAAGAAGTCATATAACAACTCTTGAACGTTATCTGCCGCACTGGTAAAAGTACTATCATAGGATTGGATCAGTGTCCTTATTTCATTTATGGACACGCTTTTATCAATTAGTTGATTAATCTTGTAATAAATGTCACTCGGATATTCTTTTGCATCATTTGAATTGAAGTCCGAAAATCTAAAAGCCCTTACAATGCTCTTCTCATCAAAAGCTACGCCAGTGCAGAGTCTTGAAGCAAAATCACATATTTCTTTATTGTCTTTCTCGTCTCCAAGTGTGGCACTTGTAAGAATAAATCGGATGTCTTCTCGAGTGGCCAATGTATTTTTCAGTCTTCTGAGCAGCATTGATACTTCTATACCTGTTGCTCCGGTATAAGTATGTGCTTCATCTAGTACAATGAATTTCCACTCATTGGAGTTCTCTCCGTGAAAAAAAACATTATCTGCTGGTCTAAGCAGTAAATACTCCAGCATAGCATAGTTCGTAATTAAGATATGAGGTGGTCTTTCCTTCATTTGATTTCTTGATATTCTTTCATTCGACAGCGGTTTTTGCCCGCTATTTAAAGACATATATTTTGACAAAGCATCTTTATCTTCTTTCTCTGTTTCACTAGTATATGACCCAAAAGTAATGCTTGGATAATTAGCAAGCAACTCTCTCATTCTTTTCATTTGATCATTAGCAAGGGCATTCATCGGATAAATAATCAATGCTCTTACACCATCGTTTAATACACCACGTTCCTTCTGTTCCATTAAATAATTGATCACAGGCAAAAGGAAAGATTCCGTCTTACCTGAACCTGTACCTGTTGTGACAACAAGATTTCGACCTTCTTTTATTTTTCGAATGGACAATTCTTGATGCTTATATAATGACCTTGTCAACAGATTCCCTTTGTCACGATAGAGCTCGACAAATTCTCTGCTTAATACCCCTTCATCAATCAACTGGTTTACGCTTCTGCCAAATTCAAAGGAATCCGAAAAATCTAAATAGGGACCTTTGGCAAAAAAATCTTTTTTCTGAAGATAACTTCTAAATTGCTTCATGTATTCTTTGTCATCAATATAGAATGTCGTTTCAATATACCTAAGGTATTTCTCAATGATGTTTTCTGATGCAATCAATGGATTTAAGCCCATGTGTGCCACCTCACTTTACAATTTCTAATTCTACTGCATCAATCAATTTATACCGTTCTGCGTTTTGCTCTACTTCTCGAGGATTGACATACTTGGTTTTCACATCATAAATCAGTCCATCCTCATCCTTGTCAACTATTTCAAACGTCAGCTTGTCCATCTCAATATAAATCGGTTTAATAAAAAATGGATTATGACTTGTAAAATACCATTCCCTTTCTTTTCCCGTATATCTGTCCCGAATAAAATACATTCCGGTAGCCTCGTAAAAGCCTCTTCTTTTCGAGAACCTTATGTCTTTCAGATAGAAATTGGACAGCTCATATTTATCTTCATCGCTGATACAAAACGTCCCTTTGAGCAGTTTATTCTTAGTACATACAATAATCGGATCACCAACGATGAAGGTTTCATGAACCAATATCCTTTTTTCTGTATCTAATCCAAAGAAATCATCCTCTATCAATTGATAAATCACAATTTCATGCTCATTGTAGTAGAGCTCAATATTTCGATCCATAAGCTGTTCATTATCATGTATTACATACTGCTTTATTACATTATGGGTTGGTGAATAGATGATATCAACATGAAGGTCTCCACTCCCGATGTATTTCCATTGTGCATATAACCCTTGTATCAAATTATTTCTGTCATAGTAAGATACAGAAAAATCTTTTACAAACGGCTTAAAGTGAATTTCTGTTATTCGTTCTTCTTTCCCATTTAACAAAACGCCAAGTGTTACAGGTTCCTGATTTCTAATTTGGAAAAGATGCTCGATTGAGTATCTATATTCATCTCCGATTTTTTTGCCTTGAATTTTCTCGTATGATGTTCCGGTAATGACATGGAGCTGCGATGAAAGGTGGTTAGGATACTTGACATACAGTTTTTGTTCATCTACATCTTCCCACCATATATCATCGTATCTGTTTGCTACCGAACTCAAACTGCCTAATCTCCATCTTAAAACTGGCACGTCTATGAGCATCTGATAGATACTAGCATTAAATTCAAACTTTATCTTGAAGCAATCATTTAGCCGGAGATTCACTTTATGAGGGAGCAAAGCATCATAAAACTCAATATCCTCGGCTTCTAATCTAATTATCTCGGCCACTTTTTCCTTGTAATAGTACTTTTGATCAAATTCATACTGCAGTGACTTGAGAATAAAAATACTTTCTTCGATATAAATTCTATTACTGCCCTTTTCTCGAATAATGATCTGTGCAGGATTGTTTTCCAGCATTACTCGTTCATCTAAACGAATAACTCCCAGTTCGTCTCCGCTGCCGTCAGAAATCAATTTCATTTCAAATTCAGCAACATCACTTAAAGTGAAATTCTTATTATTAATCGAAATGATATAGTCATTAATCCCTTTTTTATAAGGAACCCTCAATCGTATTTCCGGAATGTTTGAATAAACATCAAAGCATTTTTTTAAATCATCCTTAATGATCACACCGTAATACTTGCTCTTGGTACAAATCTCATTTCTTATAGATGCAACATTAGTTGACAGAACTTTATCGCCAATTAATAATAGGGATTCCTCATTAAGAAATACGGTCGATATCCTATAATTGGCCATATATGAAATGTCAATCTGAGCATCATCCGACAGCACTTCGCATTCAGCATATGTAACGACTTTAACCGTATCATCAGTTAATTGTTTAGGTCGTATTTCATTCCCATCAAGGTCAAAGATGATGAACTCTCTATATAACGCATCCCCTGATGTGTAAATAACTTCGTGCCGGCTAACTAGACGGAAAGACAGCTCAGAATAAAAGGCAGGTAAGGAAACCACCGCTTGCTCTGACTTAAAGAATAAACGGCTTTTGGTTAGTAATACCTTTTCTCTGTGAATCATAGAATTGGTATTAAGAACCTCTAAGAAAATGTCATTTTCAATATAATCTGAATCAATAATTTGCTTTGGTATTTGTAAATACAATTTTCCTTGTTCGTAGTAATATTGGGCTTTTTGGAACTTCTTAACTCGCTCAGCACCATGTTTTCTATTTGATGACTTGCTAAATCTCTCTTTTACTATGTAACTAGAATGTTCAAAATACGTGTCAAAGCGATCATTCTCTAGGTACTCAATAACATCACCATAGTTTGATTGGTTTATATAATAGAGCAGCCTTTCAATAATCGGTGCTACTACACTTGCAGCCTTTACAAAGGCAATTCTGAATGCCTTTGGTAACTGTTGGTTAGCAATTGTCATTTTGGATCCTTGAACAATCAGACTTATATCATCATCTTCAAGGTATTTTGAGAACAATCGATGCATATACTGAATGAGTTCTTCAACCTCTGCATCAATATAATCTTCTTCCAAGTCTCTAAAGTATAAATCATGCAGAAACTCAAAAAACTTTGCCATACTTGCATTGGGAAGAATAGCATGAGTAAGAATCGAAGTTACGTAGCCTTTGTTCTTATTTCCGACATGAAAATATAAACCATTCTTTTTACAAAACTCTTCGAATGTTTTTTTTCCTATTTTCATTGCTTCAGCTTCATCTAAGTCTAGCCTTGTCGCAAATTCATTCCAAAACTGTCCATTTTGAAATTCTCGTATCGCGAAAAGAACCAATGAAATAGAAATAATTGCTGATTTTTCATCTCTTAAAACATATGTTTCTTTTTTGATTAAAGCTCCAGTAAAATTAAGTAACTCATAGTATGAATCTTCATTTACATCGATGAGCCCTATTAAAAATTCTGCTTTGTAATTTTTCATTCCATTATTCAGGTTTTCAAGCACCTTATTAATGCACTCAGGTTTTACCATCTACACTCATCCCCATAAATATCTAAAACAAAGTCACAGCACAGTATATCCAACACTAAATATATAACTTGTTATTAGGCTAATATATATATAATTCTATCATTTATATTTAACATGAAATCGGAATGTGAATAACTCAATCCTGTGGATAACCCGCCATCGCGCCACGGAATGCCTGTTTCAATGAATTTTTGGGGCCGAGCTTTTAGTTCTCTTGCGCTCTGATGTAATCCTGCGTTTTTTTGCACAATCCAAAGAAGACCCGACTTTTACAGGTCGAATTCCGTTTATGGCCAGGGATGAATCGAACCGTTAGGCCGCATGTAGAGTCGGAATGAAGCTTATGGCCAATGCTCTGAGCTTTTGCTGCATCGCATCGACGATTCCAGCGAGCGTCGGATTCGGCGCAAGCCGGATATGCTGGTAGTGACCGGAGCCGACCACATTGCCGGGTACCCGGATCACCGCTCGGCGAATCGTTTGGACTTCGCACCGCTGCAAGGTTTCCGGCATCAGCGTCTGTTTGAACCAAACCATCACGTTGTAGGCAATGGCCTTGATCCAGCTGAACAGCAGGTTGCGGAGCATGGAATGTTGGCTGTTTTGTTCCACCGCATAACCTTCTTTCAATTCATCGATGCGATTCTCGATGTTGGCGCGCTTGTTGTACGAGCGAAGCAGCATGAGCGGCTTGAGATCGGTATTGGTGACAATGGCTTGGAAGGAATAGGTCGTGAGCGCCATCGTCAATTGGCCATCGGTTGTACGCTCGGTTTCGTGGGCTTCCCGGTAGATGACACAGCGCCTGGCTTTCTCCCAGTTGGCAAGGAGAATCGGGATGTCGGCAGCAGCCCAACAATCATCCTCGTCTGCGAACGTAATGTGCTCTTCCTTTTCGTTCAGCGTCTCCCAAAAGGCGGGATGCTGCTGCAGATAAGCGATGGCCTTCTTGACGGTCGCTTTCTTCGGGAGCTTGAAGATGTACTGCCAGCCGCGTTCTTCGGCGTACGCCATGACAGCTTCGTCGGCAAAACCGCAGTCGGCCCGGATGCCTTCGACGATCCATTCCGGCGGCAGCATCGCTTCGACTTCTTTAACGAACGAGAGCAAATCCTTCATGCCGTTCATGTTGCCGGGATTCAGTTGCAAGTGGATCAGCTCGCCGCTTCCGGCGATGAAAGCAACCCGGATCTTGTACGAGGGACGTCCGTGGTAACGCGGATTGTAGCCGTTTGTCGCGCCTTCCTGCTCCCCGAACAGCGTGATGACCGTGTCGTCGATGTCGATCCAGACCAGGCGCTTTTCGCCCGTCCGCGCCTTATGTGCCAGCAAATCCCGGTTTAACGCGACAAGCTGAATCAGATGGCTCCAGGTGAGTTTGCCCAGGAAATTGCGAAAGGTGCTTTCGTCAGGAAAACGCTCGATGCCGGTAACGATCTGGTAACCAGGGTCCGACTGCAGGGCATTCATATGTGAAAAACGTGTGTGGCCGAGCAGCGCGCAGTCCAGCAGGTGATCGACGAGCTTTTCGGCCGTGTAGACACAGTTGGCTTTTTGTTCCAGATGAACGTGACTCTCGATAAGGGTGTCCAGACCGATGAGTTCCTTGAACCTGGCAAGGAACTGGAAGTTCCCGGCTTCCGTGACGGTGTTGTTGTCGAATGTGACCGGTCTCAACTTCTTCATGATCTGCTTGATTCGGCGACGCTCCGCAAGAATTTCAATTCGGCGTTCGCGGCGTGATTTTCGTTCTGGCGCATGGTTCGTTGCTTGTGGTACCATGTTGTTAGGGACACTTCCTCTCGTTGGTTATTCGTGGTGGTTTAACCTTTGACAAGAGGCTTGCAGTGTCCTGTTTATTTTGCAAAAAAATTGGCAACTTTTTATGACGAAAATGCCTTGTCACAACGTGAATCTCTCAGATTTTGGCTAGGCTACATTCCGAATTCATGTTTAAGAGATATTGGTGGAGAATGTACTCTGCACCTCGATTTTCTGTAAGAGCGTAGGCGGGAACAGAGCTTAGGAATGACCTTCTTCCAAAACTGTGGATAATTGGTATGATCGCACAGTGGATCTCCACATTTGCCCTTGGGGTTTACCCTCCCATGTCACACTGGGTCTATGCCCTCACATTCCTTCGTTCTACCTCTCAAGGGGTGGAAGCCGATTCTTGCTCCTTTACGGGGTCGTTGCCCTTATTGAATGTAGTGCTTCGGCTTCTCCGGTGCTTCCGTTGTCTAAGCTGTACACATGTGAATAAGTGATTTACAGGCGTTTGCTTCTTTGTTTTAAGCGGCTTCTTGCTGGATCTGGAACTGCCTCATTGGACCCATGACATCAATTGCATTGTACCCTCGTTGCTTTGTCCCCAGCGTATGCAGGACTCGAATCAGTTTTCCACATAACGCAATGATCGATTGTTTCTTCTTTAGCGGGTTTTGGCTGCGCGACGTGTAGTGCTTATGGAGCGCCTTAAACGCTTCGTTCTTCGCTACCATCGGCATCACCGCTCGGAATAGCAGTGCTCGTAGCCGTGATCTCCCGCGCTTGCTAATCCCGGTCTTGCCCTTTCGCTTCCCCGAACTGTTTTCTTTGAGATTCAGCCCAGCCAGTCGGATAATTTGTTGACCATGATCATAGTTGTTCAGGTCTCCAACCTCTGCCAGAAATCCGGCTACGGTGATCTCACCAACTCCCGGAACGGAAAGCATTTGTTTCGCTCCCGGGATGTGTTCGAGGATCTCCAGAACCTTACCCATAATCTCTTCCAGCTGGTTGCTGAATAGGTCATATTGTCCCAGCAATGTGCTTAACTCTACTCGCGCTGCCATACTGCCTTCGGTTAGCCCAATTGAGGCCGTAGCGGCCGCTACTAACTTCTCCGCGCGTTTGATGCCCACACCACGCTTCACATCCGTCTTCCAGTGCGCCAGGACGTCCCTGGCCCCCTTGCTGACGATGTCCGAGGGCAACGGAAACGCCCGCATGGTCATTAGCGATGCTTTGCCTTCCCATTTCTTGAATACGCTAGCGTACTCGGGGAAGAACCGGTCAAACCAGTTGCCGATGCGGCCCTTCACTTGCGTCAGGCTGGCGGATACCTTCTCCCTAAGATTCATCAGGATGCGCAGTTCCGCGTACTCCTTCGTCGGCAGATTCGGTTCGGAGTATTTTCCGTTCCGAATGAGATCCGCGATGACTTTTGCGTCTTTGTAGTCGCTCTTCGTCTGAGAGTTATCCTCAAGCTCTTTCGTCTTATTGACATGATGCGGATTGACGACAACAACCTGAATTTGCTGTTCCTGCAGGTAGGCAGCTAACGGAAACCAGTAGTGTCCAGTAGGCTCAATGCCAAACACAATGTCCGTCTTCCCTTGTGCTTGCCCAAGCTCCTTCATCCACGCCGTCAGCTTCGAAAGCCCTTCCTGATCGTTATGGAATACACAGTCCTTACCGAGTTCAATCCCACGGAAATCTACGGCCCGCGCGACGTGAACCTTCTTCGCAATATCTGCACCGACCACCAGTGTCGATTCGGTAATTCGTGTAATTCGTTGATTCTGCTTCTGTTTCAGTTTATACTTCATGTTGAGCGTCCTCCTTCTAATTAGGGCAGTGAATGTCGACCATTCCAAGACCCAGCATACAGGAGGCGCTTTTTGTTTTCAAAGAGCAAATTACTTCATTACAGGAATGGCTCCTTACATTTTCAGATATCTTCTCTATAACTCCAATCCATTCAACAAATCCCGCAGCGCAATAATCTCTTACTTCGACAAAGTGACACCCTTGCCCATCTTCTCACGCTCCGGCGACCATTCGCGGATATCATATTTTGGTTCACGATCGTTCCATGAGATGAGATTGAGTTCCTTTTTCCAGCCTTTTGCGGATTCGGATAGAGTGCCGATGTGTTTGTTGATCGAATATTTGATATCTGTCATGATGATTGCCTCCT
>Ga0310838_1001413_pt1 | contig 12717 bp, 12 predicted proteins | sample SM_ome_6_FD_202241 | JGI IMG/M metagenome (GOLD analysis project Ga0310838, IMG submission 202241) | Sorghum-adapted microbial communities enriched on stacked mutant (SM) sorghum from Joint BioEnergy Institute, Emeryville, California... ...
ACCGTGAAAATGTGAAAATTTCACTTCACTCAACTATGAGAATGTGAAAGATTTGCATATTCAAACAGAAAGCGTTGCTAAAATAAAATGAAAAATGCCGTCCGTTTTAATGTGCAAATTCACAATAATGGTCAGGCTGATCTTTAATCAATTCCTCATATGAGTGCCAACCCGCTCTTTCACCCTCTACGACTACAAGATGACGGAGGGATGGTACTTCATTCAGAATCTGCTCAACGCGATCGGCTAGAGATGAATGGCAGATAACCGCATTTGCTTCCGCATGGTTGGCTCGGTAGAGAATGTCCTTAGGCATCAACATTTCTGAACCGGGCATCAAAACAAGACCCTTTTTGAGACAAGCGATGTAGATTACATAAGTCTCAGGGATACGCGGGAGGAGCAGGATCACTTTATCTCCCTTTCTTAAACCCAATGAGCTCAAACCATGAGCAAACCGGTTGGAAAGTGATCGCAGTTCACGATACGTAAGGGTTCGTTTCTCTCCATGTTCATTCTCCCAATAAAGAGCAGTCCTGTTTGGATCACCACCGAATCGATCCATATCTTCTGCCATATTATAAAATTCTGGAGCCGTAAGATCTTCCATTTTAATCACTCCCATCTTTTTATATATTCACTTTTCTCTAAATATTAATAAAATTCCTTCAGGACCAAAGGGACTACGTCATTTATGATTCAAGTCGGAATAGCTAAGTCCACTACAGATGTTTTTAGGGGCAAATCGTGTTGGCAAACAAAGTTGTTGGATAAACCGAAATAATAGAGTATGGTATCATGAGGTATAGCCTGACTATGCAATAAGGAAGGGTTTTTCGATGATACAGCCGAAATAATTACATATTAAGGCAACAATCTGTGAGAAAATTAGGTGATCAATATGTTAGAAAAGAATTTAACGCATGAAGATTTTGAATTAATCGAAGCGGCCAAAGAAGTGATCAAAAATCTGTATGAACTGGATCGACATCATGTTGGTGCAGCACTTAGAACGAAGGAAGGTAGAGTTTTCACTGCAGTGCATATAGAAGCATATGTGGGCAGAATCACGGTTTGTGCAGAAGCGATCGTCATCGGAAAAGCGATATCAGAAGGGTATAAAGATTTTGATACGATTGTTGCAGTAAGGCATCCAGATCCTGATGATCCAAATCGAGAGATACGCATTGTTTCACCATGCGGTATGTGTAGAGAATTACTTTCTGACTATGGAGAAGAGATGAATGTAATCCTCTCAGTAGATGATCAGATTGTGAAGTGTCCTATCTTAGATTTAATACCGCTAAAGTACAAAAGGTAAAGAAATAGCTAGATTGATACAGAGTATCGGTAGTGGATAACAATTCATTTTCGATCCAGTGAACTAAGAAAAGAGAACCTTATGTTCATACTACTCATCTAGAGTATTAGAAGTTTAAATAAGCTAGATCAATATGATGGAGTACCGAGTCGGGCAAGCACCAGAATAGAAGGGTTACGGCTTTAGACAATTTTTCTAAAGAGTTTCGATGCCGTAACCCTTCAATAATTATTATATAATACTGAATGTTTTATCGAGGCACATGAGCTCTCTTATATCCTCGAAATGATTTTTCGATCATTTCGCCCAATTGAAAAATGGCGTCTTCGTTTCCGACATTGCTGATGATTTGGATGGTGACGGGCAATCCTTCTTCCTCACCAACAGGTATGATCAGTGAAGGTAGACCCCAAGTGTTGGCGTAAGCGACAAACGGCATATAAGTAAGAAATGTTTTTCGAATGGAGAAAATTTCTTTATAAACTTCTCCGTGCGGAAGGGCTGGAGAATGATAAACTGGCAATATCAACAGCCGATTCTGCAAATAGTTTCGCACCAATTGATCCCCTTGTTCGATCATCTTCTCCATTTCCTTCACTTTTTTCAGGGAAGGCTTAAATGTTTTCGCGCCAATCAGTGCCCAGGTCAGGTAAAGATGCCAGTCGCTCTTTTTAAATAGAATCTCCTTCAGCCATTCCTTGACTCGATTTGTATTCTGGTTATGAAATGCTTCGCGGGCGACATTGTCCGCCCCGTCGATCGACATGATCAATTGCCATAATAATGCCGCTTCTTCATACATGGGAGGTTGTTCGTCGTCGACTCCAAAGGTTTTGCTTAGTTCTGAATTGACCTCTGTAAGCAGGGTCTTCGTCTGGTTGGAAATCGGGTATTTTATATTTTGAATCGGCAAAGATATGGTAAACTCGTCTAGATTTTGTTTGGATGGTCGGTGGGAAGCAATGATCTCATTAATTAAACGCGCATCGCGCACTGATTTGGATAACGCGCCTACCCCAAACATTCTTACCTGAAGCGGATGGGTGAAGGGAGGGTAAGCGCCTTGATCGGATGCCTGGTGAGCTCCGCTTTTAAAGCCGATGACGCCGTTAAAATGGGCCGGAAAGCGTATGGAGCCGCCGATATCAGCGCCAATGCCCACAGCAGCGCCGCCGCAGGCGATCATAGCTCCTTCACCGCCGCTTGAACCGCCTGCGGTACGGGTCAGATCCCATGGATTATTGGTTCTTCCATATAATTTATTTTCCGTTTCCTGACAGAAGCATAAGGTGGGGGTATTTGTTTTTCCTAGGATAATTGCCCCTTCATCTTTAAGTTTTGCCACAATCTCGGCATCTTGTGTAGCTACTTCATCTTTGCGGTGAATCAATCCGCCCGTGGTTTTCATGCCCGCTACATCAAATGCCTCTTTCATGCTGATGGGTACGCCAAAAAGACGTCCTGCAGGCGTGCCATTCGCCAGTTGTTCATCACATCTTAATGCTTCTTGCCGGGCAATGTCAAAACGTTCCTCCACCAGACAGTTGATGCTCGGATTGATCTCTTTGATGTGTTTTATGTATGCTTCAGTCGCTTCAAGCGAGGAAATCTCCCTGTTTCTAATTTTTTGCGCCAGTTCGGTTGCATCAAGATCAAGTATCGACATATCCGTTCCCCCTGAATCATTCGTTTTACACAATTTTAACATAATTAAACGAGGGGAATAGACGAAATTTTAGAAAAATAATTGCGGCAAAAATAAAAAAATCCCGCTCTTTTTAGAGGAGATGTTTGGTTCAGCGATATCATTTTGGATGGTGGGGTATGTAGGGTTCGAACCTACGACCTGCCGATTAAGAGTCGGCTGCTCTACCAGCTAAGCTAATACCCCACACACATTATTTTCCGACAAAATGTATTATACCATAGTCTCCTGATTTGTGTATAGAAATTTTTACAATATCCAAATCAATCCTTCATGTTCTTCATGACCGATTTTGAGCAAATACATTCAATAACGGAAAAAAAGCTTGTAAAAATGAATTATTCGTTTATAATAGAACTACTGTTTAGTTCTATAAATATAGAACTTTAAAAGAGTGAGGTATTAGGAAAACCATGACGTACCAGATCAAGGTTGATTACTCCCCAGTTTACGAATTAGTTACCAGCATGTATCACTACATCAATTTCAAACATCATCGCTCGATGCACTTGGGGAAAGAGTGGTATAGAACAACTAGAGATAAGCTTTCCAGCAATTTCGCCAAAGAACTGGAGGATGAGCGCTTTGAAGTGGTTCATCGAATCAATCTTCTTGTTTGGCAATTTGATGGTGAAAAGTGCCCGGAAGAATTTCTCAGATGGTTGCAAAATCAACCTGCCGGGGAACTCTATGAAAGGCTGTCACCCTGGATTGATGCCATTCCAGGGAACCTGGCGGAGATTCGTGACCGGTTGGTTTATCTGTTAAACGAGTGGAACGAACAGTATTTTAAAACTATTGATCCCAATATTTTAAGTTTATTACAATGGGAGGCTGAGCAGAAAGAAGCGCTTGTAAACGAGATGAGTGCGATTGATTTAATCGAAGAGGCGACGAATGGCATTAGAATTGAGCCGGTCGAAGGATTAAAAACCGTGTTTCTCATCCCTCAATATCATTGTCATCCAGCCACTATCCTTGACTTTTATCAAAATATCTCTACCTGTCTCTATCCTGTCAGCTTGGATAAAGCTGATGCCGACCTGCCTAATTGGGAATTGACAGCCATTGCCCAGGCAATTGCAGATGAACAACGATTAAGAATACTCCGCTTTTTGTACCAACAACCTCGAACATTTACGGAGGTTCAACAACACCTTGGTTTGTCCAAGAGCACAACCCATCACCATTTGACGATATTAAGGCGGGCTGGGATGATTCGTTCACACCATTTCGGCAAGTTAACTGCGCAGGTATACAGCTTAAGGGAACAAGCAATCGAAGAGTTGAGTAAGAAGCTTCTTTTATATATCAAGAGCTAGTTTGGGAGGAAAAGAGAAGGTGGGGAGTTTATCCAATCGATTTAAATCATATCATCCTATCGTTTACTCGCTGTTATTAGGCGCATTTATTCTGGCAATCGGCGAATGTATCAGCATTCTATATTTGCCGCTTTACATTGTAAAAGAGCATCAAATTGATCCGGTGTTGATTGGTTTGATCGCAGGCGTGGGTTCGCTTTCCTCAACCTTTGGAGGGTTTATCGCGGGAACGCTTTCTGATTTTATTGGACGCAAAAAGGTGATTCTCGGCTCACTCTATGCCTCCTCGCTCATTTTTTTCGGTTTTATGCTTTCGAAGCATCCCTTCTTTCTTGTTATCTTTATGATCTTAGAAGGAATAACCTCTTCTTTTTTCGGTCCGGTGGCCAAAGCGCTGATGGCTGATCTAACGGTTCCTGAACGTAGAATGCGCATATTCTCTATTCGCTATACGATAAACAACGTGGGTTATGCAATCGGGCCGACCATCGGCATCTATTTCTGGATGAAAGATACGATAGATCCTTTTATGATTACTGGTTTTTTGCATTTGGGTTACTGTTTGTTGCTTCAAAGTTTTATGAAGCGCTATAGCATAAGCAGCTATAAAGAAACCGACGAAAAGGTCACATTGCGCGGAGCGATTGGTGTCATTCGATACGATCGAATTCTCTTTTATTTTGTATTGGGTGGGATTATCAGTACCATTGTTCATGGAAAATGGTCAGTTTCGATTCAACAGTTTTTGCAGCAGAGTTTTCACGATGGAGAATATCTTTATGCGATATTACTTACGGTGAATAGTATTGGAGTCATCCTGCTGCAGTATCCTCTTACTAGATGGACAGAACGTATTCGGCCAATGTCAATAGTAGCAATGGGAAGCATTTTATTTGCGATTGGGATGGCAGGTTTTTCGCTATCCACAAATTGGACGCTGTTCATCTTGTTTATGGTCATATTTACAGTCGGAGAGATTCTGGTCATTCCCGCCGAGTATATTATGATTGACCGCATAACACCCGGCAGTATGAGGGGGATGTATTATGGGGCGCAACATCTTACTCAAGTTGGGGGGTTCCTCGGTCCCGTAGTTGGCGGTTTTTTTCTGTCGAAATATGGTGGTTTTACGATGTTTATGGTGTTTGCTTTGCTCTGCATAATAAGCATGTTATTCTTCTGGAAGGGTCAAAGAATCCAAAATCAACAGGTTCAAAGCGGGATAGAGGTGCAGATTTAATTTTCGGTTCTAAACTGCTACAATAGATAGATGTAAGTCCATTATTCATTGAAAAACTCAGATATACAGAAAGGGCGAAATCAACATGCATACTTTTCGGACGCAGTTGCCTGACGAGGTTGAACAACGATTGAAGAATAATGAATCTTTCGATATTCTGGATGTTCGTGAAATCGATGAGTGGGTGAGCGGACATATACCTGTCGCAAAACATATCCCATTGGGAGAACTGCCTGAACGTTATAACGAGTTGGACCGTTCCAAAGAGATTGTGATCGTATGCCATAGTGGGGGAAGAAGCGCTTTGGCATGCGAATTTCTTGCGCAGGCAGGTTTCAATGTGGTCAACATGCTGGGTGGAATGAGTTGTTGGAGAGGAGAAGTGGAGTTCGGAGAATAGGAAATCTCTTCTACATAACCCTTTGGAGGCACCAGATGAAAAAAGAAACAAATCGAGAGCTTGTATTTATCGGGCTAATGATCTCAACATTTCTAACGGCAATTGAAGGCACAATCGTAAGCACCGCCATGCCAAAAATTGCGAGTGATTTGCAGGGCATTGAATTGATGAACTGGGTTTTTTCCATCTACCTGCTCTTATCGGCTGTAACCGTTCCTATCTTCGGAAAATTATCCGATCTGTTTGGTCGGAAGGTAATCTTTGTTTGGGGCACACTCATCTTCCTTCTGGGCTCCACCTTGTGCGGGTTTTCGCAAAATATGGGACAACTGATCCTATTCCGGGCGATACAAGGAATTGGTGCAGGTGCGATTAATCCGGTTACAATGACGATCATCGGAGATATCTATCCTCCTGCACTAAGGGCGAAGATGCTTGGATTTATCGGAACGGTTTGGTCGGTATCGGGAATTATCGGACCTTTGGTGGGCGGATTTTTCGTGGACCATCTTTCCTGGCATTGGATCTTCTTTATCAATGTACCCTTTGGACTCATCTCGTTAATCATGATTTTATCCTATTTGCGGGAAAGGATCGAAAAAAGCAAGAAATCGATCGATTATTGGGGAGCCCTTACTTTCTCGGTCGGTATGGTAGCCTTTCTCTATGCGCTGCAAAGAGCAGGAGATGAACAGAACTGGACTTCTCCTCTTGTTTTTCTGCTCTTTGGCGTATTTGTCATCTTTATCTCCTTATTTATTTGGATTGAGACAAAGGTAAACGAGCCGATGCTCCCGCTAAAATTATTCCGCATAAAAATCATCAATGTTGCTAATTCCATCGGCTTTTTAACCTTTTGGGTTTTGATCGGTTTGTCGGCCTATATCCCTATGTGGATACAAGGTGTGTTGGGACGCGGCGCAACGGCATCCGGATTTATGCTTGCTCCGATGACCGTTACATGGACAGTGGGTTCTTTTCTATGCGGCAGGTTGATGGTGAAGAGAAGTCCCAGAACGATTGCTTTATTGGGATTAAGTTGCTTGTTCATCAGTACGGTTTGGCTTGCTCTGCTTGGAGGAACAAGCTCAGCCCATTATTTTTATGCGATCTCTGCGATTCAAGGCATTGGCTTTGGGCTCGTAACCACGTTATGTACCGTTTCTGTGCAATCATCTGTAGATTGGTCTTTGCGCGGTGTCGCTACCGCTTCAAATATTTTCTTCCGTTCGCTTGGGCAGACCATGGGCATTGCTGTACTGGGAACGATCTTTAATGCCAAAGTATCGGCACTTCTTCGTGAAAAGGAGGGTGCTGATGTTCACATCGACCAACTGAATCAACTGATCAATTCCGAGCAAGTCGGTCATATGTCTCCTGAGACGGTTTCTTTGCTGCGTGCCGTTTTGGTTGAAGGGATTCATTTTCTTTTTATCATCTTAATTGCAATCGTATTGGCAGCTTTCGTTCTTCATCTATTGCTCCCGAAAAAAGCGGGAGAACAGGAAGTGGGTTCAACTTCATAAGTCCATTGATTCTGTTTGCGCAGAACCAATCTAAGAGGATAATTACGGAAGAGCGATTATTTAGTCTGACATGTTTAAATCGATGTCAACATAAATATCTATGGAAGAAAATATTTTGAAGCTCTGGGCAACCTATATGTGGGGGTGATTGGGGTGAAGAACGCGCATAGAGATGACAAGAAGGAGACGCCTCTTGACCACTGGAGCACAGAGATTGACCCTGCAATTATGGCTGGCGATCATTGGGCTGACCCTGATCATGATTTGGGGCACAAGTCTGATGAGAACCGGGACTTCAGAAAAGGCATTCAGCCTTTTGGTGGCATCTTTATGCATCCAACTCATGATGTCAGTTATGATCAAGACTAACCCCATGGCGCTATCATTCAGGTAGCGCCTTTTTAAAAACCAATTTTTTTGAAGCGATGCAGTAATGGTTAAGTTTTATGCCGGTTGACTTAGTACGTTCACCCTCTTTAATATTACATTTATATTACAAAGTAGGACTAAAGAAGGAGAATATCGATCCAACCTCGAATCAATCTCTAGGATGAGTGGGAGGGAGATTATGCATATGATGAAAAAGTGGAAACTTATCCTAGGAGTTGGCATCAGCTTTACCATTATATTAGCTGGTTGCAGTTCTTCAAAATCTGAGCCCACTTCCCATGAAAAAGAATCTGATTCATGGACGAAAACAAAAGTGGATACCGATCCCCCCATGCATATGGAACACAAATCGGCAATCGAACTGCTAGAGACGATCGATAAGGTATCCGTGATTACGCCGGAGGGAAAGGAGATCGAATTGGATCAAACCTTAATTGCCGATGAATTAATATCAAAACTGTCCAGATTACAGCCCTCCGATCACCCGATATCTTCCAATATTTATACGTTGGTTCTCCGTCAACAAAATAATACTCCATTGGTGATCCAAATCGCTGACGATGGTGTCAAAATCAGTGGAATCTCTTATACGGGAGATGAGATTCCGAACATTATCGATGATGTGGGAGATGCAATCGCAAAACAGATCTTGTCAGGTATGGTGATTGATCAACTCTCTCTCATCTCGATAGACTCTCCCAACCGTCCTGTTGATTTTAACGAAGCCGAGAGAGAAGAATTAAGTGCAATTCTTGAAAAGGCTGTGTTTCTGCCAAAAGCGCCGGATATTATCTATCCATTATATCCGCATTATGTAGTGCAGATTATGGGCGAAGATAAATCCGTAATCAATGTGGATATTATTGCAAAAAACATCATCGCGATTCCGTACGGGAAGGAGCTGGCTCTTTATTATAAAGTGGAAGAGAATCTGTACGACCGATTCTATTCGCTACTTCCGCCATTTGATTTTTCCGAGGATAATCCGAAGTCCCTTTTCCTTTCAAATGGAATGGAGATTTCACAAGGGAATGGCATTCCCATTCAATTTGGCGGCATTGGCATGGAGTCGCCGCAAATCGATTCGATTACCGATTCTTTTGTGCGAATATTGTCCGAAGGAAAGCGGTCTGAGCGAGAGCATGCAGGGGAAATCAAGATGACGTTCCTGTTTTATCAAAAAGATAAAGAGAAAAAAGTGGAAATATATGAGAATGGATATAGGTACGGAAATGATTTTTACGAATTGCCCAATTTGGTTGAGAAAATAGAGAAACAATTAAATGAGGTGCTTCATTAAATAATTTTTGCAAAAGAGCATTTTCTCTTTTGCTTTTTTTGTCATAAAAGAGTAAAATTTTATAGGAGTTTTACATACGAGAAATCTTCCTTTAGCAGATAGGAGGCAGGAGAATGAATATCCATGAGTATCAAGGTAAGGAGATCCTAAGATCTTACGGGGTGTCCGTGCCAAATGGAAAAGTAGCTTTTACGGTTGAAGAAGCTGTAGAAGCAGCTAAATCATTGGGTTCTTCTGTATATGTCGTAAAGGCCCAAATTCATGCAGGTGGCCGTGGTAAAGCAGGCGGCGTAAAAGTGGCTAAAAATCTGGATGAGGTTCGCAAGTATGCAGAAGAACTTCTTGGTAAAGTTTTGGTAACTCATCAAACAGGCCCAGAGGGTAAAGAGGTGAAGCGTCTCTTAATTGAAGAGGGATGCGACATCAAAAAAGAATACTATATTGGCCTTGTTGTTGACCGCTCGACGGGACGTGTAGTCATGATGGCCTCTGAAGAAGGCGGTACTGAGATTGAAGAGGTAGCAGCACGCACTCCTGAGAAGATTTTTAAAGAAGTTATTGATCCCGCGGTTGGCTTGATGCCATTTCAGGCGCGCAGATTAGCTTATGCGATCAATATTCCCAATGAATTGGTGAATAAAGCGGCTGCCTTTATGCTCGGCTTATACCGTGTTTTTGTTGAAAAAGATTGCTCCATTGCCGAGATCAATCCGCTTGTTGTAACAGGAGACGGCAATGTTATGGCTCTGGATGCAAAATTAAATTTCGATTCCAATGCTCTTTTCCGTCATGCTGATGTCGTTGAGTATCGCGACCTTGATGAAGAGAATGAAAAAGAAATTCAGGCTTCAAAATTTGATTTAAGCTATATCGCATTAGACGGCAACATCGGCTGTATGGTGAACGGTGCAGGTCTTGCGATGGCAACCATGGATATCATCAAATTCTATGGCGGGGAACCTGCCAACTTCCTTGATGTTGGCGGTGGAGCGACCAAAGAGAAAGTGACAGAGGCATTTAAAATTATTCTTTCAGATGAAAGGGTTAAAGGAATCTTTGTCAATATCTTTGGCGGAATCATGAAGTGCGATGTAATTGCAGAGGGCGTAATTGCAGCAGCAAAAGAGCTGGGATTAGATCGTCCGCTCGTTGTTCGCCTCGAGGGCACCAATGTAGAACTAGGCAAAAAGATGTTGAACGAATCTGGACTTAATATTGTAGCAGCAGATTCCATGGCTGACGGTGCGGAAAAAATCGTCAACCTTGTGAAATAGAAAAGGTGGGTGAACTAGTGTGAGTATTCTGGTTAATAAAGATACCAAAGTGATTACACAGGGGATTACCGGCAAAACAGCACTATTCCATACAAAACAAGCGATCGAATATGGTACAAAAATGGTGGGTGGCACTTCACCGGGCAAAGGCGGTACAACCGTTGAAGGGCTTCCTGTTTTCAATACAGTTGCAGAAGCGGTAAAAGAGACAGGCGCAACTGCATCAGTAATCTATATTCCGCCCGCAAATGCGGCAGATGCGATCATGGAAGCTGTAGATGCAGGACTGGATCTTGTCATCTGTATTACCGAAGGCATTCCTGTTCTTGACATGGTGAAAGTGAAACGCTACATGGAAGGAAAGAAGACCCGGTTAATCGGTCCGAACTGCCCGGGAGTGATTACACCTGGCGAATGTAAGATTGGCATTATGCCTGGGTATATACATATGCCCGGTAAAGTAGGAATCGTCTCCCGTTCCGGAACCTTAACCTATGAAGCCGTACACCAGTTAACGACACGTGGAATCGGTCAATCTACTGCAGTCGGTATCGGCGGCGACCCTGTGAAGGGAATGGAATTTATCGATGTACTTGAATTATTTAATAACGATCCGGATACGGAAGCTGTGATCATGATTGGCGAGATCGGTGGAACTGCCGAAGAAGAGGCCGCTGAGTGGATCAAAGCCAATATGAAGAAGCCAGTGGTTGGCTTTATCGGTGGACAAACTGCACCTCCGGGAAAACGCATGGGTCATGCGGGAGCGATCATTTCAGGAGGCAAAGGAACAGCGGCAGAGAAGATTGCCAAGTTGGAGGAGTGCGGTGTCCGCGTAGCTAAGACACCTGCTGTAATGGGAGAGACTTTAATTGAGGTTTTAAAAGAGAGAGGCCTGCTTGAAAAAGTAATGGTGAAATAACAAAGAAAAACTGTGTTGCTCGGCGATTGCCGAGTTTTCTTTTTAGCCGATCAAAATTTCTAAAATCATTCTGAGAAATACAAGCGGCAGATAAATTACAGCATGAAGAAGGAGTTTGATTGATGATGTAGAAATAAATTGGAAAATTCTTCTTCGGAGGATTTCTATGGATAACCGTGATATTGCAGTCGCATTGCATCAACTGCCGGGAGTTGGTTCCGGAATCTTATCTGAAATTGATGCCTGGGTAGGCGGAGACTGGTCGAGATTACTGGAAGATTGCTCTATTTTAGAACTGTTCAGCATCTCGGATGATCTGCTTCAGATCATGAAACAATATTTGAATGTGGATCATATCCATAAGGTGAAAGAGCGCCTGATTAATGAAGGCATCCAGGTGATGATGCTGGGAGAAGAGGGGTATCCGAAGCAACTGGCCGAGATTTACCAACCTCCGTTTCTTCTCTATGGCAAAGGGGATATGCGCCTGTTAAATGAGGATAAAGCGGTCGGCATTGTAGGAACAAGGACCCCTTCCTCTTATGGCCAAATGGTCGCTCATCGTCTTTCCGCAGAACTGGCAGAATCGGGATGGGTAATTGTGAGCGGAATGGCGAAAGGGATCGATGCCTGTGCGCATCAGGGGGCTTTGTCCGTAAAAGGGAGAACGATAGCCGTACTTGGATCAGGCGTCGATTATATTTATCCTGAATCAAACAAAAGGCTTTACCATGAGATTATCCAAACCGGTTTGATCCTCTCCGAATACGCGCCGCAAACTCTACCGCATAAGGGTACTTTTCCTCAACGTAACCGCATTATCAGCGGGCTTTCCAGAGGAGTGGTTATTGTAGAAAGTCATCATCGCAGCGGCTCCCTGATCACGGCGAATTGGGCGCTTGAACAGGGAAGAGAAGTCTTGGCCGTGCCTGGCTCCATTCTGTCGGCAAAGAGCGCCGGACCCCATAAGCTGATAAAAGAAGGGGCTAAACTCGTTACTTCAGCCAAGGATATTGTTGATGAACTTTCATACCCATCTGAGAGCCATTTATATGATGAGCAGAAAAATGAAAAAACCCCATCTCTTCTGGAAGAAGAAAAAACGCTGCTCGAATTGATTTCCTACAATCAGATCCATATCGATGAGATTTTTAAATCCTCTGCTCTTCCCAGAGGCGAGATTTATAAATATGAGCCTTTTGCAAAATCGCAAAGCCTAGAACCGTAAGGTTTAAAAAAGATTAAAAAAGGACTTCACCCCAAACTGTAGAATGTTACAAGTGAACAAAACAAATAACACTACAGAGGAGGAAGTCA
>Ga0310838_1001431_pt1 | contig 12496 bp, 12 predicted proteins | sample SM_ome_6_FD_202241 | JGI IMG/M metagenome (GOLD analysis project Ga0310838, IMG submission 202241) | Sorghum-adapted microbial communities enriched on stacked mutant (SM) sorghum from Joint BioEnergy Institute, Emeryville, California... ...
CTTAAAAGGCTAGGTGGAGCCTGGTTTTCTTTATTATTTTCTTTTTAAAAAGTTACGGACGCGCTCGACGGCATCGCTTCGGTCGTAGGTATGGTAGAGCAGGGAGACGAGTCGAACGGGATCGCCAAAGAAATACCGTTCATAAAGTTCTTCCCGCGTTGCAAAAGCGCTCATCGAGATGTCCCAAGCAAGGCGAAATAGCCGGACTTTTTCTTCCCCATTACCTTTTGCCGACTGCAGATAATGCCGTAAATCATCTCCAATAGGGGAGCGGAAATCACTTTCTGTCGGTATGGAAACAAGACCGCTCGCACCAATCAGTTTGATGATTTCAATCAACCGAGGATACGTCTTCGCAAAATAAATGCCGGCAACCTGTAGCGGCTTCCAATCCGGGACCATGACACCAAAGGCATTCAAAGCGGCATTTTTTTCGGAACTGTATACGAGACCTTTCAGCGTTTCCAAAGCTATAATGACTTCGGAGACTTTTTCGTGAATATGCTGATATTCTCCGATATTGATCTCATCAATCATGGCTTGTATCAAGCCCAAAAGAAATTCAACTTTAGCGATGTTTTTGTTAATGACTTGGTGTGACGTCAAAGGGTAGAAGTGACTGTCATGATAGATGCGATTATTTACATCAATATTGCCATGCAAAAAGACGCGTTCCCATGGCACAAGTACGTGGTCAAAGAGGACGATCGTATCCATTTCCTCAAAGCGGCTACTTAAAGGGTGATCGAAACGCGATTCGCCTCCGACGAAAGACTCCCGGCAAACAAAAGTAAGGCCGGGGGTGTTGTTCGGGATGGCAAACGCATAGGCCATGGATTCGCTAGCTTTAATATAAGGAAGTCTCGCACCAGAAGGAAAAACGAGTAATTCGTCAGTTGTTGCGCCCTGCGTTGCGAGTAGCCGCGCGCCATGGACGATAATGCCTTCATCTGTTTGATCAATCATCCGGGCGCCGATAATCGGGCCATCCGTTTCGCTATAAAATTGCGAGCGATTAACTTGTGGCATAATAAAAGTGTGAGTTAGAGTCAAGTCGTTTTCCATGGCGTATTTATAATAGTTTAAAAGATTTTCAGCCGATTGTTCATCTTCCCCTTTCAAAATGTCAGAAGCAGTGCCAAGGGCCATGAGAGCCGTGTTCATGTAATCTGGGGATCGTCCTAACATGCCGCAGCTTTCCGTCGCCCAGATTCGAACCGCTTCCCGCCTTAATTCCAAATCTTCCTTAGTTCTGGGCGGAATGTAAGCTCTACCAACAGGGTTTCCGGTATATTCGGACGGGCCGGTTAAAATGTCTTTCGTTTCCGGTGCGGTTTGAAGATCGAATAAACGGGCGGTTTCATGCATGACGCCTTTAAAGGCCGGGTGTTCAGAGAGTTTGCCGGTCACTTTGCGGCCGTTATACCAAATGTTGGCGGAAAGGGCATCAATGCGGTCGATATACTGTTTGCCGTTTATAGCTGGCACCTTTTTCACCTCGATTAGACGTATTCATGATAGTTTAAGTCGCAATGCGCTGTTGTGTGAAATCGATTCTTCTCATTTAGGCCCAATTTGTTATACTGGAAAGTGAATTTGATGGAGGTGCGGGAATTGAAAACCTTTCAGAGCGGAGATATCGTGGCCGTAAGAAGTAAAACGGGCGAATATGTCGCCAAGTTCTTATCCTATCGAAATGAAAAATATGCCGTCGTGGAAATTCTCGCCGTGTTAAAACATCCGACACAAGGCGATCTTCATTTTCCCAACCGAGTGGATGTACCATTATTCCATCAGCGAAGGGCTCATGCCTTTAGGGAAAAAGTGGTTGTCAATCATCATGCCATCACAAGCTTTGATGGAGAAATTCCGGATTACGAGTCTTCATTAAAGAAAGCTGTCGAGGACAAAATCGCCGCGCTCGAGGTGAAAGGTAATGAATGGGCGCAAAAATCGATCGCATTAATTAAAGATTTAGAGAAAGATTATTTTCAAGGAAAGAAGGGAATGTAAGTGAGGCAGTACTTGGATTTATGTCAGCGGATATTAAACGAAGGCCATGAAAAAGCTGACCGAACAGGAACTGGAACCATAAGCATCTTCGGGCATCAAATGCGGTTTTCTTTACAAGAGGGCTTTCCGCTTTTAACAACAAAAAAACTTCATGTTAGGTCTATTATTCATGAACTCATTTGGTTTTTACGCGGGGAGACGAACATCCGTTATCTTAAGGAGAATGGCGTGTCAATTTGGGATGAATGGGCGGACGAAGAAGGCAATCTCGGTCCGATTTACGGACATCAATGGCGGTCATGGCCAGGAAAAAGTGGTGAGACGATCGACCAAATCGCACAAGTGGTAGAAGAAATCCGAAAAAATCCTAACTCCAGGCGACTCGTCGTCACCGCTTGGAATCCCGCTGACATACCCGAGATGGCTTTGCCGCCTTGTCATTGCCTTTTTCAGTTCTATGTCCAAGATGGACGTCTGTCATGCCAGCTTTACCAACGAAGCGGTGACGTGTTTCTTGGGGTGCCATTTAACATCGCCTCCTATGCGCTATTAACGCATATGATCGCACACGTGACGGGGCTTCAAGTCGGGGATTTTATTCATACGTTAGGCGATGCTCATATTTATTTAAATCATTTGGATCAAGTGCGTCTTCAGCTCACACGCGATCCGCGTCCCTTACCAAAGCTCGTGATTCATCGCCAGGTTGACAATCTTTTTGATTTTAAATATGAGGATTTCTCCATTGTCGATTACCACCCGCATCCTCATATAAAAGGTGAGGTATCGGTATGATTTCCTTTTTATTAGCGATGGACGAGCATGGCACAATCGGTAAAGACAATCAATTGCCGTGGCATTTACCTAATGATTTGAAGCATTTTAAAAAATTAACGATGGGACATGCCATCATTATGGGGCGAAAAACTTTTCAATCCATTGGTCAGGCGCTCCCGGGTCGACGGAATATCGTGATGACGCGCAATCCGAACTTTCATGCGGAAGGTTGTGAAGTATACCATACCCCTCAAGCTATTCTTAACGAACTTCCTGCAGATGAAGAGGCATTTGTTATCGGTGGCGCGCAAGTGTTTGAAGCTTTTAAGGACGTTGCGGCCCGCATGTATATCACGCGGATTGAACATACTTTTGCAGGAGACACCACATTTACTTTCAATCCGAACGAGTGGACGCTTGTTTCGGATACCCCTGGCACTGTCGATGAAAAAAACCGCTATCCACACCGCTTTCTCGTCTATGAAAAGAAACGGTGAACGATAAGACTCGAAACCGTCTCGGTTGAACGGGCGGGTGCAGTCTTTTACTTCTTTAAAAGGTTTAAGGTAGCCTTCAGACGTCTTTGTGAAATAACAGAGACGATGAAGGCTTTTCTTGTCTCGCAAGGTGCGCGATGTGAAACTATTTTTCCGCTATATCCGCGAAAAATCCTCAAATCACGCCAATCACAGAAAATCCGGCTCCGGCATATTTTATTAAAAAGCGTGCGAACGCGAGATGGAGTTGATACCGTGGCCGTTTATCCGATCACTGTTCTATTCATCTATTTAACGGTCGGTCTTGTGATGGGACTGTTGCTTGGTTTTGCGCCTGACCAAAGGCATCGCTGTCCGTTAAAACACCGTCTCACATTGTTTCTCATACTCCTTTTTGCTTGGCTTCCGGTGTCCGTTGCTGCTGTTACCTTTGTGCCAGTCATTCAAGTCTGTGTTAAATCCCATGTTTAAGAGGGAGAAGAGGTCAACCCTTAACATGATAGGGTTGGCTTTTTGTTGTACCGGTTAGAAAGTCTGGAAAAGCACAGGTAGGAAGATGGCAACAAAGGCTCTCTCTTAACCGAGCTTGGCAGAGCAAAGTTCTCTGCAGGGGTTTCAAAAAAATTTTATGAAAGGATCCATAACCGTGTTAGGGTGTTGTGAAATCTATCTCACGAGCGTCATTAATCCGTTGATTTCCTTGTGGCCCAAAACGTTGTTTTCCCGTATAAGAAAAGCCTATCTTTTCGATGAAACTTGGGTGATCGAAAGACCACAATTAAAAGAGGTCATGAACGAGGAAAAAATGGTGCCGGATCGTTACATCATTTTTCCTGATTCGGCGGATAGTGATCTCATTGTAGGGATTTTAAATCGGGAAACCGGAGTTGGTCTGTTTAATGAAAGGATCGTTTCAGCGGAGAAAATCCCTTTTGCGGAAATCGTTCGCCTTCCATCATGCCGCGACGCTGATGATTCACACCTCTTGTTTTTAAAGGATAAAGAACGGTCAGCACTCCATACGGCCAAAACGAAATTATTGGAGGCCAGAAAATATAACGATGCCATTCGCCAGGTTTATGATGGCGCGATCCAGGAAAGGGAAGTCAAACCTTTCAGTGAGGCGATCTTAACGGAGTTGCTTCCGAAATCGATGAAAAAGAATAAAAAAACCGCTACCGATGCCGCATACTTTGGCACGAATGGCGGGGATGGTCCGACGTTCATCGGCCGGTTTCCGATTCCAGTAGAGCGTTATTTTATCATTAAAAGTGAAAATTCTACATTCCCTTCTCAATTGTTAAGCCGCCTCGTGGATCGAGCCACGGAACAAGGGTACGACTTGTTGCTTTATCATTGTCCTTTCTATCCGGATGAATGGGATGGCGTCATTCTCTCAGAAATAAAAACTGCCGTCGTTGAAAGTCGCTCGCCCCATGAGATCGAGCCGCTTCACCCGCATGACAAAGTGATCTCATGCGAAGGATTGTTTCAAAATCGTTATCATCTTTTTAATTATGCTATGGAATTAAGGGAATGGGAAGCAAAATATAAACAATATATGCGGCAAGCCGTGATGGCTTTAAGGGAGTATGGAAAATATAAACGCTTGCAAATGTTTGGGTATTCACATTTACCTCAGCTCTCTCACTTATTACACTTAATCGATGAAAAATAAGTCGGGGCATACGCACGAATGCCCCGCATGAGCCCATGAGCATACTTCAAATAACCAAAACATCAGAGTTCAATCGGGTTGACATTCTCTTTGCCAGTGAGATGGGTAAGAAATTCCGTCAACAATTCGATTTCGCGCTCGATGTCGGCCAAACTGACCGTCTCAACAGGGGAATGCATATAGCGAAGCGGCAGAGAAACAAGAGCAACCGGGACCCCTGTACCGGTTAATCGCATTTTATCGGCATCTGTTCCTGTTGCACTTGGTGTTAATTCATATTGGACGGATATTCCTAAGCGACTAGCCGCTTCCTCGAGCCATTCATTAATCTTTACGTTAATCGGAGCTCCTTTAGCAAGCACTGGACCGCCGTCGAGTTTGACATCCCCATGCTTTTCGCGGTTGACACCGGGATAATCCGTCGCAAAGGTCACATCACAAGCAATGGCCAATGTCGGCTTTACTTTAGAGGTGGCAAAATAGGCGCCGCCCATGTTGGTCTCTTCATTGACAGTGCTTGCGGCATAGACGCCGACCGCAACGCCTTTTTCGGCGCAATTCCTCAATACTTCTGCCACAATAAAGGCACCGGTGCGGTTATCTAACCCTCTTCCGGTCAGACGGCCATTGGCTAAAACTTCTGGTTCTCTTCTATAAATAATGGGATCCCCGATGGTGATAAAGTTTTCAATATCTCTTTTCGATTTGGCCCCACAATCAATATAAAGATCCTCAACATCGAAGTCATCTTTGGCCCCGCCGTGATGCTCGGCAATCACACCGAAGACACCTGTCAATGTTTTCGTTTTGCCGAGGACATCGACTTTCATTCCTAAAGCAGGTTTTGCGCTGATTCCGCCTAATTTTTCCACCCGGATAAAACCATTCTCATCGATCTGCTTGACGACCCAAGCAATTTCATCACAATGGCCGGCTAGGAGGACTTTAAAGTCACTCTTAGGGTTGAGTGAGGCGATGACATTGCCCGCTGCATCCGTTTCAATGTGGTGCGCAAAGGGTTTCACATAAGACAGCCACTTTTTCTGAATCGCCACTTCTTGACCTGATGGGGAAGGGGTTCTAAGTAAGTCCAACAGGAATTCTTGGTTGATCATTTCGCCACCTCATTCACGTTGTTGTAAAAAAAGCGTATTATCACTATCTTTTTTATAACAATAACTTTATCATAAGCCTTTTAAAATATATAATAGAAACCGTATAATTTGCGCAAACATTAAACCTATACTATTTTTCGATGATCTCCGTTCAAAGGGGAGTTGGAAGTGATGATGGAACAAGAGAATCAAACATACCCATTCTCAGACGCGGACCGAAACCATTTTCATATTTTCACGAATTACTTCGCGGAAATGCTCTCCCGCCACCGTTTGGAAGACGGTTTATTTACATATGTGTCGCCTTCAGCTATCAACCTGATTAACGTCTCACCCGAAGAACTCTATCACCACACATTTTATGATTTCATTCACCCCGATGATGTACAAGGCGTTCAAATGCGTTTTTTAAATCCCTATGAGCATTCGGGAAAAGTTTTGTATCGCCTGCGCCGAAAAGAAGGCGACTATATTTGGGTGGAAACCGACTTCGTGAAAGGGGATAAACTTGCTTCCGATATGGATTTTGATGAAGGGGAATGTTTTTGTGTCACGCGAGATGTTGCTCATTTCAAGATTGCGGAAGAAGATGTGAAAATCAGTGAAGAAAAATACCGCACTCTAGTAGAACATTTTCACGATACAATAGGCATCCTGACATCATCGGGAAATATTGTTTACTTAAATGAGAGCGGGAAGAAATTGTTCGGCATTACGCGGACGGAAGAGGTGATCGGTAAATCCTTGCTGGATTTTATTGCAAAAGGGGACGCCCGCGAGGAAATTGCACAAACCATACGGATGGCGATAGAGAACCGCAAACCGTGTACCGTTCGCGATATCACCTTAATACGAACGGATCGGGACACGAAGGACGTGGATATGTCGTTTATTCCGACATTTTATAAAAATCGACACAAGCTGCAAATCGTCATGACGGATGTCACCGTGCGAAAGAAAACGGAAGAACGACTGCAACAGGCTGAAAAATTATCCGTTGTCGGGCAGTTGGCGGCAGGCATTGCCCATGAAATTCGCAATCCTCTAACAGCCATTAAAGGCTTTACACAATTGATTAAGGAACAGATCAATCCCGAATATTGCTCGGTTATTTTACAAGAATTGGACCGCATCGAAACCATCGTCAGTGACCTCTTAGTTTTAGCGAAACCGCAAGTGGTGAAAGCAGAGACCGTCGATATCGTGAAATTGATCAAAAGTACGGTGACCTTGCTGAATTCGCAAGCCATTTTACAAAATATAATTATTAAATTTCACCCGGAAGTCGAAAAGGTTGAGTTGGAATGTGAACCCGATCAGTTAAAACAAGTGTTTATAAATATTCTTCGGAATGCCATGGAAGCCATGCCTGATGGCGGACCGATTCACATTTATTTGAAACAAAGTGCCAAAGAGGTCGATATCAGTTTTGTTGATCAAGGGGTAGGAATTCCGAAAGATCGATTGCAGAGAATAGGTGAACCTTTTTACAGTACGAAAGAAAAGGGAACGGGTCTAGGTCTCATGATTTGTCAAAAAATCATCAAAAATCATAAGGGGCATCTTAAAATTGAAAGTGAAGTCGGACAGGGAACGACCATTACGGTCGCCCTTCCGAGAAAAACGCAGAAAGAAAATCAGGTGTGAACAATGGAAGACCGTTATGTGCGCTTAAGTCGTTTCCGACCTATTGGGACTCAAGGGTTAAAGCAGATTCAAAACAAACGCGCAGTCATTGTGGGAATGGGGGCGCTTGGTACCGTCCTGGCTGAACAACTTGTCCGCTCTGGCATTGGCGAAATCACGATCATCGACCGTGACATCATTGAGCTGTCGAATTTACAAAGACAAACGCTCTATTCAGAAGATGATGTTAGACACCAATGGCCGAAAGCCCAAGCAGCTAAAAAACGCCTTCAGGCCATCAACCATGACGTCAAAGTCACGGCGGTGACAACCGACATCAATGCCAGTAATGCCGAAGCGCTGCTTTCCGGACATGATGTGATTTTGGATGGCACGGATAACTTTGAAACGCGGTTTATCATCAACGATGTCGCCGTAAAACATGGTATACCTTGGATTTATGGTGCTGCAACGGGGAGTTACGGTCTGGTCTATACATATATACCTGAAGAAACCCCATGTTTGAGTTGTATTTACCGCTATTTGCCTGCTGGTGGTGAAACCTGTGAAACGGTGGGCATTATAGCGCCTGCCTCACACCTAACCGCATCGCTTCAATGCGCCGAAGCTTTGAAGTTGTTAACTGATAATCGCGATGCCGTCCGAAAAGGACTCTTTTATTTTGATATCTGGACAAATGATTTTTCACAAATCGCTATGCCATATTCGCCCGATCGCGAATGTCCGACATGTCAACACCGCCAATTCCCATATCTTGAAGTGGAATTTTCGACGAAAACAACGGTGTTGTGCGGACGGGAAACCGTGCAAATCCGGCCCGCAAAAGATACCGATTTTGATTATCAAAGCACAGTTCAGCGCTTTCAGAAGGCGGAGTTTGATGTGAAATCCAATGACTTTTTAACCCAACTGGTCATACCACCTTATCGCGTGGTATTATTTAAAGATGGACGGGCTTTAATCCATGGGACCAATCATATAGACGAAGCTAAGCGTTTGTATCAAAATTATATCGGAGGCTAGGCTTTAGGTTTGTTCTTAATGGTTGGTGGATAGAATAATAGCTAATTGCAAAAAAGGACGGTAACCATATGGGAAGTTTTGTAACTTTGTGATGAAATGTAGAAAGAGGTACGTTATGAAAACATATAAGGAGTACTTTGCCGAGAGTTTGCATCGATATTTTTCGGAGCATTTAAGTGTTGAAAAGATTACGGAACTAATAGAAAAACCGAAACAAGAAGCTCATGGGGACTTGGCTTTTCCATGCTTCGTTTTGGCAAAAGCTTTGAAAACGGCACCTCAGAAAATTGCCGCAGAAGCCGCTGAACATATTCGCGACGTGCATTTTTCAAAGGTTGAAGCTAATGGCCCATACATCAATGCCTTTATCAACCGAGAAATCGCATCGAAAGCCGTCATTGAGGACGTTCTCAAACAAAAACAGCATTATGGTGACCATCATTTCGGAGACGGGAAAACGATAACATTCGATCTTTCTTCTCCAAATATTGCCAAACCCTTTTCCATGGGGCATTTGCGTTCAACCGTAATCGGCAATGCCATTGCCAATTTATCGGAAAAATGCGGGTATAAGGCCGTTCGCATCAATTACATTGGCGATTGGGGCACCCAATTCGGGAAACTCATCTATGCTTATATAAAATGGGGCAGTGAAGAGGCTGTGCAGAGGGATCCGATTCCGGAATTATTCCGCCTCTATACGAAGTTTCACGAAGAAGCCGAACGCGATCCTTCATTGGATGATGAAGGCCGTCTGTGGTTTAAACGATTGGAAGACGGGGACCCGGAAGCGACGCGCATCTGGGAATGGTTCCGCACCGTCTCCCTTGAAGCGTTTAACAAAATTTACGATCTGCTAAACGTCCGTTTTGACTCGATGAATGGGGAAGCGTTCTACAACGATAAAATGGACGCCGTTGTTGAAGAACTTGAAGAAAAGGGTCTTCTCGTGGAATCCGAAGGGGCGCTTGTTGTCGAGCTCGGAGATGACTTACCCCCTTGTTTGATTAAGAAAAAAGACGGGGCGACGCTGTATGCGACCCGCGATTTAGCCAGCGCCCTCTACCGAAAACGGGAATATGACTTTTTCGAATCCCTTTATGTCGTCGGTAATGAACAATCACTCCATTTTAAGCAAATTAAAGAAGTGCTCAAGAAAATGGGTTATGATTGGGCTGACCGGATCGAGCACGTCCCCTTTGGCATGATCCTTAAAGACGGGAAAAAAATGTCGACGCGCAAAGGGCGGGTCGTGTTATTGGAAAAAGTTTTACAGGAAATTATTGCACTTGCCGAATCGAACATCCTTGAGAAAAACCCAGATTTGAAAAACAAAGAAGAAGTGGCCCGTCAGGTTGGGGTCGGTGCCGTCATTTACCACGACTTAAAGCATTATCGGATGAATGATGTCGAATTTTCCATGGAGGATATGCTCAAGTTCGAAGGGAATACAGGTCCATATTTGCAATACACCCATGCCCGGGCGTGCTCCATCTTGCGAAAAGCAGGGCGCGCACCAGAGAGGGTAACAGCAGGCTTTGTGGATGATGCGTCTTGGGCGGTCATTACAGCTTTATCCGCCTTTCCAGAAGACATTCGTACAGCCTTTCTGGAACGCAATCCCGCTCAGGTTGCCAAATCATTATTCCGCCTTGCTCAAGCGTTTAACCAATTTTATGCTCAGTCGAGAATCCTCGGCAGCGAAAATGAAGAGAGCAAGTTAGCTTTAGTGCGTGCGGTTGCCATCGTCATCAAGGAAGGTTTGCGTTTACTCGGCATCAAAGCACCAGATGAAATGTAACATTTGAAAAGGCTCCTCTATAGGAGTCTTTTCTTATACCATTCATAAAGTCTATCGTTTTTCAATTCAGCAATAAGGTAGCGAAATCTCTGCCCTTCTAAAAAGACTTGCACCGGCTTTTTATTTATTGGGCTAGCATAAAGTAAGCGAAGGCTCCGCAATCACCTAAAAGCCTTTGCGGAGCCTAGTTTTTTTACTGTTCCACCCGTGGCTTGGTAGGGTCACACCCCGGAACCGTTGCCCCTCTTGATTCAGCGAGTTTAATGAGATAATAACATTCCTCACGGGACATATGATCCGCAATTAAAGGCGAGATCATATCTAATATTTCACCTTGCAACTCTAATTCTTCCAATTCATTGAGAAATTCCTTAAAAATCGACATCTTTAAGTCAACTTCGTTGTTGAACCGTTGAAGGGCAGGAAAATCGCTTAAGCCAGTACGTAAAAATCCGGCCATTTCTTCTGCTTTTAAATAGAGTTCCTTAAAAGCTTTTGTAAAATCAAGTGTTTTTTCAATAAGTTCGTATTCGCTAAAATCCAAACTGCTGTTTAACGAGGCGGAATGACCGTAGGCATCTTGCAACCACAGGAGATGATGATGGATTTCATGCATCACAGGTGGTGTTTTTCCTTCTTGTAAGTAGGGGAGAAGGCGCAGGAATTCATCCAATTCATTCACCATATGGTTGATAAAACTTGGCGTAAAATGAATCAAAATCCGATTCGATAATTGTTTTCGGATGATATTCAATTTATAAACGCGTAATGCTTTAGCGGCTTTCTCTGCCTCCTCGGAAACTTTCTGAATATGCCCGGCATTCAATGGTTCCCTCGCTTGACGAAGCAATTGATCAAAAGAGCGGATGAAGTGATCCGCTTTGTTGATTTCATCGATCTCCTGTACGGCAAGAGCTTGCTTGAGGAAACGGGCATGATCCCCGAGGATTTGAAGCCAAAAGCGAAGCTCAAACGTTCCCTGACGAACGTAATCGCCGTTTGTCACAACATACTCCTCCCTCATTTCCATTCCTGATTCAATGTATGTTTTCAAGAATGGGTTCATTCATTCGGAATATAGGTGTAGGCCAAACATTCTTCATTTAGGAATGAATTGGGGCAACCAAGTGTATGTCAAAAAATGGTTCTCGGGGCAAAATGAAGAAAAAAGAAAGGACTCCGTCATAAATGTACGCTACAAAACAAATACATTTGATAAGAGCCTTCCCATAAAAAGATCCCATTGTTGTTAGTTTAATAAAATAAAATGGTAATATTTGTTCTCCTGTTCGCTTTGATATTCCCATTCAATATCATGTTCGATCAGTTTTCCAACATCGCTGACCTAAGAAATTTTACGCTTGATTTTTCTACCTCAAGCCACGGCATACCAATATACTTGAGTCATCTGAATTCTTTTAGGTGATTTTCACATGCTGAGGTACGTTTCAAAAATGCTTTTACTGTAAAAACAACGAATAACAATGAGAGAAAAACTTTTGTCAGTTTCATTTATCCCCTTCCCAATTAATAACTTAGATTCGGATTATAAATGGATGTTCGGTCTGTCGTATACGATTCACCGCCAAAAAATATAAAACAAGAGAAAATAGGCTTGCTATTGATTGAAACTTGTGATAAATTGATTTTAACTTGTATTGAAAGGTGGAAGGAGTATGTTGCAATCCGTTGTTCTTCAAGTGGTCTTGGCTTGCTAAGGGGAGTTGTATGCCCTTTTTTAGCCAAATACCATCGTAAGACAACGGAACGCGAATAGCTCCTCATATATATAAATGGAAAATGAACCGTCCCTTTTATGTGATAGGATGGATAATTATGAGGTAGGCTGGCGACTCGCGCTTAGCCTTTTTTGTGTTGGTTGATAAGCCAGCTTAAAGGTCACAAACGCTCGTGCGTGACCGAAAAGGTTTAGGAAAGCCATGTT
>Ga0310838_1001437_pt1 | contig 12441 bp, 8 predicted proteins | sample SM_ome_6_FD_202241 | JGI IMG/M metagenome (GOLD analysis project Ga0310838, IMG submission 202241) | Sorghum-adapted microbial communities enriched on stacked mutant (SM) sorghum from Joint BioEnergy Institute, Emeryville, California... ...
AGTTCGATTTGTTCATGTTATTTATTTTCGGCGTGGTCGGTTATGGCATGCAGCAATTGGACATACCACTTGCACCAGCTGTCATGGCGCTTGTTCTCGAACCACTCATGGAGCAAAATTTCCGTCGTGCGATCACCATCGCAAACAGCCATTATCTCGTCTTCTTTGAACGACCGATTTCTTTGATTATCATTATATTTATTGTACTAATCACTGTTTTGCCAAAATTGATCGCTTTTGTGAAAAACCGAGCCAAAAGAAAACGCCTTCAACCCGAAATGCGATAGACCAAAACCAGTCCAGTTTCTTTGGGCTGGTTATTTTAATTGGTGAGAAAGTTTATCATTTTTAGGCTGAATTAAGGCCAATAGGAGACAGCCAAAAGGGTTGTTCTGGGCAGGAATGAGGCCGACAATAAGAGTGAAGATAGCGTTACCATTGCCAAAATACGTGTACTGGCATATGATTGACGAAAGCTCTGTCCGTCCCTAAAAAGGGCTTTGCCAACTCACTGTTTCGTGTGCGGAAATAATACATTGCGTATTAAAACTCCGGTGAAAAAGGATCATAATGATAAGCTTTTGGAGAAAAGGGCTAAAAATGTCACCTAAAAATTTCCAAATCCATGGATTGTGTATTATTTCAAGGCGGTTCGTTTGGTGAAATAATATGCTTTTTCCAATTGCATATCAAAACGTCGGGTTAAGCGGGCCGAAATAATATGCTTTTGGCAAAAACGGCCTAAATCACCGCCTAAAAAATGCCAATTCACTGGATTGCGTATCATTTGAAGGTCGCTCGTGCACAGAAATAATATGCTTTTTCTGATTGCGTATTAAAACGCCGTTGCGAAAGTGTCAAATTGATATGCATTTAGCAAAAATGATCCAAACCACCGTCCAAAAACTTCCAATTTAGCGGATTGCATATTATTTTAAGGCCGTTCGTATGCGGAAATAATATGCTTTTTCTGATTGCGTATCAAAACGTCGGGTTAAATGGGCCGAAATGATATGCTTTTGGCAAAAACGGTCCAAATCACCGCCCGAATATTTCCAATTGACTGGACTGCCTATCATTTCAGGGTCGTTCGTGTACAGAAATAATATGCTTTTTCCGATTGCGTATCAAAACTAGAACGGGCCAAGTGCCATGGGATACCGCCGTTTATTCATTATGAGGGCTTTTACATGCATTTGTAAAAAAAACATTGGTATGATAATTATGAAAATAAATAATCTGCTGGGAGATGAGAAAATGGGGCTGATTGAAGAACTGCAGCAAATATTGACGCCTGAACGTGTGAGTCAAAACCCGACAGTTCTTGAACAACACAGCAAGGACGAATCCTACCATACCCCGCATTTGCCGGAAGCCGTCGTTTTTCCGGAAAGCACCCAAGAAGTGAGTGACATTATAAAACTCGCAAACAAACATCGTGTGCCGGTCATTCCATTTGGCATGGGTTCAAGCCTGGAAGGGCATGTGATTCCGCGCGGACGAGCCATTACCATCGATTTTACTCGAATGAATAAGATCGTTGAAATCCGCGAAAAAGATTTTCTCGTCCGCGTTCAACCTGGGGTCACTCGTAAGCAGCTTGAAAAAGAACTTAAAAAATATGGCTTGTTCTTCCCAGTTGATCCAGGTGCCGATGCCTCAATTGGCGGCATGGCAGCAACCAATGCCAGCGGAACAACGACCGTCAAGTACGGGGCCATGCGTGATAATGTCCGCGATTTGCAAGTGGTCTTAGCAGATGGTCAGATCATCCATACAGGTAACCTCGCGGCGAAATCGTCTTCGGGTTATCATTTGACAGGGCTTTTTGTCGGCTCGGAAGGCACCTTGGGTTGTTTTACGGAAATCACCTTGAAAGTGTACGGCATACCGGAACAAATCATGGCGGCAAGAGCTGTTTTCCCAAATGTTGATGAAGCCGTGGAAGCGGTAGTGGACATTCAGCAAGCCGGTATCCCCATTGCTCGAGTGGAACTTGTGGATGAACCGTCCATTAGACAAGTTAATAAGTACAGCCAAACCAATTATAAAGAAGCACCGACCTTGTTTTTGGAGTTTCACGGGAATAAGGACGGCCTGAAACAGGATGTCGCTTTAACCAAAGCCATTGCCGAAGATCATCACTGTCAGGAAATTGTGTTTGAAACGGATCAAGCATTGCGTCATCAACTCTGGGATGCCCGCCATAACTTAGCGTATGCCTTCCTTCATGCCCATCCGGGAAAAAGACAAATGGTCACCGATGTTTGTTTGCCCATTACCGAACTTGCCGGCGCCATTCATTTTGCGAGAGAAATTGTCACCAATTCCGGGCTTCCGGCGGGGATTGCCGGGCATGTCGGCGATGGCAACTTTCATATTATCATGATCGTCGACCCAAACAGTGCGGATGATCTGGCACGAGCCGAAAAAGTTAACGAACAAATCGTGCAATATGCGCTGGAACGAAAGGGAACGTGTACAGGCGAACACGGTGTTGGCATTGGTAAGTTAAAATACCAAGCGAAAGAACACGGGGGTGCCTATCAAATTATGCAAAAAATCAAGCAAGTGCTCGACCCGATGGGCATCCTCAACCCTAATAAAAAAGTCACTGTTACCCCCGTTTCACACAGTTTTGGAAGTCAGTTGTAAAATGGCCTTTGTAAAAAGCGATAAAATCTAGGTGGAGTTATAAAAAGTCGTAGAAAGGTAAACCTCGATAAAGTCTCTAGCCATTAAGAAACGCCATTTTGCCTCGAGATAGAGTACGGGCTTCATTCTGACAAAAGAGTGCATCCCGGTTGACGCACAGAAATGCTTCAAGTTATCGACTTCGTTGGGGGGATATGTCCAAGGCACCGTGCCTGACGAGAGGCAGGGTGCCGCGCCCGTACTTTAATAAAAAATCGCTAATCAGCTGGCAAACATCGGGTTGTTATCGACTTTAATCCAATACTCGGATTGTTCCAACTCACCAGCGAGCCGGAATAATAAATCTTCACGGCCTTTGGCAGCGATGAATTGGACGCCAACGGGTAACCCGCTTTTTGTCAGATGAAGGGGTAAACTCATGGCGGGTTGGCCGGTTAAGTTGGCCAATTGGGTAAATGGTGTCCGTTCAAGGTTTTTTTCCACCAGTTCATCAACAAAACCCGATTTTTTAACAAATCTTACCAATCCTAATTGGTCGACAAGTTTGATGAGCCGTTTTTCCTTATTCGATAAATCCAGTTCACCGATTTTGGATGGCGGAAAGGCTGTCGTTGGCGTGACATAAAAGTCATACGTTTTATGAAAGTCTTCCATTATAAAGGCCGTTCGATCCCATTCTCTTAGGCTCAGCACCCATTCTTCGGCACTTGTCACTTTGCCTAATAGTCCAAGCATCCACGTTGCAGGTTCAACATCGCCCCATTTGGCTTTCCTTCCAAGCGTATCCTCTAAATGGTGAATAGACGCAGCCACTTCCCCGAAATACAAGGTGATATAGCTGTTTGCGAGCTTTTTCCCATCGACCGGAGCGTCTTTTTCCTCGATGATATGTCCCATCGATTCGAGCCATTTAACGGTTTTGTATACGGCCTGCCGGCATTCATCATCCACGCGCGTACCGATCGGTGATCTCACAGAAAAGGCGATGCGCAATTTTTGTGTCAAAGGCTGTGACACACATGCCAAATAATCGGCATCATGCGGCGGGCTATGGAAGGCTGCCCCTGGCTCATACCCTTTTATAAGGTTAAGCATCAGAGCACTGTCACGAACCGTTCGGGTTAAAACATGATCGACCGACGCGCCTTGCCAGTGGCGACCGAGACTGTTTCCTACGGGCGTTCTGCCGCGGCTCGGTTTTATACCAAAAAGGCCGCAAAAAGCTGCTGGTATGCGAATGGAGCCTCCCCCATCATTCGCACCGGCAATCGGCACCATACCGGAAGCGACGGCTGCTGCTGAACCGCCGCTTGACCCACCAGGCGTGTATTCGGGATTCCATGGATTACGGGTCGGTCCATAGTGGACGGGCTCCGTGATGCCCATTAATGCAAACTCCGGGACATTTGTTTGACCGATAAAAACCGTGCCCGTCCGCCGCAGCCTTCTGACAAACTCTGAATCTCTAGCCGCAATGTTATTGGCGAGCGCCTTTGATCCGTAGGTTATCGGTTCCCCTTCGATTTCCTGAATCACATCTTTAAGCAACATCGGCACACCAAAAAATGGGCTGTCAGCATGTGTCTTGACCGCCATTCTTGCCTTTTCGTACATTTTGTGGATGACGGCATTTAAAGAGGGATTTAATTTTTCGATTCTGGTGATCGCTTGCTCGATGACTTCCTCGGCAGTGATTTCTTTGTTTTTGATTAATGTCGCAAGGCCGTAACCGTCGTAGCGCGTGTAAGGAAAAGTGGCCACTGTAAAGACCCCCTTGCAAATTTTAGAAAAATGCCATTTGTATTAAATATACACCACCTTTTTAAATTTGGAAGCCCTTTCAAAGAAAATGATTATAGGAAAAAGTGCTGTCTTGAGCGTGAATCATAGGTGTCTGAGAAACGCATTGACTTGAAGAAGCAGACGAAAACGTTAGGCAAGCCTAATTCCCCTAAAAGCGTCCGATGCGTTGTATTGGAACTAAAAAACACACGGTAAGCCCAAACCGTTTTCAAAAAGTCTGCCAAATACATCGCTCAGGGCGCGAATCAGGGCGGACGCTAAAACTTAAACCTTTGGTCAATTTGTCGGCGTAACAGAATTTATAACACTACAGAAATTCCTTAAAAAAAATAAAAAACCGATTACATCGGTCAGTCTCCATACAAGAAAAGATGTCCGTCTTTTTGTATAAAGTCTTTACATCTTGTCATTTTTTTGCGGCTACTTGGAGTTCAACGATTTTATGCAACATTTTTTCATGGAGTTTTTGGTATTCGAGTTGAATGTCGTAGTTTTCCGAGCTTTGTTCCGCGAGATTTGAGAGTAAAGCCTTGAGTTGAGCCAATTCATCCTGTAGTTTTTGTTCAATGGCTTCCTGCCGTTTGGAGATGTCCTCCAAAACGACACGTTGTAGGTCACTGGATTCCAAAACGGTCGATACCGTTTCCGTTTCCTTTTGCTGTAAGGCTTCTATATATTCATTAATCGTCTCTAACAGGTTTTTCAGACGTGCTTGGTGTTTCTCATGTTGTTGGTTAATCAGGGCGTGAAGCCGGTCCAATTCGGTCTTTATTTCCTGCAATTGTTGATCGGTTTTATTTTGTTCTTCTTTAGCTTGTTTTTGGTTGAGTCCTAATTTGCTGAGCCGCTTCATGACCTTTCTTTTAAATTCTTTTAACTGAACGACGATTTGTTCGGTTAAACCTTTTAACTCGTTCAACTCATTTTTCGTTTCCTCTTGTGACGTTTCGAGCTTTTTTAAAGCCTCCCCAAGTTGATCCGTATAACAATACATCTGCGATTTGGTTCGCGGCGGTTTTAACTTTCTTATGGACGGTGACACGTTAGGATTGAAATAAATCTTGTTACTCATGTTCATCCCCCTGTAAACCGGACATTTTAATCTTTTTATGAAAAAGGAAAAAAGGGTAATGAAAGCTGGTGCTGCCGGACTTGAATGTCTTTGTTTGACCGATATTGTTACGGCTTAAAATAGCCCGCCATCACAATGGCTTAAAATCCCAGGGCCAGGGCAATTGCGTTGTCGGCGGCAATGCATTTAGCGTGAGTGGCATAATTGGTCCTTTGTTTTATACACATTGTATGTGGGTCTTCATCCCTGTGCCATAAAATGGGTCAATGCCCATATCCATCAGGAAAAAATAGATTCAGAGTTAATTCAGAGTTAATAGTAAAACAAAAAGTTGGGTGTCTAAAAATCGGACAAGGATACTTTTTGAGGTCATCACCGTTTTTCGGATGACAAAGGGAATATCGAGGAGAATGTCGTCCGCAGCATGGCATCCTTCATTGGGAAATCCGGTTTGTCCATTTTTCGTGATGAAACTATAACGAAAAGGTAGGAAAAATTAGAATTTTTTACCTTAACAAAATTTGGACAATATGATATTTTTATAGAAAAATAGTTCTTTAGGAGTGGGACTTTTGAGGGGAGCTATATGTTTCTTACTTTTATTGATGTTCATTTTGGGATGTGGCCATCAGCAACAAATTAAAACCATTTCAAAGAGCCAATCACCGAAAGTGAGTTCATACATAAATGGTGATCAACAAGTTCAAACGATTTTAACATTAAAATGGGCAAAAAAGCGTCACGCACTAGCCAATCGGTCAATCTCAAAACACTCATTAAACACCTCAGATTTACCTGCACGCATTGATAAGTCCACAAAAGACGACCATCCCGCCAAGAAAGATTCCATCACAACCCTTCAACATGAAACCACCCATTTAATTGACGCACCGCTCATCAAGCAATTGCCTGAATTGGCAAGAGGTTGTGAGGTCACGAGTTTGGCAATGCTCCTACAGAATGCTGGCATTTCAGTCGACAAAATGACTTTAGCCAAACAAATCAAAAAAGATCCGACACCCTATCAAGTTGTTGATGGAAAGGTTCATTTCGGCAATCCCAATATTGGTTTTGTTGGTGATATCTATTCTTTTAAGAAACCTGGATACGGTGTTTATCACGGGCCGGTTTATGATCTTGCCAAGAAATATTTGTCGGATCGCGTGATCGACCTTACTGGTAAAGGGTTCGCAGCAGTCAAAAACCAAATTGATCATGGCTTACCCGTCTGGGTCATTACAACGAGCTGGTTTCGGTATGTCCCCGACAAAGAGTGGGAGACGTGGTACACCGAAAGCGGCCCGATACGGATTACAATGCATGAACACGCAGTGCTGATCACGGGTTACGATAAGGAGTTTATCTACTTTAATGATCCGCTAAGCGGTATCAAAAATCGTAAAGTTGCGAAAAACGACTTTTTGGCAGGATGGAAACAATTTGGGGAACAGGCGATTTCATTTCAGTTAAAAAGTTGATGGATGGCCAGCGGTTCAAACTGGAATTGATTGACTATGTTTTTGTGCTGGGAAAAATACAATTATTTGTGCATCGGGAGTTCCGCTTTCGCCTAAAAGGCTTGGCGGAACTTTTCATACACCCCTACAGCATGCCAAAAAATGTAAGGGTAATGTCCCGCTTTTTAGTTCATTTTTTTCAAACAAAGGGACTGGTAAAACGGTATAATAGAATCATAAAAACAATAGGAGGTCGGAAAGACGAATGACCTAAAAGACGATATAAAGACAAAAATTTGAGGGGGATACATATGGGGAATGCGGCTCAAGAGGAGCATCCATCCATTCTTAATCAAGATACATTCCATGACTTCATGGAACTATGTGAAAAAGAGGATCTCATCAAAATAGCTCTTAGTGTAAACCTTAAAATTCCGGGCTTTACGCCGAAAAAATATAAACAAGTACCGCTTTCTATATTGAAACACCATTTGCTTCGAAACTTGCAAAATAAAATTAAGGTGGAAAAGTTTTTACAGGATTTCGTCAAGGGAGCTGAGGAAGCCTACCAGGACTTATCGGCGCAGGAATTTTTCTATCAAATACAATTTGACGAAAAACAATCACAAGCTCAAGCGTTTGCGTTCTTTGTCCTCCACTACGGCGAGCAATATCAAAAACATAAAGCCCTCATCAAGCGCAATATCCAAGAAAAGCGGCCTTTCTATTCGGATTTAATGGATGTGACGTTCACAGATAAAATCCAAGCCTATTACCAAAATACCATGACGCATTTAGCGGACAATCTGGAAAAAATCCTTCATCACCATCCTATGAAAGAAGCTTGGAATGACTTTTTCGAGGGCAGAAAAAAACTCAAAGACCGTTTAGAAACCTCTCTGCCACGCGTTTCCGAAGGGTATTACTTAAAAATGTTCAGCCAATACCGAAAAGAAATATCAAGATGGAAAACGAAAGAAAAAGAAGCATTAATTGGTCTCGCCCTTCTCGATGCCATACACCTCGCTGACACATATCGAGATAGGGAAGCTATAGCCATTCATCAGTATGAAAAAGACATGCGGAAGATCCAGTCGGACCATGATAAACTCCAGAAGAAATGGGAAGAGACAAAAAAAGATCTTGAGCGCGTGAAATCGGCATTTTCTTTAGCGCAAGAAGAAAAAAGGAAACTAAATAAATCTTACCAGCAAGTTTTGAGCGAACTGAATAAAAAAACAAACACGATCGAAAAGATGTCTGCCGAATTGGCGCAGTTGCAAAAAGCAAAATCTGACTGGGAGGCGGAAAAGGCTAATGCCAAGTTATGGAAACTATTTAAAGAGGAACTGGTTTTTCTAAGTTTGGTCGATGACCCTCTCTTTGAATGGGTGTTTAATGAACCACAACGGGTTATCGTTGACCGGCCCGAACAAATCATGGACTATGTGAAGACTTTGCCCGAGCCGTTTCATGGCGCTATTTTCATTAACACAGATGGCATCAACAGCAAAACGCTATTCCAATTGGAAGCCTGTGTTCAACAACGGGCCCTGATCTATAAGCTTGTCGGTGGCGGAGCAACACGAATTGTACGGAGAATTAGTTTTTACTTAGAAGGGGCGATGCATAGTGAAGTTGAAAAGGCGCCTTAATCCCGAAATCCAGAGAAAGCTCGATGACGCCTTTTTTGTCGGAAGGCTGGTCACCGAAGACGAGTTGGCATTGACACCCAACTTCTACGAACCTGTCGAATACCAAGGTGAGTTGCAAGATTACATTCAATTTCATATAAAGTGTCTATCTCCGATTCCGCACGAACTATCCAAGCAATTCTATTATTCTAACGACATTTTTACAGGAAGTACGGCGAGTGATCATAACTATGAGAAATTTAGGGAATGGATTCGCATCGATTACCTTCCCCATGTCGAAGTGAAAGAGAAAATTTTTGAATGCCTTCAAGATAAATTAATTGTCTTTCAGTTGAGTTGTTACAATGACTATATCAATGTTGAACTCGTCCAGGTCGAAAATATACAGCCGGCTGCTGGGGGGTATACGCCGATTCCGGGGCCGCAATTGCGCTTGGATGAGACGAAAAGCGATTTTGAAAATAAACTTTCCGGAGACCGTCGTCCTATAGTTTTAAAATATTACCCGAGTTTATTCGAATTACCGGAATTTATCTATTACCAAGGCACCCTTTATCACGTTGCTTTAAAAACGAACCTTAATGCGACGACGTATTCCCAAGAGGAAGGCGTAGACGTCCTTTTTCTCGAGCACATGGAAGCTGACTTCAGCAACATAGTGGATGCCCGGGTGGATGATCTCCTTTACTTTGTGCAAACAGACGCGCTAAAAACGCTTAAAGCCCGGTTCGAGCAAGAAGCGAATAGTTTGAGCCGGAAGTTGACTGTTGGTGAAACAGCGACTCAACCCGGAACCGCAGACGTCGTTCAGGGCGATTATTCGGATGCCGCATTAACGAGCAGGTACGTTTTTAACGAAAGCGAATGGAACTTTTTAAATCTTTTAAAGATGAATGCTAGGAAAAAAGCGTTGTTTTTCCAAGATGAGGATTTGATCGCTTTTCATATCAGCGTGAAAACAAACATGTTGAGCATCATCGGCGGCATGTCGGGTACGGGAAAGTCGCAGTTGGCTCAGCTTTACGGCGAAACGATGGGGCTGACTTATGGAAAAGAACTGCTGTTAATCCCGGTATCTCCGTCATATCATGAGCCGAATGACGTCCTCGGATATTACAATCCGACGACCGGCGTCTACCATGAGAGCGAGACGGGATTGGTACGGCTGCTTCTTGAAGCCGAAGCCCACCCGGAGCGCATGTACATGGTCGTCTTCGATGAAATGAACTTGTCACAAGTTGAGCATTGGTTCAGCCCGTTTATTTCCTTACTTGAGGTTGACCCAGACAAGCGCTACTTAACATTGTTTCACGCGGATAGCCGTTTTCATGATGAAATGTATAAACCGAAAGTGAAAATCGGCGACAATATCATCTTTGTCGGCACTGTGAATTTTGATGACACCACAAAGGAATTTTCCGATCGCTTGCTCGACCGTACGAATGTCATCCGGCCGTCAAAGCTTTCTTTTAGGGAGGCATACAATATCGTCTCGACTTTTGACGACACAACGAATGTCCAAACCATGGAGGTGTCGGCGAAGTTGTTCCGGGAAGAGTGGGTGTCGGGCGCACCATCCCTGAACAGTTTGACGGAGGCGGAGCTCACCTTTTTAGATGAACTTCATACGCTTTTAAACAACGATGATTCGCAAAAAGGCGTATCCTTCCGCGTCGTTCTCGGCATTGCCGGCTATCTGTCGAACATTCCGGTAAATCCAGATGGCCTGTTGATGATCTCCCGGGGACAAGCTTTCGATCGCCAAGTGGAACAGCGCATTCTCACAAAGATCAAGGGCTTTGAATCATTTGTCACACCGCTTGTGGGGAGTTACTCGGGAGATGAATACATCGAAGGTGACATCATGAAACTGATCCGTTCTGAACTCGGTCAGAAGGTCTCGACCTTCGAGCGTTCGGTCAATGCGTTGAAGCGAAAAGCAAAAGAGTTGATGTTATATGGCTTTGCGCACTAGTGTTTTAAAAGGCATTCAAGTCGTCGAATCAGGCCGTCACTTGCCGTTGACGTTGTACCTCCATGTTGGCCATTCGATCATTCCCATTGAGCGCCTTGCCGAATCGCCGGAAAACGTCCGAAGTTGTCTCTATGATGTGATGGAGTATAAGGACGTCAAACTCACCTTTAAATGTGAAACGGCGGAAGCGGCAAGATTTTATTGGATTCATACGCGTGATGCGGATGAAGAAGCGGACAACGACGGTTATGTTTTGTCCGGCGTCACAGGGGAACATGTTTTGTACCAATACCGGGATGGCGCAACGTACCCATGGCGGTGTGGGCTTTATCATTTTGAACTACATTATCAAGGAAAAACGTATTTCGGCGCCGTTGCCATTAAGCCGAAAAACGTTAGTGACCGGCAGATGGCGCAAATTCATCAAGTGATCAACCAGGAACTGCGCGGGCTTGTGCTCGATTATTATCACTTTAAAAGAACAATCGGTCACTTCAACCAAGATGGGACGGAACGCCATCGACGCTTTATCCGCTGGTATCGGGAGAATGAAGCGAAACTGCTCCGGGCCATACGCGATATCGAAACGCGAAGCATGTTGCAAATTGAAAAAGCGTACAAGCTGGAGGACGTACCCCGTCATATGGATAACCGCAGTCTCCGCCTCCAGCATTCTTACAGGGGAGTCATTTACCAAGGCACAAAATTTTATAACCGTCATTGGCAAACGAATTGGGACAATGATGAAAATCGCTTGGCCAAGTACGTCATTTCCCAAATCGCCCATGAACTCACGCAATCCTTGCGTTCTTTGAAGGAGCTTGAACGTGAGGCGGGAGAGATTAATGACTCATACAGTAACGTCCCACAGTTTCCGGAAAAAATAGAGAGACACACCATACGCATCCAGACGTCGGAGGGGGAGAATCAAGGGTGGGATGATCCCGCTCTAGACAGCAGTGGATACCGAAGATGGCAGACGTTGGCATTTGCTACTTTCCCAAGTGACCAAGCGGAAGCTACGAAGCACCTCTTGAAATTGTCGGCACGGCTCAATACGCCTTTTTGGAATAGAGTGGAAAACCGAAGACCAAAAACTTTTCGCCTCGGCACCGGAACGCCAAGCTATCGGCTGCTTTACGAGCTATGGAAAGAGGCCGCAAGCCAAACGCGCGAAACCGACGACACCCTTTCAGATATGCCGGCGTACAAACCGACTTCGGTTTTGTATGAGTATTATGTGTTATTTGGTGTACTGCGAGCGCTTCGGGAACTCGATTTTTTACCAGACCGCGAAGCCATCACGATCCAACTGCAAAAATCGTTTTTTCGCGATGGGTTGAAGGAAGGGACGAAGGTGTCCTTCGTCAAAGGGGATTGCAAAATCGACGTGACGTACGATGAAACGCTGGCTCCGAACAGTCAGGTAGCCTTGCAGAATCGGACGCATTTTTACGGCCATCTCCGCCGAAAACCGGACATTCGCATTGACTTATATAAAAATAGCACCTATGTATCAACGTTTATTATCGAAGTGAAATATCGGCCGTTTTACAACATCCATAGTGAATTCGGATGGACGAATACGATGGAACAAATGAACGAGTACCGTTTGATTTCCTATGTGAAAAGAAACTCCGATGGCCAAAAAGAATATAATCTGCGTGCGGTTTACCAAGTCGTCTGCGCCTATCCCGGCGACGACGACCAACCGATCGTCACGCCGGCCGATTGCGGCACGTTCCTGCAATATTACCCGAATGAAAACACTGATGATCCGAATGACATCGTCGGATTTCCCCAATTGCGAGAAATGATGAAAAA
>Ga0310838_1001440_pt1 | contig 12427 bp, 12 predicted proteins | sample SM_ome_6_FD_202241 | JGI IMG/M metagenome (GOLD analysis project Ga0310838, IMG submission 202241) | Sorghum-adapted microbial communities enriched on stacked mutant (SM) sorghum from Joint BioEnergy Institute, Emeryville, California... ...
GAACCAGGCGCGAAAATTTGCCGACCGAAAGGGGGGAATTAAGGGCGGAATGCACAAACTGCTGCTGCTGACGTTGATGGCGGCGGTGTGGATGATGCTGCTGGCGCTGCAGATCGACGGGGAGATGGCGATCCGCACCCTGTTCGAGGCGAAGCGGGCGGTGAACCGCGCCGCCCACGCGGCGGCGCAGCAGCTCGACAACGACGCGCTCGCTTCCGGCGTCGCGCGCATCGACGAAGCGGCGGCGGCATCGGCCGCCCTGCAATATTTGCAGGCGAACCTGCGGCTCGACCCTTCGCTTGCGCCGCTGCCGGGATCGATGCTGCGCGATCCGGTCGAGATAGCCGTGCTGCGCGTCGTGAACGCGGATGAAATTTTTCCGTACACGTACCGCAACGAGGCGTACAACTACGAAGTGACGCTGAGGCGTCCCGGCGTCATTCTCATCGCGCGGGTCCGGTACCCGCGCGGCTTCAACGTCATGGGGCCGGTCGAATGGTATGTGAAAGGGTCGGCGGAGCTGGTGCTGTCCGATTAGGGGGGCTCTGGCATGGACGAGGCCGCGGCGCGATCTGCGCTTGCGGCCTCTCTTTGTTCGCCGTGCCGTGCGCCATAACGCGACTTTCCGCTGCATATCGATCATATCCCCTTCGCTCAACGACCGCCGGATGGGGACGGCGGGGATTTTTTTGACAATCGGGGCGCGTCGGGTGAATATAGAACATGAGAAAAAGCTGCGGGGAGGTCACATCCATGGAACATGCGCTGCCGGCGGGGGAGACGGAGAAGCGGATCGCCAGGTTGCAGGAGCAGCTCAAGGCGGGCGGCCATGCCGGCATGCTCGTCTCGCAAAATACGGATCTCTACTATCTGACCGGCACGATGCAGTCGGGCTATCTGTTCGTGCCCGCCGAGGGCGAGCCGGCGCTCTATGTCCGCAGGAGCGTGGCGAGGGCGGAGCGGGAGTCGCGCGTCAGGACGAAGCCGCTCGGGTCGTTCAGGACGTTCGGCGCGGAGCTCGCGGCCGATTTTCCGGGGCTGGCCGGCGGCGGGGACAATGGCCGGAAGTCCGTGCTGACGCCGCTGGATGCGCTGCCCGCGCAGATCTATCTGCGGCTGGCCGGGGTGTTCGGCGGCTTCGGTGCGGAGCTCGCCGACGGTTCGGCCATGATGCGCCGTCTGCGCATGGTAAAATCGCCGTACGAGATCGGGCGGATTCAGGCGGCCGCGCGGGCCGCCGCGGAAGCGCTGGACGAGGCGCTGCCGATGCTGCGCGAGGGCGTCACGGAGCTGGAATGGATGGCGGCGTTCGAACACGCGATCCGGAAGCGCGGCCACATCGGGACGATGCGGATGCGCGCCTACAATCTGGAGGTGCTGACCGGCATGGTCGGCGCCGGGGACGCGGCGGCGGAGCCGTCGGCGTTCGACGGGCCGGCGGGCGGCCGCGGGCTCGGTCCTGCGGCGGCGCAGAGCGTCAGCCGGCGGCCGTTCGGGCGCGATGAGCCGATCCTGATCGACATCGGCTGCTGCATCGACGGCTATATCATCGACCAGACGCGCACCGCGGTGATCGGCGATCTGCCGGACGACCTGCTCGCGGCGTACGAGACTTCCGTCCGGATCCTCCGGCGCGCGGAGGAGCTGCTCGTGCCGGGCGTGCCGGCGGAACGGCTGTATGAGGAGGCGCTGCGGATGGCGGACGAGGCCGGGCTGGCCGATCATTTCATGGGGTTCGGGGCGGACCGGGTCCGGTTCCTCGGCCACGGCATCGGGCTGGAGGTGGACGAGTGGCCGGTGCTCGCCGGAGGCTTCGACATGCCGCTCGAACCCGGCATGGTGATCGCGGTGGAACCGAAGTTCACGTTCCCCGGGCGCGGCGTCGTCGGCATCGAGAACAGCTACGCCGTCCGGTCCGACGGTCCGCCCTTGGCGCTCACGCTCACTCCCGAGCGGCTGATCCGGGTGCCGTAAGCAGGCGCGGCGGGAGACGGAGCCGACCGTCAGGAGGGGCGCGGGAATGCGGTCTGTCCGACTCGAATGACGAATCGCGGGAACACGTACCGTCTGACTGAAGAATCGCGGGAATGCTGATATTCCGTCAGACGTAACGCGGGTATGCGGTCCGTCCGACGGGCGAACCGCCGTACTGCGGGGGAAATGGGTGCGCCGTCAGGCCGGACGCCGTGCTCATATCGGGGAATCCCGCATAGACTTCAACAGGGGGGTTCTTTTCCGGGATTTGCATAGCGGTCGTTTTTTGAGTAGGATAGATTTATAGGAAGCGGCAAGCCGGGCAACCGCACGGGCGGCGGCCGCGCCGCAATGCGCAGCGAGAGGGGCGGTGAACGATGTACAAGCTTGGCCAACGGGTCATCGTCGTTGCGGATCATTTCGAGCAGAACCTGCCGATCGGCGAGTATGGATATATCATCGCTTACGACCGGAATGCGGACAACGCGTTCGACTACGTCGTCCGTCTGCCCAAGGTGAACAAGAACGTGTTCGTTCCGGCCAGCGACATCGAGTCGGAAGAGGCGATCCTGAAGCGGGAAGCCGAACGGGTGGAGCGGGAGGCGCTCATCGACTACGCGCTCGCGACGCACAACGAAGAACTGTTCCGCCGGATCATGAACGGCGGCGAATCGGACCCCCGGGAGGGCACCGGCAAGGAAGTGCAGAGCCGGGAGGACTTCATCCGTCAGGTGAATCTGAAGGCCTGGATCTGACGAACAGCAGAGCGGACGCAGCGGACGCCGGCACACGCCGGTGTCATTTTTTTGCGCGGGGAAAACGAAACGTCGGCACCGCCATGCGGCGCTCGTCCGGGCTTTCATTCGCGGATGAGGGTACGGTATAATTTTCAAGGACAACGACAAGCGGATGGGGGATGCCGATCGACATGGATCTGGGATGGACAGGCAGGACGGCGATCGTGACCGCGGCGAGCCGCGGGCTCGGGCGGGCTTGCGCGATGCGGCTGGCTCTGGAAGGCGCGGATGTCGCGATCTGCGCCCGCGACGAGGCGGAGCTCATGCGGACCGCGGACGAGATCCGCAAGGCGTCGGGACGCGAAGTGCTCGCGATGCGGGCGGACGTGTCGCAGGCCGGCGACATCAAGGCGCTGGTGGACGCGACGGCCGAGCGTTTCGGGCGGATCGACGCGCTGATCTGCAACGCGGGCGGGCCGCCGTCGGGATCGTTCATGGACATGACGGACGAGCATTGGGAAGCGGCGATCCAGCTCAACCTGATGAGCGTCATCCGGCTCATCCGCGAGACGGTGCCGCACATGCGGCGCGCCGGCGGCGGGCGGATCGTCAACATCTCCTCGGTGGCGATCAAGCAGCCGATCCCGGGACTCGTGCTCAGCAACACGCTGCGCGCCGGCCTGCACGGACTCGTGAAGACGCTCGCGAACGAGCTCGCGCCGGCGGGCATTCTCGTCAATACGCTTTGTCCGGGCCGTTTTGCGACGGATCGGATCGTGGGCCTGGACCGCGCAACCGCCGAGCGGGAGGGCATTCCGGAAGAAGAGGTGCGGCGGCGCGCGGAGACGGCGATTCCGCTCGGGCGGTCGGGCGATCCGGAGGAGTTCGCGCGCTACGCGGCGTTCCTCGCTTCGCCGGCGAACAGCTACATGACGGGGCAGGCGATCGTCGTCGACGGCGGGCAGTGGCGGGGCGTGTAGCCGGAAGGAGCCGTCCGCCGACAGCGAGATTTGCGGCCGGGAGCGATGCGCGGACCGTCCGCCGATGGCGGAGTTCATGATCCGGGAGCGATGCCATGATCCGGGAGCGATGCGCGGACCGTCCGCCGATGGCGGAGCGCATCATCCGGGAGCGATGCAAGGATCGATCGCCTGTGGCGCGCCGTCCGGAAGAATTGAGCGCGGACAAGCGGTGCGATATAATGGAAGGAATTGATCGGACGTGAAGGAGGCTTTACAGGAGCGATGAGCATTTCGATCCGGGATGTCGAGCACGTGGCGAATCTGGCGCGGCTCGAGCTGACCGAAGAAGAGAAGGCGAAGTACGCGGAGCAGCTCGGCGCGATTCTGGCCTATGCGCAGAAGCTGAACGAGCTGGATACGGAGAACGTGCCGCCGACGAGCCACGTCCTGCCGGTCGCGAACGTGATGCGGGACGACGAGCCGCGGCCGTCTTCGCCCATTGAGAAAGTCATGCTGAACGCGCCGGACGAAGAGGACGGACAATTCCGCGTGCCGGCGGTACTGGAATAGGAAGAGGAGGAACGACCGTTGTCCGTATTGGATCTGCGATTGCGGGAACTGCATGACCGCCTGGCCGGCGGGGAGCTGACGGTCACCGATCTGGTCGAGGCATCGCTCGCCCGGATCCGGGAGACCGAGCCCGTCGTGCAGGCGTTTATCACGATCGACGAGGAAGGCGCGCGGGCGCAAGCGGCAGAGCTGGACCATCAGCTGAAGAATGGCGGGGAGCGCGGGCTGCTTTTCGGCCTGCCGGCCGGCATCAAGGACAACATTGTGACGGACGGGCTGCTGACGACGTGCGCGAGCCGCTTCCTGAGCAATTACATTCCGATCTACAACGCCACCGTGATGGACAGGCTCCGCGCGGCGCAATCCGTCACGATCGGCAAGCTGAACATGGACGAGTTCGCGATGGGCGGCTCGAACGAGAACTCGGCGTTCAAGGCGACGCGCAACCCGTGGGATCCGGAGCGGGTGCCGGGCGGCTCGAGCGGCGGCTCGGCGGCTGCCGTGGCGTCGCGGCAGGTGTACTTCGCGCTCGGTTCCGACACGGGCGGCTCGATCCGCCAGCCGGCCGCCTACTGCGGCGTCGTCGGCCTGAAGCCGACGTACGGGCGCGTCTCGCGCTACGGCCTCGTCGCGTTCGCGTCCTCGCTGGACCAGATCGGCCCGATCACGAAGAACGTCGAGGACGCGGTCTACGTGCTGCAGGCGATCGCCGGCCACGACCCGATGGACTCGACGTCGGCCGACGTCGAGGTGCCGGACTACACCGCGGCGCTAACCGGCGACGTGCGAGGTCTCAAGATCGGCGTGGCGAAGGAGTATCTCGGCGAAGGCATCGCGCCGCAGGTGAAGGAAGCGGTGCTCGCGACGCTGAAGGTGTTCGAATCGCTCGGCGCGACGTGGGAGGAAGTGTCGCTGCCGCACACGGAATACGCGGTCGCGGCTTACTATCTGCTCGCCTCGTCGGAGGCGTCGTCCAACCTCGCCCGCTTCGACGGCGTCCGGTACGGCGTGCGCGCCGAAAATCCGGCCAACCTGATCGACCTGTACCGGAAATCGCGCAGCCAGGGATTCGGCGCGGAAGTGAAGCGCCGCATCATGCTGGGCACGTACGCGCTCAGCTCCGGCTACTACGACGCCTACTACCTGAAGGCGCAGAAGGTGCGAACGCTGATCAAGCAAGACTTCGACCAGGCGTTCGAGAAGTTCGACATCGTCATCGGCCCGACGGCGCCGACGACGGCGTTCAAGATCGGCGAGCAGATCGACGATCCGCTTACGATGTATCTGAACGACATCTGCACGATTCCGGTCAATCTGGCCGGCCTGCCGGCGATCAGCGTGCCGTGCGGCCTCGCCGACGGCCTGCCGGTCGGCCTGCAGATCATCGGCCGGGCGTTCGACGAGACGACGGTGCTGCGCGCCGCATACGCTTATGAGCAGGCAACGGAGCACCACAAGCTGCGCCCGGCGGCCGTGGGAGGTGCGCAATCGTGACGGTCATGAAGAACTTCGAGACGGTCATCGGCCTGGAAGTCCATGTCGAGCTCCATACGAAGACGAAAATTTTCTGCGGCTGCTCCACCTCCTTCGGCGCTCCGCCGAACACGCACACGTGCCCGATCTGTCTCGGCCACCCGGGCGTGCTGCCGGTCGTGAACCGGCAGGCGGTCGAGTACGCGATGAAGGCGGCGATGGCGCTCAACTGCGAAATCGCGGACGTGACGAAGTTCGACCGGAAGAACTATTTCTACCCCGACCTGCCGAAGGCGTACCAGATCTCGCAATATGACCAGCCGATCGGCAAGAACGGCTGGATCGACATCGAGGTGAACGGCGAGACGAAGCGGATCGGCATCACGCGCGTCCATCTCGAGGAAGACGCCGGCAAGCTGACCCACGTCGAGGGCGGCTACGCCTCGCTCGTCGACCTGAACCGCGTCGGCACGCCGCTCATCGAGATCGTCTCCGAGCCGGACATCCGCTCGCCCGAGGAGGCGCGCGCCTACCTCGAGAAGCTGCGGGCGATCATGCTGTACTGCGAAGTGTCGGACGTGAAGATGGAGGAAGGCTCGCTCCGCTGCGACGCGAACATTTCGCTGCGCCCGTGGGGTCAGCAGAAGTTCGGCGTGCGCGCCGAGCTGAAAAACATGAACTCGTTCCGCAGCGTGCAGCGCGGCCTCGAGTACGAAGAGTGGCGCCAGGCCGACATCCTCGACAGCGGCGGCGAAGTCGTGCAGGAGACGCGCCGCTGGGACGAGGCGACGGGCAAGACGGTGTCGATGCGCGGCAAGGAAGAAGCGCATGACTACCGCTACTTCCCCGACCCGGACCTCGTCCGCATCGTCATCGACGAGGAGTGGAAGGCGCGCGTCCGCGCCTCGATTCCGGAGCTGCCCGACGCCCGCAAGGCGCGCTACATGTCCGAGTACGGCCTCTCGTCCTACGATGCCGGCGTCATCACGGCGTCGAAGAAGCTGGCCGATCTGTTCGAGGAGAGCCTGCGCTACACGAAGGACGCGAAGGCGGCCGCGAACTGGATCATGGGCGACCTGCTCGGCTATCTGAACGCGAACAACCTGGAGCTGGACGACGTGAAGCTGACCGGGCAAGGTCTCGGCGAGATGATCGGCCTGATCGAGAAAGGGACGATCAGCGGCAAGATCGCCAAGACGGTGTTCCGGACGATGCTCGAGACCGGCAAGCTGCCGCAGCAGATCGTCGAGGAGCAGGGGCTCGTGCAGATCAGCGACGAAGGCGCGATCCGCGCGATCGTCGAGAAGGTCGTCGCCGCCAACCCGCAGTCCGTCGCGGACTACCGCGCCGGCAAGGAGAAGGCGCTCGGCTTCCTCGTCGGCCAGGTCATGCGCGAGACGAAGGGCAAGGCGAACCCGACGCTGGTGAACCAGCTTCTGATCGAAGTGCTGAAGTCGCAATAAGCGGTCAATCGTCGAGCCGCCCCTTCCGTGCGGAGTTGTGCGGACCCGGGCGGCTTGCCTGCTTGAGGGAGAGGATAGGGACATGGACGTTCACGCCGTCTCCGTCATCTCGGACAGCCCGTGGAACATCGACGAATGGCAGATTCTGATACGCCTGCTGTCGGCCGCCGTGCTCGGCGGCCTCGTCGGGCTGGAGCGGGAGCAGTCGCAGCACGCGGCGGGCCTGCGCACGCATATCATGGTATGCCTCGGTTCATGCCTGCTCATGCTGCTGTCCATCTACGGCTTCGCGGGCTTCGTCTATGAAGTCAACGTCCGCGTCGACCCGGCGCGTCTCGCGGCGGCGGTCATCACGGGCGTCGGCTTCCTCGGCGCCGGCACGATCCTGCACACGGGGCGCGGCGTGACCGGGCTGACGACGGCCGCGTCGATCTGGGTGACGGCGGCGATCGGACTCGGCGTCGGGGCCGGCTTCTACTTCGCGGCCGCGGTCTCCACCCTGCTCGTGCTGTTCGTGCTGTGGGCGCTCAACAAGCTCGAGCGAAAATTGTTCCGCCGCAAGTCCGAAAGCCTCATCGTGCTCCATGTCGACGACCGTCCGGGGCTCATGCAGAAGCTGAAGGAGACGGTCGAGCGCGCGGGCGGCGACCTGCGCAAGATGCGGTTCCGGGACGAGGACGACGAGGACGAGACCGGGAAGCTCGGGCCGGATCAGGTCATCGTCCATCTCCATGTCCGGCTGAAAAAGGGCCACGAAGCCGACCTGCTCGACGATCTCCGGGGGCTCGACGGGGTGCGCGCGGCTTCGCTGGAATAGCCGCCGGGCCGCGACTGGCAAGGATTGATCGGCCCCCCGGAATTGACAAATCAAAAATTGAAACCTTACAATGAAAACAGCATAACGTGAAAGGCGTGAATTCCAATGGCAACGAGCGTCAGCGATGCGCTGGAACAACTGAAAAGTACCGGAGTACGCATGACGCCGCAGCGCCACGCAATTCTGTCCTACCTGATGAATACGATGTCGCATCCGACGGCAGACGAGATTTATCGCGCGTTGTCGCCGGAGTTTCCGAGCATGAGCGTTGCGACGATCTACAACAATCTCCGTCTGTTCGTCGAAGCCGGCCTGGTCCGCGAACTGACGTACGGCGACGATTCCAGCCGGTTCGATGCGGACCTGTCCGATCATTACCATTGCATCTGCAAGTCCTGCGGCCGGATCACCGATTTCGAATATCCGCCGCTTCTCGAAGTGGAACGGGCCGCCGCGAAGGAGACGGGGTTCATCGTCGAGGGACACCGCATGGAGATCTACGGCATATGCCCGGATTGCGCGGCGTCGGACAAGGCCGGCAAGCCGTGACAGTGCGAACACGTCGGCGCTCGCGTGAACTTTTGCGCGGGCGTCCGCGTCAATGTACGTACAGGGACCGAGCCTGAGCGCTCCGGCCCGCTGTACGTATTTTATTTTGCCCGGGCGGCTGAAATGGGAGAGAGGGGAAGCCGGAAGTGGAACTGTCAAGAATGCGTGAGCCGCGCCGGAGGAGAACCGGCCGGACCGTGCTCATCCTGTCGCTGGCGGCCGTGCTTCTTCTGCTTTCGGCCGCGGCCGGCGCCGCGTTCGCGTGGCTGGAACGGACGCAGCCGAACCGGGACACGATCGTGCCGGATTACGGCGCGGACCATCCCGTGTTCTACAACGGAGAACGTCTGGACGGCGAAGCGCGGGTCCGGGATGAGAATGTGCTGCTGCCGCTCGCGATGATCCGGGCCGTGCTGGGGGAGGACGTCCCGATCCGCTATGAAGAGGAGAGCTCGTCGATCATCCTGACGACGGCGGACAAGGTGGTGCGTCTCCGGACGGAGGCGCTGACGGCGGAGATGAACGGCGAACCGTTCGAGCTGACGATCGCCGCGGAGATCGACGGGGACACCGTCTATCTGCCGCTCGCGCCGGTGAGCACGCTGTACGGGCTCGTCGCCGAAGTGGCGGAGGAGACCGGCATCGTGACGCTGCTCCGTCCGGGGCAGGCCGTGCGCCGGGCGGCCGCGACGGCGGAGGAAGGCGCGGCGGTCCGCGCGGAGCCGACGATCAAGGCGCCGATCATCGAGACGGCCGCCGCCGGCGCGGAAGTGCGCATCTGGGGAGAAGAAGACGGCTGGTACCGCGTGCAGACCGGTTCCGGGCATGTCGGCTACGCCCACGAATCGGATTTTCTGCTGGCGGATGTGGAACTCGTTCCCGTGCCGGAGCGGGAGGACCCGTTCCTGCCGTGGCCGGCGGACGGCCGCAGGATCAACCTGACCTGGGAAGCGGTCTACAACGTGCCGGCCGATCCGTCGAAGATCGGGCCGATGCCGGGCGTCAACGTCGTCAGCCCGACCTGGTTCGAGCTTGTGGACGGGGAGGGCAAGATCCGCTCGAAGGCCGATCCGTCCTATGTCGCCTGGGCGCACAAGCGCGGCTACCAGGTATGGGCGCTGTGGAGCAACAGCTTCGATCCGGATCTGACGACGCAGGCGCTGGCCACCTACGAGACCCGGCTCAACATGATCCGGCAGCTGCTCGTCTATGCGGAGACGTACAAGCTGCAAGGCATCAACATCGACTTCGAGAACGTGTACACGAAGGACAAGGAGAACCTCGTCCAGTTCGTGCGCGAGTTCGTGCCGCTGGCGCACGAACAGGGGCTCGTCGTCTCGATCGACGTGACCCCGAAGTCAAACAGCGAAATGTGGTCGCTGTTCCTTGATCGGAAGGCGCTCGGCGAAGTCGTCGACTACATGATCGTCATGACGTACGACGAGCACTGGGCGTCGAGCCCGGTCGCCGGCTCGGTCTCGTCGCTGCCGTGGGTGGAACGGTCGATCAAGCGCATCCTCGAAGAGGACGGCGTGCCGCCGTCGAAACTCGTGATGGGCATTCCGCTGTACACCCGCGTCTGGACGGAGAAGAAAAAGGCGGACGGCAAGGTGGAGGTCAGCTCGCGGGCGCTCGGCATGGAAGCGGTCGAGAAACTGATCCGCGACCGCAACCTGAGACCCGTTTACGACGAGCGCACCGGACAGAACTATGTGGAATACGAGACGGAGGAAGGGCGGCACCGCATCTGGATCGAGGACGAGACCTCGATCCGTGCGCGCGCAGAACTTGCGCGGAAGTACAGGCTCGCCGGGGTCGCCACCTGGCAGCGCGGCTTCCAGAAGCCCGGGATCTGGCAGGCGCTGCACGACGCGCTGGAAGCCCGGCCCTGACGGACGTCTCGCGGCATGGAAAAACCCGCGGAATGCGATGGCCTCGTCCATCGCGTCCGCGGGTTTGCTTCATTTCGGGATATTGTCCGTCGTCGCGGTCGGCGTTTCCGCATGTCCGCCGTCCGCCGTTTCATCTTCTTCGTCCGATTCCGCTTCCGGGAATTCCGTCGCCTTGTCCGGGTCCCGCGTCAGCATCGTGTGGCAGAACATGCAGCGGTCGGTCTGGCCGAGCATCTTCGTCTGGCGGCCGCATTCCGGACAGATCAGCATGACCGCGCTCGTCGACAGCATGCCGGCCCAGAAGTAGACGCCCATGCTGAGCATGAGCGAGATCATCCCGAGCACGAGGAAGATGCCGGCGACGATCTTGCCCGTCTGCACGCCCCAGAAAACGATCCCCGCCGTACCCGCGACCATCAGCCCCATGCCGATCATCGTGAGCAGCAGTCCCCAGGTGCGGAATTCGTTGATTTTCGCGGACTTGAAGAACATCGGACTCGCTCCCATCCGTTTCCGGTCGACGCTCGACTTGCATCTTGCAGCAGGAAATGCCGGTTGTCTGTCGAACAGTAACATAGATCACAGAAATTCATTATATACGAAGTCAAGCGATCATGCCAAATATGATGGAGGATCCGGTTCACCGATGGAGACGGCACGATGGCGGCAATGGATTCAGGAAACCCCGGGCCTGATCGGCGTCATGTTGATCGACAATCCGTACCGTTACAACCCGCTGATCGACGGCCTGGATCTGCTGCTTCTTGTGGTCGTGGAGCGGGACGATGAGCGTGCGCGCAGCGTCCGGCATATCCGCGCGGAAGGCAAGCGGGCGCAGATCCGCACGGTTGCGGCCGCCGTACTGGACGAATGGATCGCCGGAGTCGAGAACCGCAGCATCATTCCATGGATCGTGCGGGGGGTAATTCTGATGGACCGGGACGGTTACCTGGAGAGGGTCAGGCAGCGGGTCATCGATTTTCCGGAAGAACTGCGCAGGCAGAAGCTGGCGGCGGAATTTTCCGCGTTTCTTCGGACGTTCCTGCATGCCAAGCAGGACCTGCAGGACGGCAACATCCTGGACGCCCACAACAACGTGCTCGCCGCTCTTCACCACTGGGCGCACATCTCGCTGATCGAGGATGGCGTGCATCCCGAACTGACGGTATGGGCCCAGATGAAGCGGTACAATCCCGGCATCTACAAGCTTTACGAGGAGCTCACGACGAGCATGGAATCGCTCGAGAAGCGGGTGCAGCTTGTGCTGCTTGCCTGCGAGTTCCACGTCATGAGCAAAATGAAATCGTGCTGCGGCCTGCTGCTTGACATCATCGAAAGCCGCGAGGAACCGTGGAGCGTGAACGAGTTGATGGCCCGGCCGGAACTGAAGTCGCTCCGGCTCGATCTGTCGCTCCTGCTGCGCAAGCTCGTGACCCGCGGGCTGATCCGCGAGGTGGCGGTGCTGCCGGTGTCGGGCGATCCGGACGCCTTGGAATTGCAATACACGGCCGCGAGATGAACGCGCAGGCGCAATTCGAACCGCCTTTTCGAGGCGGTTTTTCTTTCGTGAAGCGGCGAATGCCGCCGATGGGCGGCCTTCATTTATCGTGCGCAATGAGCGCGAGTGTGATCGTAGCGGCTTGACGGCCGCAAGGACCTGTGATAAATTATTTTTCGCCGCTGGAATGGCTCGCGCCAACCGGGCGGACGATTCGTCCGGCGATGCGGGTGGCAAAGATTTCAAACAAAAAACCACTTGCATCGGGATGGCGCGATGTGATATATTATAAAAGTCGCCGCTGAACAGGGCGGATGACGAAGCGAATAAGATGGCTCCTTGAAAACTGAACAACGAGCTTGAGTTGCCCGTTCTTCACATTGAGGAACGAAAGCAAAGCGCGAACGTACGAAATGCGAGCTAGACGGCTCTTTCTTTATTGGAGAGTTTGATCCTGGCTCAGGACGAACGCTGGCGGCGTGCCTAATACAT
>Ga0310838_1001444_pt1 | contig 12407 bp, 9 predicted proteins | sample SM_ome_6_FD_202241 | JGI IMG/M metagenome (GOLD analysis project Ga0310838, IMG submission 202241) | Sorghum-adapted microbial communities enriched on stacked mutant (SM) sorghum from Joint BioEnergy Institute, Emeryville, California... ...
GCGGCCAACTTATTTACCCGAAATATTTATAAAGAATATATTAACCCCAACTGCACTGACCAACAGGAATCTAAAATGGCCAAACTTGTGTCATTAGTCGTCAAAGTCGGCGCCTTGGCCTTTATCATCTTCTTGCCGCTCGATTATGCGATTAACTTGCAATTGCTCGGGGGCATTTGGATTTTGCAAACATTCCCGGCCATCATCATCGGTTTGTACAATAACTGGTTCAACCGTTGGGCGCTGGTGCTCGGCTGGCTCGTCGGCATGGTTTCCGGAACTTACATGGCTTTTTCGGCGGGATTAAAATCAACGTATCCCCTTCATTTGTTCGGTTTCACACTCCCGGGATATGCCGCCATTTACGCCCTTGTGCTTAACTTTGTCGTCGCCATCGTACTCACCTTCGTCTTTAAGGCGCTCGGCATGGAAAACGGCAAGGACGAAACCGTTAAAGAAGACTATCTCACGGCATCGTAAAACGAAAACCGAGGGATCACTTCATCCCTCGGTATTTTACTATCCACTGTGCCCATTATTTCTTCTCCACGGCATGGCCGCCGAATTCATTGCGCAATGCGGCGACAACTTTTCCGGCAAAGGTGTCATCTTCGAGGGAGCGGTAACGCATCATTAATGACAAAGCGATGACAGGGGCCGCGGTTTGGAAATCAAGGGCCGCCTCCACCGTCCATTTTCCTTCACCGCTTGAATGCATCACGCCTTTAATGCTTTCAAGTTTTGCTTCTTTTGAGAAGGCATTTTCCATCAATTCCATTAACCACGAACGGATGACAGAACCGTTATTCCAAACTTTAGAAACCGCTTTATAGTCATAATCGAATGGGCTTTTCTCGAGAATCTCAAACCCTTCGGCAATCGCCTGCATCATCCCATACTCGATGCCGTTATGTACCATTTTAAGAAAATGACCGCTACCAACCGGACCCGTATACAGATAACCGTTTTCCACGGAAATATCTTTAAAAATCGGTTCAATGAGCTTGAAAGTTTCCGCATCGCCGCCGATCATCGTGCAAACACCATGGCGTGCCCCTTCCATACCACCGCTCGTGCCGCAATCAAAGAAGTAAATGCCTTTTTCTCCCAGTTTCTCAGCCCGGCGCAACGTATCTTTATAGTTTGAATTGCCGCCATCAATGATGATATCGCCTTTTTCCAAATAGGAAGAAACGTCATTGATGACGCCTTCTGTAATTTCCCCTGCCGGCACCATGACCCAGACAATGCGTGGTGCTTCCAGTTGTTCAACCAATTCTTTAATCGAATAAGCGCCGGTTGCTCCTTTGGCTTCCAGCTGTTTAACCGCATCCGGATTGACATCATAGGCTACAATCTTGTGTTGATGGTCGAGGAAATTGAGCCCGAGATTAAATCCCATTTTTCCCAAACCGATTAAACCGATCTTCATAACCATCTTCCTTTCTATTCATTAGCCGTAACAATGATTTATTATAACGATTTATCCGATAAATATCATTTATGAGGTATAACAATCCTTTATAGATAGCTTGACCGTTCAAGAAAAATTTATTTTATATAGGCATATTGCTGTCCGCAAAAAAAAAGAAAGACGCACCTAAAAGAAAGACTCGGCACGCCTTTTTTACATCTCAATTAATCTATTTTTTTATAAAGGTTTCCGGCATAACGACAGCAATCACTTCACCGCGAACACATAACACGTCATCAGCATAGACCTCGGTAAGAACTTTCCACTTTTTCGGGTGAATTTCTTCCACTGTCCCAATCGCTTTAAGTGTCACACCCATTGGGGTTGGTTTTAAATAATTGATATTTAAAGATGCCGTGACAAACCGAGGTGGTGGCGTCCCGTCGCCTAGTTCATGCCCGTTTTTGCGGTGCAAGGCCAGAGCAGCTGAACCCGTGCCATGACAATCGATTAAGGAAGCGATGAAGCCGCCGTAGACAAATCCGGGGAGAGCCGTATGTTCGGGCTTTGGGTCATATTCCGTGACCGTATGATCCCCTTCCCATCTCGTACGAATATGATGCCCCTTCTCATTTAACCGGCCGCACCCATAGCACCACGAAAAATCATCCGGATAAAAGTCTTGCACGGCTTGTATCTTTTTGTCTACCATAACTAGCCACCTTTCTGAAAATACGCTCGTATATTTATTCGCTGATAGAGCGGCCAATTCCTTTAAAATGCAGAAAGGCTAGTGACAAAGATGATCAAAATGGGCTGTCCCCAACGACCCAGCACAAGTGAAAACCAGATGGATCCTTCGGTTTTCGTTCTATAAAATTAACTGATTTTCCTTTTTTGGATTTGTTTGCTGCGAAGCTGGCCGCAGGCAGCATCAATATCCGTGCCGTGCTCTAACCGGACGCCACAATTGATGCCATTTTGCTTGAGCGTATCATAAAAACGCTGAATCGCTTCTGGCGTGCTTCTTTGGTATTGAATGTGCTCGCTGACGGGATTATAAGGAATTAAATTGACGTAAGCGAGGTGTTTTTTATCCTTAAGCAACTCGGCAAGCTCCAGAGCTTCTTTTTCATGATCATTGACATCACGAAGTAGAATATACTCAAAAGTGACGCGCCGATTCGTTTTTTCTAAGTAATAATTGACGGCTTGCATCAGCTTTTCTATCGGAAATGCCTTATTAATCTTCATAATTTGCGTTCTAAGCTCATTATTGGGCGCATGAAGGGATATGGCCAAGTTGACTTGCAAATTCAAATCGGCAAAGTCATAAATTTTATGTGCCAAACCGCTCGTGGATACCGTGATATGTCTCGCCCCGATTTTTAGTCCGTTCTGATCATTGACGATGCGTAAAAAACGCACCACGTTGTCAAAGTTATCGAATGGCTCGCCTATTCCCATCACGACGATATGGCTGACTCTTTCTCCCTTGCCGGCTTTGTCCAAAGTGTGTTGAACATTCATGATTTGTTCAACGATTTCGCCGCTTGTCAAATTCCTATTTTTACGCAAGATGCCGCTAGCACAAAAAGAACAGCCGATGTTGCAGCCGACTTGGGTCGTGACGCAAACCGACAGTCCATAGTCAAAGCGCATCAGCACGGTCTCGATTAAATTCCCATCTTGCAGTTTGAACAAAAACTTCACCGTTCCGTCTGCTGAGACTTGTTTGATTTCTTCTTTTAATGTTTGTATAGCAAAATGTTCTTCAAGGAGCTCACGGCATTCCTTGTTGACATTGGTCATGTCCGAAAAGCTCAACACCCGTTTTTTATATAACCAATCCCAGACTTGTTTGGCGCGAAACGGCTTTTGCCCGCGCTCGGTAAGCCAATCGGATAATTGTTCCAGCGTTAACCCATAAATGGATGTTTTCACAATACATACCCTTTCTAATTAAACCTATAAGACTCATTATACTATAAAAAGCACTCCGGACATACACCCCCAAAGGAAGCACGGGCCTTTGCTCGGTTATAAATCACGGCTAATGGCGCGGCCTGCCGTTCGTCCTGTAAAAAGACAACTGCCAACAAACGTGCCTTCAAGTGAGCGATAGCCATGAACCCCGCCGCCGCCAAAACCTGCTACTTCTCCTGCCGCATATAAACCCGGAATGGGTTGGCCTTCGGCGTCGAGCACCCGGCTTGATAAATCCGTTTGCAAGCCCCCTAATGTTTTACGGCTTAAAATATGGAGGCGTACAGCAATTAAAGGTCCGTTTTTCGGATCGAGGATTTTGTGTGGCTTGGCAACGCGGATGAGTTTGTCACCGATATAATTTCGGGCGCCGCGCATCGCCACGATTTGCAAGTCCTTCGTAAAGGCATTATCGATCTCCCGGTCTCTTGCGCGAATCTGGCGTTCAATGTCTTCGAGGTTAAGTAAATTTTCACCCGTCAGTCGATTCATCCCATCAACCAATTCTTTCAGTGTATCGGCAATGATAAAATCCTCCCCATGATCCATGAAAGCTTGAACGGGTCCTGGAGGGCCGGGCAGGGCACGACCAAAAACCTTCCTAATGCTTTTCTCCGTTAAATCCGGGTTTTGTTCTGACCCCGATAAGGCAAATTCTTTTTCTATAATTTTTTGCGTCAGAATGAACCACGAGTAGTCATAACCGGTTTCTTGAATTGCTTTGAGCGTGCCGAGCGTGTCGAAGCCGGGAAGATAGGGCACTGGAAATCGACGACCCCGAGCGTCAAGCCAAATGGAGGACGGCCCCGGTAATATGCGGATGCCGTGATTGCGCCAAATTGGGTTCCAGTTTTTAATCCCCTCGGTATAATGCCACATGCGGTCGCGATTAACGATGCGCCCGCCTGCTTTCTCAGCGATGGCTAACATCCGGCCATCCACATGGGCCGGCACCCCTGAGACCATATGTTTAGGGGGCTCGCCCAGCCACTTCGGCCAGTTTTTCCGAACGAGCTCATGGTTGCCGCCGATGCCGCCTGTTGCAACTAAAACCGCCTCCGCTTGAAACTCAAAATTATCCTGTACTTCCCTAGAACTTTCCTCTCCCCGTTGCGCCGCACTCGGGACGAGAATGGCACCTCTTACGCCGACCACCGCGCCATTTTTCTTCACTAAACCATCGACGCGGTGACGCGGGCGGTAATCCACTCGCCCATGTTGAATTTGCTCACGGACGCGGCGTTCGAATGGGGCGACAAGTCCCGGGCCTGTACCCCAAACAATATGAAATCTCGGCACTGAGTTCCCGTGGCCGTCAGCCAGATACCCGCCGCGTTCTGCCCAACCGACGATCGGAAAAAACCGCACGCCTAAGCTGCGCAGCCAAGCGCGTTTTTCCCCTGCGGCAAAATCGACATAAGCCTCCGCCCACTTAATGGCCCAGTAATCTTCATCGTCCAAGCGGTCGAAGCCAGCTGTTCCGAGCCAATCCTGCCAGGCGAGCTCTCTTGAATCCTTGATGCCTAGGCGGCGTTGCTCGGGTGAGTCGACTAAAAATAAGCCCCCAAATGACCACCATGCCTGACCGCCAAGGGAGCTTTCCGGCTCTTGATCCAGCAAAAGCACTTTTTTACCTGCCTCAGCGAGCTCAGCTGTGGCAACCAGCCCGGCAAGACCGGCCCCGACGACGATCACATCATGCTCCATCCATTACGACCCCCTCATTTACACACTAAGCTGTTTCAATTAAAATCGATGAATTAATGTCTCGCACACTTCGTTCGCCAGCAAGGGCTATCGTGATGTCCAGATCAGCTAAAAGATTCTGCAAAACTTCTTTAACCCCTTTTTCACCCGCAACGGCTAAGCCATACATGCACGGCCTGCCGACAAGAACGGCCTGAGCGCCGAGCGCTAGTGCTTTAACAATATCCGAACCGCGGCGAATACCACTATCCATGAGGATAGTGAGTTGACCCGATACGGCATCAACGATAGCCGGTAAGGCGGAAAGCGCTCCGATCGCCCCGTCTACCTGGCGTCCGCCGTGGTTCGAAACGATAATCCCATCGATACCGTATGCCACCGCTCTTTTTGCATCTTCTGGATGAAGGATCCCTTTTAACAAAATGGGGAGATTGGTGTGCTCTCTTAAAAACTGTAGGTTTTCCCATGTTAAGCCGGGATTGCCAAAGACTTGTGCCCAATATAAGATCGCCGATAGTGGATCTTCCTGTGGTGATTTTTTTAATTTCGCACAAAAGGCAGGATCCGTGAAGTAATTTCCCACCCCTTCGCCAATGAGAAATGGCAAATAGACATTTTTCAAATCATGTTCTCGCCAAGCCATCATCGGTGTATCCAGTGTGACAACAATAGCGGAGTAGCCAGAAGCTTCCGCCCTTTGAAGGAAACTAGCCGTAATGTCCGGGTCCTTGCTCCAATAGAGCTGGAACCAGCGCGGTGCATCGCCCATTTCTTCAGCGATTTGCTCCATGGGAACGGTTGAAGCTGAACTGGCAACATACGGTATGCCGAGTTCAGCACAAGCCCGCGCGGATGCCCGTTCGCCATCCGGATGGATGATGGATTGGACGCCGATCGGCGCATGCAACACAGGAAATGGATACGTCTTGCCAAACAACTCGATCGTTGTATCTCGGTCTTCTACATTTCGAAGCATGCGCGGGACAATTTTCCAACGATTAAACGCCGCACGGTTCGCTTGCATGGTCATTCCGCCGCCGGCACCGCCCGCAATATAATAAAACGGACCATCTTCAAGAACTTCCCTTGCTTTTTCCTCCCATTCTTCATAGATGACCGGCAATCGATTCGGATCGGGGTTTGGCATCGTCTGATAAATGCGGAATTGTACATCATTGCCGTAATTCGCCAAGTCCATCCCTCCTTTTTACGAAAGCGCTCACAAAATACTTTACGAATTTTTCGAAATAACTTTAAAGATATTATATATCAGATTCACCTATTCTCATATTCCTTTTGCTTAAGTTCACAATGTTATCATTCTTCAAGATTTACTTATGATATATATCACTTTTTCAACTTGGTGCTCCAGGTAAACTGTAACCGTAAATGCTTTTAACGGGAGGCGAAGGCTATGCCGGAAAATCTGATTTTAGAGCAAGCCAAAGTAGATGAACTCGTCGAGAAATTTTATGAACGATTGCTTAAAGAACCTTCGTTTGTGACCATGTTTCGCGAAAGACAAGTCGATGTTAACCGATTAATCGAAAGGCAGAAACATTTTATATTCGAACTGATTAACAATACAAATCCGGACGCTAACTCAAAACACTCGAATCAAGTGAAAGAACGGCATGCCTTTCAAGCGAATCCGGAGCGGGCAAAACTTTGGTTGGATACGATGTTTGCTACAATTGACGACCTCGACATCGGCAATGGGGTTAAACAAACATTGAAAGAAAAAATCAGCCAGTTAATGTCTTACGTAGGACATTAATAGCTAGTGTCCGATTGAAGCCGTGAAAACGGACACTCAAGTGTTTATATAGCGAAAAACCAATGACGAAAATAGAAATGGTTGACTCAAGGGTTTTGGGGCTCACCCCACCCTCAATGAGTCAACCTTTTTATACTTAAAATTTTTTCAATCCAGCATAAGGACAACGACGGCTCCGCCATCGCCTAAAAGGCTTGGCAGAGCCAAGTTTTTTACATCAAACCATAATTTTGCAAATATCATTTGTAAAGGCCACCGGGTCGCTGATCGGGAGCCCCTCAATTAAAAGCGCTTGGTTGTACAGAAGATTGGTGTACAGATCGAGTTTAGTTTTGTCGTTGTCATAGGCGTTTTTCAGTGACTGGAACACCTCATGTTGCGTGTTGATTTCCAAAACTTTTTCCGCATGAACATTCTGGTTGTTCGGAAGGGCATTCAAGACCTTTTCCATTTCAATCGAAACTTCACCTTCCGCCGTGAGGCAGACAGGGTGAGACTTTAAACGTTTCGATGCCCGAACCGCTTTAACTTTGCCATCCAGAACCTTTTTCATATAGTCGAAGAGCGGTTGGTGATCTTTCTCAGCTTCCCTTGTTTTCTTTCCGTCTTCTTCCTCAAGACCTAAATCACTTCCGGAAACCGAACGGAACTCCTTGTCTTTATATTTCAACAACATTTTAATCGCGAATTCATCAATCTCATCGGTGAAGTATAAAATTTCATAGCCTTTATCGGCAACAAGCTCGGTCTGCGGCAGTTTTTCAATACGCTCGACGGAGTCTCCTGTTGCATAATAAATGTACTTTTGATCTTCCGGCATCCGCGAGACGTACTCATCCAATGTCACGCGTTTCTTTTCTTTCGAAGAATAGAACATGAGAAGATCTTGCAACGTCTCCTTATGCATGCCAAAATCGCTGTACACGCCGTATTTTAATTGCCGGCCAAAGGCATCGAAAAATTTCTCATATTTTTCGCGCTCGTTTTTGAGCATTTGCAGCAGTTCGCTCTTAATCTTTTTACTTATGTTTTTGGCGATTAACTTCAGCTGCTTATCATGCTGTAACATTTCCCGCGAAATATTGAGGGAAAGATCTTCGGAATCGACCATCCCTTTGACAAAACTAAAGTAATCCGGCAAAAGATCCGGGCATTTATTCATAATTAAAACGCCGTTGGAATACAGTTCGAGACCTTTTTCGTAGTCTTGCGTGTAATAGTCAAACGGAATGCTCTCCGGAATGAATAAAATAGCATGGTATCTCACAGCGCCATCGACACTAATATGAATGTGCTTTAATGGTTTGTCGAACCCATACCGCTTTTCCGTATAAAAGTTTTCGTAATCCTCATCCGTTAATTCGCTTTTGTTTTTCCGCCAAATCGGCACCATGCTGTTAATGACTTGCTCTTCTTTCACTTCGACGGTATCGCTATCCCCATCCGCTTTCGGCCGACTGACGGTCACATCCATTTTTATCGGATAACGAATAAAATCCGAATACTTTTTAATGATCGCTTTCAAACGGTATTCTTCAAGGAATTCATCATAATTTTCATCTTCCGTGTTTTCCTTGATTTTCAATATGACTTCGGTGCCGACTTCATCTTTTGTCCACGGTTCAATGGTAAACCCGTCTGCGCCTGCTGATTCCCATTTATAAGCCTGGTCTTCACCTAAAGCCTTACTGATGACAGTTACCACATCGGCCACCATAAAAGCCGAGTAAAAACCGACGCCGAACTGACCAATCAAATCATGGCCATCTTTCATCTCATTTTCCGTTTTAAAGGCCAATGACCCACTCTTGGCGATCGTGCCGAGGTGGTTTTCTAATTCCTCTTTCGTCATGCCAATCCCGGTATCGATGACTTTCAGTGTTCGGTTTTCCTTATCCGGGACAACTTTTATGTAAAACTTGTCTTTATCAAACGTTAAGGTATCATCAGTCAACGCTTTATAATAAATTTTGTCAATCGCATCGCTCGCATTAGAAATAAGCTCTCTTAAAAAAATCTCCTTCTGAGAGTAAATAGAGTTGATCATCATTTCGAGAAGTCTTTTAGACTCAGCTTTAAATTGTAGCTTTTCCATCCGTCAATCCCTCCCAATTGAAAGGTTGTGTTAGCACTCTCTTTCATCGAGTGCTAACACTATTTAAGTAACATACCGGACGGGTTCTGTCAATGATTCCAAACGTCTTAACCCCTTGATATCTCTGACTTTTCTTGCCGTGTTCGCATGTCTTCTTTGATCAATAACCCGCCAAGGAGTCCGAGAAAGCTAAACAGCACCGGAATGATAAATCCGTAGTGGTAGCCAGTGAGGTTTTCTGCGCCGTGAAAGTGATCTAAAATCTTGCCAAAAACAGCCGGTAAAAGGATCGCGCTGATAAATCCCCCAGTGTTAGCAAATCCGGATACTACCCCGACCTCATGAATGGGAAACGATTTTCGGACAATGGCGAAAGTCATCGCGCTGGCACCGTTGCCACAGCCAATGAGTAAGAACAAAAAGATCAGCCAGACGAACGAAGGCTTCCCACCTAACAACAAAAAAGCGAGCCAACTCAGAAAAACCATGGCATGGGCTGTAACATATGGCTTTTTAACCGTTCCTAAACGATTGGCCACCCAACTGGCAAGTGGTGCGCCAATCATCGAACCGATTAAACCGATCATCACGAGCTGGCTCGATTGGGATCTCGTCATCTCGTACACATGCATGCCATAGGGAACTGCCCAAGATGAAATGAATCCGACGTATGTGCCGACAAGGCCGAAATGGCCAAAAAACGTCCCCCAGGCTTGCCGACTTTTGAATGTTTTTTGTAATACATGTCTTATTTTTTCTCGTTTCACTTTCTCTTTCTCCGCATCAGCTGGAAAGAGCTGCCGCGGCTTTCTCACAAGGACGTAATATAAAAGTAAGCCGCAAAGAAAAATGACAAAACCGCTGATAAAAAACGCATGTCGCCAACCTGAGGCCGTAATCCAAATGGAAAAAGGGACCGTGGCCAGAAGAAAGCCAATGCTTGAGGAAAGACTGGCAATGCCGATTAAACCAACAAAATCCTTCGCTTTAAACCATTGGCTGAACAAAATCACTAAATTAACCCAAATGGTGGCATCCCCGATCCCGACCAGAAGGCGGGCTAATAAAAGCACATTTTCATGCGGAGCCACGCTATAAATCAACGTGCCAATCCCGTTCATTAACGTGCCGGCGATGAGGAACACATTTGGTCCGAAACGGTCGGACAAAATGCCCACCGGAATTTGCAGTCCGGCATAGGCAAAAAATTGGATACTCGAAAGCAACCCAATAAATGCCGCAGTAAGATGAAAATCTTTCATGAGTTGATCTGTGATCAACCCTGGAGCCGTTCGTTGGCTAACAATTAATAGGTAGGCTAATAGCCCAGAGATAAACACAATCCATCGAAAACCACTCGTTTGTTTTTCCAATGCCCTCTCTCCTAAAGTCGATTCTTTATTCACCGAGACCATTATACTCTTTTTTTACGAGCCCCTTCGTTTAAAAACCTCCTTCAGGCGATTGCTTAAAAAAGTGAATATAGCAAAAGAACGGGTTAAAACTTTTTTACAGCACGCTTCTAACGGCATATGACGAGAGCCAGGCTGTAAGACGCTTTTGGCTCTAAAAAAACTTGACTCTACCAAGTTTTTGACAAAAGGCAGAGCCTATGTGCCCTTATGCTGGTCCGAAAAATGATTGATCTTCATTACCAGTATAAAAAAGCTCGATACGTCACCGAATGATGTTTTGAATAACAAAGAAAACTTGGCTCCGCAAGCCTTTTTGGCGAAAGACGGAGCCTTCACTGATGCTGGCCTGAAAAATTTTATAATTTCCTACCAGTATAAAAGAGGGTGTTCACATCGCCTACTTCCGTCCGGTTAAATGTTTAACTGGACTCTTTTTCTTTCCAATTCTTCGCTTTGTCCGAGTCTCTTTACCCATTTACAGGACTAAAAGGGTATTGTTAAAATAGACAGAAATTACAATCGACAACCTTGGAAGGAGTGTGAAACCTTGATGAGAAGAGGGGAATGGCATTTAAGAACACCGGGCCCCACCCCCGTCCCCAAACGCGTTCAGCAGGCTATAATGCAACCGATGGTCGACCATCGAAGCCCCCAATTCAGCGAACTATTTTTAGAAACGAGCCGCCGGCTCCGGCCGATTTTCGGAACCGAGCAGGACGTTCTTATCATTACCGGAAGCGGCACATCCGCTCTGGAAGCAGCCGTTGTCAATCTGACACAGCCCGATGATGATGTAGCCGTGGTTGTTACCGGAGTTTTCGGCGAGCGCTTTGCAGAAATTTGTTCAACATACGGGCGAAGGGTTCACCGACTAGAGATTCCCTGGGGGAAAGCCGCCAGTCCTTTGCAACTCCGCACCTTTTTACGTGAAAGGCCGCCGCTTGCCGCTGTTTTTATGACTCATTGTGAAACCTCAACCGGCGTCCTCAACCCTATTGCAGAAATGGCTGCCGTCGTCCGCGATGAATGCGAGGCTTTGGTAATTGTCGATGCCGTAAGCTCAGCCGGGGGCACCCCTCTACATATGGATCAATGGGGGGTGGATATGATCGTCAGCGGTTCGCAAAAAGCCCTGATGTGCCCACCTGGCCTTGCCTTCGTTACCGCCTCAGAACGCGCCTACGAAAAAATGCGCCAACTGAAGCAAAAACCTTTTTATTTAAATCTATTAAACTTTAAAGAGGAAGCTGCAAAAGGGACGACACCAGCGACTCCGGCAGTTTCTCTCATCTATGGGTTACAAGAAGCATTAAATATCATTGAAGAAGAAGGGCTAAATCAGGTGTTTGAGCGCCACATGTGGTTGAAAAAAATGACTCGCGCCGCTGTGACGGCTGCGGGGCTCCCCTTACTGACAACTGAAGAAGATGCCTCCCCAACCGTTACAGCGATTACTGAAGCGTCCGGTTTTCAACCGGAAGCCTTCCGCGAAACCGCGCGCGAAACATACGGCCTTATTCTCGCTGGCGGACAGAAAAAACTAAAAGGGCGTCTTGTGCGCTTTGGCCATATGGGTGCTTGCTCTTATTCCGAACTCATCCAATCGCTTTTTTTATTTGAAATGACATTAAGGGCAACCGGTCACCCGGTTCCCCCAGGCACCATGGTCCAAGCGGCCGAGGAGGTGCTTTCATGATGTTTCATCTTTTAATCAGTGATCCACTGAGCGAAGCCGGGCTTTCCATTCTTAGAAATGACCCGGAATTTTCGATTGACGTGAAAACGGACCTCTCCCATGACGAATTAAAAGAGATCATCGGCCGTTACGATGGGTTGATTATCCGAAGCGAGACCCGCGTCGATCGGGATTTAATCCATGAGGCTCACCAATTGAAAATTATTGGCCGTGCAGGGGTTGGCGTCGACAATATTGATTTAGACGCCGCTACCAAAGCCGGTATTCTTGTTGTCAATGCCCCTGACGGCAATACGATATCGGCCGCTGAACATACG
>Ga0310838_1001445_pt1 | contig 12407 bp, 10 predicted proteins | sample SM_ome_6_FD_202241 | JGI IMG/M metagenome (GOLD analysis project Ga0310838, IMG submission 202241) | Sorghum-adapted microbial communities enriched on stacked mutant (SM) sorghum from Joint BioEnergy Institute, Emeryville, California... ...
CGCTGCCGCCCGAACTGCACGCGGTCAGCAGCGCCAACGACAAGACCAAGAAGCACAGCATGACTTTCCCCGTTGTTTTCACGCTCAAACCTCCCCTTTTTTCGAAACTGACCATTTCGCCCCCATTATAAAAACGCCGCCTCCGGGAGGAACAGGTCTAATCCTATGAAGAATGTGTGCGGTATTACGATCATCCCTTCAGCCCGGTCAGCTGCAGCCCGCGCATGACGAATTTTTGGAAAAACAAAAACAGCACGATCGGCGGCACCATCACGATGCTCAAAATCGCGAATCGGATGTTCAGGTCCAGTCTGCGCGCCTGAATCACAAAGCGGTAAATCGCCGTCGCCAGCGGATACTTTTCCCCGTTCAGCACGAGCGACGGCCAAAACCAATCGTTCCAGGCCGAAGCGAACACGAAAATGGACAACGTCGCGAAAATCGGAACAGACAGCGGCAGCACGATTTGCAAATACGACCGGAACTCCGACGCGCCGTCCACGCGCGCCGCCTCCAAAAGTTCGTTATGAATGTCGTCGAAAAACGTTTTGATCACGAACAGGTAAAACGCGCTGCCCGCCGCGGGCAGCCAAAACGCCCAAAACGTGTTGATCAGCCCGAGATCGCGCAGATTGATGAAGTTCGGAATAATATAGGTCGTCGAAGGAATAAACAGCGTGGTCATAAAATACAAAACGATCCAGCGGCGTTTCGGCAGCCGCAGTTTGGACAGGCTGTAGGCGGCCATGCCCAATATGAAGATGATCGACACGATGTTCCCGACGAAAATCAGCAGCGTGTTTTTCACGTATTTCAGCAGATCGATGTAAACCCAGCCTTTCTCAAAATTGCCCCACACCCATTTGGTCGGCAAAAAAGTCGGCGGAAACGAGATCACCTCGCGGTTTTCCTTGAAGGCGTTGAAAAACGTGATCAAGATCGGATACAGCATCGTGCAGACCATCAGCGCGATGACGAGCATCATGAGCGCGTAAAGGATGCGGTTCGCCGGTTTTTGCAAATCGTGCGGCGACAGGATGCCGCGTGCGCGGTTGTTCATCGGTCAGCTTCCCTCCCGGTTGGACAGTTTGTGCTGAATGACGGCCAGCCCGACCAATACGAAAAACATCAGCACGCCCATCGCGGAAGCGGCGCCGAAATCCAGCCTCGTGAACGCGTACTTGACGATGTGCAGCGCATAGGTCAAGGTGGTATTGTTCGGCCCGCCGTCGAGCAGCGCCAGATGCGTCTGATACCCCTGCGATGTGGAGATCAGCTGCAGGAGCAACAACAGCACCATGATGTTTTTGATGGATGGAAGCGTGATGTAGCGGATGCGCTGCCAGACGCCGGCGCCGTCGATTTCCGCGGCTTCGTACCAATCGCGGGGGATGCCGAGCACCGCCGCCAAATAGATCAGCATCGCGGCGCCGAACGACTGCCACGTTTCCATCACGACGATGGAAATCATCGACCAGGCTTTGTCCGTCAAAAACAAAATTTGCCCGATCCCGATTTTCATCAGCACCGCGTTCAGCGGCCCGACGGGATCGTACAGCCATCTCCACACCCCGTACAGCACGACAAAGGGAACGATGTTCGGCAAATACGCGGCAACCCGGGCGAATCCCTGAAAACGCCGCATCTCGGAAATGGCGACGGCAAACGCGCAGGGCACCCAGAAACCGATCACCAGGCCGAGAAACATGTAGTACAGCGTGTTGACGACCGCCGTGCGCACGACCGGGTCCTGGAAAACGGTCTTATAGTTGGCGAATCCGACGAACGTGTTCCCTTTGACAAAATCGATATGGTAGAAGCTGTAAACCATCCCTTTGACGATCGGCATCCACAAAAACAAGGCGAAAATCAAAGCGGCCGGAGCAATAAACAGCAGGCCCGTCGCGTATTTTTTGTTCATTGTCGTCCCTCACCCCACTGCGTCTTTCCCCATCTTAAGGAAACCGGGGCCCGGGGACAATGTGCGATCCTATGATGATCATGGGCGTTCTTACTTTTTCAGTTCCGACGGGCTCTTGCCGAAATATTTCTTGAAAATTTTGCTGAAATGTTCCGGCGATTCGTAACCGACGCGTTCGGCGATCTCGTAGCGGCGGAGGTCCGTCGTCACGAGCAGCCTTTTCGCTTCCTCCATCCGCAGTTTGATGACGTACTCCCACAAGTTGAAGCCGGTGTATTTCTTGAACAGGTAGCTAAGGTAATTGGGACTGACGTGGCTTTTTTGGGCGATTTCGTTCAAGGTCAGCCCTTTCTGATGATAATGCTCGTGAATGTACTTTTGCGCGTTTTGGACAATGGAGTGCAGCTGCCGCTGGATGTCTTCCTCGGACGGTTCGGCGCCGCCGGAATCGCGGTGCAAATCGCCGTAATAAAACACGTTGTAATCATCGTGACGGGCGTTCCAGCGAATCGCTCTGTCCGCCTGTTCGTTCAACACCCGCAAAAATTCGTGCCCCATCAAAATTTGGCTGATGCCGATCACGAGGCGGACGTTCAGGTGTTTGTGGATATTGCGGTAAAGCGAGCGCCCGATCATTTCCAGCTGGGCGATTTTGTTCACGTTGGCTTCCGCGTATTCGCGTTCGCTCCACTGCAAAACGACGGTAATTTCGTCCTCCCGGGAATAAAACGGCACGTGGGTCCAATCCGCGCCGAGGCTTTCCGAGACGATGTTCAAGGCCGCATAGCGGTACAGCCCGGCGTCCTCGTGCTGTTCCGGCGAAAGCTGCAGCCGGATTTTCAGCACGGAAAAATACGGACCGGCCATGGAAATGCCGTGCTTTTCCTGCAGCGTCCGCAGCAGGCCGGCGGCTTCCTCCCGGCCGAGCTCCCCTGCCAGGAGGGCGTTCATCCGGCGCGCGCATTCTTCGTCCGGTTCCTTCATGGCGAAATCTTCGCGCAGCCGCGAAAGATGCTCCTCCGGCGGCGCAAATTTGCTCATTTTGAGGAGCGCGTTGCGCACCGCGTCGAGAAACTGTTCGCTGTCCAGCGGTTTGAGCAAGTAGTCCCGCGCGCCGAGGCGAAGGGCCTGCCGCGCGTAGCGGAAATCTTCGTGCGCGGAGACGACGACGGTTTCCACCCACGGCTTCATGATTTTCGCCTGCTGCATCAGCTCGATGCCGTTCATCGCGTCCATGCGGATATCCGTCACGATCAGATCGATTTCTTCCAGACGCAAGTAATCCAGCGCCTCGTACCCGTTTTTCGCCGTAAAAATGTCCCGGATCGGCAGTCCCGAACCGAGCAGCAGGCTGCCGAGCCCTTCGCAGATCAACGGTTCATCATCGACGATCAACACTTTGTGCACCGTTATCCCCCCTCGTCGCTTCGCTGTCCGGTCGAATCGGCAGCGTGATCGTCACGGCGATCCCCTGCGGTTCCCGCTTGTCGTATCGCAGGCCGTACGCTTCGCCGAAGTGCATCCGGATGCGCCGGTGGACATTGCGGATGCCGTACCCCGCGACGGGCGGATCGTCGCCGGCGGCCAGCAATTTCCGAATCGCATCCAGATCCGCTTCCTTGTAACCGTTGTCTTCCACGCGGATCAACCAATGGTGCCGCTCCAGTCGGGCGGTGACGATCAGTTCCCCGTCGTCGCCCATATTGCGGATGCCGTGGACGATGGCGTTTTCAATGATCGGCTGCAGCGTGATTTTCGGAATCAACAGCCGGAGGACGTCGTCCGGAATGTCCCACGTCACCTGGAACCCGTAATTGTATCGTTTTTGCTGCAGGCTGACGTACGCTTTCGCATGCTCGCACTCCTCCTCCATGCGGATCAAATCTTTCCCCCGGCTCAGCCCGATTTTCATCAATTTGGACAAGTCCTTGATCATTTCGGCCGATTCCGCGTCGCCCTGCAGCGAGCTTTTCCAATAAATGCTTTCCAGGGTGTTGTAGAGCAGGTGCGGATTGATTTGTTCGTACAACAGCTGCAGCTGGGTTTCCTTCTCCCGGAGTTCCATGACGTACTTTTCTTCGATAAGCGCTTTCAAACGTTTGGTCATGCCGTGCATGGAATTCGCCAGCACGCCCACCTCGTCTTTCCGGTACCCCCTTTGGGAAACGGGAAAAATTTTTCCCGGTTCGTACGATTTGAAAAACTGCGCCATATTGTGCAGCGGCTGGACGAGCGACCGCAGAAAATAAAACATGACCAATAAGCACAGCACGAAATAGACGGCGGACGTCGTCTGGATCATCCACCGCAGCTCGTTTTGCTTCCGGGTGAGCGTATGGATCGGAATTTCGTAAACGAGCTGATGCTGCTGCGCGTAATTGATATTGGCGATATAAATGGCGTCGTCATCCATCCACTCCAGGGTCCCGCGGTGGGATGCGACGGGGCGCATGGGCGGCAGCTGCGCCGTGGCGCCCAATTCCGCGCCGTCGGTGCCCGCGAGCAGCGCGTTGCGCATGTCGGTCAGCACGATTTTTCCTTCCGGCAGCAGCACTTTGTTCAGCGATGCGTTCAGCTGCGCTTCCACGTTGGTGGCGATCAGCACGCCGATCGGCTGGCCCAGCCGGATGTCGTTGACGGCGCGGATAAAGGCGAGCGTTTTGCTGCGGCCCGGCCCGAAATTGTCGATGACGCGCAGGAAACTGCGGCCTTTCATCCGGATCGCTTCCTGAAACCACTCCGGCGCTTCGCCGGGCGCGACAAAAAAGACGCCCCGCCGGGTATGGCGATAGGACGGCGCAAAATCGTAATCTCCGTTCGGATCCGCTTTCATGAACGAATAGGCGATCGTCTCCGCCCCGTCCAACCCCGTGGCGATGCCGGCCAGCATCCGGTCGAGATCGGAATATTTGCGGACGCGCTCGGACGTGGTCTCGCCGGGACGGTCGGCCATTTGCTGCATGCGGGCGTCCTGAATGATCGCCGTGGTCATTTTGTGGATCGAATCGAGATCCCTCTCGATGATTTCATGGTTTTGCCGGATCAGTTCGATGTAGGCGTCCGTCATCTGGTTTTTCAGCAGGTCGGTCGCCTTTTCATCCGCATACCAATTCAGGAGGAATACGGGCAGCACGAGCACGATGAACCAGATCAGGAGCTGCGTTTTGGCATTTAGTCGCGTTAACGGGTTCAAGCCGGTCCGCTCCTCTCGACGTTCGGGCACGGCGCCGCCACGTGCGCCGGTTGTGGCGATGGTCGCCATGTTCGCCGGTTTGCGACGATGGCCGCCATGTTCGCCGGTTGTGGCGACGCCGCCTCCGTGTGCCGATCGTTCGTTCGGGCCAAATGCTGCGGCGAAGCGGGAACAGCCTGGGCCCGTGGCAATCGCAACGTCCCTGAGCCACCACCACGTGCCCGGGTAATCGCCACGTCCCGGGATCATCGCTACGCCCCCGGGCAATCGCCGCGCCCCTGTACGGGGAACACGGACTGGAACGACGATCACCTCATGACGCGGCGACGGTCACTTCCCAAGTACGAAAAGGGATCAGGACCAATGTACCAAATATCCGCTTGCCTGGCAGTGCGCAATTTTAATGAAATGATGGGCGATTTTACGAACGTTTCGCTCTCCGTCCGCCTTTTCCGCTTTGGATTGCGCCCTCGCGCAGCAATTGTCCCTTCTTCACTCAAATATAACATAAATGCGCCGTGATCCGTCGCCGATGCTCCATTGTCCGTCACCGATACTCCATGATCAGGCGCCGGTCGCAGACGCAAAGTCGTACTTGGGACATTTGGAACATGCGGCACGGGAACGGGTTTTGTGTGAAATTTCAAATAAAAGGACCTTGAGAAGCGGTGCGGATACGGGTTTTGTGTGAAATTTCGCATAAATGAAAGGATATATCCCCACCGGGGTATACATTTTATATGAAATTTCGTATAAAACAGCCCGCGCGGCCCGTTCCATTGAAGTTTTTGTGCGAAAAATCATATAAATTGCTGCAATCGAGCGGTTTGGAGTATCGCTAAAGCTCGGGAATACGCCCGCCGGAAACGATGATCGCCAATATCATCGCTAATGCCCATGAACACGGCACAGGAACACGCCCTCGGGAAAACGATCTATTGCAATTCACGAACAAAATGCGTTATTGTAAAATGTAGGATTTCATGCAGGAGGACAGGTGACCCGGCGTTGAAGAAAAAACGAATTCTGCTGTTATCGGAAGGATTCGGGGCGGGCCACACCAGGGCGGCGCACGCGCTGTCCGTCAGCCTGCGCCAGCACTCGCCGAACGTGCAGACCAAGGTGCTGGAACTCGGCACATTTCTCCATCCGACCATCATGCCGATCATATACCACGCCTATCGTAAAACGCTTACATCATCGCCGCGGCTGTACGCCATGTTGTACCAAAAGCAGAACAAAATGCTGAGCCGTTTTTCACAGCTGGCGCTGCACCGCCTGTTCTATGCGCAAACCGCCGAAGTCATCCGGCAGCTGCGTCCGGACACGATCGTGTGCACGCATCCGTTTCCCAATGCGGTCGTTTCGCGCCTGAAGCGGTCCGGGCTCAACATTCCGCTGTGCACCGTCATCACCGATTACGACGCGCACGGAACGTGGATCAGTCCGGAGACGAACATGTATCTCGTTTCCACGCCGGAAGTCAAAAACAAGCTGCTGCTCAAAGGCGTTCCGCAGGAGCGCATTCAGGTCACCGGCATCCCGGTGCATCCGAGTTTTCTGACGCGCCACGACCGCAACGCGGTGCTCCGCAAATACGGATTGAAAAACATGCCGACCGTTCTCGTCATGGGCGGAGGTTGGGGCATCGGGCCCAAGGACATTTGCGAACATCTCGCTTCCTGGCGGGAACAAATCCAGCTGATTTTCTGCCTCGGCAACAATGAAAAGGCGATCGCCAAAATGTCGGCCGAACCGCTGTATCGTCACGAACATATCCGTTTGCTCGGCTTTACCAATGAGGTGGACAAATTGATGGACGTGTCCGACCTGCTGATCACCAAGCCGGGCGGACTCACCTGCACGGAAGCGATGGCCAAAGGAGTGCCGATGCTGCTGTACGACGCCATCCCCGGGCAGGAAGAAGAAAACTGCCAGTATTTCATCGAAAACGGCTTTGCCGAGAAAATCGATCACATCGGCGTCATCGACCGCTGGATGGACCGGCTGCTGCACCATCACGACGAGCTGAAAAGCCGCCGCCAGTCGATCGCCAACAACGTGGCGCAGTTCGGGCCGGCCGGATGGACCCGCGCGATTTTGCAGACGGTCAACGAGGCCTGACGTTCCATACGCAGTACGGGCAGCCCCGCGGGGCTGCCCGTTTTCATGATTCTTTCCACTGCGCTTTCACCTGTTCCTCATGCCGGGCGAGCGCCGCGCGGCCGACGACGACCTCGCAGCGGTAGATCGGCATTCCCTGCTGCATGAATTTTTGCTCGTACTCGGTAAACACGTGTCCGGGCGGCGTACCGCCGCCATGCAGATCCAGCGAAATGCTGCGCATGCGCAAATTCATGTCCGCAAACGCGTTCAGCGAAAACTCGAACAGCGACCGGGAATCGGTCCGGAAATGAATGTCGCCGTTTTCGTTGAGCAGCGTCACGTATTTTTTCAAAAAACGCGGATGCGTCAGCCTGCGGCGGGCGTGTTTTTTCTTCGGCCACGGATCGCTGAAGTTCAGGTAAATGCGCTCGATTTCGTTTTCCGCGAACACTTCCTCGATCCGTTCGATGTTCCAGCGCACGAGACAGAGGTTGTCCGGCACGTCCATGCCGAGCTCCATGCGGTGCGCCACCGCTTTGTCGCCGGCGCGGCGGATCAGCTCGTCGTACATGTCGATGCCGATGAAGTTCGCCTCCGGATGCGCCGCGCTGAGCTCGCTGATGAATTTTCCCTTGCCCATGCCCAGTTCCACATGGATCGGCTTGTCATTGCCGAAAAACGACCGCCACTTCCCTTTCAGCTCCTGCGGCGTCCATACGACCAGGCGATCCTGGGCGATCAGCCACGCCTGGGTGTCTTTTTTTCGTCTCAACCGCATCCGTAGTTCCCCCAATGGCATTGTTCCGGTTCACAGCGAACCACTTCCCTATTTTGCCCAAGTTCTCCCTGTTTGTAAATAGCTCGACGAACACCGTGGTTTCCGATGCTCCATCCTTCGCGGTCCGCGGGCACGGTTGCGTCCCTCCCCGCCGTGCGGAGCAGCCTCCTGCAGAAGCAGCATGTTCCGTCTCGTCCATGAGTCGATTCCCGTCCGGCCGAGCACGTTCACGAAGCGGAGTTGTGCCTTCGGCGCGCCGTTTGCTACAATAGGTTCACGAAAATGCAAGCAGTGCTCAATCGGGGAGACATGCCAATGAACGCTTCCGAAACGACGACCGCCGAACGCCCGCGGATGTGGGGCGACAAGCGGTTTCACACATGGAATTATGAAATGCGCGAGCAGTTCGGAACCAAAGTGTTCAAAGTGATGCTCGACGCGGGGTTCACCTGCCCGAACCGGGACGGGACGATCGCGATCGGCGGCTGCACGTTTTGCAGCGCGCGCGGATCCGGCGATTTCGCCGGCCGCAGGAGGGACGATCTCGTCACCCAGTTCAACGAAGTGCGCCTCCGCCAGCACAAAAAATGGCCGCAAGCCCAATATATCGGCTATTTTCAGGCTTACACGAACACCTACGCGCCTGTCGCCACGCTGCGGGAATATTACGAGGCGATTTTGGAGCAGCCCGGCGTCGTGGGCTTGTCCATCGCCACCCGACCGGACTGTCTTCCCGACGATGTGGTGGAATATTTGGCGGAATTGAACGAAAGAACGTATTTGTGGCTGGAATTGGGGCTGCAGACGATCCATGAGGAAACGTCGCGACTCATCAACCGCGCCCATGACACCGCCTGTTTCGTCGACGCGGTGGAACGGCTGCGCAAGCACAACATCCGCGTCTGCGCGCACATCATTTACGGTCTGCCGGGAGAAACGCACGAGATGATGATGGAAACCGGCCGCGCGGTGGCGGCGATGGACGTGCAGGGCATCAAAATCCATCTCCTGCACCTGATGCGCAAAACGCCGATGGTCAAACAATGGGAAGCGGGACTGCTCCGGTTTTTGGAAAAAGACGAGTACGTCAAGCTGGTCGTCGACACGCTGGAATTGCTGCCGCCGGAAATGATCGTGCACCGGTTGACCGGGGATGCGCCGCGGGAACTGCTGATCGGGCCGATGTGGAGCCTGAAAAAATGGGAAGTGCTGAACGCCATCGACGCGGAGCTGCGCCGCCGGGACAGCTGGCAGGGAAAATTCGCCGCGGCGCGCCGCTCGTGAAACGGGTGGGGAAACGATGGGATTCGTATCCGTGCTGACGATGGCGCAGCAGTTGGCCGCGCGGGCGCTGCGGCCGGGGGACGCCGCCGTCGACGCGACCGCGGGCAACGGCGTGGACACGCGCTTTCTCGCCGAAACCGTCGGAACGAAAGGCGTCGTGTACGCCTTCGACATCCAAGCCGAGGCGATCGCCCGGGCTCGCGCCCGGTTGGAGGGCGCTGCCGGCGCCAAGCCGCTCGGCGCGGTGCAGTTCATTCTCGCCGACCATGCCGAAATGAAGCGGCACATTCCGTCCGCGCTGCACGGCCGCATCGGCGCCGTCATGTTCAACCTCGGCTACCTGCCGGGCGGCAGCCGTCCCGATGTGGTGACGAAACCGGACAGCACGCTGCGCGCGCTCGCGTCGGCTTTGGAAATGCTGCGCCGGGACGGTGTGCTGACCGCGGTCGTATACGCCGGCCATCCGGGAGGGGCCGAGGAAGCGGAAGCCGTGGAAGGATGGGCATCCGGCCTCCCTCCGGAGCAGTATCAAACGTTGTGCTACCGTTTCGTCAATCAGCCGCGCCATTCGCCTTATTTGCTGGCGGTATGCAAAAAAAGCGGCTGACGCCGCTCCCTATCCGCGTACGCCGCCGCCCGCGTGCCGCGGTTTGCCGCGGCGTACGCCGTCCGTGCCGTCGGCCGCCTTCCCCTTTCCGCCGTCCGCCGCGCCGACCAACCAAATGACGGGAAACTGCGCCAGCGTCGTCAACAGGATGATCGCGACAATCCACGGGCTTTCCAGATTTTCCGACAGCAGCAGCATGACGAAAATCGACGCGATGCGCCCCAGGTTCAGAAACGTTTCCCTGCCGACGATCGTTTCGACCCGCAGGTTGCCCTTGAGCGGCAGCTTGCCGACCAAATTGTAGTAATGCGCGGAAAACGTATTGTGCTGCAGCGGCACAAAGGCGTGATACAGCGCCAGAAACGCCAGCACGATCCAGACGCGATATCCCCCGATGAGCAGCAGGGATCCGAGGCCGAACGCCAAAGAGGAAATCAGCACGTACATTCTCGCTCTTTCCGGCCTGCCGAAGCGGGACATCCCGTAGCTGGTCAGCATCGTCAACCCGAGGAACGCCGCCCCCAGATAACCGACCAGCCGCTCGCTTTCCAGCACCTTGTAAAGCAAAATGTTCGGCAAAAGCAGCATCAACCCTTGATACAGCCCGATCAGCAGCCACCCGTACAGTCCGCGGCGAAAATTCCCGTTTTTGGCGTACAATAGCGGCATCATTTTCAAGTAATACGCCCTGTGGTGCGAAACGGCCGGTTTCAGGCGAAAGCTGCCGAGCGCGGCCAGCAAAAACATGAAAAACGACAAGGTGAACACCGTCATGTACCCCGACAGTCCGCCGCTCATCCCGATGATCGTCCCCGCCAAAGCGGGACCGGCCAATCCGCCCGCGTTGAACGCGATGGAATTGAGCCCGATAAAACGAATGCGGTTCGTTTCCGTGGAGACGTCATACATCAGCGTCAGGTAGCCGACCCAATAAAAAGAGCTGGCGACGCCGCTCATGAAACCGAACAGCCAATACCACTTCACCACCGCCGTTCCCGCCACAATCACCAGCAAATAAAACAGCGCCGTCATCGCGATGCCGGCCCGGTACGCCACCAGCCGATCGCGGGTTTTGACCAGCTTGCCGCCGACCGCGAATCCGACCGGGCTGACGGCGAAGGCGATCAAACTGTACAAGGCGTTGATCACGAGGTCTTCCGTCAGCCGCCACAAATACAAATTCAAAAACACGCCGGACATCGAGGCGCCGAACTGATAAAAACCATGGATCGCGGTCGACGTCACCGCTTCCGCGGACAACCGCAGTTCCGGGGGAACCTGCGCTCGCGGCCTGTGCCACAACGAACGGAAAAAACGCAGCAACTTGTCCACTCCCTTTTCGCCGAAATGCTTTCTTTGCTGACGAATGTCACGAAGCCGCTGCGATCATGGCGCAGAAAGCGCCGAAATTTCCGGGATCGTGAACGCGCGCGCTTTCCGGTCGTCATCCGGCGGATAGTAAACGATCAGCACGCACCCCGAGCCGTTCGGATCGCCGGGCTCGCCGGTACGCAAATAACGGTCCAGATCAAACGGCAGCCATTCCAGCACCGCGTGCTTGCGCAGCTGCTCTTCCGTCAGCCCGAGCGCGGCGAATCCCCCGCCGACCCGTTCCGGATGCTCGCACGCCGCGCGAATCCAGCTCGCCAGACGTTTTTTGTCCAGCTGGAAATTCCACCACACTTTTCGCGGTTTGTAGCGATGGCCGAGCAAATAATCGGTTTTCATCAGCCCCTCGATGACGTCCATGCGCGGGGTGTCCCGATCGCGGAGAAACCGGTGCAGCCGGACAAACAAATCTTCCAGCTGGTGGCCGATTTTCCCCCAGCCCTGCTCCTCCCAATAGTCGCCGAATTCCTGGAAAAAATCCCAGGGAGACGCAAACGCGTGCCGGATCAAATATTCCAGCGTGCGGTCCATCCGGTGGGTGTTCCAGTATTTTTCCAGCACGTCTTCCACCCGTTTAATCCGCACGACGTCGGAAAACGGCAGTTTTTCGTGGCTCAAAATCTCGTACGGCGCGCGATCCATGTAGACGTAACCGTATTTGTCCGCGTCGCGGCGCAGACCGGTTCCCCGCAGCATTTTCAGAAATCCGAGCTGCAGTTCCTCCGGTCTCAGGGCGAACACGTCATTGAACGTCTTGCGGAACGACGCGTAATCTTCCTCGGGAAGTCCGGCGATCAAATCGAGGTGCTGCGCAATGTTTCCGCTCTGCTTGATCATCGTCACCGTCCGCGACAGCTTCTCAAAATCCTGCCTTCGCCGGATGAGCGCGTTGGTCAGGTCGTTCGTCGATTGAACGCCGATTTCGAAACGGAAAATGCCGGGCGGCGCATGTTCGGTCAAAAACGCCAGCACATCCGGCTTCATGATGTCCGCCGTAATTTCAAACTGAAAAACGCAGCCGCCGTGATGTTCGATCAGAAATTGAAAAATTTCCATCGCGTAATCGCGCCGCAAGTTGAACGTGCGGTCGACGAATTTGACCGTTTTCGCCCCTTTTCGGATCAAATGC
>Ga0310838_1001484_pt1 | contig 12049 bp, 13 predicted proteins | sample SM_ome_6_FD_202241 | JGI IMG/M metagenome (GOLD analysis project Ga0310838, IMG submission 202241) | Sorghum-adapted microbial communities enriched on stacked mutant (SM) sorghum from Joint BioEnergy Institute, Emeryville, California... ...
TCCTTCGACGAGATGCTGAACAAATTGATAAACGGCACCGGTATTGTCGGCCGCTGACGGGTAAGGAGGAATAAGCAATGCCATTGCGCATAACGCCGGGGATGATGCATATGCAGCTTACCCGGAACCTGAACCGCACGCTGACGGAGATGTCGAAACTGCAGGAGCAGATGACGACCGGGCGGAAGATCAACCGTGCGTCTGACGATCCCGTGGGCATTACCTACGCGCTCCGGTACCGCAGCGAGCTGTCGGCCAACGTGCAGTATCAGGAAAACATCGACATGGCGCTTTCCTGGCTGGATTTCAACGATACGGTGCTTCAGCAGGCCCAGGATGTGCTGAAGCGGCTCAAGGAACTGGCCGTTCAAGGATCGAACGGTACGAATCCGGATGTCGCGCTCAACAATATTGCCGATGAAGTTCAGCAGCTTAAGGATCAGATCATCGATATCGCAAACAGCACGTTGAACGGCAAATATGTATTCAACGGCGAGAAGACGGACGTCATCCCCTACGATCCGACGGTAACGCCGTTTGATCCGAGCACGATTGAGACGGATTCCGGCGCCATCTACTATATTGTTGGCGTCGGCGTGAAATTGCAGATCAATCTGAGCGGTTCGGACGTATTCGGCAGACCCGGGGAAGCGGACAACATTTTTGCCGTGTTCGATCAGATCATTACGGCATTGCAGAATGGCAATCACGGCGGAGTTTCGGCACAAATCGCGAATATCGAATCCCGGATGGACAAGATCTTGAATCAACAGGCGGAGATCGGCGCGCGCGTCAACCGCGTCGAGCTGATGCAGAACCGGCTGAAAGATCTGGAAATCAATCTGACCGACCTCCAATCGAAGACGGAAGACGTTGATTTCGAGAAGCTGATCATCGATGCGAAAATCAACGAGAATATTTACCAAGCTTCCTTGTCCGTCGGCGCCAAGATTATTACGCCGTCATTGGTCGATTTCCTGAACTGAGGCGGCCGGAGTCATGGTACCGCAGATTTCCATTCATACGCAGCGCGGCTTGATCGGCGTTGATTCGGAACCGGGAAGGTTCGAGATCAGGCAGCGGCAGCCGGAGGTTCAGGTCGAGACGAAGCGGCCGGTCATTGCGGCGCGCAACCGGCCGGGTGAACTGATCATCGATCAGACATTGACACATAACGCGCTCAACGGCGGCAAGCTGGAAGCTTTCTGGCTGCGCATATACGCCCAGTACCAAGAGGTTGCCCGCCGGAATCTCGAGAAGATTGTCATGGACGGCAACCGGATCGGCGATCTGAGAATCAAGCAGAATCCGATTCCGGATATCGCGCTGGATGAATTTATTGAAGGACCGCCGGATTTGCAAGTGTATGGTGAAGCAAGGCCTGACAACACGAAGTTCGAATATATCCCGAACGATCCGGATATTCAAGTCGATCCGGGCGGCGTGGAAATCGATGTGCAGCTGCATCGTCCTGAGATTCGCTACCACCGCGGGTATGTCAAGGTGTACATGGTGCAGTATCCGGCCGTGACGATCACGCCGCCGCCGGCGATTGAATTGATGGCGTAGGCCGTGGGAATACAGCTATAAGCGAGGATTGCGCTTATAGCTTTCTTTATTTCTCAAATGGAGGCTTGCAGGGTATGAAGATGGAAACGACCCGATTCGGCGAAATCGAGATCAACGAGCAGGAGATTATCACGTTTCCGGATGGAATTCCCGGATTCGAACGGGACAGGCGATTCGTCATTCTCGAGTTGGAGGATCTGGATGGCTTTGCCTGTCTGCAGTGCATTGATCGGGGAGAATTGAGTTTTATCATTGTCAATCCGTTTGTTTTCTTTCCCGAATACGAATTCAATTTGCCGGATGCGGAAGCGCAGCAGCTTGAAATTGCGGAGCCTGGCGACGTTGCCGTGTGGTCGATTGTGACGATCAGGGACGAGCTGGAGTCGGCGACCGTCAACCTGGTGGCGCCGATCGTGCTGAACAGACAGAAACGGCTGGGCAAACAGGTGATCCTGGTCGATCCCAACCTGAGCACGCGGCATGCGCTGTTCCGAACGGCAAAGGAGGTGTAGCGGATGCTGGTGCTCTCGCGCAAGAAAGGGCAGGCGATCATTATTGACGGCCGCATCGAAGTCACGGTGCTCGAGGTGGAGGGGGACACGGTGAAGATCGGCATCGCCGCGCCCCGTGAAGTTCAGATCACGCGCAAGGAACTGCTGCAGTCCGTGACGGAAACGAATGAGGAAGCGGCATCCGCGGTCATCGATGTCGGCCGGCTCCGTCAATCGCTGCAGAAGATGAAAAAAAATTTGCCGGAGCTATAAAATATCCGCTGATTCTGCCGATATAGGAATTAGGTTCGCATGGGGCGGCCGACCCATGGCGAGCGATCCACAAGGAAGTGGACGACTATCATTTCAAGGAGGAAAATGAATCATGCGCATTAACCACAACATTACGGCACTGAACAACCATCGCAACATGTCGCTGAACAACACGGCACTGGCGAAGAACATGGAGAAGCTGTCTTCCGGTCTCCGCATCAACCGTGCAGCTGACGACGCTGCAGGTCTCGCGGTCTCCGAGAAGATGCGCGGCCAAATCCGTGGTCTGGAGCAAGCGCAACGGAACGTTCAGGACGGCATCTCGTTCGTTCAAACGGCAGAAGGCGCAATGAACGAAATCAGCGCCATGCTCGTCCGGATGAAAGAGCTGAACGTTCAAAAGGCGAACGGCACGTACTCCACCTCGGACCAAGCTAACATTGAAGAAGAACTGGAAGCGCTGGGCGATCAAATTGATCTCATCCTCACGGACACGACGTTCAACGGCATCTCGATCACGGGCGGCACGGTTACGATCCAAGCGAACGACAGCTCGCAACAAATTCTGATCGCAGGCATCGATTCGACCGGCTTCAATGGCCTGTCGAGCGCTTCGACGCTCGGCGATATCGAGACGGCGATCGAGAGCGTTGCTACGCAACGTGCGAAACTCGGTGCGCTGCAAAACCGTCTCGAGTACACGTCGAACAACCTGGGCACGACGATCGAGAACCTGTCGGCTTCCGAATCCCGGATCCGCGACACCGACATGGCGAAAGAAATGGTCGAGCTCGCGAAGAACCAAATTTTGCTGCAATCTTCGCAAGCAATGCTCGCACAAGCAAACGCGGCACCGCAAGGCGTACTGTCGCTCCTGCGCTAATCGAATTTCCGTTCATGAGAGGCTCTGGAATTTCAGGGCCTCTTTTTTTGTTTCATACTCGTGTTGCCCACGCAAGAAAATGGACGGCGTCAGCCGTTTTCTTGTGCGATGGGAAGCCGCATTCTCTAAACTTGAACCGCAATTCTGTCGATAATAGTAGATAATAACAGATTAGAGCGGAGTGATCAGGGATGATTGTGCAGACCGGCGGCAGCAAGCCGCAAACCGTAATGTTGCAATCCGCTTCGATGCGGACGCCTGTCGACCAGCCCGTACATCAGCCTGAGTCGACGCCAGTGCCTGCCATGCGCAACTGGAGGGAATTGGATCGACTCGAACGGGAAGGCGTCAGGCTGTCCATTGGCGAAGAACAGATTGTAAGGGCAATCGAAACTGCACTCAAGGCGCTGGAAGGGCCTTCGACGATGTTTGAGATGAGGGTGCACGAAGAGACGCGCTCCATCATTGTTCGCGTATTGAACAGGGAGACGGGCGAGCTGATCCGGGAGATACCGCCCGAGAAGACGCTGGACCTGGTCGTCAAAATGATGGAATTCGCCGGGCTCTTGGTCGACGAGAGAGTATAAGGGGGGACAGGATATGCCGCTTCGAATTACCGGGTTTTCCGGCCTCGACATTGATGCCCTTGTCAAGGACTTGATGAAGGCGAAACGCGTGCCGCTCGATCGTCTGAATCAGCAGAAGACGAAACTGGAATGGCAGCGGGAGCAATACCGGAGCATCAATGCGAAACTGGTGGATTTCCGCAATAACAAGCTGTTCAACTACAGCCTGAGCAGCGCGATCAATGCCAAGAAGGCAACCGTTACAGGGGAGGCTGCGTCTGCGGTTACAGTGAAAGCGAACTCTTCTGCCCTGACGGGTTCACTTACGATCGAAGTCAAAAAACTGGCGACGGCAGCTTCTGCTCTAAGCTCGACCGGCGTTGGCAAGACGTCGTCAGACAAGCTGACAGAGCTGGGGTTTGTACCGGATAATGGTGAGATTAAAATTGAAGTGAACGGTAAAACGATCAGCGTTTCCGCAGACGCGACGATCGGCGATCTGGTGAGCGCCATCAACGCAAGCGATGCGGGCGTGACGGCGTTCTTCGACGACGCGACACAGAAACTGTCTTTGACGGCGAAAGCGACGGGTGCGGGCAATATCGCGCTGTCTGCCGATTTGAAGGACAATTTCAAGCTCGATCTTAAGCCGGGCGACAATGCGCAAGTTGTCATTAACGGCATCGACACCACGCGCGATTCCAACACGTTCACCGTGAATGGCGTCGAGATCACCCTCCATGCCGAAAATCCCGGCAAGACGGCCGTCATCAATGTCACGACGGACACGGACAAAATTGTCGACACCATCAAAACGTTCATCAATGATTACAACAGCCTGATCGACCTTCTGAACAAGAAGGTAAGCGAGGAACGGTACCGCGACTATCAACCGCTCACGGCCGACCAGAAGAAGGAAATGAAGGATTCCGAGATCGAACTCTGGGAAGAGAAGGCGAAGAGCGGGCTGCTGCGAAGCGATTCGACGCTGACGAAGCTGATCAACGATATGCGCATAGCCATATATTCCGATGTTGAATTTGATGGAAAAACGTACAACCTCCTGAAGGATTTCGGCGTTGAGACCGGGACGTGGGAACAGCGGGGCAAACTGATCCTCAAGGATGAAGACAAATTGAGGGCGGCGATTGAAGCGAATCCGGAAGCTGTCATGGAGTTCTTTACACGGAAGACGACAGTCACGGATCCGGATATCAAAGATTCGCCGACAAACACGGACAACGGACTGTTCAACCGTCTGTCCACGGCTGTCATGAAGGCCATTGAGCAATTGTCGACAAAAGCGGGGACATCCAAATTCAGCACGGACGAAACGGCGGCCTTCCTCCCCAACAGTTACATGGGCGAGCAGCTTCGCCAACTTGAACTGAGGATTTCGGATATGTCTCGACGTCTGACTCAGATGGAGAACCGCTATTACCTGCAATTTGCGGCAATGGAGTCCGCCATCAACCGGTACACCGCAATGTCGAGCAGCCTGTTTGGAATGACCATGTGACATGAGCAGCTTGTCACTTGTCATGATCGTGCGAAATGAATCGGAGCATTTGCCGCGTTGCATCGAGAGTGTGCGGGGACTGGTCGATCATGTCATCGTGGCCGACACGGGATCGACGGATGATACACCGAATATTGCCGCCTCATTGGGAGCCGAGGTTGTCCGGTTTCCCTGGGTCAACGATTTCTCGGCCGCGCGAAATTTTGCTTTGTCTTGCTCAAAGGCGGAATGGAATTTGATCCTCGACGCTGATGAATATGTTGTCGAAGCGGATATTGAAGCGGTCAGGGCATTCATGCGCGGCAATCGAGCTGTCGGCCGTATTCAAATCGTCAGTTTGACACAGGCGGACGATGAGACGAATGAAACTCGAAACTTCATTACACGTCTCATCCCGCGCAATCTGAGGTTCAAAGGCAGAATCCACGAGCAAGTGGATACGGATTTGCCCCGTATCAATGTTCCGATAGTTGCCCGGCACCTCGGCTATTATAATCGCAACAAGGCAGAGCGAAACATACCGTTGCTGCTCGAAGAGTTGAAAAACTCCGGCGATCATGCGTACCTGTACTATCAGTTGGCGAAGGAATATGACGGCATTCGGGATGCGTCCAACAGTTTGGCATGTTACAAGAAAGCTGTGACGCTTCTGACCGGCCGGGAACGTTATGCGCCCAATGTCATCGTGGATTATTTGTACCTTCTCATCAAACTGCAGCAATTTGATACCGGTTTGGAACTGATTCACAGCCGGTCGGATTGGGTGCGGGCGTTCCCGGATTTTCATTTTGCTTGCGGCATATTCTACCGGGAGTTGATTCTGCATGATCCCGGCCGGTATGCCTCGATGCTTCCGATGATTGAAGCATCGTACCGTCGGTGCATCGAGATTGGCGAGACGGACCGTTATGACAGCGTCGCGGGAACTGGCTCATATGCCGCATGGTACAATCTCGGCAATTATTACGAAATCATCGGCGATCGGGACAGAGCGATCGAATGTTATCGGCAATCCGCAAGTTATCGTTATGAGCGGGCGTTGAAACGATTGCAAGAGATTGTGTGAGGAGTGTGTAGGATGCTCACTTCGCCTATCCAGAAATATCAACAGTCGTCTGTGCAGACTGCTTCTCCGGGTCAGTTGATTCTGATGCTGTACGATGGTGCGATTCGATTTGTCAAACTCGGAATTGCCGGAATCGAGGAACGGGACATCAGCAAAGCGAACAATTCCCTCATTCGGGCGCAACGTATCATCAACGAGCTTATGGCGTCGCTGAACACATCTGTACCCCTATCTGCAACCCTGATGGGGATATACGACTATATGAACCGCCGGCTGATTGAGGCAAATATCAAGAAGGACAAAGCTCCGGCCGAAGAAGTGCTCGGACACCTGGTGGAGTTGAGGGATGCCTGGGGCAAAATCATTCAGCCGGGACAGCAAGGACATGCTTGACGGTCTGTTGGATCAGGTATTGAAGGAGACGCAACGGCTAAGCGATACAGGACCGGAAGCCGGCTACGAAGCATTTGTCGCATTGACTGATCTTCGTGAGAAGCTGATGCAAGCCGTGGGGGAACAACAAGCGGCGTTGACGCCTGAACAGAAGATGGCTTTGCGCCGGCTGCTGGAACTGGATCCGGTCATCCTTCGGCATATGCAGACGTTGAAGGCCGAGGCGGAGCAGGCCCTGGTTCGCATTCATCAGTCCAGCCTGCAGCGCGAAGCCTATCAACCGCACTACGATGTGGGCAGTATAATGTTTGACCGGAAAAAATAAACAAAAAATTGAAGGCGCCAATAACGGCGCCTTCGTTGTGGTTATAACTCATGCAGCAACGATAAATTCTTGTAACCAGGGTCCAATTCGAACAGTTTTTGTTTCATGGCGTTCCGGGCTGCGGGATCCGGGCTGATCAACAAGTGCTTGATATACCATCGTTTGCGATTCGGTTCAAGTTTTATGGCTTGTTCCCAATATTGTTGCGCCGAATGAACATCTTGTTGCAGCGTGCACCAGTCCGCCAGGTTGGCGTAACTGTTGGCGTTCATGCCGTCGTGCGACAGCAAATGGCGGTAGTACTGGAGCGCCAGATCGATCTGATGCCGTGCGTAGAAGAAATTCGCCAGTTGGTTGACGACAGGAAGGTCGTCAACGGCTTCCATCAGCCGATCGAATGCTTCGAGTTTTCCCATCGTGTACAGTTCTTGCAGCATTTCGGCTGCATAGCCGTGAGGCAATAAACAGTCTGCATTCCCTGCGAACCAGGATTTTATCCATGCGAGCAACGGCATGTAAACATGGTCGTCGGGCAGTTGAACATCTTCAAGCCACTCCGGACGGTTCCAGACGAATGCACCAATTATGTAATGCTTCACGGTCGAGACGGCCTGTCGTTCAGCGGGGGATGCGCCCTCCCATTCATTCCGCACGGCCGCCGGATCGTTCGTCATGATGGCATATCGTATCCGTTCATCCGGTTTCAGCAGTTTGCAAACAGAAGCTTGGCCCGCATAATGTGTCGCAAGCGGCGTAATGCCCAGCTTGATTGATATTTTCCCGAGCATGGCCGTCAGCAGCGCGTCCGGGTTCAGCAACTGGTCCAACAGATGAATGATGGATTCGGTTTTTTCCTGTAGCGACATCAATTCAACAAGTTTGCTGACGGCTGAAACTTCTTTCGGGTTGGTTACGATGATCTTGGTCAAGTAGTACACAGTTTGCGCAAAGTTCTTTTCTTTCTCATATATCATTGCCAACTGATATAATGGAAGCCGCAATGCCGTATCCGGACTGGTGATCGCAATCGGTTCATTGCGCGCGGCACGTCGCTCTGCTTCCTCCACCGCCATATGAAATGTCTGTTTTGCCTTGTCGTGGAACCCCAGATTGTAGAGAATGATGCCTTTGACAGTGCAAATGTCAGGATTGAATTCATAACTCTCTAAATGTTGTTCAAAGAAATGGTAGGCTTTGGCGAGGTCGCCCTTGTTGATCAGCACTTGAATGGTGGTGAATAAGACTTGTTGATATGCCGCCCCCAAATCTTTTGCGTTTTGCAGCGCCTTGTTCAAATGTTCCAATGCCTTGTCGTATTCCCGCATCATCGAGTACTGATTGCCGAGTTGGAGATGATCGTAGGCAGAAAGTCCCGTTGTCGCTTCCAACTTCTTGAACAGTTCCAGATTGCGCTGATGCTTGTTTTTGGCACGGATCGTCTCTTCAACGTAACCGGAGTGAAATACTCGTACCGGAAGATTCACACTCTGCATTCTAACCCCAAGACGAGCTGACATTGGTTGTTCATGAATGGGGCGGAAATAGCGAATATCCAGATGATTGCCGAAGACGCGCCCGACCTTGCTCTCATTTGTTGAAAAATTGTGTTTCTCTCCAAGCAAACTGACGATCGTCAGGTTGTAAATGAGGTGCGGCTCAGGATCCATCGAGCCAAGCAAATCCCGGAGCTTGCGGATCTCGGATTCCTCGAAATATTCATCCGCATCCAGCACCAGAATCCACTTGCTGCGCGCGTATTTCAAGGCTTCGTTGCGTGCGGCCGAAAAATCGTTGATCCATTCGAAATTGTAAATCCGATCGGTGAAGCGGCTGGCGATCTCTCTTGTCGAATCGGTAGAACCGGTATCGACAATGATGATCTCGTCGACATAGCCTTGGACGCTTTTCAGACAACGTCCCAGAACGGCTTCCTCGTCCTTGACGATCATACAGAGCGAAATAAGAGGCGTCATGGGTTTCCTCCTCAAGAATCTTTCGGATGCTTGTAGACGTTCAAAAGTGATGCGAGATTGATCGACCTTTGGCAAATTGGACGAGCGACTCTCTTCATTATAATCGGTTATTTCATTAAACAACATAAATAAGGCGCCGCAACATAAATCAGTTTCGCAATTTGACGATAAGCGGTATTAAAAGTATGAAGAATTTTGTCGAAATAAAATATATTACCTGATAGGAGGGGACGGCACTCTTTGCGGATATTAATCTATTCTTTTGATTTTCATCCGTGTCCCGGCGGAGTGGATGCCTATGTTCGGCAATTGATTAACGGGATGAGAAAACGCGGTTGTGTTGATGTTGGCGCGAACATGGGGCTCTTTACGGTTTTGGCCGGATATTTGGTGGGAGCGAAAGGAAAAGTTATCGCCTTTGAAGCAAATATTAACCACTATGAACTCATCAAAGACAATATCGCACTCAATTATTTGACCGGAAATACGCTGGTCTTTCATGCAGCGGTTTATTCAACGGAGACGCGGTTAACCTTTCACGCCACAGAAAGATTTATGGGAAACGGCTCGATTGTTCCGCATGATGATTTTTATAAAAATCGCTATAACGTCGATACGTTTCAGTCCTATGAAGTGGATGCGGTAGCTCTGGACGATGTATTGATTGAACTTCCGTACATTAACTTTGTGAAGTTGGATATCGAAGGCGGCGAATATCATGCTTTTATGGGCATGCAGAGGTTGCTGGAGAAGAAGGCGATTGGAACCGTCATTTTTGAATTGAACAAGAGAATGCTGGGCAAAGATTGGTTTTCTTTGTACAGCCGGTTAGCAGAATATCGCGATTTGCACGGTTATTCGTTCTTCCTTCTCAATCTAGAAGGAGATCTGAAGCCCATCGAGCTGGATGCTTTGTTTACGTTGGATGAAGTGCCTGCTGTTGTCATGACAGCATAATAAAATGACAGGGTGATACCGCTTTGGATATATCCGCTGAGATACAACAACAATACTACAAGCGCATTCATTCTTACCTGTTGAATTATAAGCCTGGTGAAAAGCGCTGGAAAATAGACAACTGCATGGATGGCGCAAAGAAGAGGAAGTTGACCGTTGCCTATATCATGAATCACGTGAGAGTTTGCGGCGGTGTCAAAATCATCTTCGAGCATACCCAGCGTCTGGTCGAGCGTGGTCATGATGTCTACATCGTCAGCCATGCGGCAAGACCGGATTGGTTTGATCTGAAGGCCGAATTTATTACCGTGCCCCCTCAGTTCAGCAGAGTGCAATATGTTTCCGAAGATGTGGACATTATCGTGTGCACGGTTGCGGATCAGTTGCCGGAATGCTTTTTATTGTCCAACAAACCGGTGGTGATGTTCGAGCAAGGAGATACCTACATCTTTGAATTCGAAAAAAATCCCCCCGGGAAGAAAGAATATTTTGCAAAGTTATGGAGCATACCGGTTCCGGTATTCGGGGTATCAAAGGTATTGGTGGATACGTTGCAACGCCATCTCGGAGTTCAGGGCACGATTATTCACAACGCATTGGACCCCAATATTTACTATCCCCGGGCCGAACACTCCAACCCTTCGAAACCTGCGATACTGTTTGTCGGAAGAGAAGATGTTCCATTCAAGGGAATACAAGATGTTCGAAAGGCGTTGGAGATCGTAAGAGAATCGGGCAGAGCGTTCGATGAAGTCTGGGTCACTCAGGTGAAACCCAAATCTTCATTTGAGGGGAAGCTCTATGTCGATCCCTCGCAAGCGGAACTGGGAAATATTTACCGAATGTGCGACATTTATGTTTCTGGTTCATATTATGAATCTTTCTCGTTGCCGACGCTGGAAGCGATGGCGTGCGGATGCGCCGTGGTCTCGACTGACAATGAAGGAGTTTTGGAGTATGCGCAACATGGCGTGAATTGTTTGCTGGGGAAAGTCGGAGATCCAGGCAGCCTGGCGCAACGCATTATCGAGTTGATCGACGATCAGCAGAAAAGAGAGTATCTTGTCCAGAACGGGTATCAAACCGCTGCCCGTTTCAATTGGAACAACATTATGTCACAATGGGAGGATTACCTTGGTGCAATCGTCCAGAATTGGGAGACCAGCCGTTATCCCGGACTGCTCATCAAACGATTGCCTTCCTATTTAAGCCAACAAGAAGCCGCAAGAATCATACAGGATGTTGTTTCTCATATGGAAGAAGAATACTGCCTGTGGCTATTCGAAGGAGAAGCCCTGTCAGATTCGGATGTTGAACGGATCAGGCACATTTTAAGCCACAGTCTGTCATCCATTTATGCTTTGCAAGTGCAGTATTCGAAAGATATTCCAGAGCACCCGGTAGCACGCCTGGAAAACAGGATATTCAAACGCCATTCAATCGTTTCTGACGTATCCGACCTGTCGCAGTCCATGGTTATTCCCGTTCAATTGGAGGGTGTCGGCGACTCCTGCTTCCTCCCGGACTGGCTGAGAGAAACCCGTTTGCAGTACTCCCGTGGCGATTATGAAGGTATTATTGTCCATTTGAAGAGCAGGTATGCAGCGCTTTCTCAAGATGACAAGCCTGTAGCGGTCAAATGGCTGACACTCGCTTTGATGGAGAAAGACAGGCTTACGGATTGTATGGATGTACTGAGCAAAGCGATGCAATCTTTTCCTTCGTATAGTGACCTCTCGTATCTGCTCGGCAGAGTTTTACTCTTTGCGGGCGACGTGAAAAGGGCGGAGATGTGCTTCAAATTGGCAAAGACGTCAGGGACGGCCGCATTGTTCAAGGAGCATTTCTACGATATGGAAAAAATATGCAGCATGTACCTGCAGTGATTTGCGGCATTGGGACAGTCTGGAATGAATTCGCTTTCAAAAAATGTTTGACTTTGTTTTGCCCGGAGTGTATAGTCAAGTTGTGGGCCATGATAAAACCGTGTCGCCTCACAGCCATATGAACACGAAGGGAATGTATGTTTGATGC
>Ga0310838_1001485_pt1 | contig 12047 bp, 10 predicted proteins | sample SM_ome_6_FD_202241 | JGI IMG/M metagenome (GOLD analysis project Ga0310838, IMG submission 202241) | Sorghum-adapted microbial communities enriched on stacked mutant (SM) sorghum from Joint BioEnergy Institute, Emeryville, California... ...
GAATAAACGCGAGTTGATTTTTGCCATTTTAAAAGCTCAGGCCGAACAAGACGGCTTATCCTTCATGGAAGGGGTATTGGAAATCATCCCGAATGAAGGATTCGGCTTTTTGCGTCCGATCAATTACTCACCCAGCTCCGAAGACATCTATATTTCCGCTTCACAAATTCGCCGTTTTGACTTGCGGAACGGGGATAAGGTTTCCGGTAAAGTGCGACCGCCGAAGGAAAACGAACGCTATTACGGCTTGTTGCACGTCGAAGCAGTGAACGGTGAAAATCCTGATACGGCAAGGGAACGCGTCCATTTTCCAGCGTTGACACCGCTTTATCCAGACCGGAAAATGCATTTGGAGACGACTCCAGAAAACATCGCCACCCGGGTCATTGATATGATAGCCCCTGTTGGCTTTGGCCAGCGCGGACTAATCGTTGCGCCCCCAAAAGCAGGTAAAACGATGTTGCTCAAGCAAATTGCCAACAGCATCACGACGAATCACCCCGAGGTCGAGCTGATCATGCTGCTCGTTGATGAACGCCCAGAGGAAGTCACAGACATCGAGCGGTCGGTGCAAGGAGAGGTCGTCAGCTCCACATTTGACGAAGTTCCGGAAAATCATATCAAAGTATCGGAACTCGTTCTTGAGAGAGCGATGCGCCTCGTCGAGCATAAGAAAGATGTCGTCATCTTAATGGACAGCATCACGCGCTTGGCCCGCGCCTATAACCTTGTCATCCCGCCGAGCGGCCGCACGCTTTCCGGCGGTATTGACCCGGCAGCTTTCCACCGCCCGAAACGATTCTTCGGGGCTGCGCGCAATATTGAGGAAGGCGGTAGCCTCACCATTCTTGCAACGGCTTTAATTGACACCGGTTCGCGGATGGATGATGTCATTTATGAAGAATTTAAAGGAACTGGGAACATGGAGCTTCATCTCGACCGCCGTTTGGCCGAACGCCGCATCTTCCCAGCCATTGACATCCGTCGTTCCGGAACGCGGAAAGAAGAACTTTTGATTGAAAAAGAACATCTCGAACATTTATGGGCGATGCGCAAAACGATGGATGAAACGCCGGAATTCGTGGAACATTTTTACCGCCGCCTCAAACAGACACGTTCCAATGAGGAGTTCTTCGATTTATTTGCCAAAGAACGAAGTGGAAAATTATAAAAGGAAAAAGCATGTGTAAAATTTATCGGAGCAAAGTGATGGAAAAAATAGAGAAGGCACTCTAACATAAATCGGCGCCTTGAAATGAGGGACCACTCCTGTTATAATGTCATTTGTGTAATTAACTCTGGTTTGAAAGATTAACCAGGGCATAAAGGAGCTGAAACGAAGATGAAAAACGCCATTCATCCGGGATATCATAAAGTAAAAGTCCAATGCGCTTGCGGAAACGAATTCGAAACCGGTTCGACCAAAGAAGGTCCGATCCGTGTCGAAGTGTGCTCCGAATGCCATCCGTTCTATACGGGGCGTCAACGCTTCACCGAAACCGGCGGCCGCGTGGACCGTTTCAAAAAGAAATACAACCTCAAATAATGTTATACAAAATCAAGGGGTTGACTCAACACGATGGGCGAAAAACTCCGCCAGAACGATATATAGAGGTTCTCACACAATGTTCCACTATATAACAGCTTTGGCGGAAAGCCTTCTTGAGTCAACCTCTTTTCAATAGGTGCTTATGTCTGGGGATGCTGTCACCCGGTTTAACTATGGAATAAAAACGAAAGGATGTTTGCGGCATGCCATTTTACCGCAAATGCGGCTCGATTGAATGTATCTGCGGCGGAATGTTTTCCGGAAAATCAGAAGAACTCATTCGGCGCGTCAGAAGGGCGGCTTATGGGAAACAAAAAGTGCAAGTTTTTAAACCGATGATTGATAATCGCTATGACGTGGATTCAGTCGTTTCCCACGATGGTAAATCGATTGAAGCGCGTCCGATCGAATGGTCCAAAGACATCCTTAATCTCGTTGAAGAAGATACGGACGTCGTTGCCATTGATGAAATTCAGTTCTTTGATGATTCGATCGTCACAGTCGTAAAAATCTTGGCTGATCGTGGGAAACGCGTCATCTTTGCCGGTTTGGACATGGATTTTCGCGGCGAGCCGTTTCACCCTGTCCCTGAACTCATGGCCATCGCCGAGAGCGTCACGAAACTGAATGCCATCTGCGTCATATGCGGAAACCCAGCCAGCCGCACGCAGAGACTTATTGACGGAAAGCCCGCCGCCTATACCGATCCGGTCATTATGGTCGGCGCCGCAGAATCCTATGAAGCCCGCTGCCGCGATTGTCACGAGGTACCCGGCAAACCCATCCCAATCTTGAAAAAAGAACTTGAACTTAAATAAAACCGAAACCTCTGGTACCACCGATGAGTGAATTTAACCGTTAAGGCATATATCAGTCAAAAAAGGACCACAGTGCATAGAGCTGTGGTTTTTCTAATTGGTGAAGGAATGTACTTCTGGAACAAAAAAACCCCCGCGCTCCTCGTTTTTGTTCCTGGTTTTTCGCCGATGGCTTTTTAGATTTTAAAAAGGTAGCGGCATCGATCCAGGGCTTTGGCACCCCATTAAATCGGGAAATGACAACAACGGCTTTGACAAAATCTATTTTAGATTAAATTGAAGCTTGTTCGTAGCCTCCTTATACTTAAATTGTGGATAAAATATGAACGCCACGAGAAATGTAAACGTTTTATTAAGGAGGACTTACCATGACGGCGATTACCGAAAAGCATACACAGCAAACGTCTTTTAAAGTAAAAATCCAGCGTTTGGGCAGCTTCTTAAGCGGAATGATCATGCCGAACATTGGTGCATTTATCGCTTGGGGGTTAATTACAGCATTATTTATCCCAAAAGGATATCTGCCAAACAAGCATTTGGCAGAGCTAGTCGACCCCATTATTAAATTTCTTTTGCCCATCTTAATTGGTTATACCGGGGGTAAAATCGTTTATAAGGAACGCGGTGGCGTTGTCGGCGCTGTGGCGACAATCGGTGTCATCGTTGGATCCGATGTGCCGATGTTCTTGGGCGCCATGATCATGGGTTCGATCGGTGCCTATTGCATTAAGCAATTTGACAGAGCAGTAGAAGGTAAAATTCGCCAAGGCTTTGAAATGATTGTCAACAACTTCTCAGCCGGTATTATCGGCGGGATTTTGGCCATATTTGCTTTTCTTGGCATTGGCCCTGCTGTTCAAACCTTGGACCATTGGCTAGCAACGGGTGTTCAATTTATCGTTGATGCCAATCTCATTCCTTTAGCGAATATTTTTATTGAACCAGCAAAAGTCTTGTTCCTTAACAATGCCATCAACCACGGGATTTTGACACCGCTTGGCATTCAAGAGGCAAAAGAGCACGGATACTCTATTTTATTCTTACTCGAAGCAAACCCTGGCCCGGGTCTTGGCTTGTTGCTTGCGTATATGATCTTTGGCAAAGGGACAGCCAAAACATCTGCTCCCGGTGCAGCTTTAATTCAGTTCATTGGCGGTATTCACGAAATTTATTTCCCTTATGTCCTGATGAACCCGATATTGGTGCTTGCGGTCATGGCGGGTGGTGTCAGCGGTGTCTTTACTTTAAACCTTTTACATGCTGGCTTAATCGCCCCAGCTTCACCAGGGAGCATTATTGCTGTTCTGGCCATGACACCAAAAGGGCATTATTTCGGGGTTCTGGCTGGCGTCATCGTGGCAGCGGCCGTCACCTTTATCGTTGCCTCGTTCATCCTTAAAACGAGCAAACAGACGGAACAAAATCTTTCAGAAGCTGCTGATAAAATGCAACAAATAAAAGGTAAGAAAAGCAGCGTCGCTTCAGTTTTCGAAAGTAAAGCGAACCAAGAAAACTTAGGAAAAACGGTCAACAAAATCGTGTTTGCTTGTGATGCCGGAATGGGCTCGAGTGCGATGGGTGCCTCCATCCTCCGGAAAAAAGTGAAAGATGCGGGCTTAGACATCGAAGTCACGAATACGTCGATTAACAATCTTCCGGATGATGCCGATGTGGTGGTCACTCAAGAAGAATTGACCAACCGGGCAAAAACGAAACTGCCAACAGCCACTCATATTTCCGTCGACAATTTCTTAAGCAGCCCAAAATATGATGAGTTGATCAAAAAACTAAAAGACAATCAATAACCCTATGTAGAAACGAGGTGAGCGGGAATTCCCCCGTGCCACCTCGTTTTTTAATCATGTCAACAAGTGACTCGACTAAAACGCATTTTCTTCTTATTGTTTAGCAGGTGATTTGCGCGTTATGCTAGAAGAGTAGGTATAATATTAAAATGTTGTCAGCATTATAAAGGAATACGGAGGTGATGGCGATGTACTTTTCCGCACGAGAAAGGCTTTTACTGGAAGCCCTTTTATCAACAGATGAAGATTTGACAGTCAAGCAATTGGCACAGGATCTTGGTGTCAGTGAGCGGACCGTTCATAGGGATTTAAAAGGCATTGAAAAAAGCCTTAGAAGCCATCACCTTACGCTCCTTAAAAAATCCGGCGTTGGCATTCGGATTGCAGGTGCTAAAGAAGACATCGAAGCCCTTCGACTAGCTTTATTGAAACAGCAGCCCAATGAATATACACCTGAAGAACGGCAGACGATGATGTTATGCACGTTGCTTGAAGCGGGTGAGCCGACAAAACTCGTGGCGTTGGCCAATGATTTAAATGTCACGATTGGCACAGTCAGCAGTGACTTGACGAAATTAGAAGGGATGCTACATGACTATAACCTCCAGTTAATTAGAAAAAGAGGCTATGGCGTGGAGCTTGTCGGTGAAGAAGAGTCCAAAAGGAAATTGATGAGTGACCTCATTAGCACCCATCTCGACGAATCGGAATTTTTATCGATCGTAAAAGACAACATCAGAAATAAAGCCGGAAAAAGCATGGCTTCCATTTCCGAAAAATTGCTCGGGCTTGTGGAAAAAGAAAAGCTCATTATTGTGGAACGGGTCATCGAAGAAATCCATCGCGAGTGGAATTACCATATCGCCGACAGTGCCTATATTGGCCTTGTGGTGCATTTAGCGCTGGCCATTGAGCGCATCCAACAAGGGGAAAACATCCATATCGACCCGACCTATTTGGAAAGTTTGAAGGCGACACCTGAGTACAACATGGCAGAAAAAATTAGTCGCAAATTGGAGCAAGTTTTCCAAATCGATATCCCGGAAGCCGAAACGGGCTATATCACCATGCATCTACAAGGTGCCAAACTAAGATATGAAAATGAATTGATGAATCAACCAGCCCAATTAAAAGTCGCTGAAAAGGCGAAAAGTCTCATTGACCACGTCGGCCGCAAAATCGGTGTGGATTTCACGGATGATTTTTCACTGTTTCAAGGGCTCGTTACCCATCTCGCTCCGGCGCTTTTTCGGGTCAAACAGCGCATGCGCATCCATAATCCCTTGTTGGAGAAAATCAAACAGGATTATGCTTCGCTGTTTGATATCGTTAAAGACAGTGTGACGAACACTTTTCCAGAACTGAACATTCCCGACGAAGAGATTGGCTTCATTGTTTTGCATTTTGGCTCTTCACTATTGAAGCATAAAGATTTCAGAAATATAAAGGTCCTGGTGATTTGTTCAAGCGGCATCGGAACGTCTAAAATTTTGAGCACCCGTCTGAAGAAAGAAATACCTGAATTAAAGGACTTACAAAATGTCTCTTTGTTTCAGTTTGGCAGGATGGACCCGTCTGAATATGATTTAATTCTATCAACCATTAAGTTGCCCGATTATGACGGTGAGTATATTGTCGTCAGTCCCATTTTGACTCAGGAAGAAATTAAGCGTATCCGGGAAGCGCTCAGCCGTAAAACAGTACAAAAAATGAAAGTTTCCGATTCGAAGCCAAAAAATCAGGGAACGGTTAATGTGCAAAATTTTCGCTCCTATATTTTGGCGATGAATGAATACGCCGAAGCGATTCTTTCCATCCTGGATCACTTTTCCGTCTATGATTTGGGTTCATCCGCATCGGTCGAAGAAGCGTTACGGACTTTTTGCGCCAATTTAGAAAAACGCATGCTGATTTCGGATGCGAGGGCGGTGACCGAACGCCTTTTGGAAAGGGAAAAATTCGGGGGCCTCGGTATCCCTAACACGCGGCTTGCCCTTTACCACACAAGAAATCGCGAAGTCTATCAACCATCCTTTACCATCGGTATTTTACGTCACCCGTTATGCGTGAAGGGGATGGATGAAGCGATGATGCAAGTCGATCATCTTCTGCTGATGCTTGCACCGGAAGCGGAAAGCCGTGGCGGGATGGACATTCTAAGTCTTGTTAGCTCCCTTATCATTGAAAACACCGCTTTATTCGAATCAGGGGATCAAGAGAGCATAAAAGCTTTTCTTGCTTCCAAATTCGATCAATTTTTACACGAAAAAATTCAAGAAATGAGGAATAGGTAATGTCATCGATACTTAACCCTAACAATATCTTATTAAATCAAAAAGTTCATAACAAAGAAGAAGCGATCCGTTTGGCAGGGCAAATCTTAGTGGACCAAGGCTATGTCGATGCGGATTATATCGAAAAAATGCTTGAGCGGGAAACCATTTCTTCTACCTACATGGGTAATTTCGTGGCCATCCCTCATGGCACGGAGGATGCTAAACAATCCGTTAAGGCCTCAGGAATCTCCATCGTTCAAGTACCTGAGGGCGTCGATTTTGGCAAAGGCGTGGTTAAGGTTTTATTCGGCATTGCGGGAAAAGATAATGAACACCTTGAGATTTTGTCCAACATTGCCATTGTATGTTCGGATGAAGCAAACGTTTTAAAAATCGTCAACGCTGATACGAAAGAGGAAATTCTCGCCCTCTTTGAAGAGGTGAAGTAACATGCGTGCGGTTCACTTTGGTGCAGGCAATATTGGCCGTGGTTTTATTGGAAATTTGCTTTATCAATCCGGTTACGAGATCTGCTTTGTGGATGTCTCCGAGGCTCTCGTTCAGTTGTTAAATGAAAGACGCGAATATACCGTCATTTTGGCCGATGAAACCCATGAAGAATTGGTTGTCAAAAATGTCTCAGCGATTAACAGTCAGTCTTACCCCGAGCGAGTGATCGATGCGATCAGCCGAGCCGATCTTGTCACAGCTGCTGTTGGCCCGACGGTTTTGCCGCTCATCGCGGAAATTGTGGCCAAAGGGTTACAGAAACGTCTACAAGAAGGCGCCAAACCCTTAAATGTTATTGCTTGTGAAAATATGATCGGAGCGAGCACTTTACTGAAAGAGAAAGTATATGAAAAAATCAGCCCTGATGACCGCGCGGCTTTTGATCAGTACTTTGGCTTTCCGGATGCAGCCGTTGACCGCATTGTCCCTAACCAAAACAATGAGGACAAACTGACCGTTAAAGTCGAACCTTTTTACGAATGGGTCGTTAACCAAACGCAAGTCATCGGTGAGAAACCACCGGTCAAAGGTATCACCTATGTGGATGATTTAAATCCGTATATCGAGCGGAAGTTATTTACGGTCAACACAGGGCATGCCATTACGGCTTACCTGGGTTATGCAGCTGGTATTCCGACCATTGACCAAGCGATGCAAGATGCCTCGATCCGATCGGTTGTGACAGGTGCACTCGCTGAAACCGGAGCCGTTTTGATGAAAAAACATGGTTTTGCACAAGCCGAGCATGAAAAATATATTCAAAAAATACTGGGCCGCTTCACGAATAAGCATATAACCGATGAAGTCACACGCGTTGGCCGTGCGCCGATTCGGAAATTGGGGCCGAACGATCGGTTAGTTAGCCCTGCTAAACAATACCTGGAACTTTTCGGACATGCCCCTGCTCATTTAGTGAAAGGCATCGCTTCCGCTTTAAAATTTGATTTCAAAGAAGATGCCGAAGCCGTCCGTCTTCAAGAAACCATCCAAAATCACGGTGTCAAAGCCGCCATCCAAGAATACTGCGGTTTGGATGCGGATGCTGAACTCACAAAGCTGATCCTCAATGAGTATAAATAATGGCGACAGAGTGAGCCGCGGGGCTCGCTCTTTTAATATTGGTAAGAAAGCCGCTCCTTTTTCAAGCCAGCATAAAGGTTGCTAAGTCTAAAAAGGTTGCTTTATATAGGCCGCTCGGACATAAAAGGGATGCCACATTAAGATGGTGGCACAAGCCAGGAGCTCGCCTTTTCCTTATTTTGGGCTCATTCTTTCGGACTTTGACGCCTGTTTTTTCCTATAATATAATTGGATTTGGCATCTTGGCGGTGATAAGCCGCGAACGCATATTGAGGTGAAGACCGATGATGTTTGAACGTTTGCAAGCGTTAGAGGATAGATATGAAAAATTAAATCAGTTATTGTCCGACCCAGAAGTCATCAATGACCCGAAACGGCTGCGGGACTATTCCAAGGAATCTTCGGATTTATCGGAGACGGTCCAAACCTATCGGGATTATAAAGCGACGACGAAAGAGCTGGAAGACGCGAAATTCATGCTTGAAGAAGAAAAAGACCCGGATATGAGGGACATGATTCGCCAGGAAATAGACGAACTTGAAGATCGAAAAGAAGCCTTGGAAGAGCGGCTCAAAATTTTATTGCTTCCGAAAGACCCGAATGATGAGAAAAACGTTGTCGTCGAAATCAGAGGCGCGGCGGGCGGTGACGAAGCCGCGTTGTTTGCGGGAGACCTTTTCAAAATGTACACCAAATACGCCGAGTCTCAAGGTTGGCATGTGGATGTCATTGAAGCCTCTCCAAATGAAATCGGCGGCTATAAAGAAATCATTTTCATGATCAATGGGAAAGGCGCCTATTCGAAATTAAAATTCGAAAACGGTGCCCACCGCGTGCAGCGCGTCCCGGAAACGGAATCCGGCGGTCGGATTCACACATCCACCGCGACGGTCGCCGTTTTGCCTGAAGCCGAAGAAGTCGAAGTAGAAATCAACGAAAAAGATATACGCGTCGACACCTTTGCCTCAAGCGGTCCCGGCGGCCAAAGCGTCAACACCACAATGTCGGCTGTGCGTCTCACCCACATCCCGACCGGCATCGTTGTCTCCTGCCAGGACGAAAAATCGCAAATCAAGAACAAAGAAAAAGCGATGAAAGTTCTCCGCGCGCGCATTTATGATAAATTTAAAAAAGAAGCGGAAGCCGAATATGCCGCAACGAGAAAATCAGCCATTGGCACAGGTGACCGCTCCGAGCGGATTCGCACGTACAACTTCCCGCAAAGCCGCGTGACGGATCACCGCATTGGTTTAACGCTCCATAAACTTGACCAAGTTTTAAATGGGGAGCTGGATGAGATCATCGATGCCCTCATCGTCCAAGAACAGGCCGAGCTGATTGAAAAAGCGGAGGGTCGCTAAACATGGCGATGACGATACACGGAGCCCTGATGTGGGCTTCTTCTTTTTTAAGGGAACATCACCGAGATGAAAATGGCGGTGAATGGCTTTTGCGCCACCGACTAGGCCTTACCCGGGCCCGGCTTTTGGCTGCCTTCAGTGAACGGCTTACAGATCGTGATTGGGAATGGTTTCAAGCGCAAGTCAAGCGCTTATCCGAAGGGGTGCCGGTGCAACACATCCTCGGTTTTGAGGAATTTTACGGTCGCCGTTTTGAAGTGAATGAACACGTCCTCATTCCCCGTCCGGAGACGGAAGAACTGGTCCAGGAGATTTTGCAATGGAAGAGGCAGGTCTTTAAAGCCCAACCCGTCCGCTATGTCGATGTCGGTACGGGAAGCGGGGCGATTGCCGTCACGTTAAAATTGGAAGATCCAGAAAGCCAGGTGTTTGCCGTTGATCTCTCCGAAAAAGCTCTTGAGGTGGCCGCTCGGAATGCCCGCCGCCTTGGTGGGGATGTCGTTTTTCAAAATGGTGATCTCTTAACACCTTTTATCGGCCAAAGAACCTTTGATATTGTCGTCTCAAATCCCCCGTATATTCCGACCGAAGACATCCACACGCTAGACGATGTCGTTAAGCACCATGAGCCCCATCTCGCTTTAGACGGCGGCCCGGATGGATTAGTCATGTATCGAAGGCTCTGCCGGGATCTTCCGAAGGTGCTCGCTTCGCCTGGCATCGTCGGTTTTGAAGTTGGTTGCGGTCAAGCCGAAGCCGTCCGCACGCTTTTAGCCGAAGCCTTTCCGAACAAAGCGAACGTGTACGTCAAAAAGGATATTAACAACAAAGAGCGGATGTGCATTGCTGTGACGTACAGCTAAAGAGGCTCCATTTGGGGGTCGTCCCTTCGCATCTACCACTATACGCACAACGATTCGAAGTGGGGGATAGCAACATCAACGATTTCGGTGATGCGACTTTTGAAAGATTCTAGATTAATAAATTCCTATTTTGCATGTTTGAAGTCCCGCCCAGCTGTCCATAATGGCGGATAGAGCGATTTAAAAAGGGGCGGGAGAACCATGAAACAGAAAATCATTTTGAGCACACTGCTATCATTATTTATTCTTATGATTTTCATGGAAGTTACACAGAATCTATCAAAAGCCGAAAACCATGCCGATAAAATTCCTGAAGATGCCATTCGCTTGCGGATTTTAGCCAACAGTAATTCTGCGAGCGACCAAGCGGTCAAAAGAAAAATACGGGATGCGGTCAATGCCAATGTGGAACAATGGGTCGGGGAACTGCGCTCTGTCGACCAAGCGAAACGCGTCATTCGTTCCCATCTTGATGACCTCCGAGCGATCGTGGCGCAAGAACTGAAAGCGATGGGGCTTAACGAACCTTTTACGGTAAAACTCGGAAAAGCCGATTTTCCCACAAAAATGTACGGCGGCTATGTTTATCCAGCCGGAAAATATGAAGCGCTTGTCATTACTTTGGGCGAAGGGAAGGGCGCCAATTGGTGGTGTGTCCTGTTCCCGCCGCTCTGTTTCCTAGATTTTGATAACGGGGATGCCGTAAAACCGGATGCCCACGGCGAACCAGCCAAACCACATCGCATGGAAGCGACCCAAAAACAAAACGATGACGTAAAAGTCCGCTTTTTTCTCGTTGATTTATTCGAGGGCATTGTAAAATTTTTTAAGAGTCTAGTGGACTAGAAAACTTCTATTTTCCGACTCCCCTTCATAGATTGGTAGTAAAGATGGGAGGAGGAAATTAGAATGAAAATTATTCAGGCTGAAGCTGAAGATCTGTTCAAAATAAAAGATTTTGCGAAAAAAGTGGGTGTGGACTGGCTCGACATCGATGACGCCACCCGCTTTTTTATACTGAATAAAGGGCAAATCGCTGCTAGCTTGGGGTTTACACTCATTGGTGACTGTGCGGTGTTAAGAGCGCTGATTATTGACCCGGAAAAGTGCGGGTTAGGTGAAGCGATGCATTTATTACAAAAGGTTTGTCAGAAAGCGCAGGAGCTTGGCGCAAAAGCGGTTTACTTAGCGACGACTGTTCCTGCCTATATTTTCCAGTTAACTGGTTTCACTCAAATAGAACCAAAAGACCTTCCGGAAGCTTTGCGGAACCACCCGCCTTTTTCTAAACAGGCCGAAAAGGGACATGCTACAATGATGATGAAATACTTGAAAGAATAAAACTGGCACGGCTAAAGTAGGTGAAAAGGTGTTAACAAAAATTTGGAAGGTTGATCCAGCCGCGGAAAACCTTGAGGAAAACGCGGCGATTCGAGAAGCAGCTGCTTACATCCGGGACGGAGAGCTCATTGCTTTTCCGACCGAAACGGTTTACGGCTTGGGCGCTAACGCCCTCTCGGATGATGCCGTAAAAAAAATTTATGAAGCAAAAGGCCGTCCGAGCGATAATCCGCTCATCGTACATATTTCGGACTTTTCGCAAGCTGAACGCGTCGCCCGTTCCATTCCGGGCGCTGCGGAAAAATTGATGAAGGCTTTCTGGCCGGGTCCTCTTACGGTCATTGTTCCGGCAGCGGATGCTGTCGCGAAAACCGTGACGGCTGGCCTTAAGACAGTTGGTTTACGCATGCCCCAACACCCAGTCGCCCGCGCCTTGATATCAGC
>Ga0310838_1001502_pt1 | contig 11897 bp, 10 predicted proteins | sample SM_ome_6_FD_202241 | JGI IMG/M metagenome (GOLD analysis project Ga0310838, IMG submission 202241) | Sorghum-adapted microbial communities enriched on stacked mutant (SM) sorghum from Joint BioEnergy Institute, Emeryville, California... ...
TTGAGTAAAACGTTCAACATTCCTTTCGCCTTTCGGGGCGGACTGTCCAACATTTCAACCGGTTCGTTCAACATCTGAAAAAAAACGTCCAACACCGCATGGGACTGTCCAACATTTTCAAAAAAATGTCCATCATTTAAAGATGATTGTCCAACATGGAAAAAAATTTGTCCGACATGAACGAAAAAATGTCCATCATCCGGGAAAAAACGTCCATCATCGGACAAAAAATGTCCATCATCGTTACGATAGGTTTGCCGCGAATAAAATGATTCGGCGAATGGATAAGTGCCCATGGAGATCGGACGGTAGACACAGGGCGCAGTGAAGACCAATGATGCGCCAAAAGGGGCCACCCAATATGAATCTGAATGCTGCAGGAACGGTTCATGCGGAAGCGGACGTGTACACAAGAAAGGACGGTGCAAAAAATGGGATGAGGGGAAAGTGACACGGCGGCAATAAATGTCTTTGTGCGCGCTGCATCCGGTCAACGATGATGGACAAAAAATGCCTTTGTGGAGGTTTTACGCGTTTGTCGTCAGAATCATCGGCAGAGCCTGGAAAAGGCAAAAAATGCCTTTGTGGAGGTTTTACCCCTCGGCGCTTAATGACCGCCGGCATGAACGGCTGCTTTGGCGGGCAGCGGTTTCTGTTCCGAGATGGATCGCAGCCGGGAAAGGCAGCAGGTCAAAACGCCGGGAAACGTCGTACCGGCGGCAGAGGAGAAACGATTCGCATCCCCATGGAAACACCCCCCGGCAATAAAACGGCTTTGACCCGGCGCAACACCGGGCCAAAGCCGTTTTTGCGTTTCCCCGGAACATGGGAAGCCGGGAAAAACCATTTATTTCGTCGACTGGCGGAATTCGATATGGTGGGGCAAAATCACGTTGTGATTGTCCACATCTTCTTTGTTCATATACTTCGTCAACAGGCGCATGGCCACCGCGCCGATGTCGTACAGCGGCTGAACGACCGTGGACAATTTCGGCCGGATCATCACGGCGAGCCTTGTGTTGTCGGAGGAAATGATCTCAAAGTCTTCGGGGACGCGATATCCGCGGTCCTGAATGCCGTGCATGACCCCGAGGGCCATCTCGTCGGAACCGACAAAAATGGCCGTGGGCCTGTCTTCCGATTCGAAAATCTTATCCGCCGCTTCGATTCCCGAATCATAGGTGTAATCCCCTTCAATCACCAGCTCTTCATCGAAGGGGATGCCGGCTTCCTCCAACGCCTTCCGGTAACCGGCCACCTTTTCCTTTTGATTGGCCGGTTCATGCAGGGGGCCGCTCACGAAGGCGATTCTCTTGTGTCCCTTTCCGATGAACCATTGGATCGCCTCGTAAACCGCCTTGCCGTAATCGATTTTCACCGAAGGCATTTCCGATTGATCGTCGCTGGAACCGGCAAGGACGATGGGGACCGGCGATTTTTTAAATTCTTGCAGATGCTCTTCGGTCAAATAGGCGCTCATGAAAATAAGCCCGTCCACTTGCTTGGCCAGCATCGAATTCAGCAGCTGGAATTCCTTTTCCTTGTTTTGGTCCGAATTGCTCAAGATGATGTTGTAATTGTACATCGTTGCGATATCTTCGATGCCCCTTGCCAATTCGGCATAGAAAATGTTGGAGATGTCGGGAATGATCACCCCGACCGTCGTCGTCTTTTTGCTCGCCAGCCCCCGCGCCACGGCGTTGGGGCGATAGCCGAGCCGTTCAATGACCTCCAAAACCTTCTTCCTTGTTGAAGGTTTCACATTCGGATTTCCATTGACGACGCGCGATACCGTCGCCATGGATACGTTGGCTTCCCTGGCCACATCATAAATGGTTACGTTCAACGAGGATCTCTCCTTTACGACCGATATTTTTGCATTTCGGAAAAATTCCGATTCCGTTTATAATAAAAATTTTCCTGTTGAGAGGAACCTTTATTCATAATATTATAACGGTAAATAAGCAGTTTGAGAATGCTTTCACAGATAATTTTTCGTGAATTTTTCCATTTCCTCCATAAAAACGGAAAATTGATCGAGGTCCATTTGCTGCCTGGCGTCGGACAGGGCCACGGACGGATTCGGATGCACTTCCGCCATCACCCCGTCAGCCCCGATGGCGAGAGCGGCCTTCGCCGCGGGTATCAGCAAATCCCTTCTCCCCGTCGAATGGGTAACGTCGACGATCACCGGGAGATGGGTTTCCTGTTTTAAAACGGGGACGGCGGAGATGTCGAGCGTGTTTCTCGTCGCCCGCTCGAAGGTGCGGATTCCCCGCTCGCACAAAATTATCTGGCTGTTTCCTTGGGAAAGGATGTATTCGGCGGCGTACAAAAATTCTTCGATCGTCGCCGCCAGCCCCCTTTTCAATAATACCGGTTTGCGGACCCTTCCCGCTTCCTTCAGCAATTCGAAATTTTGCATATTCCGCGCGCCGATCTGGATGACGTCCACATATTCCAGCGCCTCCTCCATATGGGCGGGATTGACGATTTCGCTGACGACGGCGAGATCGTACTTGTCCGCGATCTCCCTTAAAATCTTCAGCCCCTCAAAGCCCAGCCCCTGAAAATCGTAAGGGGATGTCCTCGGCTTGAAAGCCCCGCCCCTGAAAAGCTTCAACCCCTTTTCTTTGACCGCCTTCGCCACCGCTTCCGTCTGTTCGTAGGATTCGACGGAGCAAGGACCGAAAATGAAATGGGGTTTCCCGTCCCCGAAGGTTTCCCCTTTGACGGAAACGACCGTATTTTCCTTCCGGTTTTTCCGGGAAAAAAGCATTTCGCTTTTCTGGTCGGATTCCTGCAATTCCAGGGCCGCTTTGAAAATTTCCTTGAAAATATGTTCGATGGTGGCGTCTTTAAAAGGGCCCTTATTCAGGGAAAGCAGGCGGTCGAGCATGACCCTTTCCCGTTCCGGGTCAAAACGGTTGATGCCTTGGGCATGTTTGAGCTTGCCGATCTTTTGGACCAATCTTCCCCGCTCGCTGATCAAGTGTAAAATCTTTTCGTTGATTTCATCCACCTGTTTCCGCAAAACATCCAGTTCCTCGCTGTTCATTTCCAACATCCTTCCTCGCTTCGCCGAATACGGGTCTGTCCGGCCTTGCCGCAGGCCGGCGGAACGGGCCGACATTTTTCGAAAGCGTCTCGCACCTTTTGCAAAATACGGGAAAAAAGGACGATGGCGCCAACCTTTATGAGAAAAGAAAATTATGGTACATTTCAATTAGCAAGATTCCATGTTTTTCCGCTTTTATAATTATAAAAGAATCGCCTGCCAAAGTCACGGAAGGCACCGCTTCCTTCCGGGAACCGAATTTTAAAACGATGATTTTCAAAAACACATCCAATTCGTCAACCACAATGCCGTGAAGAGGTGGACTATGGAAAATCCGAAGCAAACCTTCGCCCTCGACATCGGAACGAGAACGATTGTGGGCATCATATGGGAAGAAAGGGACAACCGGGCGGAAATCAAACATTGCATCGTGAAGGAACATCAGGAGCGGGCGATGCTCGACGGGCAGATCCATGACATTACCTCCGTCGCCCGGGTGATCCGGGAAGTGAAGGAAGAGCTGGAACGGAAGTGCGGGCCGTTAAAAAGGGCTTGCGTGGCCGCCGCGGGACGGACGTTAAAAACGGAACAGGCCGCGGCCAAGATGGAAACGGGCGGACGGCCCATCCGCAAAGAGGACGTCATCCATCTCGAACTGATGGCCGTGCAAAAGGCGGAACAACAAGTCGCGGAAAAATTCAAAGGCGCATCCGGAAAGTTTTTTTGCGTCGGTTATTCGGTCCTTTACTATTATCTGGACGGGGAACAAATCGGGAATCTGGTCGGCCAAAACGGAAGCGAAGCTTCGGTGGAGATCATCGCCACGTTTTTGCCGAAGGTCGTCATCGATTCCCTGTCCTCCGCCTTAAACCGGGCCGATCTGGAGATGGAAGCGATCACCTTGGAGCCGATCGCGGCCATCCATGTCCTCATCCCGCCGTCCATGCGCCGACTCAACGTCGCCTTGGTCGATATCGGCGCCGGAACATCGGATATCGCCGTCACGGACAAGGGAACGATCATCAATTACGGCATGGTCCCCATCGCCGGAGACGAAATTACGGAAGCGATCAGCGACGAATTTTTGATTGATTTCCCCGTGGCCGAACAGGTCAAAATTCAGCTGTCCGCCAAGGATACGGTCACCGTCAAGGATATTCTCGGCTTCGAGCTGACCTTGGAAAAGGATGAGATCATCCGGGCCATTTCCCCCGCCATCGAGCAGCTGGCGGATACGATCGCCCGCGAAATTTTGCGCTTAAACCACCAGCATTCGCCGAAGGCGGTAATGCTCGTCGGGGGAGGAAGTTTGACCCCGAATCTGCCGGAACTGCTGGCGGAAAAATTGCAGCTGCCGAAAAACCGGGTGGCCATCCGGCAAATCGATGCGTTGGAAAACGTCATCATCCCCGACGAACGGTTAAGGGGGCCGGAATTTGTCACCCCGATCGGGATCGGCATCTCCGCCAAGAAAAATCCGCTGCAATATAAAACGGTTTTCTTGAACGGCCAACCCGTCCATTTATTTGAAATTAAAAAACTGACGGTGGCGGACGCCCTGCTGGCCAGCGGACTCAAAATCAGCCAACTGTACGGCAAGCCGGGGTTGGCCAAAATCATCCGTTTCAATGGCAAGGCGGTGGCATTCCCCGGGAAATTCGGCAGCCCCCCGAAAATTTTTGTCAACGGGAAACCGGCATCCGTCGACGACGAGATCCGTGAAGGGGCCGAAATCACCGTCGAAAAGGGCGACGACGGCGAAGATGCGAAAATTACCGTCGAGGAGCTGATGAAGGAAGGAAAAATCTCCCTTTTCGTAAACGATCAGGAGTATTCCCTCTTCCCTTCCGTTGAAGTGAACGGAAAAAAAGCGGACAAAAGGCGGGAATTGAAGGACCGGGACATCGTCCAATGCCGCTATGCGAAAACGATCGGGGAAGCCCTCGCCGCCATCGGATTAAAGGACTTGTTGAAGGAGGCGGCGGAGTTTGCCGTCACCGTCAATAATGAACGGAAGCCCCTGCCGAAGTTTTCCGGCAAAATCCTGAAAAACGGGGCAGAGGCCACGCCCGAAACCCCGATCCAGGCGGGGGACCGGGTAACGGTCACCCGAAGGAAAAATCCGACCGTCGAAGAACTGGCATCCGAATTCCATTGGGTTTTGAAGCAAGACATGCCCGTCACCTTCAACGGAAAACCGGTCCTCCTCTCCAAAAGGGTCACCTTCGTCCGACGGGACGGGAAATTGCTGGATGACAAGGACCGGGTGAAATCCGGCGACGTCTTGACCGTGGAACGCGCGGAAGATTCCCCCTTCATCTTCCAGGATGTCTTCCGTTTTGTCGACTACAGCACGGGGGACAAAAGGGGGAATTACAAAATATTAAGAAACGGAAAGGAAGGAACCTTTCAGGACCGGCTAACCCCCGGAGACAAGCTGGAGATCATATGGCCGGACCAATAACAGGGCGGATGAAGGCTTCATCCCGGCCTGCGGACGTATGCCGATTTCAACGCCTAGAGCGCTCAAAATCGCTTCAATCGCGCGGCGGATTCCCGCGGGTATGCGGACGAGGAAGGCCCATGGTCCGCCTCAAACCGCTTCAAATCCTTCGGAAGCCCCGTCCGTCGAAGCGTTCAAAAGATCCGCCGCTTTCGGTCTTTACGGCGTCCTTGCCCGTTGTGCCGAGGGTACAACGCGGAGTATCCCCGGTCCGCGATCGCCAAAGCAAGAAGACGCCCCGATTGGCCGGAAACGCGCCCGAAATGCGAATAAGGAAAGGCAGCCACCCGAAGGGAGCTGCCTTTTTCGGCGTTTCGGCCATTGATCCGCGCCGATTTGGAAAATATTACCGACTTTCTTCCCGCGCCTCTTCCTGCGGTTCTTCCCGCTTTCCTTCCTTCAATGCCTCCAATTTGCGGTCGATTTCCTCCCCGATCTTCTCAATCGTTTCCTTCGCATCCTCCAGGGTCTCCTCGATCGATTCACCCGACTTCTTGGTCAGGGATTGGACCTTATCCAGCAATTCGTTGGATTGTTCCTTCAAGGAACGGGTCACCTTCGAGGTGGCATCGAGGGCGATGGATTTCCATTCGTTTCCCTTTTGGACGACCGTGTCTTTCACCTGGCTCGTTTTTTCCTTGGCCGCGGTGAATTGTTCCTGGATATCGCCCCGCAATTCCCTCCCGGATTTCGGAGCGAAGATGAGGGCGGCAACCGATCCCACCAGCGCGCCGAACAGAGCCCCGCCAAGGAAGGAGCCGATACGGGATTTCCCGTTTTTCACTTCTTCCCCCACGATTTTAACCTCCTTTATGATTGAAATTCTTTTTCTTCAGCCCTTTTTGGTTTTTTGCGGTTTCTCACTTCTTCCCATTTGTTCTTCAGCTCAAGCACGATGGAGCTCCATTGGACCACCTGGGCCAATGCGTCCTTGTTCCTCTCCAGTTTCTCCTGGACGGATACGGTAAAATTCCCGAGGGAATCGTTGAATCCCTTTATCGTTTTTTCCACGTCGCCCAGCGCTTGAAAGACACCGTTCAGCGATTCCGACTTTTCGTGGATGTCCTGAATCAGCCGGTTGGTGGACCGCAAGACCTCTTCCGTCTCCTTGGCCACTTTTTCCACATCGCCTTTGAGGCCGTCCAACGATCGGGAAAGGGTGTCCAGCGTCTTTGACACGGATTTGAGGGTGAGGATCAAATAAACGGCCACTGCGGAAAAACTTGCGGCAACAAGCAGCGCGCTGACGGACAAAACCCATTCCATCTTTTGCAGCTCCTTTCTCGACGGGTGTAGAAGGACTGCGGCGCCGGATCCGGCTCCGCCGGCAGCCCATGCCGAATGCTTACTATTATTAAAACATTTTTTGACTTTTTTTTCGAGGTTTCGCGGGAAAAAGTTTGAGTTGTGTAAGTATTTTTTCATCAACAACGGAAACTTTGGTTCAGCGTACGCTCTTTTGAAAAACCTCCATTTTTAAAAACCGGCCCATGCTTTCGGAGCTCCGCATTTTGGCCTACCCGCCCTGCTTTTAAGTACGGGGGGATCTTGCGGCTCTCCAACCGTACTTTCTGCTTTTTCAACAAAAGGTTTCGGCGGGTTCTTGCCTTCCCCGGTTTTTGTCCATCCGCCACGGATTGGCGGCCTATTTGGATCAATTGGCATTTCCTATGGATTCTTTGCCAATGAGCCCAACCCTTAAACAAAGATAGGCCGAAATATCAATCGTTACCATATTGGCTACAGTTGTTGGACAGAAGATGCGGTCGGGACTCCAAACCGGCATTGCTCAAGCGTCAAATGACGACAAACCGGATAAAATGAAGGAAAACCCGGTCCGGATCGGTTTTCCCCATTCTGATGAAACTTGCGCACATGTTAGGTGAATACGTTCACGGGTATTCGCATATCGATTCTTTCAACACTGCTTTGCAATTTTGCAGCTGTTTTGCAATATTCACGGCCGAACCATGCTTCTCTAAATTCGATAAATAGTAAAGTCCTTGTGCATCATAAGTCACACCTATTGTAGTTGTTTCATTATTCATTTCAATAAAAATTGTTGAGTATTTCGCATCCTTACCTCTCCAATCCTGCAATTTCTCCGCCGCCTCCTCCATCAAGGGCTGAACGTAATGTCCTTTCGAAATTGAAAAAACGGTCAAGAAAATCGACATATTCTCCTGTTTTCCGGTCACGGCAGCAGTTTCGTTTTATCTCAATTTCACCAAAGAGCGCGCCCTGGGAACGGAAGACGAGGCGAAGATGGAGTTTCGTTTTATCTCAATTTCACCAAAGAGGCTGACGATACGGAGTTTTCGTTTATCGAGCAGCCGAAACCGTTTCTCTTCTTCCCTTTTAACAAACGAATCGGTTCTCCTCATGAAACGCGCGCATCGCCGTTTTCCCTTCAAGACAAGGCAGTTTTTCGTAGCTGAATACATGCCACAAAAACTGACCGAAATCAATCGACTGTTTCTCCTGCGGACTAATGGCACCGGCAAACGTTCGTTCCCAACGCCTGCGGAAGTCTTCTCCTTTTCCCGTCCATTCTTCCACCATAATCCCTCTATTTTCTAATCTTTTTCGTATGTTCATCCAATTCCTACCCCCAAGGAAATATATCGCTCGCGCGGCAAAAAATCCGATACGAAACGCCTGGTTTGCGGCGCCGCGCCGCTTTGTTCCCGATTCTCGTCGTTTCAATGATCTCATCCCAAAACGAAATGCGCTTGCGCAGCCGCTCAAACATCTTCCGAATCGCAGCATCGGAAACATCTCTGCCAAAAAACGATTGAAACAATGTTTTGCGGACGTCTTCCCCAGTCATCGGCCGTTCGCTATGCAAAATCACCGCGAGCACATGAAACCGCTGGTAGTCCAGATTCACCGAATCTTCGGCGTAACGAACGATAAAACCGTCTTGTTCGCTGACGCAAAGCATCACCTCATGCGGCGAAAGCCGCTCCTGCTCGGCAAAATAGGTTTCCTCGGTTACGATTTCGTCGCTTTCCGGCGTAATCATGCGATAAAGCGCGCGGCGAAAATCTTCGATGCGAAGGAGATAAATCGCCTGGCGATAGCGCTCGACCGTTTCTTCATCATACGGTTTTGTTTCCAACTTTTCGATCTGCTTGAATGCGTCCGACGCGAGAAAAATGCCGCAATTGACAAGAAACATATGGCTTAGCATCGCCTGCGTGTCATTAAGAGGCTCATCCATTGATCCCGAAAGCGCCCGATGAAAATGGTACGCCGCTTCGGCATACCTTCCTTCGTTATAGTAAAGATGCGCCAACCGATAATTCGCGACGGGATGGTTTGGTTTTCGCTTCAATGCCATTTGCAAATACATTTTCGCCGCCTTCGGATCAGGGATGCTCGACATTTTGAAATACTCGCCAAAACGAACGTACAGATGAATCAATTTGTCTTCGATTTCTTTCCTCCGTTTCCGATCTTTTTCTTTTTTCAGCTCCATAAGCAAGCGGCGTTCTTCCTCATGCGGAAAAAACTTGTATTCTTCCACTCCACACTCCCTCCCTTTGTGACAGGCTGTCACACACCGATTTGTATAGTTGTATTGTAACGAATTCAGAAAGGAGTTGGATAGTATGGAAAAATTAATAAAATTTATGATTCGACAAGGATTTCTGCCGGAGGATGCGGAAACAGGCATTACGTCACAGTGGCTTGCGCAAACATTCGCAACCCTCATCCAACGGCACCAGCACTTGGACGCCATTTCCGAAGCGGACTGGTTGGAAGCGCTCCAGCAAACCGCTAAGCAAATGGTTCGTCGCAATCATGACATTCCAGGAAGAGAAACGCTGGTCGACCCGACGAAAAACGAACTTCCTCTCATTCAAATCGATCCGTACGTCCGCGGCATCGTCCGCTGGCTGAACATGATGCATATTTATACGGTTAACAGCTGCGACGGAGAGGGGCGTCCGCCGGCCAGGATCGATTTTTTGAACGACTTGTCCGCGACGCAAGCTTCGATTATTCGAGCCTGCACACCGGAAAGTGTAGACGTAAAGCTAAAAAAAAGAAAGGCGGCCTTTTCCTATAAGAAAGGGCAAATCGCCGATCTTCTCACCATCGCCGAACGGCTGCACAACGTGTGGAGAAATCCGGAAACGCTCAAAGTGTATCGGTCAGAAAAGTTAAAACAACGGCTTATGCCTCTTCTTCACATCCAAGGAGAAAGCGGGGAGGAGCGCGCCATTCGCCATTGGCTGCACCGCTATTTGCAGTCACGGGCCAATTGGCTCCGAACGGATGGATATGGCAACTTGCTCGCGGCGGTCCATTGCGGAAAAGGGCCGGTGATCCTGCTTTCCGCCCACATGGATACCGTTCAATCCTTTCATCCTTCCCGAACGATCATTGAAAACGGAACCATTTTAAAAAGTTCCGACGGCATCTTAGGCGCCGACGACCGGGCGGGAATCGCGGTTATCTTAGAAATACTTGATTTCATTCGCCATTCCCGCTTCCAAGGAACGCTGAAAATCGCCTTCACCGTTGAGGAAGAAATCGGCTGCCTCGGCTCGCGCCATATCGACCCGGCGTTTTTGCGAGACGTCGACGCCGCGATTGTCGTGGACCGCCGCGGAACGCGCGACATCGTCACTTCCTGGGCCGGCCGCGTACCGTTTTGCCCTGACGAATACGGCCGCATTTTCGAAACAGCGGGAGCGCTCGCCGGCATGCCGGACTGGAAAATGACCCACGGCGGACTTAGCGACGCCAAAGTGTTCGCCGAATTCGGCATTCCATCCGTCAACCTATCCGTCGGCTACGAGCATGAACATACCGAATCCGAAACGCTCGACTACAAAGCAACGCTGGAAACGGTCCTTTTGCTTGAAACGGTGTTTGAAAACAATATGATTTCTGAAAAAATCGTCGCAACGTGAAAGGGTTAAGAGAAAAATAGAAAGTAGAGTGGAGGTACACTTATCAAGACCTAGATTATAAAGAAATCGCTAAAAATAAAGGAGGACACATATTATACATGACGAAAATGTGTTCTCCTTTTTTCTTTTTATTAAACTAAAGCCCCCGTTCGTATAAGAAGGAAAGCAGGATTCATCCCCAAATTTCCTCCAAGCGCAGGTCCTGGACCCAAGTATGAAGCCGAACTTACATGAAGAACGTTTGCCACAGCAAGCAATGATTTGGCTTACAGAGTTAGCTGTGTCCTTGACGTTAATAGTTACTTTATTTTTAAAATAATTTTCCCTTTTGCTCTACCTGATTCAGAATACTCTATAGCCTTCTGAGCATCCTCAAATGGGAATATCCGATCAATAACAGGCTTAATTTTTTCTGACTCCATTAAATCAGTAATGATGCTTAACTGTTCACCACTTGGTTTCATAAATAAATAGGTATATTTAACATTATACTGTTTCTCTAGTTTTGTTATTTTAAGCGTAGCTATTCGAAATAAACTGGTTTTAAAGAAACCTGCACCATACTCTTTTCCAAAACGGGCGTTAGGCAGTCCTGCAATAGAAACAATTTGTCCCCCTGACTTTACTACTCTAAATGATTTTTCCAAAGTCTTTCCACCGATTGTATCGAAAACTGCATCATAATTTTGTAATATTTTAGCAAAATCTTCATTTCTATAATTTATAATAAGGTCTGCACCTAAATTCTTCACTAGTTGAAACCCAGCTTCACTAGTTGTAGTTGCAACGTAAGCCCCCATAGATTTAGCAAGCTGTATTGCAAAAGTACCAACGCCACCTGAACCAGCATGTATTAACACTTTTTGTCCAGCAGATAACTTTAAAATGTCATGTAACGCCTGATAGGAAGTCAGTCCTACTAATGGAATTGATGCAGCTTCTTCAAATGAGAGGTTTTTCGGTTTTAAAGCTATGGCATCTTCGTCTATTGCGATATACTCAGCAAAAGTTCCAATTCTGTCCTTAACAGCTCGTCCGTAAATTTCATCTCCAACCTTAAACTTTTTTACCCTTGACCCTACTTGCTTAACCACACCTGAAAAGTCATTACCTAAAATAAGCGGCATATCGTATTTGATGAGCATTCGTAATTTTCCGTCTCTTATTTTAAAATCGACTGGATTGATGCTTGCTGCAAATATTTCTGCCAGGACATCATTTTCACCAAGTGTAGGTACTGGCATGTCAGCTAGTTTAAGTGGAACTTTCCCATACCGGTCAATAATCATGGCTTTCATAAAGTTTACCTCCTCGTTAATTGAAATTCTTCTATAATTTCATCGAAGTCCCGATTTGATGACGTATAATTACGTTCGCAAAAAGTGAAAAGAGGAAAAGCCATCGGTAACTC
>Ga0310838_1001506_pt1 | contig 11866 bp, 10 predicted proteins | sample SM_ome_6_FD_202241 | JGI IMG/M metagenome (GOLD analysis project Ga0310838, IMG submission 202241) | Sorghum-adapted microbial communities enriched on stacked mutant (SM) sorghum from Joint BioEnergy Institute, Emeryville, California... ...
GCCAGACGGAAATAACCGATCCATCCCATCATGAAGCGGTTCAGTCGGTTAATCCGTTCTTCCATCGTCAGCGGGCGCGTTCGGTCCGTTATCTCCCGGACTTTCTTCTTGAAACGCTGAATCGTCCTGGGAGCCAGACGGATTGTGGCCTGCTTGTTCGACAGGAAGCTGAAGCCGCGCCGACAATCTGCACGTATGCCACCGTGAACAAGTGGACTACATTATCAAAGCCAACCTTCGCAGGGAACCCAAAGAACTGTGGCTGCGAATCGCTGAATCCTCGGGCATTTGCTGTGAGCAGCGCGAAGGCAAGAAGGAGTATGTCGGGTTCATCGAGTTTCCTGAGAAAGGATTTGACCGACCGCTTCGGCAAGTCTTTCACGTGATCGAACGAACCATAGACCGGGATGGGCAAATTCTGCTCGTCCCCGAGATTGAAGTGAACGTGTACTGGACTTCGCTTCGCTGCGGACCGTGGCGAGTCATCGAGTTGTATCGGGACCACGGCACCAGCGAACAGTTTCACAGTGAAATCAAGACGGATCTCGACTTGGAGCGCTTGCCAGCCGGGAAGTTTGCGACGAATAATCTGGTGCTGCATGCCGGACTGTTTGCCTACAATCTGCTGCGGATCATCGGTCAGGAAAGTTTGCGAAAAGATGACGCACCGATTCGAGGCAATGTGAAGCGCCGCCGAATCCGAACCGTGATCCAGAACCTGATATACCTGGCGGTCCGGCTCGTTCGACATGCACGCGGCGTTTACTTTAACTTTGGCCGGTACAGTCCGTGGTCTACCGTTTTCGAGAGGGTGTACCAGGCATTTGCGTGATCCGACCGATTCACGATAGGAGGCATTTCCCCAACCTGCAATTGGCAAGGTTTATTTGGCATGCCCGGATTTCGGTCTGCAGACGTGTATTCAGCCTTGAGGTAGGCTATGATTCTTGATCGGCTACCTACCATCATGATGTTTTGCTGCTTTTTAACAAATGATGCCTTTCGTTCGCTAGACGATCACGGATTCAGGAAGCACTCTTTTTACCGTTATGTGACAGTTTGCCGCGGCCACCTTCAAGTTTGGTGACAACCGGGATCTCACCCGGCGAGAATGACGATCGACCGGGATTTCGCCTTTCCCGGTTCGATAAGGAGCAGCACCTCGCCGTCTCTTTGCACCCACTTGCCTTCCGCGAGTTCCGGCGCTTCCAAGGCGGGCTCCCATGGCCGGCCGTCGACCTCAACCCGCCGCGCTTTTTCCGGGATGCAGAACAGGAGCGTGCAGGGCGCCTCGGCCCGCACCGACGCCTCCACCCGGTCGCGGTTTCTGACGGCGCTCAACTCCACCGCGTCCCCCATCCCGTCATCGAACCGGTAGGCGATGATGTTCCCCACCGGATGGATCATAAACGTCAGCCGGACATACCGGTCCGTGGCGTTGCCGACTTCGTCCGCGAGCCGGCAATCCGCGCCGAGGTTCAGCGGAATGACGCTGTCCGGCCCGACGAAAACCGGGGTGTCCGAAAGCGGTGCCCGCACGGAGATCCTGCGGCCGCCGTCGACGGCTTCCGCGCCGCCGAACAGCGGAAGCCACCTGCCATGCGGCAAATAGACGTCGATTTGCTCCGCCCCTTCCTCCGTGACCGGCGCGACCAGCAGCGAATCGCCAAACATGTATTGCAGCGAAAGTTCCGCACACGCCGGATCGTCCGGGTACGAGACCGCCATCGCCCGCATCAGCGGCCACCCCTTCGACGCGCTAATCTTTGCCTGCTCATAAATGTAAGGCAGCAAGTTCATGCGAAGGTCGGCGAATTTCTTGTACAGCGCAAGCACCTCGGGCTTGCCCGTGCGTTCGGCGATGTTCCACGGCGTGCGGTCCAGGTTGAACTGCCCTTTGCTTTCGGCGTGATACTGCATGACCGGGCAGAACGCCGCCATTTGCACGGCGCGGTTGTACAGTTCCGCGGTCGGAATTTCGCCGGAAAAGCCGCCGAGATCCCAGCCCCAGAACGGAATGCCGGAGATGCCGCTGGACAGGCCGGCGATGATGCTGGCGCGGAACGCCGCGAACGTCGATCGCTCGTCCCCCGCCCAATGCAGCGGCGTGGCCTGCGCGCCGGTATAGCCCGCCCGGCTGAAGGTGACGGCGCCGCCCTGGACGAAGCGGTTCGCGTATTCGTGAAACGCCTTGACGTACACTTTCGGGTAGGCGTTGCGCATCTCCGCGCCCCGGCGGCCGTCGTGAAACCGGACGTCGGAGCCGTAGATGCATTCCCCTCCGTCCGTCTTGAATCCGTCGATGCCGACCTCTTCCAGCAAATAGCGGCGTTTTCCGAGCCACCACTCGGTCGCCTCGGGGTTGGTGAAATCCGGCACAAGGCTGCCGCGAAACCATTCGTAGTGGGGGATCCGGTAAGGCGAGCCGTCGGCGTTGCGCACGGCGAACCCTCTCCCGATCATGAAACGCTCGTCTTCGTCCATTTGCGGATGCCGGATTCCGTCCATGTATTTCATGACGGGCGCCTGCCAGAGCAGCACCCGGATGCCCGCGTCGTGAATTCGCGCGACCAGCCCTTTCGGATCCGGCCATCTTCCCCACGCGGGGAAGGTGAACTCGCCGTACGTGAATCGCTCGCCTCCGGGTTTCACCTCGTTCATCGCATCGTTAAAAATATAAAACGTGGCTTCGTCGCTCCATTGTTCCAGCACCATGACCGTCGCCGGAATGCGGTGACGGATCGTCCGTTCGAGCTGCCGCACGACTTCCCGCTCGCTGTCCCAGTTGTTGCTGGACATCCAGGGGCCGAACGCCCATTTGGGAGGCAATTTCGGTTTCCCCGTCACACGGGTGAACTGTTCGATGACTTCGAGCGGCTTGCCGCGGAACAGACGCCATTCGATCGCCTGTTCCTCCGCCGGCATGTCGGCCTCGATCTGCAGCAAATCCGGCCGCACGGTGGCGATCCGGAACACGGAATACCGCGCGCTGTCCAGGAAGAAACCGTAACCGGCGGAGCTGACGAGGAACGGGACCGGCATGTACGTCCGCAAGCCCTGATCTTTGTATTGGTTGAACACGTAATGGTCCGGTTCGCACCCTCGCAGATTCAAGCGGGCAAACCGTTCGCCCGCACCATACAGCTTTTCATCCTCCCGCAGCGCGAAGTTCAGCCGCAACTTGTAGGCGCGTCCGCTTCGGTCGGTGAGGAGTTCGGCGAAAGGCAGGCCGCCCGTTTCGCCGGCGCCGGTCAGGACGCGTCCCGACGGGTCGCGAAGCCGCAGCGCGAACGAACTTGGGCTGGCGGCAACCTCCGCCGCGCCAACCGCGAACGCCCCGCCGGCGGCCGGCCGGTCCGCGCCTTCGGACGCTTCCCGCTCCTCCATCGACAGCCGGCAGCGGATTCCCCCGTGATCCTCGTCCGACACCCGCAAGACCGGAGAAGGACCATCGGGCACCGGGGGCTCGAATCGGACCGTCAGCCCGCGGGCGGAAACGGCCGTTTCCGCGGCCGCGTTCAAACTTACCCAGCGAAGCACGGGATACGTATACGCTTCGGAAACGATCTCGGACTTTTCCTCTTTGGCCACAAACCGGTAGCTGACCTGCGCGCAGTCCGGACACGGCGGAATCGTCGCTTGCCAGAACGGCTCGCCGTTTGAAGCCCGGGCGGCTTCCATCCTCAGCCGTACCGGCCGTTCCCCGTCCACCGCGTATTCCAGCCAGATTTCGGCGCCCGGGCCGAACGGTTCGGCGAAGGTGCGGATGACCACGGGATCGCCGTAGGTGACGACTCTCGGCGACCGCTCGTTGTTTCCGGCAAAATAAGGACATTCGCCGCCGACCGGGTCGTGCAGGAAACGAACGGACGCGGAGCCGCCGCTCCCGGAACGCGAACCGGCCGGAACGCCGGTTCCCGAAGTTCCGGCGAGCTGTTCCGCGACGATCGCCGGGAGGGCGGATTTTTCCCCGCCAACCGCCGCCGTTTCGGCCAGCTCCAGATAAAATTTGGCCCGGGCCAACTCTCCCCTCTCCCGGTGGAACCAGGCCATCAGCGCGGCGGAATCCCCTCGAACCCGGCATCCTCAAGCCGCTTCAACGCAGCCAGCAGCGCCAGATCGCCGGGACTGACAAGCGCGAACGGAACGTCCGCCGCGGCGATTTCCGTCCACAACTCATCCGTTCCCTTCCGGCTGATGAAATGATCGTTTTTCATGAACGAGGAAAAAGCCGTTTCCCTGGTTTCCTTGCACAAACGCAGGGCGGTTTCCGACCGATGCACGGTGCCGATCGAGCGCATCGCCGCGTGGTAGATCGCCAGATTGCTCAAAAAATGTCCGTGCCGCCCCTCCCACAACCAATGGGGCTCCGGTTCGTTCCACGAGCGGGCGATCCGGCCGATGCAAGCCTCGATCCGCGCGGCAGAGGCCGCGATGAACGCGCGGTCGTCGGCATGGTTCGCGTACTCGCCGGCAATCTAATGCCAGTAGGCGCAAGCAAGCGCCCGGTCCTTCTCGGGATTCAGACGCGCCCCGGTTTGCTCCAGAAAGGGCAGCGCCTCCCGCACCGCCCCCCGTTTTATGGCCGCATAGGCCGTCAGCGCTTCGTCGCGCACCGGTTTCCCGTCCGATGTTCCTTTTTTTTTTGCGGCATCGTCTATTTGATCCCTCCAAGCTGAAGCCCGGACTTGAACCACCGCTGCGCGAACATGTACAGGACGATGATCGGCAACATGGAGATCAGGCTTCCGGCCATAAGGATGTCGTATTTGGTGCCGTATTGCCCGTTCAGCTGCGCGAGCGCGAGCGGGAGCGTCATTTTGTGGGTGTCGGAAAGAATGATGAGCGGCCAGAAATAGTCGTTCCACACGCCCATAAAGGTGATCACCGCCAGGGAAACGACGATCGGCATACAGAGCGGCAGCATGATGCGGCGGAAAACGCCCGGATGGGACGCGCCGTCGATGAAAGCCGCGTCCAGATAGTCGTTGTGCACCGTCTTCATGAACTGGCGCAACAGGAATACGGCAAACGGACAGCGTGATGACGGTGCCGGTCACGGACAGGAAAAAGCTGTTGCCGATCGCCCGGCCAAACGGAAAGATCGTAAACACCTTCCGGTACCCTTCGAAACTGACCGGATCGGGAATCCATTCGATCGGAATGATCAGGTAGGCGCCTTCCGCTTTCAGCGAGGCGCTGATCATCCAGAGGAACGGAATCAGCGAGAACAGCGCGAACGCGGTGGCGAACGCATAGTACGCGACCGGCTTGCCAATTCGCCTAAGCATCATAATGAACCCACTTCTTTTGCAATTTCAGTTGAAGCATCGTGAAGGTGAAGATGATGAGGAACAGCAGCCAGGAAAATGCGGCGGCGTAGCCCATTTTGTGATATCTGAAAGCGTACTTGTAGATGCGTTCCACCATGACTTCCGTCGCTCCGTACGGCCCGGCGCCCTCCGTCATGATCATGACCTGCGGGAAGAGCTGGAACGAGTTGATGATGCAAATCACCATGACAAAGAAAAGAACCGGGGACAACAGCGGGAGCGTGATCCGCACGAAACGATGCCGGAAGTTCGCCCCGTCGATCTGGGCGGCTTCGTAATAATTGGGATTGATCCCCTGCATGCCGCCCAGGATTTGCGCGTAGTTTCCCGCCCCGATCAAACGCGGCGATCCGGCAGCCAGATTCCAGGAATTGAGTCCGTTCCAATCCGTGGCGCTGATGACCAGCGAATACAAGATCGGAATGACGCTGAAGGTGATGAGTCCCAGGAAAGAGGGCAACAAAAACGCGCATATGGTGAGCCGCCTGGCCATTCCCTTGTTTCCCGTCATGGCGCACCTCGCACTGGTCGCGTCCTATTTCATCCGGATCGTTTTTTCCAGATCCTGCTGCGCATCGTCAAGCGCTTGCTCCGGCGTTTTGGCACCCTGGGCGGCCGCCGCCAGATGCTTGGACAGGATGTCGTTCATTTCGCTGAATTGCTCGATCACCGGAGGCGTGATCAGATATTCGAGCGAATCAAACACCGCCTTGCGATTGGCCGGAGGCGTGATCTTCAGGTAAGCTTCCTGAACGTCGGGATACTTGACGGCCGGAAGTTCCCAGTTGCCTTCGACGCGAAGTTTCGCCGCTTCCTTGCTGGCCGACATGAACTTGATCCATTCGAACGCCGCTTCCTTCACCTTGCTGTCCTTGTTGATGACCAGCCCGTTGGAGAAGAAATGCGTCGCCTTCTTCTTGTTGCCCGGTTCGATGGCGATGTCCCAGTCGAACTTCACGTTGTTGACGAAATCCGGGAACGCCCAGATTCCGGTGATGATCATGCCGAGCCTGCCGCTTTTGAACAGATCCCAGTCGCCCACCCCGCTGAGCTACGCTTCGGTGGGCATGATGTTGGTTTTGAGGATGCGGTCGGTCATGTGTTTAAGCGTTTCAACATTTTCCGGACGATTGACGGTAAAGGCGGTTTTGTCGTCGTTCAGCAGACTGCCGCCGTTCTGCTGCACCGTTTTGAAAAACTCGAAGAAGTGGACGCCCTGGCAAATGCCGAAAATATCGTCGCCGAGCGCCCGGATCTTGGCCCCGGCCGCGTCCGCGTCGGCCCACGTCCAGTCGTTCGTCGGATACGGCACGTTCGCCTTGTCGAACAGTTCCTTGTTGTAAGTCAGCACCACGTTGGAAAAACTGGCCGGCATGCCGTATTGCACGCCGCCTTCGGAGAAGGCGTTCAGCGCCTGTTCGTACAGAACGGACCGGTCAAAGCCCGTGGACTCGAAGAACGGCGTCAGGTCCGCCAGCACGCCCTTTTTCGCGTACGAGTAGAAATTTTCGAAGTTGAGCTCGTAAGCGTCGGGCGCCTGCCCGGCGGCGATCCGCATCTGCATCTGCGTGAAGTAGTCCCCGAACGCGATCGTTTCGATGTCCACCTTGATGTTCGGGTGCTGACGCTCAAACTCTTCCTTCATTTTCTCCAGCGTCGGAGCGGCTTCGCCCGCGCCGGAAAAATTCGCGTATTTGACGGTGACCGTTTCCGTCTTTGGCTGGCTGCCGCTCTTTGCGCTTTCGGGGGCTGCGCTTTCGGTGGCCGCGCTTTTGCTGTCCGATCCCGCCGTTGTGCCGCTGTCGCCTTTGTTCCCGCCTCATGCGGCAAGCATCACGAGAAGAAATGCCGCGATCACCGCCGAAAGCGCCTTCAAACCTTTCATTCCGATCATTTTGATTCCCCCTTGAGGTGATTAACCGTTTAACCTCCGAACCGTTTGCCTTTCCACCAGTTCCATCGGGATGAGGGTATGACTGCCCTTGTTTCCGCGCCGACTTTTCCCCCGGATCTGTTCGATCAGGATCCGCGACGCCGTCTCCCCATTCCGCGAGATGTGCTGTCTGATCGTCGTCAGCGGCGGCAGAAACATGTGCGCCAACGAAATGTCGTCGAACCCGATCACGGAGACGTCGTCGGGAATTTCCCGACCTCCTTCCTTGATGCCGCGAATTACGCCGAACGCCACCAGGTCGGCCGTGGCAAAAACCGCCGGTAATCTCCGGATATTTCTCGGCGATCAGTCTTCCGGCCGTCAAGCCGTGAATGTAACTGACCGAATCCTCGAACACAAAGTCCGGATTATAGAACAGGCCAAATTCCTGCAGCGCCCGCTTGTAGCCAAGAAACCGTTTCTCGACGACCCCGTCCTGCCGGATCGTGCCGGTCACAAGCGCGATGTTGCGATGACCGTTCTCGATCAGGTAGCGGGTGGCCATATAGCCGCCCCGCTCGTCGTCGGTGCCGACATTGCTGAAGTAACGGTCGTGGATGTAGCTGTCGATCAGGACGATCGGGATGTCCGCCTGCTTGCACTCCTCGTAGAGCGTTTCGGGATAGAGTTGCCCATGATGATGGCTCCGTCCAGATTGCGGGAAATGGAGATGTCCAGGTAGGACTTGCCTTTGTCGACACCCGCGAGAAGGATGTGGTACCCGTAACCGCGAATGGCCCTTTCGATGGCGCTGATCATTTCGCTGTAGAAAGGGTTTTCAAAAACAAGCTGTTTGCGATCCTCCGTCTGCGGGATGATGACGCCGATCAGTTCCGAAGTTTTCTTGACCAGTCCGCGCGCCGACCGGTTGGGAATGTAGTTCAGAGCTTTGATCGAATCGTAGATTTTTGCGACCGTTTCTTTGGAGACCTTGTGCTCCTTGCCATTCAGCACATACGACACGGCGGCGATGGACACCCCGGCGTGATGGGCCACGTCTTTGATCGTGACTTTTCTCATTGGAAAACCTCGTAGAGAGTATATTAAACGTTTAACTTAACCTTACTACACCCTGGTTACTTTGCCAACCGCCTGAAAAAATAAAGCTCCACTGCGAAAGCCAAGCGGCTTTTACGGCTGTGGAGCTGCCGGTTGACCGGGAAGCTGGCTATTGAGACGATGGACGTCATCCTTACACGCGAAAACGGGAGATGATGTCGTGCAATTCCTGGGCGGTCCGGCTGAGCTCGGCGGAAGAGGAGGAGATTTCCTCCATCGACGCGAGCTGCTCTTCGGTGGCCGCCGACACTTCCTGCGCCCCCGCCGACGTTTCTTCCGCAATGGCCACCGCTTCTTCCATCGAAGCGGAAATTTGCTGGGAACTGGCCGCCATTTGCTCGGAAACGGCGGACGCTTCCTCCACTTCTTTACTCACCAGATGCACCGATTCCAGAATTTCCGCGAAAGCTTGTTCCGCATCGCGGACGGCCTTCATGCCGTTGTCCACTTCCCGGGCGCCGGAACGCATCGCCTCAGCGACCCGGCTTGAACGCAGCGATATATCTTCCAGCTGCTCGGCCACGGTTTGCGCCGATTGTTCGGATTGGGCGGCCAATTTTTTCACTTCTTCCGCCACGACGGCAAATCCTCTCCCCGCCTCTCCCGCTCTCGCCGCCTCGATGGATGCGTTGAGCGACAAGAGTTGGGTTTGATTGGCGATCTGCCCCATCATGTCGACAATATTGCCGATTTCGGACAACCGTCCCTCCAGAATCTCCATCAGACCGGCCGATTCGTTCGAGGCTTGCTGGATGGTTTCCATATGGCTTGACACGCGGCGCATCAACTGGCTTCCCCGTTCGGCCCTTTCGGCCGCCTGCAGGGATGATTCGTGCATGACCGCCGCGGATGACGCCAAACGTTGAATGGCAGAGGCCAATTCTTCAACGGCGCGGGAATTCGCTTCCGCGCCGTTGGCCTGATTGTCGGCTCCTTTGGCGATATCCTGCGTCACCTGCGCGATTTGCTGCGCGGCTTGCGTCGATTGTTCGGCGCTCGCGGTGAGTTCCTCCGAGCTTGCGGCGACCGCTTCCGCCGAATGCGAAACGGTCCGGATCAGCGAGCGCAAATTGGCCGCCATCTGCTGGAACGCCGCAGACATGCTTCCCAGTTCGTCACGTCTGCGGAGGACCGAAATGTCATGCGTCAGATCCCCGTCCGCAATCAGGCGCGCGGCTGCAGCCATCCGGACAAGCGGTTTGGACAAGCGATCGGCCATAAACAGCGCCATCGCAACCGCTGCGGCCGTCGCGACGATCAGCGCCACAATCACAAAACTCAGGGCATTTCGGACGGTCTTCGTATTTTCCCGGCTCGCTTCCTCCATCTGGGTTTGTTGATACGAGGCGAGCTGGTCGCTCTCGTCACGGATCTCCCGGCTGAGCGGAAACAAGTTGTCCGATGCAAAGCTGAGCGACTGTTCGGGAGAATCCTGCACCATTTGGACAAATTCCGTTTTGACCTGTTCCAGGTTTTGCAGGTTTTGCTTCATTTCCTGCAGCAAGCGCTTGTTTTGCTCGGATTGCACCATGGCGGACGCTTTTTCCATCGCGCCTTTCAACTCGTTTATGGCCGCGTCCAGTTTGTCCATCGCCGCCGAATCGCGCGAAAGCAGATAATCGCGGGCGCTGCTGTTGATCTGGGTCGCCTGGACCTGCATTTCCTTGGCATTCAGCAGAACCGCCGCCCGCCGGTTCACCAGGTCGGAATAACTGCGGTCCACCTTTTGCATGTAAACGTATGCGATCACGCCCGCAGTGCCCAGCAAGACCGTGATCAGCAGGAAGCTGGCAAGAATTTTTAAGCGGATTGGAAATGTCATCTGACGCATCGAAATTCCTCCGTGGCTGTGAGAGTAAAATGAGATCCTTCGCTTCACGCCTGATATGGATCCGACGGGAATCTTCGTGAACTTTCTCGCCCTTTCCCCCCTTTCTTCCCTCCCGCCAGTATCTGACGAGAATAACTGATGAAATGAAAATTTCATTTTCATAGCTTATTTTACCAACAACCGTATAAGCGGGCGAGAAAAGAATTGAAATTATTTCCATAATCATACAATCACTTGCCCGCACAGTACGGTATTGTCCGCGACGACCCGGTGATCCGGCAAAGCTGACTCTCCTCGTAAAAGAATTCCTTTACCCCATTTTACGACGACCTGAGTACCACTTCCAAGTCTCTGAATTTCCATTATTTGGTACGCTGTTTCGCGAATCTGACTTGAGTAACATCTTCATTTCTTTTCCGTTGTCGAAGGTATCAGGTGCGGGTATGCCTGCTAGACGATTGCGATATTAAATCTGCTTCCCTGTTTGTCGGATGATCCTTGGAGAAACGTCAGAGGACAGCCGCAAGGCTTTTCAGGCTTTCAGGAACCAGTTGGTACAAAATACCAGGAAAATAAAAAGTGTTCGTCGTTTTGGAAGAATTTAGGGAATCAGGGGGAAGGGTCAAGGGAAATGGAACGTTGGGAAATGTCCAGGGAAATCATTTGAGAGGATAGGGAGCAGGGGTAAGGGGAGAGGAAAAAGGGATGGGTATATTGGGATAAAACCTGATCCCTCAACCCTTTCCGCCCTATACCCTGTCCCCCTATCAACAGAAAAGCCCAGCATGGATCCAGGCAAAACCCTGGTCATACTAGGCTTCTTGGACAGTTTTTATTTTCCTTGGACAGTTTTTATTTTCCCTGGACGGGATTTATTTTTGGATGATAACAGGTGTCAAGAGAAAATAATTCATGTCCATCCCACTCAAGCTCCACCAAGGCCTCCAATCCCTTGCCGCACAAGGGTTTTCAGGTTTGAGGAACCAGTTGGAACGAAATACCAGGAAAATAAAAAGTGTCCGTCCAATTGGAAGAAATTAGGGGATTAGGGGGAAGGGATAAGGGAAATGGAACGTTGGGAAATGTCCAGGGAAATTTTTGGAGGGGATTTAGGGAAAAGGGATTAGGGAGGGCAAGGGGAGAGGGTATATTGGGACAAAGCCTGATTTATCAACCCCTCTTCCCTTTCACCCTAACCCCTATATCCTTTCCAAAAGATGAAGCCGAACAGGTGATCAGGGATAAACCCTAACACCGCTCGGCTTCGTGGACATGATTTATTGTCCCTGGACAGTTTTTATTTTCCCAGGACAGGATTTATTTGACGTCTACATATTAGAGGATCAAGGAGCAAAGATTGTATTTAAATGGATTCTCATTACATTCAAAAGCTCTAATTTTTCAATAAGAACTTTAACATATGGCTCCATCCCAAAATTGATGTTAGGATTTACAAGAAATTCTTAACTTCATGAAGATAACTGATTGGGATCCTTCTGTTCCATAATCTTCCTGACTTTCCGACGAGTCTACAAGTTGATTTTAAACATAATCAGGATGGTTTCCTTACATTTTCTGGACTTTTAGAAGCATTTAATAAGACTACCCCTCCAATTATTAATGCTAAGCCAACTAATGTAATGATACTAAATGGGTCTCGCCATAACAGTACACCAATTAACGCTGTTAAAGCTGTGCCTATCCCTGACC
>Ga0310838_1001509_pt1 | contig 11822 bp, 13 predicted proteins | sample SM_ome_6_FD_202241 | JGI IMG/M metagenome (GOLD analysis project Ga0310838, IMG submission 202241) | Sorghum-adapted microbial communities enriched on stacked mutant (SM) sorghum from Joint BioEnergy Institute, Emeryville, California... ...
ATTCATTCTTTGAATGAACGAAATCACACAGGATACCAAGCGATAGCGCGGTAGGGTAGGCGTACAAAATTAGGGTGCCGGAGATATTGATCTATAAAGGTTGTCGAGAAAATCTTGACACATACCCCCAGTGCCGGTTTGTTTACAATTCGGAAAAATTAGGTATAATAAAAATAAAAGGAACATATATTAAGCACAATAGACCGTACCCCTCCAAGAGGGGCGGCTCTAGTTCAACACACAAGGCCTCCCTAGATGCCTGGTGAGCCCAAGGGAGGTCTACTTACTTTTACTGGACATTATCAGAGCTACTAAGGCTCCAAAGGCGATCATCAACGAGAGTAATTGGTAGATCGTTTCGTCCATGGCATCACCCCCTTTCACAGGGGATGAGCCGCCTCCCTTGAGAAGCCGATCTATTGTGCTTGTTTCTATTATAACATGCCAAACATTCCGAAAGAATGGCTATGACACCTTTTGACCTTGTACGCTTACTTATTGGTGTTTAGGTAAATGGTAAGAAAGATGACGCATGGACAGCCACTTTGGGGGTGTGGCTGTGCTCCAATGGGATCCCTTGAATGACGAACCCCACAAAAAAAGACTCAAACACAAAAAAAGATGCTTCCCATAAGTTCAGTGAACTTATGAAAAGCATCATTCAAAGGAGAATGTGACCGGATCGAGGTCCATTCTCCTTTTAAGTTCTTTATTACATCATGCCGCCCATGTCAGGCATTCCGCCGGCATTTTTCTCTTCCTCCGGCTTATCCGCAACAACGGCTTCGGTTGTAAGAACCATGGCCGATACGGATGCTGCGTTTTGGAGTGCGGAACGCGTAACTTTCGTCGGGTCGACGATACCGGCTTCGATCATGTTGACCCATTCGCCTTTAGCAGCGTCAAAACCGATGCCGACTTTTTCGTTTTTCAAGCGTTCGATAATGACGGAACCTTCGAGGCCAGCGTTTTCAGCAATTTGGCGAACCGGAGCTTCCAGAGCTTTAAGAACGATCTTCACGCCGGTTGCTTCATCGCCTTCCGCTTCAATCGCTTCGACAGCTTTGATGACGTTAACCAATGCGGTACCGCCACCGGAAACAATGCCTTCTTCAACCGCCGCACGGGTTGAGTTCAAAGCGTCTTCGATGCGGAGTTTGCGTTCTTTCAATTCGGTTTCTGTCGCCGCACCGACTTTGATGACAGCAACACCGCCAGAGAGTTTTGCCAAGCGTTCTTGCAGTTTTTCCTTGTCAAACTCAGAAGTTGTTTCTTCGAGTTGAGCGCGAATTTGGTTCACGCGGGCAGCAATGTCATCTGCCGAACCAGCGCCGTCAACGATCGTCGTGTTTTCTTTCGTAACAACGACTTTACTTGCGGTACCAAGTTGTGTGACATTAGCCGTTTTCAGATCGAGGCCAAGTTCTTCCGTGATGACTTGACCACCGGTTAAAATCGCGATATCTTCGAGCATCGCTTTGCGGCGATCACCGAAGCCCGGAGCTTTAACGGCAACGACATTAAAGGTACCACGAAGTTTGTTGAGAACGAGCGTTGCAAGAGCTTCGCCTTCAACGTCCTCAGCGATGATTAAGAGAGATTTGCCTTGTTGAACAACTTGTTCAAGCAGCGGTAAAATTTCTTGGATGCTGGAAATTTTCTTATCCGTAATTAAGATATACGGATTTTCCAATACAGCTTCCATTTTGTCAGAGTTCGTGACCATGTACGGGGAAGCGTAGCCGCGGTCAAATTGCATCCCTTCAACCACTTCGAGTTCGGTGGTGAAGCCTTTGGACTCTTCGGTCGTAATAACGCCGTCGTTGCCAACGCGTTCCATGGCTTCAGCAATTAATTGACCGACTTCTTCATCAGCTGCAGAGATCGCAGCAACTTGGGCAATGGATTCTTTGCCTTCGATCGGTTTGCTGATGCGTTGCAATTCTTCAACAGCGACTTTCACCGCTTTTTCAATCCCGCGGCGAACGACCATTGGGTTAGCGCCAGATGTGACGTTTTTCAAGCCTTCGCGAATCATCGCTTGAGCCAAAACCGTCGCCGTCGTCGTACCGTCACCGGCAACATCGTTCGTTTTGCTGGCAACTTCTGCTACCAGTTGCGCACCCATGTTTTCAAATTTATCTTCAAGCTCAATTTCTTTAGCGATGGTGACACCATCGTTCGTAATGAGCGGAGATCCGAATTTTTTCTCCAGAACAACATTACGGCCTTTCGGTCCGAGCGTGACTTTAACAGCGTCTGCTAAGGCATCCACACCGCGAAGCATGGCGCGGCGAGCGTCTTCACTAAACTTAATGACTTTAGCCATTAGACAAAACCCTCCTCAATATGTAGTATGGAATGTCTTTTTTACTCAACGATGGCCAAAACATCGTCTTGGCGAAGAATTAAATACTCTTTGCCATCATATTTTACTTCTGTACCCGCATATTTTGAGAAAATGATGCGGTCGCCTTCTTTCACTTCGAGGGCGATGCGTTCGCCGTTGTCAGCAACTTTACCTGTGCCGACGGCAATCACGCGGCCTTCTTGCGGCTTTTCTTTCGCCGTGTCAGGCAAAACGATGCCGCCGGCCGTTTTTTCCTCTTTTTCTACTGGTTCGATAACAATGCGATCACCTAAAGGCTTTAACATGGAAAACCCTCCTTAGTGATGAAATGGTGTTGTTAGCACTCTAAACGTGCGAGTGCTAAATCCAGTATTATAATAATCAATATCGAAAACGAATGCAAGTCTCTGACACAAATTTTTTAGGATACCCAGACTGTGTTAAAATATTAAAAGGATTGATATTCTATTTTCCTTACATAAGGGAGAGAACCAGTTTGCCAAAAAGATATTGGTGGATTCTTGCCACCTACATTCTTTGCCAACTTTCGGGACTTTTAAGCTTCACAACGTTACTAAACTTTTTGCCAGCTGGGCAACGGATAGGGATCTTAACCGTTACGAGCTTTCTGATCACCTTGATCATTGTGCTTCTCCTATTATGGCCGGAACATCGATTCGTTCGAGATGCTGAGCGCGCCGATTTTGGTGAGGCTGTCAAATGGGCTTTGATTGGCATTTTCCTCGTCTATATCACGCAAATTGCCGCGGCAATTATTGAACAGGCTATCTTCGGTACACCTGTTCAATCGAAAAATACGGAAAAAATTATCAGGCTCTCAACCATCTCCCCATACGTCATTCTTGTGGTCGTCATTGTTGGGCCGATTCTGGAAGAAATCATATTTCGGAAAATCATTTTCGGAGAGCTCTATAAAAAAACGAATTTTTGGATCGCCGGCGTCATCAGCTCGCTATTATTTGCCCTTCTACACGCCGACGGACATATTATTCTTTATGGCTCAATCGGTCTTGTCCTCTGTTATTTATATCGAAAAACAAAACGGATCGTCGTATCCATGGTCGCACACGGAACGATGAATACCATCGCAGTTCTTGTGGCTTTCCAAAGCTTTGGATTCATCTCTGATTTCCATACATTTTAAACAATCGTTTAAAACAAAAAGGGTATGTCGACTGGACACACCCTTTTTTCTTTATTCAAGCGTCGTCAGAATCAGCGGACCATCCTTTGTAATAGCGATCGTGTGCTCATATTGGGCGGACAATGAGCCATCGACGGTTCGTGCCGTCCATCCGTTAGCATCCACTTTCGACCGCCAATCTCCGACATTCAGCATGGGTTCTATTGTAATGACCATGCCTTCTTTCAACCTTAACCCTTTTCCTTTTAATCCATAATGGGGAATTTGTGGTTCCTCATGCATGGATTGTCCGATGCCATGTCCGACAAATTCGCGGACGACGCTAAAACCTTCCCCCTCAGCATACGTCTGGATCGCATGCCCAATATCGCCGATTCGGTTACCGGGAACAGCCTCTTTGATCCCCAAAAAGAGGGAAGTCTTCGTCACATCTAGCAATTTCTGCGCTGTTTCAGATATTTCCCCAACAGCATAACTCCATGCTGAATCGGCAAGCCAGCCGTTTAAATTCACAACCATATCGATCGTGACAATATCCCCGTCTTTAAGAGGGGTTTTACGGGGGAACCCGTGGCAGATTTCATCATTGATGGAAGCACATGTTGCATACGGATAGCCATGATAACCTTTCTGTTCTGGCACCGCTCCGTGGCTGGCAAGGAAATCTTCGACGAATTGGTCAATTTCGGCAGTCGTCACCCCGGGTTTGATGAGCTTTTCAATTTCCTGATGGCATCGCGCCAATAGCTGCCCTGCTTCGCGCATTTTTTCTATTTCATTCATCGATTTTAATTGGATCATGCGTTTCACCTCATCTATTGTCTACATTATGTCGTGGAATTGGAACGGATACAAAACCATGCTTTTTTATTTTAACAAACGAGGCTGTAAAATAAAGAAAACCTAATTCTGCGAAAGGAAAATTGAATTTGCTAAAGGAAACTTGACTCTGCTAAAGGAAACTTGACTCTGCCAAGCCTTTTAGGCGAAGGCAGAGTCTTAGTTGACCTTATACTGGACTGGTTAAAAAGTCAGTGCAAACCTTTCCTGTGATGGCAATACCTCGTATCCCTTATACGACCCGAAAAATGAATACTTTTCTTACCAGTATATAAAAAAACCACGATTATGACTCGTGGTTCATTTCCATTTGACGCTTCATCATTTTCCGAAACACGCGTCTTGAAATGACTAGGCTAACCTCATAAAGCAGTGCAAGTGGTACCATGACGATGCATTGGGAAACAACGTCCGGAGGGGTAATTAACCCTGCGATAACAAATAAGACAAAATACGCGTATTTTCTTATTCTTGTCAAAAGATGGGGCGTCATTAAACCTAGACGCGTCAGAAACATTATCAAAATGGGCAATTCAAACACAAAGCCGAATGGCAGTGTCAGTTGGATCAGAAAATGAAAATATTCATTAATGCCGATGACGCTATGGATGCCAAGAGATTCCCCTAAATTCGTCATAAAATGAATGACATACGGAAAAAGGACAAAATACGAAAAGGCGATCCCAAGCAAAAATAAAATGATCATTAAAGGAATATAGCTCAGCGTCACTTTTCTTTCATTCTCATATAAGCCCGGGCTGATGAACGCCCATAACTCATAGAGAATTAGCGGGACAACAAGAACGAGCCCAATAACAAAAGCCACTTGCAAGTATACATTAAAAGGGTCGGTCACCCGAAAAGCGTTCATTTCAATTCCTTTTGCTATTTCTACATTTTGCAAAAAACGGATGACCGGTTTGGATAAAACTAAACCTAATATGAAAGTAATGACAAAACCGATTAAGACGATCACAAGACGCCTTCGCAGTTCTTGAAGGTGCTCCGCCAGACTCATTTGTTTATCGGTCATTAAAGATCATCCTGTTTTTTATTCTTCTTATCTTCTTCATCATCATCGGCTAATCCTTTGGTAGCGCTTTTAAACTCGCGCAACGTATGGCCGACGGCTTTGCCCAATTCGGGCAGCTTCTTCGGGCCAAAAAGAATAAGTGCCAAAATGATAATTAATATAATACCTCCCGGACCTATACCCATGTTCCCACCTCCTATTCCCGGTTTAAAGGATAATTTTTCATGAAGTAAACAAGGGTTTGTAATTCAACGCCTAAATCGATATGATGAAGCCGAATATGTTTCGGTACAGTTAAACGCACGGGTGTAAAATTAAGTATACCACTGATTCCACTCTGAACAAGCTGGTCGGTAACAGCCTGCGCACTATCGGCGGGAACGGTTAAAATGGCTACCGGGATATCCCGATGCTTGTCCTTTGGTAATTGATCAATGTGGTATACGGGTGTCCCACCAATCGTTTTTCCGACTGTCTTTGGATTTTTATCGTAAGCAACGACAATGCGAATATTATTATTCTTAATAAAATTATACTTTAAAATCGCTGTTCCCAAATTACCGACACCGACGAGCATCGCTTTTGTGAGTTCATTTTGATTCAATTTTTCCCGTAGATACGCGAGAAGATGTTCAACATTATATCCATAACCTTTCTTCCCTAATGCACCTAAATAGGAAAAATCACGGCGGATCGTTGCCGAATCGATTTTTACGAGATCACTTAATTCAGATGAGGAAATTCGAAGTTTTCCAGATTCCGATAAATGTTGTAAAAATTGATAGTATAATGGCAGACGCTTGGCCGTCGCGTGTGGAATTTTCTCATATGCCATACTTCTGACCTCCGCCCCCGGTTACGAACGGTGATAATCACCGCTCTTTCCTCCGGTCTTTTCCTTTAAATATGTCTCTCCGATGACCATGCTTTTATCAAGTGCTTTACACATATCATAAACCGTCAATGCGGCGGCTGTCACGGCAGTAAGTGCCTCCATTTCTACCCCGGTTTCCCCTTTGGTCTTAACAAAGCTCTCGATATAAAGCACAGGCTCTTCCTCATCCCAATGGAACAAGATGTCGATGCCTTTAAGCGCAATAGGGTGACACATCGGAATGATCTGCGGTGTATTTTTGGCCGCCATAATCCCCGCCACTTGAGCCACCGCTAAAACATCACCTTTTTTAACCGATTGAGTTTCAATGGCCTGTCGGACCTTTTCACTCATTCTGATGCTGGAGCATGCTCTTGCCGTTCTTACCGTGATCGGTTTCTCCGAGACATCGACCATCTTTGCCCGTCCTTGGTGATTGATATGCGTTAAATCTTTCAAGACGCCTCACCTCGATCCTCTCATTCTAACCTTCGCATAATTCTAGCGATTGTAAACCAGCAAAAATTGAATTTTTTTTAACACAAGCGAAAACTTCACGAATAATTTCTATATCGAAAAAGAAACGTTTCGTCCCGATATTGCCCCGTGCTTAAAATATAGGCTAAACTAGAATGAGAGCTTGGAGGGTTAGACATGATTCTATTACAAGCGAGTGGTATCCAAAAATCATTTGGTACAGACTCTATTTTAACGAATATTAACCTTGAAGTACAATCCGGCGAACGGGTCGCGCTCGTCGGCCGGAATGGATGCGGCAAGTCCACCTTGCTTAAAATCATTACCGGTGTAGAACCGTATGACGCCGGTGAACTGTCTTTTGGCAAGGATGTTTCGATTGGTTATCTGGAACAAAACAGCACGCTACAGTCCAGCCGGTCTATCTACCAAGAACTTGAATCGGTTTTTGCTGAATTATTGGAGAAGGAAAAGCGCCTCAGAGTACTAGAGCAGGAAATAGCGAAAGACCATTCAGAAAAACGACTTGAGGAATATGATCGGCTTCTTGAGGAATTTACACGTGCCGGAGGCTATACGTATCATGCGGAAATTCAAAGTGTCATGCATGGGCTTGGCTTTCAGAACTATAGCCCGGATACCCCCATCGGCTCCCTTTCCGGTGGTCAAAAAACGCGGATCTCTCTCGGCAAACTTTTATTGAAAAAACCGGATCTCTTAATTCTCGACGAACCGACCAACCATCTGGATATCGAAACACTAACATGGCTTGAAAATTATCTACGCCATTATCCAGGTGCCATCCTCGTCGTCTCCCACGACCGTTACTTTTTGGACAAGTTAGTGAATAAAATTTATGAGATTTCCCGCGGCGTTTCGCATAGATACACGGGAAACTATTCTGCCTACCTGCAACAAAAAGCCGCCGACTACGAACGGCAAATGAAATTATATGAAAAACAGCAAAAAGAAATCAAAAACCTAGAAGATTTTATTCAACGGAACATCGCCCGCGCCTCTACGACAAAACGGGCACAAAGCCGCAGAAAAAAGCTGGAAAAGATGACGATCATCGAACGACCGAAAGGCGACGATAAAACAGCCGGCATCCGCTTTGATATAAAAAAAATTAGTGGCAATGATGTCCTCTCAGCACAAGACCTTATTATTGGCTATGGTGACAAAGCCATCGCCAAGCGCCTATCGTTTCGATTATATCGTGAAGACAGCGTAGCGCTCGTCGGTCCTAATGGTATGGGAAAAACGACGCTGCTAAAAACGATCATCGGTGCTTTAAAACCGTTGGAAGGGTCCATTCGATTGGGGGCTAATGTGTCCATCGGTTACTTTGATCAGGAGCAAAAAGGCTTGACACCAAATAAAACCGTATTAAATGAACTGTGGGATGATTATCCGTTAATGAATGAAGAAGACATCCGAACCGCCCTCGGAAGCTTTTTATTTACAGGTGATGATGTCTTAAAAACCGTCGCCTCCTTAAGCGGTGGTGAAAGAGCCCGACTGGCTTTGGCTAAACTGATGATGCGGCGCGATAATTTCCTTATATTGGATGAACCGACCAACCATCTCGACTTGCCAAGCAAAGAAGCCTTGGAGGCAGCGTTAATAGATTTTCCCGGAACCTTGCTATTCGTCTCCCACGACCGCTATTTTATTAACCGAATTGCGACAAAAGTGTGGGAGCTATCATCCAACGGCTTAACTGAATACCTCGGTGATTACGATTACTATGTCGAAAAAAAAGCAGAACAGGAAGAACTTCGGAAGCTCCAACAAGAAAATGCCCCGACTCGATCTGCAAAGTCTGCCGAGCCCATGCAGGACTCCTATGAAGAAACGAAGCGCAAGAAACAAGAAGAACGGAAAAGACAACGCCGCATCGCAGAGCTTGAGGAGGAAATTTCCTCACTTGAGACAGCGGTACAAGCCTTGGAACAACAATTGCTCGACCCTGATGTCTATATGAACCATGAAAAGGCTACCGAAGTCAATGACCAATTGAGCGCGAAAAAAAGCCAACTTGAAGCTTTAATCGACGAATGGACGGAATTGCAATCATAATGTCACACAAATCTTATAAAAGAGGTTGGCGCCTGCTTACAATTTTTGTCTGTCGTGACGATGACGGGGATTTGAAAGCAGGTGTCACCCTTTTTGCTTTCTCACTTTACGCACATTATGCACAGTTTTATCAACAAATGAGAGGTAAATATCCTGCCTTATCCACCGTTTTATCCACTTTGTCCACATTTCACCTGGATTTTATCCACATTTTTTATCCCCATCCAAAAGATTTATACACGAATATAAACGGCATTTTTCCACAAATGTGATTTTCCTGTGGATAATTTTACCCACAGGGTCAATACGCAACCAGAAAGCGTGGCATTTCCCTTCCCCTGTACCTGGATCTTGAGCCGCCATCCCAATCCCTGACATCTTCATACCAACGCTGGTTCAAAAAAGCATATCATTTCTCGCCTCATAGACCAGCATTTTGATACGCAATCTGAAATGGCATATCGTTTTCTCGCCCGAAACCCTTACAAATAATACGCAATCTTTAAACATGGAAAAAGTTAATAAAAAAACCGATTCGGACATAATCCGAACCGGTTTTTACGTCAGTTGTAATCCAGGATTAGCATTAAGCGATAAATCCGCGCGTTCACCTTTTAAATAATTGATGGTTCCTGCCGCGGCAATCATCGCCGCATTATCGGTGCATAACTTTAACGGTGGAATGACGAGCTCAACGGCATGTTTCTGTGCTGCCGCCGTCATTTTCTCCCTTAACCCAAGGTTTGCTGCAACACCGCCAGCAACAAGCAGCTGCTTGGCTCCATATTCTCCGACCGCTCGAAGGGTCTTTTCCACAAGCACTTCAATCACGCTTTCCTGAAAACCAGCGGCAACATTCGCCTTGTTGATCGCTTCCCCGCGTTGTTCGGCATTGTGGACATAATTCAACACCGCAGACTTTAACCCGCTAAAACTGAAATCATAGGACCCTTCTTCGAGCCAAGCGCGCGGGAACTCAATCGGGTTTTCCGCTTCACGTGATAAGCGATCGATTTCGGGGCCTCCCGGATAGGGAAGGCCTAAAACGCGGGCAACTTTATCAAAAGCTTCTCCAGCGGCATCGTCTCTCGTTTCCCCAATTAAGTGATAGACGCCATGTTCAGGCATGTAAACTAACTCTGTATGACCACCGGAAACGATCAATGCAACCAACGGGAAGTGCATGTCCGCAACTAAACGATTGGCATAAATATGCCCGGCGATATGGTTGACGGCTACCAGTGGAATACCTTTTGAAAAAGCCAGCGCCTTTGCCGCGCTAATACCCACCAACAATGCGCCGACAAGTCCCGGTCCTTGGGTGACCGCCACCGCATCGATCTCGTTCCATGTGACTTTCGCTTCCTCAAGGGCCGCCTCACAGACAAGCGTGATTTGTTCAACATGGTGGCGAGAGGCAATTTCTGGCACAACACCCCCAAAACGTTTATGACTTTTGATTTGGGAGGCGACGATATTGGAACGGATCATGGTGCCATTTTCAACCACGGCCGCAGCTGTTTCATCACAACTTGTTTCAATGCCTAAAATCATCGTGTTTTTTGTCATAGTTTCACCCACATCACTAAGGCATCCTCATAATTGTCCATATAATACCCTTTTCGAATCCCGCCGTTTTGAAAGCCGAGTTTTCGATACAAATTTTGGGCAATTTCATTGGATACCCGCACTTCTAGACTCATTTGTTTGGCATGATTCATTTTGGCAAAAGACATCGCTTGCCGGAGCAGTGTTTCACCAATTTTATAGCCGCGATAATTCGGAAGTACCGCAATGTTGGTTATATGGGCTTCGTCAATAATGACCCAGACCCCGCAATAGCCAATGATCTTCCCATCAAATTCCGCAACAAAATAGGTGGCAAATTGATTATTAGTTAACTCGTTCACATAGGCTTCATGCGTCCAAGGAGAGGTAAAACAGATTTGTTCGATACTATAGATCGCATCAACATCATCAATCGTCGCTTTTCGTATGCAAACTTCCATTTTCCTGTCCTTTCTGCTCTTGCTTGGCGAGCCATTTCGCTTCAGCCTCCGCTAACTGTAAGTAGCGCGGGGTAAACGCATGAGCCTCAACAGGCGGATATTTTTGCGCTAAAAAGGCTAAGGTTGACGGCCGAGGGTTATTTTCCGTGTATCGGGCCCGAACAGCTTGCCTACCTAAAAAGGCTTGAATGCGATCCCAATGTAAAGCCAAATCATTACCTAAAAAAAGAATGGGTTGGTCTAACGATTGCAGTTGAGCCAACCAATCCGTTAGTAATATTAACCGGTCGCTTTCGATAGCTTGAACTTCTGTGGAATTCGAGCGATAAAGACCGGTATAGACTTGTCCTCTCCGCGCATCAAATAACGGACAGAGGTACCCATTAAAATACAAACCATTTTGGGCGAGAATTTCCAAACTGGATAAGCCGACCAATTCCTTTTTCATCGCCCAAGCCATCGTTTTGGCGATAGTCACACCGATGCGAACGCCAGTATACGAACCCGGTCCCTCAGCCACGGCAATGCGGTCGATCTCTTCAGGCTTTATGCCAGCATCGATAAACAACTGCTCAATCGCAAGCATTAAGCGGACACTATGATTTTTTTTCGAATTGGTTATCAGTTCACCTAATACCGTGTCGCCTTTCGTTATGGCCACACCCATGACGACATTAGATGAATCGATTGCTAATACATTCATGAACTTAACTCCTTACACAACGCTTCGTAACGTTTCCCATGAGGGGTACAGCGAATCGCGCGCGATTCTTCTCCGATCCTTTTTATTTCTATATCCAATCGCTCTTGGGGCAGCTGTTCAGCAATCCGGCTTGCCCATTCCACGACCGTGACGCCATCCGATTGAAAGTATTCTTCAAACCCAAGATCTTCATCCTCATCCAGCCGATAGACATCCATATGATAAAGCGGATATTTCCCTTCATATTCCTTTATTAAGGTAAAAGTCGGGCTGTTGACATTTCTTTGAA
>Ga0310838_1001531_pt1 | contig 11691 bp, 11 predicted proteins | sample SM_ome_6_FD_202241 | JGI IMG/M metagenome (GOLD analysis project Ga0310838, IMG submission 202241) | Sorghum-adapted microbial communities enriched on stacked mutant (SM) sorghum from Joint BioEnergy Institute, Emeryville, California... ...
GGCTTTGACAACACCAATGACATGATGAATTTTTGTCGGCCCGACGCCACTGCCAATGGTGACCCCTCCGGCGACCGGGTTTGATGATGTGACAAACGGGTAAGTTCCTTGATCGATATCAAGCATGACCCCTTGTGCGCCTTCAAACAGCACCCTTTTTCCTTCATCTAAGGCGTCATTAAGGACAACCGACGTATCACAAACATAAGGCCTGATGACATCAGCATATTTTATATATTCGTTAAACATTTCATCGACATCAAAACCGCCTGTTTCGTAAACTTTTTCAAATAGGCGGTTTTTCTCTGCCAGATTTTTTGTCAATTTTTCTTTAAACGTGTCTGGCTCAAGGAAATCAGCCATGCGAATCCCGATGCGTGCGGCTTTATCCATATAGGCAGGACCAATGCCTTTTTTGGTTGTACCGATTTTGCCTGCACCTTTATAATCTTCTTCTAGACGGTCTAATTTGATATGGTAGGGTAAAATAATATGGGCACGATTGCTGATTTTAAGATTTTTGGTTGATATGCCGTTTTCATGTAAATAATTAAGTTCTTCTACCAGCGATTTAGGGTTAACAACCATGCCGTTTCCTATAACACAAATTTTTTCCGGATAAAAAATACCGGACGGGATCAAGTGTAGTTTATATTTTTTCCCATTAAAAACTATCGTATGGCCGGCATTATCACCACCCTGATAACGGGAAATGACTTCTGATTTTCCGGATAAATAATCGGTGACTTTGCCTTTTCCTTCGTCACCCCATTGGGCTCCTACAACAACGACGGATGGCATTGGGCTTTCCCTCTTTCCGTTTTGTATCTGCAATGTTCGTATTCAAAAATCCAACACTGTCAGTTTATCAATAAAAGGACGCATGAGTCAAATGAAAATCGAACTATTTTCAATCTATCGCGACTATTGTTCGTAAAATATTCATGATGCTTAACGGCTTCTTCGCTTAGCCATTCCCATTTTTCCTGTTTTTATAAAAAAGATATCGTGATGGCGCCAAGCGTTTTTGAATGAAGGTAGAGCCGGAGTTGCCCTTATGTCGGCTAGAAAAAATTTTTACTTTCTTACCTGTATTAAAAAGAATCAAACAACCAGTTGAAGAAGGAGGATTCCAAGAGGTAGTCATATATCAATTCACGGAAGAACCACTTTTTAAACACAAAAAAGCCCGGGGTGATCAATCCCGAAGCTCTTTTGCAAAAAATAGCCATGGACAAATAATATGGCTTTGCGATTTATTTTTACACTTATATCTTAACGCATATAATATGTTTTTTAAACACAATCTTTTGCTTTGATTTTAAATTCTTAAGAAACCCCAAACGCCAGTCAGTAACTGACTCGCTTCAAACAAAATAAATAAAAATATAGTGAACAGAAATGGGTTTAACATAATCACATTTGCCGATCCTTTTAGAATCCTGTATTCTAGGTAAAAGCCCGCTATAATAAGCGGATTAAAATAAAATAGATAATTTATATGTATCCAGTCCCCTAGCAAATGATTTGATATCGCTGCCAGGACTAAAAAAAATTGTAAAGTTAAAATGGCCTGAAAAAATATCTCGAATTCGACCTTTATCCCGAATATAAATCTACCAATGATATGGTGTACAACAGAAATGACATATAAATACACAAGGATGCCTAACAAAAATAGTATTACAGTAATAAAAAACATCGCTATCCCGGTTGCATCCTTTGACAGCAAGTTTAAAAACAGTCCCAATTCGTGTTGACCCATCAGAACAGCAATTAAACAAAAAATAGATATGACATTGATCGCAATTAAAGCAGTATTTTGTAATTTTCTAGCCATATTATCACCTTTATGTTACAGATCAGGTCAAAAAGACATCATTGTTCATCGAACATTAAAGCATTGTTAATATAACAATAATGTTTGGATTAATTTTACAATTCTGTAGCAAGAATTGTAAATAGGTATTAGGTCCCATAAAACGGGATTATATGGGAAATTTTCTCTATCGTGCAAGGTGATCTCACTTTGAGTTTCCGCAAAATGTAGTGAATCGAGTTATAAATCAAAAATGATCTATCGACAATGTCGTTTGTTGTTACGTCGTCGTTTAAACGGGGATTTTGCCATAACTGAACTAAAGCCCTGGTTTCGGGCTTTTTTTCTTTTTGTGTTTAAAAAACAGAACAGAAAGGAGTATATAAAATGAATGGCACAGACAAAGAGGGTTGTCAGAAAAAGCACCTTCAATAGTTAAAAAATCAAAAAAAGTACATTCCTATAGGCCAAAAAGAGCTTGATAACTTTCTTAGCCGTTTCCGTACATGAAAAATACCACAGTTTACATCACTGTGGTAGACCCGAATTTTTATACTTTCTTATCCTTTAAAAAAGCGCCCCGTTTCCGACTTAAAGCCGGAAAAACGCGGCGCTTTGGGCCGATTAGCCTTTTCATCTTTATGACGTGCGTTGCGGTATTTCGTTTTCTGTATGGTGGCGTTCAAGGTTGACAAATTTGTTGTATTCCTTAATGAAGGCAAGTTCAACGGTGCCGACCGGGCCATTTCTTTGTTTAGCGATAATGATTTCGATAATGTTTTGTTTTTCCGATTCCTTATTGTAATAATCATCGCGGTATAGGAAGGCGACGATATCGGCATCCTGTTCGATGCTTCCGCTTTCCCGTATATCGGACATCATCGGGCGTTTATCCTGACGCGATTCCACGCCACGGGAGAGCTGCGATAAAGCAATGACAGGGACTTCCAACTCGCGGGCAATCGCCTTCAAAGAACGAGAAATCTCGGAAACTTCTTGTTGGCGGTTTTCGTTTCTTCCGGTCCTTGACCCTTGGATAAGTTGCAAATAGTCTATTAGTACCATGCCCAGGCCCTTTTCTTGTTTTAAGCGGCGGCATTTTGAACGAATTTCATTGACCCTTATCCCGGGGGTATCGTCAATATAGATACCCGCATTGGACAAACTGGCCATTGCCATCGTCAGCTTTTGCCAATCTTCTTCCGCTAATTTACCGGTACGGAGCCTTTGCGCATCGATGTTGCCTTCTGCGCACAACATCCGCATGACCAATTGTTGGGCGCCCATTTCAAGGCTGAAAATCGCGACATTTTCATTCGTTTTCGTTGCGACGTTTTGAGCGATATTGAGCGCAAACGCCGTCTTCCCGACAGAAGGACGCGCCGCGACGATGATCAAGTCGTTTTTCTGAAAGCCGGCCGTCATCCGATCTAGTTCGATAAACCCGGTAGGAATACCTGTTACATCACCTTTGCGATTATGGAGCATTTCGATGTTGTCATAGGTTTCGACGAGGATGTCCTTAATTGACTGAAAAGCGGTGGACCGTTTTCGTTGCGAGACTTCGAGAATCGCCTTCTCAGCATCATCCAAAATGACATCGACATCGTCATCTCTCGTGTATCCGTCCGATACGATTTTCGTTGCGGAGCGGATCAATCGCCTAAGCAGTGATTTCTCCTCAACGATTTGGCTGTAAAACTCAATATTTGCCGCCGTCGGCGTTGAGTTTGCCAGCTCACTAATGTAATCGAGTCCACCGACTTCATCTAATAGTTTTTGGTTGCGCAATTCAGCCGTTACCGTCACGACATCAACCGGTTCACCGCGTTCCGATAAATCCAGCATCACTTGAAAAATCCGTTGATGGCTCGTCCTGTAAAAATCTTCGGGCACCAATCTTTCGGAAGCCGCTCCAATAGCGGACGGCTCTAAAAAGATGGCCCCCAAAACGGCTTGTTCAGCTTGTATATTTTGTGGCGGTGTCCGATCAGCAAATAAATCACTCATGGTTTACCTTCAATTCCCCAGTCTTTTTTGGAATCGCAAAGTGTCCTGACTTTGTTACTGTTCCTTGACATGGACTTTCAATGTGGCGGTAACATTCGGATGCAATTTAATGGGAACATTCGTATAACCCAACGTCCGAATGGGCTCGGGTAAATCGATTTTCCGCTTATCTATTTGTATTCTTTTGGCTTTCAGTGCATCCGCAATTTGTTTCGATGTCACCGACCCGAAAAGACGACCGCCTTCACCGGATTTAGCTGGGATCGTCACTTCAAGTGCTTCGATTTGTGCTTTTACCTTTTGCGCTGCTTCAAGTTCTTCCTTTTGGCGCTTGGCTTCTTGTTTTTTATGTTGCTCCAACTGGTTGAGATTGCTTTTATTCGCTTCCACTGCTAGCTTTCTGGGAATGAGATAATTTCTGGCATAACCTTCGGAAACTTCCTTGACGTCACCGGCTTTTCCTTTGCCTTTGACATCTTTTAAAAAAATCACTTTCATTCGGTATCTCCCCCTTCAAGAAATGTATCAATCGCTTTTTTCAACAGCTCTTCAGCTTCTTCAATGGTTGTATCCATCTGTGTGGCGGCGTTGGTTAGATGACCGCCTCCACCAAGGTTTTCCATAATCATTTGGACGTTGATGTCACCGAGTGATCGTGCGCTAATGCCCACTTGGCCATCCGGCCGCTTACAAATGACAAAAGAAGCCTTTATGCCATTCATAGAAAGGAGAGTATCCGCTGCCTGAGCAATAATGACTTGATCGTCAATGTCCTTTTCTCCTCCAACAGCGATCGCGATATGGTCTCTGTAAATCTTTGCTTTTTGAATCAGCAAGGCTCTTTTCTTGTATTGTTGAAGGTCATCTTTAAGCAGTTTCTGAAGGATAACTGTGTCGGCCCCGTTTCCACGCAAAAAAGAAGCGGCATCAAATGTGCGCGCACCCGTGCGCATGGTAAAGTTTTTCGTATCAACCGCAATCCCCGAAAGAATTGCGGTGGCCTCTAGGACATCCAGCTTCGGCGGTTTTGTTTGGTATTCCAATAATTCAGTGACTAATTCAGCCGTCGATGAAGCATAAGGTTCCATATAGACTAAGACAGGATCTTCGATAAACTCTTCACCACGGCGATGGTGGTCAATGACAACGATTCTATCAGAGGCCTCTAATAACCTTGGCTCTGCGACCATATCTGGCCGATGCGTATCAACGACGACAACAAGCGTTTCGGAAGTCACCCATTCATACGCTTGATCCGAAGCAATAAACTTACTCCAAAGAGTTTCTTTTTGTTTAATTAGTTCTAGTAAACGGGTAATCCCCGTTGTGTGTTGTTCCGCTTCAAGGACGATTGATGCTGTTTTACCACAGGCTTCTGCGATTTTCATAATGCCGATGGCAGAACCAATGGCATCCATATCCGGCTGTTTATGCCCCATCACAAACACTTGGCTGCTTTCCCGAATGAGTTCGGATAAAGCATGTGAAATGACGCGAGCCCGGACGCGGGTGCGCTTTTCGATCGGGTTCGTTTTCCCTCCGAAAAACCGGACTTTTCCCGATGGATGTTTAATGGCGACTTGATCTCCGCCACGTCCCAAGGCAAGATCTAATGCCGATTGCGCCAACTGCCCAAGTTCGATGAAATCAGCAGCCTCGGCTCCGATTCCGATGCTGATCGTTAGCGGCACCGGTTCTTCCGATGTTTCTTCTCTTATTTTATCAAGAATATCAAAACGGTTTTTCTCTAAATCCCGAAGAATTTTACGATTCATGACGACGATGAACTTTTCAGAAGAAAACCTTTTAAAATAAATGCCGTGTTCGGTCGCCCAATCTTTAAGTAAATTGGTGATTTCGTTATTTAATCGGCTTCGTTCTTGATCATCCATGCCTTGGGTGATTTCATCGTAATTATCAAGACAGAGGATGCCGAACACCGTTTTTTCATTTTCATATTTCGCTTTCGTTTCTATAATCTCTGTGATATCAAAAAAATAAAGGAGGCGTTCATCCGGCTTTATCATCACGCGATAAAGATGCCCGTCAATTTCAACGATATCCCGATCACTTTCTTCTTTTATCATTGGGATCAGTTGATCGGATAACTCACTCAGAGGCTTTGAAATAAGATTTGGTCGTTCAGCGGTTAACTCAGCCATAAATCGGTTAAACCATTCGATCTGATAGGCTTCATCATAAAGAACGACACCGACCGGCATCTCTTGAAAAGCTTCTTCCCCGGCTTTTTTTATTCGACATGTTAAAGCCTCGATATAGGTTTCGGCCTGTGCGGCTTGCTTTAGATAGACCGTTCTTAAAGCGACAGCGGCAATAAGAAAAACAATGCCCCCAAACAGGCCTAAATAAGGATTGATAACGGCGGTCAATCCTACAAAAATGAGCATTAAAAACGCCGCAATGTATACCGTCATACGGCGCCCCCCATATATCCATTTCTTTGACATACCGTCAACCCCTATTTGTTCTTACTGTTTTCTTATGCGCGCTCTTAAACCGATCCCTAAATCAATTATACCTAATATACGAATGATATAAAGCGTAAAAGGGAAAAGAACCCCGATGACTGATAAGAGAATTGGTACAGCCACAGCTGTTCCTTTCGTGTAAAAAAAGTAAAATATAAAGGTTATACCTTGAAGAAGCATCGCCATCTCCAGGATTTCAAAGACATTAAAGACGAACATAAAAAGCGGTTGACCATTTTCCAACCCGCCGAAAATTAAAATGGCTAGCGTTATAAAATAATACCAAATTAGGCTTTGAGGCAATGTCCAATCTCGAAAAGGTGGCCACTTTGGAAAAGAGATACCTAATCGCCGAATGATTGGTGCGCTAACAAGCTGAACAATAAAGGTCAAGCCAATGCCGCTCACCGTTAAAATCATTGGCGTGAGTGTGGGAAGAAGTGTAAGCGATTCGCGATAGGTCTGCCATTCCTTTTCGGCCGCAATCGGCCCCCATTTTTCTGCCTCATGAGAAAAATGAATGGCACTGTTGACGATTTCTTTAATGGGATCCATTTGGAAAAATGATACCAAAATACCGTAATAGCTGACAATGGAAAGAATAGCTGCAAGGCTTCCGGCAGTTAAAATGGCAAAAGCTGACTTCCGCAAATGGACCATGTACCCCATGACGAGTCCGATAACAAGAAAAATGGCAGCTCCAAAAACTGACAAAATATGCGTAAACAAAAGCGTTAAAACAGCAGATGCCAAAAAGACTGTCAAACCAAGCTTCAGTCCCCGTTTAGCTGTATAAAACATTAAGGGAAGCGGCCAGAAAAACACCCCGATCAAAGATAACGGAGGAATATAAAAACAGATTAAAAAAAAGACGACAAAAATCGCAGTTATTAATGCCCCTTCAATGATCGCTTTGGTATCTCTCATTAAATGAATCTCCTCAAATATTTTTATATACATCTTTATATTTTAGTTATTTTTTCGCCTTTCGGCAACGAGAAGAGGGTGTTACGCCTACTATCATTTTCCATCTTGACCGTTACCAATCATTTGCAAACCATTTTTCGCGTACTACAAAAAAGGTGCGGGCATGATAAACATTAACAAAATCAGCTTTTTGGCCGATAATAGGAATGGAGGAGATCTCTTATTGGGAGTGTTCAACCGTGGTATTGGAACCAGGTGTTTCCAAAAACGTAATACTGTTTTCTAGAGGATCGCACCGCTTTGCTGTTGCGATTGAAGCCATTATCGAAATTATCCATGTTGTAAAGGAAAGAAAAGTGCCGCTTTCGCCGCCTTCCGTTACGGGCATCATTTCGGTTAGGGACAAGATTTATCCCATCGTTGACCTTGCTGTTTTATTAGACCTTGAAAAAGTAAAAACGAATGAGGATGACGCGCGAATGATCCTTGTTCAGGTTGATGGAGAAGCATTTGCGTTATGTGCCGATCAGGTTGAAGCGTTAACGAGCTTTCAAGCATCGGAATGGAGAGCGATAGATACGGATGAAAATTCATTGTCCTCTAAGTATATCCATGGGGCCATTCAACCATCCGGTTATGGAGAAGCCGATTTGCTCGCGCTAGACGCCATCATGTCCGATTTAAAGTCTGAGGCGAAACGTTTGGCAGCCACGTAAACATCATGAAACCTGGCTCTGCCTGCTTTTTAGGCGAAGGTCGAGCCTTCTTTGCACTTTACCGTCAACTAAATAAAAAGCAAATGCAAGCCTTTGGCGAAAAGAGCCTTTGTTGCCCTTATGCTTGCCGAAAAATGTTATTCATTCTTTCCAAGTACAAAAAAGACCGGCGCTGTTCGTTCAGCCTGCCGGTCTTCTCTTATGCGCTTTTATTCAACGGTATAGGGCAATAAAGCCATTTGACGTGCGCGTTTGATCGCTCTTGTCAATTGGCGTTGATATTTTGCACTCGTTCCCGTGACACGGCGTGGTAAAATTTTACCGCGTTCCGAGATAAACCGTTTAAGCAAGTCAACGTCTTTATAATCGATGTACTTAATATTATTAACCGTAAAGTAACATACTTTGCGGCGTTTACCGCGTCCGCGACGTGCCATGCTGTTCCCTCCTTCTTAAAAAGGTAAATCATCATCCGAAATATCAATCGGTTGACCTTCTCCTGCAAACGGGTCATCACTATGTCCGAACGGATCACCGAGGTCCTGATGTGCGCCACGATTCGGAGCCTGTGGTTGTGACGTAAATGATGATGGGTTCATTGCCGGCGCCTGACCTCTGGCACCCTTTGGTTCTAAAAATTGAACATTATCTGCAACAACTTCCGTTACATAAACGCGCCGACCTTCGCTATTATCATAGCTGCGCGTTTGCAGACGACCATCAATGCCGACAAGGCTCCCTTTTCCGACGAAATTGGCCACATTTTCGGCTTGACGCCGCCAAACAACGATTTGTATAAAATCAGCTTCCCGTTCCCCTTGTTGGTTGGTAAACGGACGATTGACAGCAATCGTGAAATTCGCCACCGCCACTCCGCTTGGCGTGTAACGGAGCTCAGGGTCCCTAGTCAGCCGACCGACTAAAATCACACGATTAATCATCAGAACCTCTCCCCGTTTTTGACATTATTCACGTTCGTCTCGGATGGTCATAAAACGAATCACGTTCTCATTAATTTTGGCCAAACGGTCAAACTCGTTAATGGCTTCCGTTCCCGCTGTGACATAGAGAACAACATAAATACCGTTACGATGACCATCAATTTCATAGGCCAAGCGGCGTTTACCCATTTCTTGTACTTCATTGATTTCCGCGCCATTATCCGTCAAGATTTTGGCTAAGTTTTCCTTAGCTGCTTTTTCAGCTTCTTCATCAAGATCAGGACGCAGAATGTACATGATTTCGTATTTACGCATATATTTCACCTCCCTGTGGTCTGTACGGCCCCCGAAGGAGCAGAGGGGTTTTCCACTCACAAAGATATATTATAGAGCATTCATCTATTAAAATCAATCATTTCCGGTGCACGGTGAGATTTTCCATGACCAAGCAGAAACATTGGCGTTTCTTAAAATGACGAGCTCCGCTTAAACATTGATAGGGGATTGTAGACCAATCAGACATTAAAGCGGAAATGCATGATATCGCCATCTTGGACAATATAGTCTTTCCCTTCGAGACGGAGGCGTCCATTTTCTTTCGCCTTCGCCATCGATCCTGCGGCCATTAAATCTTCAAACGACACGACCTCAGCGCGAATAAAGCCGCGTTCAAAATCACTATGGATGATGCCGGCAGCTTGCGGTGCTTTCATGCCGCGTTTAAACGTCCAAGCGCGGACTTCTTTTTCGCCCGCCGTAAAATAAGTGGCAAGCCCCAACAGCTTGTAACTTTTTTCGATGAGCTGATCCAGACCTGAGCGTGAAATGCCGAGTTCGGACAAAAAGGCAGCTTTTTCTTCCGGGTCAAGTTCGGCAATTTCCGCTTCAATTTTCGCCGAAATGACGACCACTTCCGAGCCTTCCTTCTCGGCAAAAGCTTTAACTTGTTTGACCCATTCGTTGTCTGTGCCGGAAACGATGTCGTCCTCTGAAACATTCGCCACGTACAAGACAGGTTTCATTGTCAAAAAGTTTAAAGGCTTCACGGCCAATTTTTCTTCATCTGTTAATTCTACGGCACGTGCCGGCTGGCCATTTTCAAAAGCTTCCTTTAGCTTTTGCAGGGCTGAATGTTCAATCATTGCCTCTTTGTTTTTCTGTTTAGCAATTTTCTCGACCCTTGGGATCCGCTTATTGACAGATTCCAAATCGGCCAAAATCAATTCCAAGTTAATCGTCTCAATATCATCGAGCGGGTCGACTTTTCCTGCAACATGCGTGATGTTTTTATCTTCAAAACAACGGACAACATGGGAGATGGCATCCACTTGACGTATATGAGACAAAAATTGGTTGCCAAGCCCTTCACCTTTGCTTGCGCCTTTCACAAGACCAGCAATATCCGTGAATTCAAATGTCGTTGGTATCGTTTCTTTCGGACGAAACATCGCTGTTAAATCATCCAAGCGCGGATCAGGAACATTCACCCGACCGACATTGGGGTCAATGGTACAAAAAGGGTAATTGGCAGACTCAGCCCCCGCTTGAGTAATCGCATTAAATAATGTTGATTTGCCGACATTGGGTAAACCAACAATTCCGGTTGTCAATCCCATGGTAACACTCCTCAAATTCTATATAACCTTTTTCATTATATTTGAATGTCGCGAACACCTACAACTGATGATATCGATTTATCGCTATTTCCCGGGGAATGCATTAGAATTTGTGGAAAACCGATTTTAAAGGCCTGACTTAGGCGAAGATTTTTAAAAAACGTTTGACGCGTACATAAAAAGCAATTTTCCATAAGCAAAAACCTTTCGCTCGATTCTTCAACGCAATCCTTTTAAAGGACCTTTGCTCCGCCAAGCCTTTAGGACGGTAGAGCTTTTCCCTATCGTAGCCGGAAGAATGATAGCCTTTCCTACCCGTATAAAAAAGCGGGGATGCCCCGCTGTTATTCCTCTTCGTGACTTAAAACCCTTTTTAACTTTTTCTTAAATTCACTTCTGGGAAGCATGACGCTATGGCCACACCCTTGACATTTAATGCGTATGTCGGCGCCCATTCGGATGATCTTCCAACGGTTTTCACCACAAGGGTGCTGTTTTTTCATCTCCACAACATCATGAAGCTGAAACACTTTGTCTTCCGGCATGTTTCATTCCCCCTAGTTAACAGGATAATGAAAACTTGGCTCTGCCAAGCCTATTAGGGCGTAGGTAGAGCCTCAGTTGTCCTTTTGCAGGTCTAGAAATATTTTATACTTTATTGTCTTTATTAAAAAGTCAGTTTTTCCTCAAGGAATGTGGCAAGGTTCGCAATGGGCAGTCTCACTTGTTCCATTGTATCGCGATCCCGAACCGTCACTTGACCGTCTTCTAAAGAATCGAAATCAAAAGTGATACAATACGGTGTGCCGATTTCATCCTGACGGCGATAGCGCTTGCCGATTGATCCCGTGACATCATAATCAACCATGAATCGCTTCGACAGGTCGCGATAGATTTTATGCGCTTCTTCATCGAGCTTTTTCGAAAGCGGAAGAATAGCTGCCTTATATGGTGCTAAAGCAGGATGCAAATGCAAAACGGTACGGATATCGCCATCTCCAACCTGTTCTTCGTCATAGGCATCGATTAAAAAGGCGAGGGTGACACGATCGGCACCTAATGACGGTTCAATGACATATGGCAAATACCGTTCGTTTGTGACGGGATCAATGTATTGCAAATCTTCACCCGATAATGCCATGTGCTGTTTCAAATCATAATCCGTGCGCGAAG
>Ga0310838_1001534_pt1 | contig 11676 bp, 3 predicted proteins | sample SM_ome_6_FD_202241 | JGI IMG/M metagenome (GOLD analysis project Ga0310838, IMG submission 202241) | Sorghum-adapted microbial communities enriched on stacked mutant (SM) sorghum from Joint BioEnergy Institute, Emeryville, California... ...
GGCCATGAACGGCACGTTGTACGAGCGCAAACCTCATAGGACTACAGCGACTTCGTTGCCGCAAAGGATGCCGAAATGCAAAAGGTGTTGGAGCATAAGGAAAAGCTCGAAGTTTCTTTGGCGGAATTGTAATCTAGCCGCCCGTCCCTCGGGCGGCCATTTTGTTAACTGTGTTATGGTCGGCAGTCGGCACATGTGGAGTGCTGTGTGTCGCTCATACGCAAGTAATTTTCTAAGCCGCATTTACCGATAATGAACTGATTCAATAATGACGTGAATGGCTTGCTTTTTCGTTGACATTATTTCGTAACTCTTGTATGATAAAGTCAATAGTTCCCACCACGCCTCTTAACAATGCGTACCAAGGTGGGCCTTCTTGTTTTTATCTGAAGTTGCGACGATCATGGAACAGTTATTGAAAAATTCAGAACTGATCTAGCGTGAGACATGGTTGAATCCCCGGAAAGCCGTCAGTTGAGGAGGATAATCCTTGATTGGCGGCTTTTCTTTAGGTGTTGGCAATCCACTTGATCAATCAGGCGAACTCGAAAAAAATATATCTATAAGACATCAATTCGAGCGGTACGTGCCATGTGGCGTGCTGTGGGTCGTTGCGCGATCCGGGGTTGCGTGCGGATTTGCCGTCTCTTCTCGAATCAATTTCGCCATGAGCGTGACGGACGACGGCAAGTAATGCGTTTCCCGGCGCCGCACGATGCCGACGGGGAGGGCGCGATCGTCCCAATTTACATCGAGTTTGACAAGAGCGGACGGAAGCAGCGTCGATTCGAGAACGGCTCCGACAAGCGATTTATCCGCAATAAAACCGGGGATGGCGGAAATCGGGGAGACATGGTAAGATTTGGGCTCCGCAGCATATCGCATCCACTGTCTGGAAAGCCGTAAATAGTACAGGCAGGTGGGGCCCCCGACCACTGTCGGATAGGCCAGCAATTCCTCGGGCGAAATCGCGCTGCGGCCGGCGAGCGGATGAGCGTCGCTCGCGATGAATGCGATATGTTCCGTATAGAGCGGTTCAAAATGATAAGCGGACGGCTCCAGGGGTTCTCCGCATACAGCAAAGTCCAATTGTCTCTGAAGGACCGCCTGCGTTAGAAATTCGGTGTTTCCGCTCACAAAATCGCAGGTGACGCCAGGTTTTAGCGCGCGAAAACGGCGCATGGCGTTTGGAAACACCTTATCGAACAACGATTCCAATCCGCCGATGCGAATCCGGCCGATCTCAAGCAGCTTCGGGAATTGGAGCAGGAGGGTCTCATCCATCGCAAGGTGTATGCGGAGGTTCCGACGCGGGTCGAATATTCGTTGACGGAGCATGGCAGCTCGCTGTCTTCCCTGCTCAAATCCATGTGCGATTGGGGATTTACGCATCTCAAGTATCGGGCGGAGCGGCAGGAGCCCGTGCAGGAGCGAGAGTGAAACCCGGGGAGACAGCGTATTCCACGATCGGAGGACGGCATTCTGGCACAGCCGGGTTTGCCCATCAAATGCCGGAAAGTTGCATTTTCCGCTAGTTTTCTCCCCCCTGGCGAACGAGTATAATAGTTTCAACACAACACCTGCCAGCGGGAGGCGGATCATGGCTGAATACCGGACGACAGAAGATCAGGCTGCTGCCATCCGGAACGCACCGGAGCAGCGCGATTTCATTCAGCATTCCATCTATGGAAGGGAGAAACAGCTCGCGGAACTGCTCGAAGCTTTCCGGTGGGCGGCGATGGGCTCCTCGGAACTGGTACTAATATCCGGCTCTCCCGGGGTGGGCAAAACCGCCATGGTGCTGGATGCGTTCCGGCCGGACATCTCGGGGAGAAGCAACTTTGTCTGGGGCAAGTTTGACGGATATAGCCGCAGCAAGCCATATGGCACTTGGATTCAATGTTTTCAGTTCCTGATTCGCAAGCTGCTGACGAAGCCGGAAGAGACGCTGAACAAGTGGAAAACCCGCTTCGCCGAAATGGTCGGCAGCAACGCCGCAGTCATCGCGGATGAAATCCCGGAATTGCGGTTGCTGTTTGACGGCTTGCCACAAGCTGAAACGCTGCCGCCCAGGGAGAACCAGAAAAGGTTTGAATGGGTGTTTCGCCGCTTTTTGCAAACGTTTACAAGTTTGCGTCATCCGCTGGTGCTGTTCCTCGATGACATCCAGTGGGCGGACCGGGCTTCCCTGCAGCTTCTGCAGACACTGATCGAAGATCCGGAAAACCGGCATGTGTGCATCATCTGCGCATACCGGGATACGGAATGGACAGAGAATACGGATTTTCTGGAACAATGGCTGTCCGACGAAGCGTCCGGATACTCGCTCCGCCGCATCCGCCTGGAGCATTTGGGACTGGCCGAAATCCAGCAATGGGTGGGCGATATGCTGCGAATGGACGCCGATGCGTGTTTCCGCCTGGCGCACCCTTTGTTTGTCAAATCGGTGGGCAACCCGTTTTATTTGAAGCAGCTTTTGCAATCGGCACTTGATGGGGGCATCATATCCCGCGATGAAACGTCAGGGCAATGGCGGTGGGACGAGGAGAAGTTGAACCGGTTGCCGGGCATCGAGGGGCAGATTGATTATTTGATGGGAAGAATCAACAGTTTGCCCGGCGCTGCCAGCCATTTGCTGGCATATGCCTCCACGCTGGGCGTCAAGTTTTCGTCGCAGCTGGTCAGCGCGATTTGCGGCATGGACGAGCGGCAAGTCATTTCGCAATGCGAGCATGCGGTGCAAGCCGGGCTGCTGGCCGTCCGGGGAACGGACCGGGCATCGGTGCTGTATGCGTTTACCCATGACCAGATTTTGCATGCTGCTTATTCCCTGCTGGATGAATACGAGCGCAAACGCGTCCATCTGGCCGCCGGGAATCATTTGTTGCAGGAAAGGGATGCGGGCAGGGCGGCAGACAACCCGTACGAAATCGCGAATCATTTGAACGAAGCAGGAGATTTGCTGGATGACCGATTGAAGGAAACTTGCATTTTTTTGAACGAAGAAGCAGGCCGGCTTGCGATGAAATCATCCGACTACGCGTCGGCATTGCGCCATTTCCGGCATGCGCTCGAGCGAATACCGGATCATTTCTGGCGCGGCCGTCAGCCGTTTGCCTTCGGCACGCTGCTTGCCTGTTGTGAGTGTGCATATTTGTGCGCCAATTTCGAACAAGCGGAATCTATGCTCGATCAGGCGCTGCGGCGGGCGGAAAGCTGGGAGCAGCGCGCCCATGTGGTGAAGCTGAAGATCGATCAGTACAGCAGCACCGGACAATATGCCAAGGCCATAAGGTGGGGGTTGTCCACCCTGGAGGAGGCGGGCATTCATGTTTCGCCGGAACCGTCACGCTGGACCGTCAACCGGGAGGTCATGCGGACGAAGCGGCTTTTTGAGGAGCATATGGACCGTTTTCAGGACATTCCCCCGACGGACGATCCGAAGGTGCTGGGCATCATGGAACTGTTCGCATCCTTGGTCGGCCCTTCCTTTTTCCGAAACCGGGATGTGTTTGCGGTCTTGTCGGCGCAGCTTATCCGCTACATTTATCAGCATGGGGCGCCGACCGGCTCGCCTGCGGTGTATGCGGCCTTCGGTATGGTGCTGACCACGATGATCGGCGATTTCGCCACTGGCTATCGCATCGGAAAACTGGCTGTAGAATTGGCCCGCAAATCAGGCAATGCCCTTCTCCTGGCAAGGACCCACGTGCTTTTTCATGCGGTCATTTCCCAGTGGATGAAGATGGATGAGCAGACGGCGGATGCGTTGTGGGAGGCTTCCCGGGTATGCGTGGAATCCGGCGATTATGTGTTTGGCAGTTACGCGCTTGGCGGTTTGATCAATATGTCATATGGCAGCTTTCCGCTGCCCCAATTTGATCAAATCTTGCGGCAAAGTTTGCAGATCAGCGAACTGACGAATGAAGAGCTGGTTTACACGAACATCACGATTTACAGACAACTATGTGACCAGCTGCAGTCGCCCGATTGCCGCAACTTCGTGCTGGAGGCTGCAAACGGCGATGAAGCGCAGGCGTTGGAGGAAGTTGTCCGGCAAGAGAGCGGCGCGGTTACGCTGTATCAGATATATACGTATAAAACCCAGGTGCATTATCTGTTCGGCAATGCGGAAGAGGCAATCCGCTGTGCGCTGCTCGCGGATCCTTACGAAGCGTCGGCGGTCCAATCCCCGCACAAGTTTATCCTGCGTTTTTATGAAGCATTGGCGCTGGCCTCCGCTGCCCGCATGCGGGAGCTGAGTGCGGCGGAGCAGCGCAGGCTGCGTGACAGACAGCGGGAGTTAGTGCGCTATGCCCGCATGTCGCCGGAACGTTTCGGCCATATGCTCAAGCTGATACAGGCGGAAATCCGGAGTCCTGAATTTACCGAGTCTGAAGTCATGCGGCTGTATGATGAAGCGATCGACATGGCGAGCCAGAAGCGGGACTGGCATGTCTGGGCAGTGGCTTGCGAATGCGCCGCCGCCTATTATCAGCGGCAGGACCGGCGGAGAATTGCTGCCGTTTATCGGCAGGAAGCTTATGAGGCATATGAAAGATGGGGAATTGAAGCGAAATGCGCAGACCTGCGCAGACAGTTCGGGCAGCACCTGATGCGGCAGATGACCGGTGAGTCGGCAGCAGCGGTTGAGGAAACGGGACCGGGTGCGCGGCAGCCGACCGGATTCCCGGATGACGAGCAGTGGTTGCTGCGGTTGAAGGAATCGCTGAGATTCCCCGCAGACCTGAATTTTGAGCAGACGAAGTCTTTGCTTTGGGATCGGATCATCCAGCTCTCACAGGCATCATACGGATGTCTTGTGGCTTGGCGCGACGAGGATTTTCGTGTGGAACGGCGATGGAACGGCGCGTCGCAGGTTCATGGCGGGAACAGCGCATCGCACAATGGCGGCGTGAATGGCGCAGCCCGATCCGGCGGCCAGCAGAACGGCAAGCATGCAAATGGGGAAGGATTCCCCCGGTCCATGGTGCAGTATGCTTTTCGAATAGGCAAAACGGTACAGACGGAACATGTGCTGGAAGATGACCTTTTTCGAGATGATCCGTATTTTCACGAATACAAGGGAACCGGTACTGTCTGCTGTCTGCCTGTACACCTGCAGGAGGAGTCGGCAGGCGTGCTGTATCTGGAATTTCCGGCGTCCGTCCATCCGTTGCAGGATCAGCTTCACCATGCGCTGGCGGTGCTCTCCGCCCAGACGCTGTTTTATGCCCGTTTGTCCGAAACGTTGCAGGCACAGGGGGCCGGGGTGGAAGCGGAAATAGGAGCAGAACAGGATGCGGAATCGGAACTGTTCGGGACAGGGCCGATCGTGCCATTGTCCGATCGCGAATACGAAGTGTTGCAATTGATTTCGCAAGGACTGACCAACAAGGAGATCGCTGCCAAGCTCGGCTTGACGCCCGGGACGGTCAAGGTTCATACCCATAACATATTCAACAAGCTCAACGTCAACCGGCGTACCCAAGCCATCATCCAGGCCCGCAGGCTGAAGCTCTTGGATCGTTAACCAACTTTACCGCCTAGATTACCGCCTAGATTGGCGGTTTTTTTTTCGCTATACCATTTGGCAGATGTGCGGCTTGGCTCCCCCTGCTTATAATCACTGTGAAAAACTCGGAGTCTCAGGTGATGCAGCGATGAACAAGACAGCCATTGCGGCAAGGGGAATCGGAAAAGTTGCCGGCATTGCGGTAATTTTGGTTGCCGGATTGGTGTTGTGCTGGTTGATGTTGACGCCTTCTGCACATGCGGAGGCGGAAGATCCGTTTGCAGGAACGCCTGTGTTGATCCAGTATCCCGATGCGGCTTATCCTTCGGAGATTCCGCAGGGGGTGCGCACGTATTGCGTAACCAACCTGCTAACGTGCTGGAACATTTTATGGGGCGGCTACTCGTATTGGGTGTTGGAGTACGGGGATAATTCGTTTGACATCCTCATTGCCGCCTATGACGATCAGGGAGAACTGATCACATACAGGCGTTATGGCGGGTACCGCTATGTCCAGCATGTGCAGATTGATGAAGCAAACGAGAAAATCATCATTACGGCCAAAGATCCTTATGGGCTAAAGGATTTCACCATTCCCTGGTCCGATCTCAAAAATTTGACCGGGGTGGACATCCTGTTGCCGGATGCTGTCGTGAAAGGCGGAAATCCAGCCACCTTGACGGCAAAAGTGAAGGGGTTGTCATCGAACGTTTCCGGACAGGTGATTTTCCGAAAGGACACCATACATGGTCCAATGCTCCACGACATGCCGGTGGAACTGGACGGGAACGGGGAAGCCACCCTGACCGTCGACTTGCCTGCCGGAAGATACATCATCTATGCCGAATATCGCAGGGAGCCCGGTGTGCCGGAGAGCTATTCCCGCGAGTATGCGCTTTTTGTCGAAGATGAACCGGGAACAGCGCCTTATGTCGAATATCGATCGCCGGAAGAAGCGCCGGTGACAGGCCCGCCGGGCACAATATTGAAAAGCATAGGTGCCAGACCGTTGGATCAGCAAGTGATTCCGATGGTCAAATGGGGAGATTTTGAATATTGGTTCTATGAAATCTGGGATGAATTCGACGCTTATGAAGCGATTGTCGTTGCCGTATTTGACCAGGACGGGATCATGAAGGGCTTCAGCGACATGGGGACGAGGGGAGAGCGGCACCGGGACAGCCCTTATGTTTATGCTTATTCCAGAGCTCTGTGGGATGTTGGCGTCGATAAGGGCAACAACCGGGTGATCGTGCATGGGCAACCGAACAATTCGGACAATGTGCCTATTCCGCTGGATGATCTGATTTTGCTTCGGCAAATGCTGATCGCAAGCTCGACTTCGCTGACCGCATCGGCCAATTCCGTCGTGGAGAAGCGACCCGTCACCTTCGTTGCCGAGGTCCAGAGCAGCGAGGGCGTCGAGCCTACCGGCAAAGTGAAATTTTTCAGCGGTAGTGACGAGCTGGGGGAGGCGGACCTGCAGGATGGCATTGCAACGCTGGAAGTATCCGACTTGCCTGTGGGCACACACCAGATTGTCGCACGATACCTGGGCGACGAAATGCACGAAAACAGCAATTCGCCTCCTGTGCAACTGGTCGTGCAAGAACGGACACTGGCTGGTGTGCCGCAAGTCATCTACATGCCGAAGGCGAATGCCCCTGATCTTCGTTCCGAAGGTCTGGATCTGAATTGCCTTTATCAGCCGGAAGGGGACAGCGTCGTCTATTGCCCGGTCATGCATTGGGGAGATTATGATTTCTGGCTGTACGGTGACAATGAACGGGCCCGCATGTTCTGGGTGGCCGTGAATGCGGAAGGCAAACCGGCCGGCTACCGCGATGCCGGCAGGTATCTGGACCTGGAAGATATGTCGCTTGATGACGTGAACAAAAAATTGACCGTGACGGGCAAGATCGCCAATCAGCCCCATCAGGTTTCGTTTGACTGGGGAGATCTGGCGGATGTGGTTGTTTCGGTCCGGGTGACGCTGGCGTTGAACGCGGACAGCCCGCTGAAGCTGGAGGGGGATACCGTTACCCTGATCGCCAAAGTGACGGGACAGGAAGGGCCGTTCACGGGGAAGATGGTCTTGATGGAAGGAAATGTCCCCAAGCAGGAGCAGGATGTCTCGGCCGATGGCACAGCGGAATTCGAAGCATTCCTGTATCCGGCAAGCAAGTATCCGTACAGGGTGATTTATACCGGGGATAGCTTGTATTTGGGAGGCGAATCCAATATCGTCACCGTAATCGCGCAAAATTGGGAGGAGCTTGTATCTTACAAAGATTATTTGCCGGTTGTGGTGTACAAGCACCCGAACGAACATTCCGCGCAGTTGCCCGGCGGCAATGCGGATCTGAGATGTTTTGACAATCCCCAAAGTTTTGAAGGCTATTGTCCCGTGATTCTGTACAAAGATTTCACCTATTGGGTGTTTGCCCCGGACAATGATTTTGCGATGCTGGTGGTGGCCTACAACGACAATGGCAAAATCATGGGGTCCAAGCGCCTTGATGGCGCCAGATTCGTGTATGATGCGGTTGTGCAATACGATGAAACCGTCGTTTTGAAGGGGCAAAGCGACCATACCAACATCATGACCTGGAATGAACTATTGGAGATGATTACCGGCACCGTGACGGAGCTCAGCGTGTCGCATCCGCAGGCAGTGGAAGGCATGCCTGTGACGCTGAGTGCAACCGTTACCGGATATCAAGCCGGTCTGACGGGGGAAGTGACCTTCAAGGACGGGGTGACGGTGCTCGGTACGGCTCCGCTGGACAGCGGGGGCAAAGCCGAAATCACGGTTTCGAATCTTGTGGTCGGCAAATATCAGCTGAAGGCTTATTATTCCGGAGACGAAAGCAACGATCCCAGCGAATCCGATCCTGTCGAGCTGACGGTGAAACCGAATGTGCCGCCGGTAGCGGAAACGGTGACTTTGCGTTCAAGCAACGCGGCAACAGGCTGGGCCAAACCCGGTGATACGGTCACATTGGAGTTTACAGCAAACGAGGCGGTTCAGCATGTGACGGTGCAGATTTTCGGCCATACGGTGACGGCCGAACAAATGGACGAAGAGGGCTATTCTTGGGCCGCATCTTATGTGCTTGATGAGGAAGATCCCGAGGATGTAATCGAATTCACGTTGGATTTCGAGAATTTGATCGGCACCGCTGCGGCGCAAGTGACTTCCACCACCGACGGCAGTGCGATTATTTTCGACAAGAGCAAGCCGGTGCTAACGCTCCAGGGCGATCCGATCGTGTACCACGAAGTGCTCACGACGTTTGCAGATGCGGGCGCGACCGCATCAGATAATTATACGGACGATGAAACGATCACCGGGTGGATCACCGTGACCGGCAGCGTGGACATCACGAAGCTGGGAACCTACACCGTCACCTACCATGTGCAGGACCAGGCCGGCAATGCCGCAACGGAGATTGCGCGGCAAGTACATGTGGTGGACACGACGGCTCCTGTCGTGACCCTGAACGGGGACGACCTGGCGTATGTCCCGCTGGGCGGAAACTTCATGGACCCGTGGGCAACGGCACTGGACAACTATGATGGAGATATTACCGCAGATATTACCGTGACAGGCTCGGTGTACACGGGACAACTGGGCCAATACACCCTGACCTACAGCGTCACGGACTCGTCCGGGAACGAAGGGCATGCCGTACGGACGGTGGAAGTCATCGATGCGGACGAACCGGTCATCACGCTGAAGGGGCCCGTGCACATGCTGCACGAAGTGGGAGAACCGTTTGACGATCCCGGCGCGATCGCACAGGACAATGCGGATGGCGACATCTCGTCGCAAATTGTCGTCACAGGTGCTGTGAATGTGCAGTTGCTGGGCACTTACATTCTAGAATATAACGTGACGGATAGCTTGGGGAACAAGGCCGCCACGAAGTTCCGTACGGTGGAAGTCGTGGACACGAAGCCGCCGGTCCTTGTACTTCTGGGAGACAGCACGGTGACGCTGGAATGGGGACAGGTTTATGTCGAGGCCGGATATGAAGCCAGCGACAACTATGATGGTGATTTGACCGAAACTGTCGTCGTCACGGGTGCTGTGAATACGAGCCAGCCCGGCACATATACACTGACCTACTCCGTTTCTGATTCATCGGGCAATCTGTCGAAACAGGAACGCATCATCCACGTCCTCCCCGGCGACGGTTCTGGTGGTGACGGCGGTGGAATCGACGACGGTGATCGTGGCGGCGGAGGCAACGATGGCGGCGGAGAAGATGGCGGAGGCAACGATGACGGGGGCAACGATGAAGGAAGCGGCAGTGACGTGGTGTCCGATCCGTCCGTATCCGAACCCGCAGGCCAACGGGTGGAAATTTTCATCAATGGCAAGCCGGAAAGTGCAGGTGTTATCACGACATCCGATGTCAACGGGCGCAAGACAGCCTTGATCCTGTTTGACGAGAACGTGCTGGAGCAAAGGGTGAATCAGGAGGGAGAACACGCGGTCATTGCCATTTATGCGCCGGTGGAAAGCGAGGCCGTCATCAGTGAGCTGACCGGCCGGATGATCAAACAGATGGAAGCGCGGCAAGTTGTCGTGGAGATCCATACGGACAGATCGTCATACAAAATCCCCGCACCCTTGTTCAATATCAGCGAGATCGCGAACCGGTTCGGAACCGGCGTGTCTCTGCAGGATATCAAGGTGCAAATTGAAATTCTCACGCCTTCGGAGGAAGAAATCCGGTTTGTGGAAGATGGTGCAAACGGCCAAGGGATCGTCATCGTCGTTCCTCCGATCAGCTATAGCATCCGGGCGGTTCATGACGGCCAAACGGCAGAGATTTCAAGGTTCCGGGAATATGTGGAGCGCCTGGTTGCCATACCGGATGATGTGGACCCGGATCGTATTACAACCGGTGTTTACATCGGACCGGATGGCGCGATCCATCATGTGCCGACCCGCATCGTCGTAATCGACGGCAAAACCTATGCCCAGATCAACAGTCTGACGAACAGCATGTATTCCGTCATATGGCATCAAGCAACTTTCCCGGACATCGGCGGCCACTGGGCCGGAGAAATCATCGGCAATTTGGGCAACCGTCTCGTCCTGAGCGGGTATGAAGACGGCCATTTCCGGCCCGATCAGCCGATCACCCGCGCCGAATTTGCGGCCTATATGGTGCGGGGACTGGGATTGCGCGGGCAGCAGGGCGCCATTTCCTTTACGGATGTAAGTGAGGATGATTGGTACCAGGATGTGGCCGGGACAGCCGGAGCTTACGGATTGATCCGGGGATTTGCGGACGGCAGATTCGCGGGAAGCGACGGGATCACGCGGGAGCAGGCGATGGTGATCATTGCGCGGGCCATGACGCTGACAGGCTTGCTAGATGTCGCGGATGACGTATCGGAACACGAGATCCTGCGTCCCTTCATGGATGCCACCCGGGTCTCCGGGTGGGCAAGACGAGATGTCGCAACCAGCGTACAGGCCGGAATCGTATTTGGCAAAGATCATGGCAGTCTCGCTCCCAGGGACATGCTGTCCAGGGCGGAAGCGGCTGTGCTGATCCATCGCCTGCTGGTGCAGTCAGGGTTAATCGACGAACAGGTATGGGATAAGTGACGATTAAGTGTCGAAGAAGTGCTGATTAACGTAGAGACCCAATCAATTTTCGGTGCATTTCATGTCCGGATTGGACATGAAATGCATTTTTTTTGCTTCAATTCCCCCTAGAATCCTGCCTCTTTTGCATTTCATGGCGTCTGGCTGCCATTTCGCGCCAAAGTTGTATGGTGATTACACTTTCCAATCTATAATGGAACTGATGAAAATGGAAGAACATGGCGAGCGGCAGTTTGTGTCGTCACCCGTCTGAAAGGATCGATCCCATGCAGCCGATCAAGTTTGATTTGAATGCGGTTGGGCATCTGGCCGAGCGACAGCGACAGCTTGTGAAAGACGTTTCCCAAATCACCAGCTCCGTCTATTCCATGACATACAGAATCGATTACAGAATCTTGGCGCGCAGGAACATCCGCTATCGGACGTCGAACGCCGAGATGAACTTGCGGCAGCTCGAACAGCGCATGATGAAGCTCCATGAACTGATGCTAAGCGCCGTCAGGCTGTACGGCGAAACGGAGAAAAAGCTGGA
>Ga0310838_1001538_pt1 | contig 11623 bp, 8 predicted proteins | sample SM_ome_6_FD_202241 | JGI IMG/M metagenome (GOLD analysis project Ga0310838, IMG submission 202241) | Sorghum-adapted microbial communities enriched on stacked mutant (SM) sorghum from Joint BioEnergy Institute, Emeryville, California... ...
CGCCAACAGGTCGATCCCAAATATTCGCTCCTCGTCAAATCCTATCCAAGGGGGCTTTGGATGTCAAAGAAGAAAACATGCGAAAAAGTGAGAAAAACGGAGAAACCATTAATTTATTGAGGGAGGAGAACCTTTTTAAATAAGGGATGAATACGATGCTCTCCAATACCAACCACGCAAAAACAATGAGCTGGCAGTATTTGCTTAACAGCAAATGGTTTGACCATTTCAAACATGACATGATATTGATGAACACGATCGTTCCCAGCAAGTATCTGATATACCATTCAAACAGGAAGAATAGATGACGGTTCTCATTCAGTAAAACAGCTCCAAGCCAAATAAAAAAGAAGAGGATACTCACACATATGAGGCCTTGGATATAGTAACCTGATAACTCGTTTCGAAGTATTTTCCTTCGATTTCCCATTCGTACACACGTCGTATGTTGATAACGACTGCTTTCCATCGCCAGTCCGACGGTTACGACCGACATCAACTGAAATACATAGAATTTATTAAATATCCATTGATCAAGCCAAGAATGACCCATGGGTATTTTCAGTAGAAGGACGATTCCAGTAATGGCAATGTAGATTGTGAAACCATATAAAAATCGTAGTCTATTCATAACGATCTCTCGATTTCACCAAAATGATGCTGATCATCACGAGGTTCAGGACCATCCATCCCCCAAAAACAAAAAACACATTCTCCCATTCAATAATATGAGTCATCGCACTAACCGCCATAGGTTGGAGGATCATCCGAATGTTATAAGCGAATAACGGTGGGAATGAATCGAAAATATAAGTAATGCCATACAGGATGATGACAGGAACTAATAGAGCAACATACCGGTTTTTAAAATGAAACAGCATACTGAGACATAATGAGAAAATAACAAATATCGTTACCGCGAGCGCATTGAGGAAGGTATAGACTTGAACCTCCTTCATCGGATTCGAAAGAAACGCCTGATAGACAAAGCTTCCTTCTTGCGGAATTATATGTTGGTAATACTCGGTCATCTGAGTCGTATCCGGAAATAACGTGTACGTCATGACTACATTGATTTCTAGCGCTGCAAATAGGATCGCAAAGGATAATACTCCCGTTGAGACAAACTTGGAGACGATATACTGAATTCTACTCTTTCGAATGATTTGATAGGTATACATGGAAGTATTCTTATCTTCATGATAGATTAACCCGGTGAGCAAAACTGACATAATCCAAAATATTTGATGATAAAGGTTGTTCCCCCAACTTACCGAATTCATCAACATCCAAAACTGAAATGGATTTAGACCAATGGTCTTCACAGAACCCGGATATTGATCAAAGTGCCGCGTGACTGAAATCGGATCTATGATGGCAATGGCGAGCATCACCAGAACCACAAGAATGACTTTCTTGTCTCTAATTAATCGATAGAAATCCACTTTAAGATAGCTCACCTATAAACCTCCTAGAAGCTGGACCGCCTTGGCAAAACAGCAAATCAAATGGACCGAGAATCTGGTCTGAAATGTTTGACACAAGAGATAATAAATTCCATATTGTGAGTATACTAGAAATTGCGCGGGTTTTGGAACTGGGTTTCAAGCAGATGAGGGGCAAAAAAGGCGAGCTCAGGGGGATCTGAGACTCGCCTTTTACAGTTTTATAGTCTTAAATGATGTCTTTCACTTCTTGTCGGGAATATGCTCCAACAAATCGCCAGGCTGACAATTTAATGCTGAACAGAGTTTATCAATGATCTCTAAAGAGACATATTCGTTGGTGTTCAACTTGGCCATCGTAGCAGAAGATATTCCCGTCAATTTTATTAACTCGTGTTTCTTGATTTCACGATCTATCAGTAATTTCTGAAATGGCTTATAACTTATCATTGCCAAACCCCTCGCAAAGATGTTGAAGTTTTCTTTAATTATATTGAACAATCTTTGCCTAAACAAAATTATATTTATGTTCTCTTGACCTAGATTTTCGCCATGTTAAAATAATATTTAGGATATTGAAGATTAGTTTGCAAAATTAAATCTCCGGGAGGTGCGATTCTTGATCCATTCTTTAGAGATCTTGATCGATCCGCTCATTCGCCACCGATTAGAGTCTTTATACAATGAGCTCAAGTCCAACAACTCAGATTTCAAGCAATTATCATGTGAATCTGAACAATATATCAAGGCGTTACGAGAAGCACTTCCTGGCAACCTCAAACAAACTTTATTTCTATATGAAGATGCTCAATTCATATTACAAGCAATTCTAGAAAGAGAAATATATATACAAGGGTTTAAGGATGCATTGCTTTTATTTAATGAAATACATGTTGCAAAACCCTAACACACTTCCTTATAGCGATGCCTTATGATTTAGTTGATAATAATGAATTAAGTAGGTGTCATTTGCATGAATAATGAGTATTAGATACTTCCATGTGAACGAATTAAGGCGTTGGAACAATTGGCCTTAATGATTTGAGGAATTTGAGAGGTTAGAAAGGTACCATAATTGGCTCGATTGTTTTATGTGTCATTAAAATATAGAAAAAAATCAATAACCTCATGAAATCCTTATATTCTTAGCAGTTAACAAAAGCTTGTGGGTGTGATATTTTATCAAGTCTCCCCGAAAGAAGCCTTCAGCCATCAGCTCCTGCGAAATGTCCGCTGCAACCTTTTGAATGCTGGGAACAAATCATACTCCGTCAATGTATAATGCGACAGTTAATTGTCTGCTTGCTCACGGGTCTCTTTTTAGATCACGATTTTTACAATTATTTATGGCTGTCCGGAAACCCATATAGAAGGACGATAGTGGCCATCCTTCGTGAATACTGTAAAGGTGTGTTAGGCCTGATTAATGATTCTGGAATTATTGAATGGCCCAATCGCGATGGGAGGTTTGACTTTGTCGGTCTTATCATGCCAACCAACGATTATAAGAGAAACCATGTCAAGATCGTTTGTTGCTGACCCCAGTAAAGTTAAACGAAATATCTCTTCTTGATAACAGTAGCTCGTTCAAGGTAATTACTACGGGTAATCGTTTTGGCTGGGGTTATATCCCAAGATACATTAGGGACACCCGTTATAGATGCCCCTATGTTTTAATTCAGCTCAATTTAAATTAAATTTGTAATATGAAAGTTATAATACCCAAGTTTATTTCCTAGTTAACTCTAGCTTAATGGTGGGCTTATTACTTTTAGTCACTTTTAATACTTTACCATCTTTTAATTCAATATCTGTTGTAATAGATTCAAAAACAAAACTGTCCTTATTCTCGACAAGTTTTGGATCAGCGCCCAACCTAGTCAGCAATTTAAGTAACTCTGTTTTCGAAACCTCCCACGGTAGTTTTGCTGGTCTGGAGTTAATCTTTCTATCGCCGGAAAGAATGACTTGAACACTCACTTCTCCATCAATTTTTGAATCTGAAATCGGTATGTCAAGCGTTTGAGACCGAGCAAGATTAATAGAGTTATACGGTTGTCTGCCCCTGTGTTCAAGATATAGCTTATATAAATAGAGTACATATGTTTTAGTCAACCTACAAACTCTTCGTAAAGGATAGGAAAACTGATTTTCCGAAATCTCTTCATATTTATGTACAGGAAATAGCCGTAACGCATGTGTAACATCAAGAAATTCGTCTAATGCTTCGCCTGCCTGTATCTTAAGGGTTTTAACTGAAGTATAATACTTTTGTAGTCGTTGATAATGATTTACTAGATAAGGCATCATAATTTTAATAGCATCGCCATTCAATTCTTCTTTAATGTCTATTCGACAAAAACCTTCCTTGTTGTATGTGCACAGGTCTAATATTTCATTTTCGAGAAAAACTCGTTTTGTATAATCTATTTTCAAGCACGAAAGAGACGCATCCGCATCTTTTTTAAAGTTATTCAACATCATATGGTTGAGATTATTTTTCACTTTGTACATTTCAGTCTGCAGTACAATTTCAGCCGGTATCAGCTCCGATAAAGCGTTTCTTCTTTTTCTAGTCTCACTCATGATAATATCGCAATCTTGGCCCACAAGTATATAAACCTTGTCTTCTTCATCAATAAATACATCACCTGCTGCCGGCGGCTGATGAAATACGTTAACATTATAATCAAATGCTTCAAAGGTATTAAGCATATTCAAATCTTCAGCTATTACGTAGTCTTCTTCATCAATTTGATTGATCAAATTCGTTACTTTTACTATATTTGAGAGCGCCTTACTTTTTGATAACTCAAAGTCGCACATCGTGTTAATCCATTCATTAATTATTTGATAGTTAGCAACCCCCTCAAATACAGCCATTTGCGACAGATAAAAGGCAATATTTCTATCTACTGTTGCTCTCGAAAAAGCTGTATTTAAGCCATTAACCATCTCATCTTTTAGTTTGTAAATCGCATAATTATACGCACTTCTCAGTAAGGCCGATTGCAACATATTTTGCGCCAACGACTTGTTCACATACTCAAGAAAAATATGTTCATCGATTTTTTCAGTTGTTTCATGTGATGTGACAACAGCCCCAATAATAAAATTCCGTTTGTCGCCATTAAAACTCCTAATTTCCTCAATTATTGCGCTAGCTCTTCTTTCACCAGCAAGCTCATTATCAATGATGCAACACACGCAAGCATTATCTGAGTTTTTTTCAAAAAACATCTTTAACTCTGAACTAAAAGATTTACTGTCATCTGCATTAAAACTCGAGTAGATTCTCACTGGTTTCCATCTACTCTTCAAGAACAAGTACTCATCAAAAATATTCTGGTAAAGTGGGGGAATATTTAAACATAATCCGTATTTTAATAGCACTGGCATCAGTTCTGTTAAATTATCAGGAAGGTCAAATGAGTTATAAATACTCATGAGTTCTTCGTACTGACCAGGACTTTTAATTTTTATAAAATCTAAGCTAGAAATTATATCGTCACGAATAACTTCTTCATTCCAATTCGATATTAACTCGAAAGAGCTATCCATGCATCTACAGAAGTCCCGTAGAGAAATCACTAAATCTGGGTATAATTCTTGCGTTTCAGTAAATAACCTTTCTCGACTCTCTATTTCCATCCTTGACAAACCATAAAGAAGTTTAGATTTATCGATATCTGAAGCAGATGGGAGAGAAAAATCATCTTCTAGAAAAATAACTAACGAACAATCAATATTTGTGAAAAATTGATTGAAATCGATTCTTTGTTGCATTACATTCCCTCCGACTTATCAATCGTAAGTAGAAATTTAAAACGATTAGAAAACTTATTTTTATCAGGCAACAATATTATATCACCGCCAAATGAATTCATTAGTTTCTTTACAATATATAATCCCATACCACGACCTTCACTAAAAGGTTTTCCTGATTGCAACGGTTCGAACAATATATCTTGCATATTAGAAGCAACGCCTGTTCCAGTATCCCATACTAATAAAGTGTCATCTGCCACTTTCTCAATGACTATCTGGTCCTCGCCCTCCAGTATATAAGTTTGATCCTTTTCTGCCCTTTTTCTTCGAATATCTATCCAATAGTTAGAATTGCTAAATAAATTATAAAAAACATGAATCAGCACTCCCTTTGGTACAAACCAAGTTAATCCATCAATGTTGCACTTTAATTTAATCCTAGATGTTTTAATTAAATTAGAATACACATCTTCAACAATCTCACTTACATTTTGTGGTACAAATTCATCGTATGTTCCTTTTTTGATGAAGGTTTTTTCTAGGAAAGAATACATGTCTCCTACTTGTTGCATCTTTTTTGAAATAACGTTATATCCGTTCCTTATAGGATGAACATGGTTGTTATAAACTTTCACTTCTTTATTCTCATTGAAATATTTCTTTAGGAATTCGAAATGCTGATCTACTTGATTCCCTGTATTAGTCGTGCTTAAAGAATGCAATTCATGTGTAATTGTTTCAGTAATTAATCCATTGGCCATTAACTTGTAATTATTATAAGACTCGACTTCTATAATCTTGAGTTGTTTATCCGCTTCTGCTAACAATTGCGCTGCTTCTGTATGAGCTTCTTGATCTTCTTTAAAATGTTCTTTTATATCGCTAATAACTTTTGAGATAGAGTCATATGTCTCTCTTGGCATGCTTGCAAGAGCGTCATCAACAACAACCTGTTTTTCCAGAACGCGAGAGACTTCTTGGATATTGTCCATCATTTCCTTGTTTTTTTTGATCATTCGTTGGACTAGATTTGAATTTTTCTTAACTCGTTTCGAAAGAGAATCTCCCAACAAATTATTTTCATCAAGGATATTTTTAATAATTGCATTTGCCTTTTGGTTAAGTTCATAAAACAACTTATTGAAAATAATGTTAATAAACAATTTGAATGCTTCTGATACATTATTTTGACTAATATCAAGTCTTGAACTGATTTCCTTGATTCTCTCCTGATGTGGATCGTGAAGAGAAACGTAACCAACTGTATTTCCTAAGTCAAATCTAAACCATTGTTGGCCTTTAGTTCTAGTTTGCTGCAACTTGATCCAATCGCTCTCTTTGTTCCCTAAAAAACCTATACGATAATCACCACGATATAATTTGATACCGTTATAATCGTCAAGGAACAACTTCAAATCTTTTAAGTTTAAATCTTTTTTACTGCCCTCTAGTTCTCTAACTGAATCAATAATAATATTTTCACCAATTGCAGCATTCTGTTTGAAACTATATATTTCTCCTACAATAGGTGTTATCTCACATAATCTATCTATCGAATCATGCGTCCTTTTTATAAAAACCTCTTTGTATTTATCTTTGATTTGGCGATTAAACATCTTAGGGTAAAGTTCCTCGTTGAAGTCAAACAATCTCTCAAAAAGTTCATCCTTTTCGAGGGTATATACGAGCGCTTGTTCAATTCTTTGCGAATTTTCTTCCAGAAGTTGTTTGTAATATTGGTGGGGCTTCTTCAGCCGAGCAAAACCTTCTGCTTTTACCAACGCTCGGTGAACTCGCTCAATGTACCAAGGCTTTAAATTCAGCCCATAGTTTAAAACTATGTTATCGTTGATTTTGTTTAGTTTAAAATAATGTGTACTTTCTGACAGAGTAAGCATTTCTCGCGGGAACTGAGTATCAATAATTTTATCATTGAAAAAAACATTGATAATCGGTGAGGCAGTGTCAGACTTGAAGGGGGAAATTAAAAAGTTCATGGCCGACTGAAGCTCACGATTTAAGCTAATTTCATTTTCTAAGTCAAAGCTTAATTGTGATGGATATTCAAGAATATCCTCTAAATTGACGTTAAAAATCCATAATCTTGTGTAACTTTTTGGGAAGTAATTAATTCTTTCATAGGGGACAATTTGCTCACCTTTTATAATTAGATTCCAATCTAAATATGTTAGTGATGCAAACCCCTCGCCGTCTGAAGCTGTTTCAACAATCAACACACTGCCAAGGCGTTGTGCAGCCAGTCTTCCTATTCCCTTTTCTCCTAAAAGGATCCCATTGCCTGATTTATCTGATTTTATGCTGGTCCCAATTTTTAAAAATCCGCTCTCTAATTGGGTTGTAGACATTCCACATCCCTCATCTTCAACAACTAGGACTGAGGAACTTTTTAAAAATCCAGGAACAAATCCTTCAATTTCTGGAGGAAGTTGTATCAGAAAATTGTTTGCATCAAATACTTTCGAGAAGCTTTCAAACAGGTGGACATTCACAGTCTTTGATTTTGCATCCATCGAATTTTTAATAAGTTCAATAATTGCAACATCAGGCGAAGTAATCAAATCCCGTCCTAAATGCTGTATTACTCTCGGATCAATGATAATCTTCTTTTCACCCATTTCTTCCGTTCACCTCATCAAATATTTCATGTAAAAAACAATTTAGCGTTTTTGAAATCGCCAATGCCATTAAATAAGGAACACCATTTCCAATTGTTTTAAACTTATTAGTTAAAGACATCTCAGCTGGCAAACTAAACCATGCTGGCAAGGATTGTATAGCCATCGCTTCTGAAACACTTAATCTTCTCGTTTCATACGGGTGAAGATGAACTTCATTATTTCCATATGCAGCAGTTGGAGAATACCTCCACCTATGCAATCTCTTAAATGATTTCCGACTAGTATCACCTTCGAAAACCTGCAACATCTTAGTTTTTCCTGCTTTGACCCGAAAAATATCCCTAGCATTAGGATGCCTTCTTACATTATTTTTGGTAAACCAATGCTGCACCGTCAGCACCTCTGGAACTTGGTATCTGAAAATCCTCCTACTTTTCTCCCTATAAGGCTGTTTAGTTGGCCAATCTAACATTTTAATTTCGTTAGCGTCAAATATAGCATACCGTAGCCACGGGAACATTAGATCTCCACTGTTCTCTATAGGGATATTCTGGTTTCTCTTCTTATTTAGTATGCCGATCATCACTACCCTATCTCTATCTTGCGGAACTCCAAAACTTAATGAGTTTAATACAGTGTCAGAAACAATATAGCCAGCATTCTGCAAGCTTGATTTCAACTCAGTAAAATACTGTCTGTGTTTAGCGGTTCTTACAAGCCCTCGAACATTCTCAAAAAAGAAAAAATCAGGTTGCTGTGCAATAATTAAATCTATGTAGCTTTTTGCTAATATTCCATTCTCTCCATCCCTTCCCTGATTCTTACCTCCTACAGAGAAATCTGGGCAAGGAGGACCTCCAATAAAACCAATAATATTTCCAAGCTCTCGCTGTTCATTAATATACGACCGCAGTTGTGTACCCATATTTGAATTCAAAAAATCATTTATGTCACAGCAATGATAACCATAAGTAGGTGGAGGAAAATCTCGATTTTCTCTTACATACTTATAAGCATCCAGAAAAGATTGGTTATACTCATTCACAAATGCTATATTATAATCCAACTCATGATGTTCAAATGCAAGATCCAACAGTCCAGATCCTGAAAAAAAAGAAAATAATGAAAATGCCATAGCTACCCCATTAATTTAGTTTATTATTCTACTTGTTGTTTCATTAATAGCTTATATTCCACAGTAATATACATAAGTAAAAGTATATGCTAGGGTCTCTAAATACTCAAAGTTATAAAAATTCCACTCTTAATTTTTCAGGTGAAATCATTACGATTATTAGCAATCACGTTAAATTTGGTATATTATTCATAGGAAAATTGTAACAAAAACCTTCCGCAGAAAACAGTGTTGCTTCTTGTAAAATTATTCACTATCACTAAGTAATAAATATTGTAGACCTATTCTTGCAACTTTTATAGCGTAATCAAGTATCGTAAAGAAAAGCGAATAATGTCCATAAATCCAAATGATACTAAATTTATAAGTAAGTTGCTATTTTGATTGGTTCTACAATCTGAAATCAAATACGATCATCGGTCAGTTGAAATAATGGGGGGGCTGCTAACACCAATCCCTCAATTTGATTACATAGGTAATTATAAAGCTCCTTAGCAGTTAGGAAATTTTGTTCAAAATACCGATAGCTGTTCATTTTACTATCATAGATCCAAACAGGATACTTTCTTGTTTTTATTATTTTTTGTAACGTACTAAAGTCAATTATAGGGATATGACGCTTTTTGCTGTCTTCAATATATACTAGTTCTCTGTAACCATTAAAGTAAAAATGATTACTAATAATGAATGGTGCTAATTTTTTCTTTTCTAAATTTAATTTTGATTTTTCAGAAATAACCTTCCTTTTTTTCGCATCTTGCAGAGCATTAATTCTCTCAATCATTTGATAAAACCCTTTAATAAAAACTGATTGAAAATTATTATATGCTTCTTGTATATTTTCTGGTTTAATTGAAGCCTTTGCATCATAAAAAAATATATATTCATCTAAAATAAAGATGCCGTCGAACTCAGGAATCCCCTTTTTTTCATCACGAGAAACCTTTCCAAATTCAATATTTGATTCTCTAAAAAAACTTTCTATGTGATACTCAAATAAATATCCTTTTTTTCCTTCACTACTGTTTACCATCTTTACTTCAGAGGATAAAATTTTGTCAATGCATTTCTCTATAGAAACACGATTAAAATGAGAGGGGATCAAGTAATAAATCTTATCGATACGAATCAGTGGCTTAAAGTTTACTAGATGCTCCTTTTGTTCTTTATTATTAATATCAAATGAAAGTAGGCGTAAGAGGTTTATATGTTTACTATCAATACCAGCTTCCCTTATTAATGCCCTCTCCCCGTACTTATGTACTTTTGTCTTTTCATCGAACTGGTTATTCTTTCTGTATAGTAATTCATAGATTTTTCTTAACACTTCAATAAGCAAATTAATACTATACAATTGATCTCCAACTATAAAACATTCTTCAAAGTCACCATACATAGGCTGTAGTAACTTCACTGCACTAGAGATAGTGAGACTTGAAAGATATTCAGTACCTTTAGCAAAATCAAAATGAAGAACATCACTAATATTATTCTTCACAAAACCTACTTCTTTCATTAGCTTTAGTTCATCATTTTTGCTCATATAATCAATATAAAGAGAAAAATTTAGATCTCGGTAAATTTCAAACTCTTTCCAATACGATATGTTGTGAGTCAATAAATAAATGTACTCAATGTTTGAATCTTTGTATTGAAAATTTTGTATTTTCCTCACCTTGTTAAGCTCCATCATAATAGAAAGCAAATGAACTCGAATACTGGATTTTTGAATAGCAATTTCAATCACTTGATTGCTTACTTCTAATTGTCTTTCATTTATTAACTCATTACTTACTACTACTTTATTTCTCCTAATGAATTCCACAATCTCTGGTAATGAATCAAGAATATGTTCATACTGCGATTCAATTATATACTCAGGAAATTGAAAACTCTCAATAGATAGTTCATGTTGTAACTTATCTCTTATTTTTTGAATGCTTTCATAAATAGCATCAATGCTTATATATTTGCTATTTAACATAAATATCTTATGTAGCATATTTTCATAGAAGCGTTCCCTTTCTAACAAGTACTTTATAAAATCTAATGTCTCAATATAGTCTCTGTTCTTAGCATGATCCTGACTAAGTCTATCCAATAGAAGAGTTAAATGTTCCGAACTAATTTCCATTATAAATCCAGAATGTAAAAATAATCTATGAAACTCATTTCCTTCGGTTTTATATTTATCCACAATATAATCAAGTAATTGTTCAGAATCTTTAAGTTTTTTTAGATTTTACTTTAGAGCTTTAAGCTTTGACTTTTCTACTATTTTCATATTCCTAACCTCATTTCATTTACATTGTTAAATTTAATACAACTGAGGGGCAAAATCGAGGAACTTCTAAGGAATAATCCTACCTAAGGAAACATCAAGCTATCCAGTTAACTATGTACCAACTCTTAAAGAGTTCATCAACAATTAGAAAATCAAAAATAAAATTTTCGTTCATATACCTCAGTCCTAAAAAGTTTACTATCAAAAGGAATAAAACAACCAGACCTCGCGATCACTCAGTTAAAATGTTACTAAAGAGGCATCGGTTCACTCACATCGAAATGTTACCGAAGGGATGTGTTTTGAAACTGAGCATGAAAACACGACGTGAAGTAATCCGTACCTTGGCTGA
>Ga0310838_1001592_pt1 | contig 11276 bp, 10 predicted proteins | sample SM_ome_6_FD_202241 | JGI IMG/M metagenome (GOLD analysis project Ga0310838, IMG submission 202241) | Sorghum-adapted microbial communities enriched on stacked mutant (SM) sorghum from Joint BioEnergy Institute, Emeryville, California... ...
GTTGACAAACACGAATTCATTCCAATTGTAAATCATGTTAATAATAGCGGTCGTTGACAACACCGGAGCGGTCATCGGAAGGGTGATTCGGAAAAATAACCGGTGAACGGAACAACCGTCCATAATCGCTGCCTCTTCGATTTCCCTCGGCAAGCTTTTATAAAAGCCTAATAAAATCATGACCGTAATTGGCAAATTAAAGGTCACATAGGAAATGATGATGGACAACGGATTATTAATTAAATGGGCATGGTTAAAAATGTTGAATAAAGGGATTAAAGTTGAATGCAGAGGAATCATGTAGGCGGCCATGAACAAGGCCAAGATGAAACCTTTTAATTTCCACTGCATGCGGGTCAGGGCAAATGTGACAAAGCTAGCCAAAATCAAAGTCAGTACGACCGCGACAATGGTATACCACACGCTATTAAAAAAGTAACTTTTAATATTCCCAGTCGTCCAAGCGTCAACATAATTCGACCATTGCGGATGTTTAGGTAAAGCAAAAGGGCTCATCCCAAAGACTTCTTGATTGGTTTTTAAAGATAATTCAAATAACCATATGAGTGGGTAAATTTGTAAAATAGCAATAGCTATTAGAACGATATATAACAGACCCATCCCGGCTTTTTTTAAAGCTGTCGGTTTTATTCGTTTAGGTGCAGGTAAAACAGGCGTTGATGGCATATCTACCTTTGCAGTTTCCATTTGGTTCATGGCCTTCACCTCTCAGTCATCACTTTTTGTCTTTAAAAACTTTTGAATCAGCCACGTCGCGGCCATGCTAATCACCAAAAGGCCGAACCCGATCGCACTTCCATACCCAAAATTGAACTTGCCAAAGGCTTCTTTATACATATATGAAGCCATCACTTCCGAGGCATGTCCGGGCCCGCCGCCAGTCATGACGTAAATCAAATCAAAATATTTCAAAGAACCAACGACCGCAAGAATGACTAAAACTTTTAGAACACCCGAAATTAACGGGATTTTAATCTTGTAGGCAATTTGGAAGGTATTTGCCCCGTCAATGCGCGCCGCTTCAATCAGCTCTTCAGGGACATTAATGAGCGCAGCGTAAAGGATAATGATATAAAACCCGGCATATTGCCATACAATCGGAAGGAAGATGGCATATAAAGCGATTTTAGGATCGGCCAACCATAATGGTGTATGTTCAACACCAAGGGATGTTAATATGCTGTTAATCATTCCATTATTCGGGTCATAAATTTTGACCCAAAGCTGGGCAATGGCCACCGATGATAGCAGCATTGGGATGATATAAATTTTCCTTAGTAAATTGCTCCCCTTTAATTTACTTGCAAGAATTAAAGAAACGATTAAATAACCAATTAAACTAAGAACAGAAAACAAACCTAATAAAATCGAGTGCCACGTACTGGTCCAAAATAATTTATCATGGATTAAAGTGATGTAATTATCCAGACCAATAAATTTCATCTTCCCTACGCCGTTCCAATCGGTTAAACCATAATACCCACTTAAGACAATCGGTATATAAATTAAAATCAATACTAATATAAGAGAAGGCAATACATAGAGGGCAATAACGGATTTTCTCGACATGACGGTTTTCAAAATATCCCCTCCAAAGTGAATCAGGGGGGGCGGATGTATGACTTTCGCCCCCTTTATAACGATCATGATTATTTTTTGGCTTCTTTAGCCAAGGCATCCGCTTGCTTTTGGGCGAACTCCTCAGGTGTCACTTGCTTACCAAACAGAGCGGTCATCATATCATGGTGTAATTCCGAAACATTCGGAGAGGCTTGCGTATCAAACCAAGTGGTCACATTAGACGCCTCATTGATATCTTTCAATACATCCAGATACATCGGATGAACGTTTAATCCATTTGTATTGACTTTTGTTGCAGGGAGAATGCCGGCTTTTTCTACCGAGCGCTTACCCCACTCTTTAACGAGGTATGCCGCAAAGTCTTTTGCCACATCCTTATGCTTGGAATTCTCCGCGACGAATGCCCCAAGCCCTGGGCCACCAACATAACTGTTGATATCGGTGCCCTTACCGCCTTCATACAGAGGGAATTTAAAATAGCCGACTTTTTCTTTAAATGCCTTAGAGGTATCCGGGCTCGTGGTGAAGTTTGGTAATTCCCAAGTAGCCGTTAAAAACATAGCGGCTTTTTCGTTTAAGAAATAACCTTTGGCCTCATCATTGGAGAACGCGGTATTTCCTTTGACGAAGAAACCGTCATCGACGAGATTTTGCACTTCTTGAGCCGCTTTGACAATGGCCGGATCAGTCATTTTGACCTTTCCATTAATCACATCGGTTAAAATGGTCGGGCCACCGATTCGATCAGCCAAATACATAAACCACATGGATGCCGGCCAACCGTCTTTAGAGCCGACGGTTGCTGGAATGACGCCGTTTTTCTTTAATACTTCACCGGCTTGTTTTAATTCATCAAATGTTTTCGGTACATCAATATGATATTTTTTAAATATTTCCTTGTTATAGAAGATATAAGTGATATTCATTTCCATCGGTAGGGCATAAGACTTCCCGCCAAATGTATAAGATTCAACGGTACCAGGGACAAATTGATCTTTGAAATCCTTATCAATAATGTCATTCAGTGGTGTAAATTGACCTCCGGTGGCAAACGGTTCAGCAAAACCATTCGACCAGGTTAAACCCACATCTGGTAATTCATTTGACGCGGCCAAAACTTTAATTTTATCGCGATATTGGTCAGGATTGAGCACTTCAACATCAATTTTTACATTTTTATGTTTGGCCTCAAAATCTTTAATAATCTCATTGACCAGATTAAAGTAGGCTGGAGAACTCCCTTTGGGCCAATCATGCATAAATTTCAGGTGGATTTTTCCTCCACTTGCACTTCCATCACCGCTTGAGCCTTCCGACGAACATCCTGTTAAGACTATGCCGATCAAAAGGCATATTAAGGTGAAGGCCGTAAGCGCTTTCCTTTTTATCATAGGCTTTTTACCTCCTCATAAAATGCGACCTTATTAATAAAATAAAGCAGGAAGTTCCCATTAAAAAGGTCACAACCGTTAGGAATAATACCAGTATTTTTAGATAATTGAAAACGCCTTCACCCTTGTGTTTTTCGGTAAACATTCGGTGTGACACCTTCATAATGTTTAAAGACCTTAATAAAGTATTTCGTTGTTTTATATCCGCATGCTTCCGCGACATCGGAGATCGGTAAACTGGTTGTGATCAATAATTCTTTTGCCCGCTGCATGCGCCGCCGCATCACATAATCGCTAAATGTCATTTCCGTTTGCTCCTTAAAAAGGACGCTGAAATAGCTCGGATTTAAGTGGATATGGTCGGCGACGTTTTTTAAAGAAAGGTCTTGATGAAGATGTCGGTCAATAAATTGTATGGCTTCCTGAATAGGAGAGTGGTCGGCTGTCTGTTTTTCGAGAACACGGACTAACTTGTCATCCATGACTTTTTCCATCACGTCGGCTCTCTCATTTTTAATGGACAAGTCAATCGCCGTCTCCAACGTCTCAATTAATTGACGCTTTTCAATGGGTTTAACCAAATATCCGACTACTCCGAGTTCGATCGCTTGTTGTGCGTAATCAAATTCAGGATAGGCTGAAAAAATAATGGAAACAACCGATGAATTGAACATTTTGGCTTTTTTCAGGAATTGTAACCCCGTTAATTCCGGCATGCGGATATCTGTCAATAAAATATGTATTTTATCGTTCTTCATCCTTTCAAGGGCATCTATGCCATTAGATGCTGTTAAAATCAAGTAGCGGCCATCCGCCCACTTTTCTAGCATTCTTTTTAATCCTTCCCGTGTTCTCGGTTCATCGTCAACGACTAAGATCGTTTTTTCGTACATGACAACTCACCCCTTAGTATGGGAATTTCTATAGTCACCTTCGTTCCCATATTACGTTTGCTTTCAATCATAAATATGTTTTCCGCCTGATCACTATAGTAGAAATCAAGCCGTTTTTTGACATTATAAAGCGCCATCCCTTTACCGTTTTCCGAAATTTTGCTCCCCGTATCCAAAGCCTCTTTGATCGCCTGTAGTTGATTTTCTTCTATCCCTGCCCCGTCATCCTGGACGATAATTTTTAATTGGCCATCGGAAACCTGTGTCGCTGATACGCTTATGGTACACGGATTTAACTGATTGCCCGACCCGTGAAGCACGGCATTTTCAACAAGAGGCTGTATTAATAATTTCGGGATTTTTACGGTTTGAAGCGTATCCGGTAATGATAAAGCCCATTTTATCCGGTCACCGAATCTAAATTTTATAATGTCTAAATAGTTTTCGATATGATTAAATTCATCCTCCAAAGCGACCCAATCATCGTCGGAGTTTTTACTAATGGTGTACCTGAAAAGGTTCGACATGGCGACAACAACATCCGCTAGCTCTTCTTCACCTTTTTCCTCTAAGCTCCAGCGCAAAGAATCCAAAGTATTATAAAGAAAATGCGGGTTGATTTGCGCTTGCAACGCCTTCAGTTCATTCAAACTCCGGATGATTTCTTTTTGATAAACCATTTTGATTAAATGGTTGGTCTCTTTGGCCAGCTGATTATAAGTGCTGTTTAATTCTTTAATTTCATTGACGGTAATCGTTTTAGGGTTTGTCGCAAGAAGCCCTTCATTGGCCAGCCTCATCGTATTCGTTAACGTGATAATCGGTTTTGTAATAAAATTGGATAAAAACAATGAGAGGATAAAATAAATCGCAATACCTGCAAGCCCTGCCAAAATAATGCCTAATCTAATCCCCGACAAGCCTTTTGTCAGTGATTGAATCGGTGTTAGGATCAAAATAACAAATCCATCTTTCGAGCTTTGTTTTGTAACCATATAAGTTTCGTCCTGAATTTGCGTAGTTGACTTGTTTTTCAATGTTAAGGGGTTGATCTTACCCGGATAATTAGAAAAAATCGGCTCAAGTTTTTGGTCAAGTAATATCGTATACTGATCCAGCTCATCGGCATTCATAACGGAAAAATAATCATTATTGACGCGGGCAATCATGTATCCAGCATTATTAAAATCTTGATTGATCAGATTAATTCTTCGAATAGCAAGGCAATAATCTGGATTTTTAGGATCTTTTCCAATCCATACTAAATTGCCCTTTGCTTGATCCGCCTCACGCACCCATTCAGGATGAATCCGATCAAACATATAAGGGTCATTGCTAACCGGTAAAAGCTGTTTTAGGTCTTTCGTATATAATTCAACAGAATAAACGCCCTTTGAGTTAATCAAGATGTTATTTACAATATGACCGAGTTTCTGTAATTCGGAAAAAGACACCGGTTTATTTTTATACTCCCTTTCGAATTGGTCTTGAATGGTTTGATTGGTCAAAATGAACTTGGTCACGGTATCCAATTGTTCGAATAAAGAATCAATCCTTCCGCTTGCTTCAACCGCCGTTTGCCTAATTTGGTTCTCTGCATTTTTTTGAATAAGATCTGAAACCTGCCTCAGTGTGACAGCGGTTACAATCGACAGAACGACAACCATCACCACGAGGAAAACAACGAGAATTTGGTTTCGCAATGTATTCCACTTACTTAATTTTTTTAACATCGTATGTTGGTCCTTTCTGCGGTTTTGCTAAATTGTGGAAAAGTTAAGATCATTTGATTGGGCACTTTTACATTTCGACAAACAAGCGAAAAGTACCTGGTGAAGGTGTGTTTTCTTTGGAAAAACATGTCTCGGATCTATAAAAGAGATCGCCAAACCGAAGCTTTTTGTTATCAATCCCGTCAACGGCCTTCCCCTATCTTTGGGGCAAGAGAAATTCCAGTGTATTGCTTTCAACATGCTGGTAATCAGAAAGGTTACAATCGCTGGCAAGAGACTGCCTTCTTAAAATATACGGGGGACACGAACCTAGGTGCATCTTGATTAGGAAAGACGTTCCTGGAATGTTAAAATGGGAATATTGAAGGGAGTTGATTTAACATGAGGGATACGAATGGTAAAACGGCTCTTTTAGTCATGGATTTGCAAAACGGCATTGTTTCCCGCTATGCCGAAAACGAAAAAACACTCCTGCCTTATCAAAAAGCCGTGCACGCGGCACGACGAAACGGCATTCCTGTAATTTATATTCGCGTTGGGTTCAGCGAAGGATACCCCGAGGTGAGTCCAAACAACAAACGTTTTTCTCAGATCGCCGAATCAGGAGGCATGACACTTTCGGATACTTCCACCCAAATTCACGAATCGGTTAAACCCGAGGCCAATGAACCTGTCATCACAAAATATCGCATCAGCGCTTTCGCCGGCAGCAAACTCGAAGTCATCCTCAAAGCTCGTAAGATTGAAAAACTTATACTTTGCGGCATTGCAACGAGTGGGGTCGTTTTATCGACGTTACGGGAAGCCGCCGATAAAGATTATCTATTGACGGTCTTGAGTGACGCCTGTCTGGATTCCGATCCCGAGGTGCACCGGGTACTAATAGAAAAAGTTTTTCCGACACAAGCTGACGTGCTGACCGTGGACGAATGGATTGACACTTTGGGCGAATAAAACGTCGATACATTTTTTGTTTCTGTCTTATTCCCTTTTCTTACATAAAACTAGGCGACGCCGGCCTTTAAAGGCACGGACGTAACCTTCGTCCCATTGATCATAGCCTAAAACAAATCCATGCTTTCTAAATTGTACAGACGAAGAAGAGGTTAACCTTATAGGCAACCTCTTTTTACATTTAAGCAACCGGCTTGTCCGTAAAACAAGGCCGGAATTCTCTTCTTTTTTTGCCGCTGACAAGACCTTAGACTGTTTCATTTGTTAACAAAAAGGGGAGATCCCTCACATAAAACGATGGGTGGTCGTTGATTTCCACCAGCTATTTATTTTGTTCCTCGCTACTTGCTTCTGGCGATGTTTCCTTTTTATTCAATGAACGAACGGCAACGGCTCGATCCCGGCCTCCCGCCATGCTTTATACAGCGAGGCAATGTGTTCTTCCCCTTTTAATAATGCAATCCCGCAGTCACCACCGCCGGCACCCGAGGGCTTGCCAGCACCGCCGAATGACTCCGCGATATCCGCAAGACGTTTAAGCGCATCGGTCTCGATCGGGATTTTCGCTGCTTCTCCCAATTGAACCAAGGCTTTTCGGTTCATTCTCAGCCCTTTGATCGCCGCTTCCGCATTGTTTTCGACAAGCCCTCCGACAAAGATAGAAACGGCTTGGGCAGATGCTTGCAAAAAAGTTTGATACACTTCCGGATGGTTCTTTTTAAAAACGTCCATTTTTTGTAAAAGCGAACCAGTGCCTGCTGGCGATTGCGTCCATCCGGCGCAAAAATGAAGCTGAGGCGGCACCGGTAACCGCTCACATGTAAAGTACGGCCACGGTTCATCAATAATCTCCTTGATCCTCATACCTTCGTTCAGTTTTTTGCTCATCCACGCGGGCCGAAACGAAGTATAGCGCAGGAGCCCGCCGAAGGTGCTGGCGGCGATATCGGCCCCTGAGCCGCTTCCTTGTCCCATAAAATGAGCAACAGCGGCTATTTTAAATACCCTTTCATCCGAATGTATGCCTGCTTTTTGCAAGAGCGCTTTGACAATCCCAGTCACAACCGCCGCACTAGATCCGAGGCCAAATTTTTTTCCGGTTGTGGCCTCGTCCAACTCGCTTTCCACGAGGATTGAAAAGGGCTCTCTTAATAGCGTATGATTGTCGCCTAAGTACTCGCAGACGACTCGGAGCGCGTGTTTGATAAAATTTAATTTCGGATGATCCATGCTGGTTTTTATGTCGTGGTGCTCGTAACGCCACGTGACATGATTTAAGCCAAGAGAAGGCAGCCGGAGGTAAAAATGATCGCTCGGCTCTAGCGTCACGGTGACATATTTCGATACCGCTGTAACGACTGCGGGTTGATTTTCCAGGACGGCGTATTCCCCGGCAATAAAAAGTTTACCCGGCACTCTGACTTTCATAGAAAAACCTTCTTTCTCAAAATTAAAGGAGGGTCACACCAGGTCCGGGGCCGGATACGATGACATTCTGCACTTCCCGAAGGCGCAAAAGTTTTTCCTTAATCTGGGCGGCATGTGATGGTTCACAGAGAACAGCAACATTGGCTCCAGCGTCGATTGTAAAATAGGCTGGAATACCGGATTCTCGCAACGATTCGACTTCCCGAATGACGGCGATCGTGCCTTTTTGCCAATAAAGAAACGGGGGATCGGCACTGAGCATCGTTGCATGCATTCTTAAAGCGTTTCGTTCCGCCACTTTTCCTAATGTGTCTAAATCGCGATTTTGCACGGCGGCTTTGGCCTGAGCAAGATCCTCTTCAATCGTGTTGAGCCAGCTGTTATAAAAAGGCGATGTCGCCACGGTTTTTGCCATCCCCTCGCGGCTCGAAATTTTCTTTTGTTTGTCGGATACGGTCGCGATCAACAACGAAAGCGGCCAGTGTTCCGGCGAGGCCACAGGTATGGCGTAAGAGTCGGAGCCATCTAGCTTGACCCCCTTTTGCCACTCCACAAACCCGCCGTAGATTGAGCGGCATGCCGAACCCGATCCCCGGCGTGCTAGCATGGATAGGGCCTTGCCATCCAGATCCAAACCGGCTGCCTTGGATGCCGCACAGGCTAAAGCGGCAAATCCCGATGCCGAAGAGGCTAAGCCCGCTCCGGTCGGGAAGGAATTTTGGGATGTGACTTTTGCATGAATGTTCACGCCGGCCATCTCCCGGACAATATCCAGAAAGCGGGAAACCTTAAGCTTGGCTTTTTCTTCAGCCTCTCGCCCATTCAATATCAGGATATCGTGATCCAACGCCGCATCAAACGCCACCGTTGTCGTCGTGTACAGCGCATCCAAAGTCACAGAAAAGCTGCTATTGTGCGGCAACATCAATGTTTCGTCCCGCTTCCCCCAGTACTTGATCAACGCCATATTGCTATGCGCCTTCGCACTCGCTTGCAAACCCAACGCCTCCTTAAAGGGGGTCTCCTTAAAGGGGGTCTGTCCCCCACCGCTTTAAAGCATAAAAGCCCCTTGATGCCCCAAGTGTTTTTGCTTCTTTTTCACCCTTTTCTGCGAAAGATTATATAAGGGGGTCAGACCCCCTATTTGTTATATTCTGCGTGAAAAATAGGTCTAAATGACTACGTATGCTTTAATCCTTTAGTGTATTGGGGGTCTGACCCCCAATTAATAAAGGGGTGTTTTTGAGTTGGTCGATGGTGCGGGCGCCGGCAAGGAACATGGCGACCCGGATTTCATCCATGATCTGGGTGAGGAAGTCGATGACAGCTTGGGTAGATTTCGTTGCCGGCTCAAGAAGCGGCATGGCAAAGGCAGCCATATCGGCGCCGAGGGCAATAGCCTTGGCAACGTCCAAACCTGTGCGAATTCCTCCCGAGGCGATCAGCGGATATCCTTCTGGCAGCGCTTCGCGGCAAAGCTTTAAGCTCAAAGCCGATGGGATGCCCCAGTTACTGAAAACTTCCCCCAAGCGACGCTTTCTGGGATCCGTGGCCCGCAATGCCTCAATGCTCGCCCAGGAAGTGCCGCCAGCACCGCTGATATCAATGGCCCGCACGCCGCGGCGTTCAAGTTCCACCGCCAACTGAGGTGCAATCCCACAACCAACTTCTTTAACCAAAATTGGAAAATCAACACTTTGGGTCACTTCCCCGATTTGATCCAACAAGCCGCGGAAGTTCGTATCCCCTCCCGTTTGAACCACTTCTTGTAGAGGATTGAGATGGAAAAACAACCCGTCCCCATCGATGAAAGCCACAGCTTCTTTAATATGTTTCGCCGTTATGCCGTAGTTCAGCTGAACCGCTCCCATGTTGCCAAAAATCGGCACGTCAGGGGCGGCATCCCTCGCCACTTTAAAGGATGGTAAAACTTCCGGATGTTCAAAAATAACGCGCTGGCTGCCGACAGCCATCGGTAGCCGCAGCGCCTGCGCAGCCTCACCCAAGTGGCGATTAATCGTCTCCGCCTGTCCACCTCCACCGGTCATACTGGAGATGAGAAGCGGTGCGCCGATTTTCTTCCCAAGAAAAGTCGTCTCCAGTGAAACATCCTCAAGCGCCATTTCCGGAAGCGCCTGGTGTATAAATGAATACTGCTCATAGCCAGATGGAATTTTCATGGAAACATCATGCTTTAATCCAATTTCAATATGATCGCGTTTTCGGTTTGTAATCTCACTCATCGCAACATGTCCTTCCTTATCGTAAACAGCCAAGCGTCGCAAGCGCCCGCTTCCAATAACGCTGCTCTGATTTTTTTGGCCTCTAAGACGTCACGAGCAAGAGCAAACAGGCAACCGCCTTTGCCGCTGCCAGTCAACTTCGCTCCGAGCGCCCCCGCCTCCCGAGCTGCCTTAATCAAATGATCTAATTTCTCATGGCTGACACCGATGTTTGCCAATTCGTCCTGTGCCTCGTTAAAAATACGGCCCAACGGCGCGATGGCTCCATCTGAAAGCGCTCGTCTAGCCTCTTCCGCAAGTACCCCAAGCTTGGAAAAGCTCTGGTGCATCCTCTCCGGTGCCGACTGAAGACGTGTTTTAACGCTTTTTACGGCTTCAAAAGTATCTCCCTTAAGCCCGGAATCGGCCACAACCAGAGTCATTGGCGCGGCAACCGGAATCGGCAAAGGTTTCTCACCTTTTCGAAACCAAATCGCGTGTTCTGATGCGACTGCCTCCGCATCAAGGCCGCTCGGTGTACCGTGAGCAAAAACTTCGGAAATATTCACGAGTGCCATCAATGCATCATGTGAGGCGACCTTGCCAAAGTAGCGGTACAGCCCTCGAACGATGGCGCACGCCACGGCAGCGCTTGACCCAAGGCCTCTTCCCAAAGGAAGATCTGAAGTAAGGCGTATCATGATGCCGAACGGTTCTCCATCAAGTTTTCTTATGGTTTCTTCCGCGCACTGGACGATCCCCTTCAATAGGTCAGGAGCATCCTGTACCGGTCCACTATAAAAACGGCAATCAATCGAAAGCGGCCCATCCGTCGGAAGGATCTCCGCCGTCACTTTTAAGCAGTCAAACGGTACGGCGATTGCAGGTTGTCCGTAAACAACCGCATGCTCGCCGATCAAAATCAGTTTGCCACCGGCTTGTCCTTTCACGGTTTGCGCCGCACTCTTCATTACCGGAACCTTCATCTATAACACTCCAACGATTCTACGTTTTGACGATATTTTCTCCATAGACAAACCATTTCACTCGTCA
>Ga0310838_1001597_pt1 | contig 11264 bp, 9 predicted proteins | sample SM_ome_6_FD_202241 | JGI IMG/M metagenome (GOLD analysis project Ga0310838, IMG submission 202241) | Sorghum-adapted microbial communities enriched on stacked mutant (SM) sorghum from Joint BioEnergy Institute, Emeryville, California... ...
GGGCGGCACTCATCCGGATCTGCCGTTCTCGTACTACCTCGATCTGCTGCGCGAGATCAAGCGGCGGTTCCCCGGCATCACGATGCACTCGTTCTCGCCGGCGGAGATCCGCAAGATGCAGCAGGTCTCGGGCCTGCCGCTCGAGGAGGTCGTGCGCCAGCTCCATGAAGCCGGCCTCGACTCGCTGCCGGGCGGCGGCGCGGAGATTCTCGACGACCGGACGCGGCTCAAGATCAGCCGGCTCAAGGGTTCGTGGACCGAGTGGATGGAAGTGATGAAGACGGCCCACCGGATCGGCATGAACACGACGGCCACGATGGTCATCGGGTTCGGCGAGTCGCTCGAGGAGCGCGCGCTGCATCTCCTCCGCGTTCGCGACGCGCAGGATGAATGCATCCGGAACGGCTACAAGTCGGAAGGCTTCCTCGCGTTCATCCCGTGGACGTTCCAGCCGGACAACACGAACCTGAAGCGGGAAAAGGCGACGCCCGAAGAGTACCTGAAGACGCTCGCCATCAGCCGCATCGCCCTCGACAACATCAAGAACTTCCAGTCCTCCTGGGTGACGATGGGGCCGGAGATCGGCAAGTTGACGCTCAGCTACGGCTGCAACGACTTCGGCAGCACGATGATCGAGGAGAATGTCGTTTCGGCGGCTGGCACGACGCACAAGGTCAACATCCAACTCATCCTCGACCTGATCCGCCAGGCGGGCAAGATTCCGGCCCAGCGCAACACGCGCTACGAGATCTTGAAGGTGTTCCACGAGTCCGAAGGCGTAAGCCGCGATTTCGTCATGCAGAACTGAATACGCGCCGGGAGGCGTTCGTTCGTCAGCCCCGCGTCCGGACAAGAGCAAGAGCCGGCGCGGGGCTTCGCGCGTTTCCTGCGGTTTCTATCCGTGCCGCTCCCTTCTTCGTATATCCGCCTGCGGGCGACCATATACTGTCATCGAGGAAGGGAGTGGGCCCATGAAGATCTTCGAGGTCAGGTTGTCCGCCGATTCCGAAGACAAGCTGTCCGAGCTCGCCCGGTGCCTGGCCGAGTCCTTCGCGGATTTGCCCGTGAACGGGCGGCTCGAGACCGATCCGGCGCACGGCCTGATCGTCTACCGCTGCGCCGGCGAAATTCCGGACGAGCGCCAGCGGCTCGCGATCCACAGCCGCGCCGCGGCGGGCATGGCCGAGTACGTGGTCGGCTCGGTCGAGCCGGAACTGATCCGGATTATGATCCGAAAATATTACCCGTGCGGCGACGAAGACGTGGAACGGATCGCGGAGTTGTGCATGCGGATGCTCGGCGACCGGCCGGTCCGGCCGGACGGCGTGCCGGACGCGGGCGGTCCGGGCCCACTCGCGGGAAATGGTCAGGTCCGGTACGCCGGGGGACGCGGCGCTGACCGGAACGGGATCGAGGCGGAAGGCGCCGCGGTCCGGGCCAACGAGGGGTGCGACGCTGAGCGGAACGGGGGCGCCGCGGATGCTGTATCGGCCAAGGCCAACGAGGGCGCTGTACGGAACGGGAGCTCCGCGAAAGGCGTTCCGGCCCGGGCCAACGAGGGGCGCGACACCGTCAGGGAAGGCGCCGCCGGGCGCAAGCGTCACATTGCGGCGGAACTGTTCGCCTGGCTGCGGGAGCGTCCGTCGCTCCATCTCGAGGGTTACATCACGTTCCGGCTGGACAAGTACTGGGAGGAACTGGCCGAGGCGGCGGAGGCCGCGGTCGACGAGTTCGTGATGGACCGGCAGTACCGGGAATTCGTCGAACTGCTCAGCGAGTTCGTCGGCCGGCAGCAGCCGCGGGTGCCCGCCGTGAACCTGGTGCTCAAGGCCGACGGCGGCTTCGCCCTCTACGACGAAGATTTCCGGCCGATGGAGCCCGGAGACGGCGCGCGAATGGCGCCCGACTTCGCGGACGGCGAACTGAACGTCGAGGACATGGTCGTCAGCTGTCTGCTCGCGATCTCGCCCAGAACGATCCTGCTGCACGCCCGCGACCCGGAGCTTCCGGTCGTGCGGACGATCGGGGCGATTTTTGGCGGGCGGGTGACCGTCTGCGCGGGCTGCGGCTCGTGCCTGCCGCTCACCGGCGCGGTTCGGAACTGAAGGCGGCAAAGGCGCCCGCCGCGCTTGACCGTGCCGCTTGCCGTGGGTATAATGATGTCCAACGGCGACGACGAAGACATGTTCTCGTCATCCGGCACGGTACAGAGAGAGGGAACACGGGCTGCAATTCCCTCCCGGCGCCAGACGGGAATACCCCTTCATCAGCCGTGCGGCGGAACGGGCGACGGCCCCAGTATGCCGCACCGGGTCATCTCCGTTAACGGATGCCTGAGGCGGACGTCCGCCCCGATTCGGATTCGGGAGACGGCGTGCGCGAACAAGGGTGGAACCACGGGCTGACAATCGCTCGTCCCTTACGGGGCGGGCGTTTTTTATTTCCATGGGAGGTTGTTGCACATGTCGATTCGCATCACGTTTCCGGACGGCGCGGTGAGGGAGTACGCCGCGGGTACGACCGTCGAGGAAGTCGCGGGCTCGATCAGCCCCGGCCTGAAGAAAAACGCCGTCGCGGGCAAGGTCAACGGCAAGCTCGTTGACGTCTACGCCCCGATTGAGGAGGACGCGTCGCTCGAGATCGTCACGCTCGACACGCAGGACGGCCTCGAGATCATGCGCCACAGCACGGCGCACCTGATGGCGCAGGCGCTCAAGCGCATCTACGGCGAGAAGAACGTCAAGCTCGGCATCGGGCCGGTCATCGAGGACGGGTTCTACTACGACATCGATCTGGACCGTCCGATCTCGTCCGAGGATCTCGAGACGATCGAGAAGGAGATGGAAAAAATCGTCGCCGAGGATCTGCCGATCCGCCGCCGCGTCGTCAGCCGCGAGGAGGCGATCCGGATCTACGAGGAACTCGGCGATCCGCTCAAACTCGAGCTGATCCGCGATCTGCCGGAGGACGCGGTCATCACGATCTACGACCAGGGCGAGTTCTTCGACCTGTGCCGCGGGCCGCATCTGCCGTCGACCGGCCGGATCAAGTCGTTCAAGCTGCTCAGCGTCGCGGGCGCGTACTGGCGGGGCGATTCCCGGAACAAAATGCTCCAGCGCATCTACGGCACCGCGTTCCCGAAGAAAGCCCAGCTCGACGAGTACCTCCATCTGCTCGAGGAGGCGAAGAAACGCGACCATCGCAAACTCGGCCGCGAGCTCGGATTCTTCACGTTCTCGAAGGAGGTCGGCCAGGGACTGCCGCTCTGGCTGCCGAACGGCGCGAAGCTGCGCCGCACGCTGGAGCGGTACATCGTCGACCTCGAGGAACGGCTCGGCTATCAGCACGTGTACACGCCGGTGCTCGGCAGCTCCGAGCTGTACAAGATCTCCGGCCACTGGGATCATTACCAGGACAGCATGTTCCCGCCGATGGAGATGGACAACGAAGTGCTGGTGCTGCGCCCGATGAACTGCCCGCACCACATGATGGTGTACAAGAGCGACATGCGCAGCTACCGGGATCTGCCGATCCGGATCGCCGAGCTCGGCACGATGCACCGCTACGAGTTGTCCGGCGCGCTCACCGGCCTGCACCGCGTCCGCGCGATGACGCTGAACGACGCCCACATCTTCTGCCGGCCGGACCAGATCAAGGAGGAATTCGCCCGCGTCATTCAGCTCATCCAGCATGTCTACAAGGACATCGGCATCAAGGAATACCGGTTCCGGCTGTCGTACCGGGATCCGAAGGACACCGAGAAATATTATCCGGACGACGCGATGTGGGAGAATTCGCAGCGCATGCTGAAGGAGGTCGTCGAGGAGCTCGGGCTGCCGTATTTCGAGGCGGAAGGCGAAGCGGCGTTCTACGGACCGAAGCTGGACGTACAGATCAAGACGGCGCTCGGCAAGGAAGAGACGCTGTCGACCGCGCAGCTTGACTTCCTGCTGCCGGAGAAGTTCCAGCTCGAATACGTCGGCGAGGACGGCCAGAAGCACCGTCCGGTCGTCATTCACCGCGGCATCATCAGCACGATGGAACGGATGACCGCCTTCCTGCTCGAGAATTTCGCGGGGGCGCTGCCGCTCTGGCTGTCGCCGGTCCAGGCGCGCGTCATCCCGGTATCGCAGCAGCATGACGATTACGCGAAGCGGACGGCCGAGCGGATGAAGGAGGCGGGCATCCGCGCCGAAGCGGACCTGCGTAACGAGAAAATGGGCTACAAAATCCGCGCGGCGCAGATCGAGAAAATCCCGTACATGTTCATCGTCGGCGAGAAAGAGGCGGCGAGCGACACCGTCTCCGTGCGCAAGCGCGGCGAGGGCGACATCGGGGCGAAGCCGGTGGACGAGACAATCGAGCTCCTGCTTGAGGAGATCCGCACCCGCAAGGTTTGACGCCGCGGCGGCGCGCCATGCATAATCCGGTCGGCATCGGGGCAACCTCAGGCTTGAGGAGGAGATTCGACTCGATGTCGACTGACTCTTGTCTGTCGTGTTGTCGTTCGGCGGCGGTCCGCCTCGCGGTCGCCGCGGCGCTGGTCGTCGCCGCCTTCTGCGCCTCTGCCGGACCGGCGCTGTCCGCTCCGGAAGCGCCGACTTCCGAAGGGGAGGACGCGGAGACCGGACCGATCGCATCCGTCGTCGTGACGGCCACCGGCTACACGGCCGGGGTGGAATCGACCGGCAAGCGGCCGGGCGACCGCGGATACGGGATCACGTATTCCGGGGTAAAAGTAAGGCGCGGCATCGTCTCGACAATCGCCGCCGACCCGAAGGTGTTTCCGATCGGCACCCTGCTGTACATTCCCGGTTACGGCTACGGCGTCGTCGCCGACACCGGCAAGGCGATCAAAGGCAACCGCATCGACCTGTACTTCGAGACGCCGGGCCAGGTGTACCGCGAATGGGGCAAACGGACCGTCAAGGTCGACGTGCTCGTCCGGGGCAGCGGCAGGTTGACCGAGGAACAACTCGCCGAACTCGGACGCGCGGTGACGGCCGGTCAATGGCTTCCCGTCGCCCGACGCAAAACCTGATCATTCGACACGAATCATCCCGTCGCGGACCGCGGCGGGATTTGATTTTTGCCGCAAGGGCGGGCAAAACGCGACCCATGGTACTCGTCTAGTCCGTTGTTCCATGATAAGATGTAAATGTGCGGGTAAGAAGTTTGTAATCAATTCCTGGAGATTGGCGGTGCCATATCCATGAACGGGAACGGCGTGCAGCTCTCGGGCTTTCTTGATCCGCGAAAAGAAGCGGAGTTGGTCGAGTTGTACAACCAGATGATTCGCGTCGCCTACGCGAACGTGTATAACAAGTCCGACGCGCTTGATGTCGTCCAGGAGGCATGGGTCAAAATGCTCGCGAATCGCGCCACGCTGCGCGAGTCGGACAAGCTGGCCGCGTGGGCCAAAGTGATCACGCGCAACGTCGCGGTCAACGTGAACCGTTCGGCGGCGCGAACACGGACATGGGGCGAGGCGGATTTCGTCCTGGCCGCCAAGGATCGGGAGGCGAGGACCGAGGAGCTCATGATGGAAATTTCCGAGCTACTGGGGCAGCTCGAACCCGCGGCCCGTACCCTGTTCCTCTACAAATATTATTACGGGTTGAAAGACCGCGAGATCGCGAGCGCCATGTCGATGCCGGTCGGCACGGTGAAGGCGAAGATCCACCGGGCGCGGGAGCGGCTCAAGAAGGCGCGTCTCGCGGAGATGGAGCGGTGCGGCGACAGGCGGACGGTTTGACGACCGAATTGGAACCGCATACATCGTACAATTCGCGAAATGTGTCAATCTAGTGCAAACTTTATGACAGAGGATCTGACGTTTTGGCGTCAAGGTCCTCTTTATTTTTCCCCATGATTCGACTATAATGTGATAAAAATTTACATAAACGACAGGAGAGAAAACAGATGAGCCCAATCCGACGTTGGTGGAACCGTGCGGTCATCGATCAGGAGAAAACTTCGGCCTTCCGGTCTTCGGAACAGGAAGCGAAAGTGTCGCAGTTGATCCATGAATCGCTGGTCATCTCCGACCGGTTGCAGGCTGCCGTGGAAGAGGTCAATCTGGCGACCCTCGAACTGTCGGAGATCGCGGATCGCTCGAAGGCGCAGGAAGAACGGCTGCGCGAGCTGGGCCGGCAGGCGGTGGACCGGATCGAGGAGACGTTCGCCGCGCTGCAGACGGTCGAGGCGCGGGCGGAGGAGATCAAGCACAACATGCTCGGCACGAGCGAGCAGAGCCGGGAAGTGAAGCAGGTCGTCATCGACGTCTGCCGGTCGCTGGTGAACACCGACGAGGTCATGAACGATCTCGGCCGTCACAACAAGACGATGGAGCAGCGGATCGACGAGCTGATCGGCCATATGTCGAGAATCAACGAGATCAACGCGTTCCTGCAGGAAGTCGCGACACAGACGTCGCTGCTGGCGCTCAACGCCTCGATCGAGGCGGCGCACGCGGGCGAGTACGGGCGCGGATTCGCCGTCGTGGCGCAGGAGATCCGCAAGCTGGCGGACCAAAGCCACGAGGCGCTGCGGCGCTCCGGCAACATCGTGGAGGAAATCGAGGCGGGCGCGCGCCAGGTCGTCTCGTCGGTGAAGGCGGAGCGGGCGGCGGTGCAGCGCGGTATTTCCGAGATGGCGCAGACGAAGGTCTGGATGGACAACATCTACGCCCGCATCGTCCAGCTCGACCCGCTCGTCTCTTCCGCTGCCGAGGCGAGCGCCCAGCAATCCAGGCTCACGGCGGACGCGACGGCGATGCTGAAGGAAGCCGTGGACGCGATGGGGCTGACCGTGAAGAGCGTCGACGAGACGCTGGAGCTGACCGCCGAGCAGCGCAGGCAGATCGCGAAGCTGGTCCGGGTGCGGGAAGTGCTCGGCCAGAATTCGCAGGCGCTCTACAAGGCGATCCAGGAGGTCGGCCTGCGCCGGGAATTCGGCACGGCCGAACTTCCGATCGAGCCGATGATCGAATGGCTGGAGTCGGTCGCGAAGATGGCGCAAATCCGTTCGCTGGACGAGAACGTGCATGCGGCGACGCTGAAGGCGCTCATCGACGCGAAACCGGAGATCGAGGCGATCTGGTCGAACCGGGCGGACGGTTCGTTCATCTTCTCCTGCCCGGAAGCCGGGCTGCTCAACGCGCGAAGCCGGGAATGGTGGAAGCGCGCGATGGAGGGCGGCGCGTACACTTCCGACATTTACATCTCCGCCATCACGAAGCGGCCGTGCCTCACGATCTCGATGCCGATTCTGGACGAACGCGGCAATCCGGCCGGCGTCATCGGGATCGACATCCGCGTCGAGCAGTCGCGCGAGGAGCGGCCGAAGGCGGCCAACGGCTGAACAATTTTAAAATTTCCAGCTCCATCCGGCGGCTCGGTCCCCAGACCGAGCCGCCTTTCATTCGCGGGGTCCTTCCCGGCCCTCCGGCGTTCCTTGTATACTGGACGTACCATACAAGCAGGAGAGATGGACATGAGACCAAGAATGTTCGGCCGGGTGCTCGGCGGACTGGTACTGCTCACGATCGGCGCCATGTTCTTGCTTCGCCAGCTGGGCATCGTGTCGTTCGACTTCGATATCGGCTATCTGTTCGCGACGTTCTGGCCGCTTATCCTGATCGCGGTCGGCGTGCAGGGATTGACGCAGCGCGGCGGCGCCTGGTGGGGCGTCTTTCTGCTCGGGCTCGGCGCGTTCTTCCAGATCCGGAACCTCGGCCTCATCGACTTGTCGCTCGGCGACGTGATCCGGTACGGCTGGCCGGTTGCGCTGATCTGGTGGGGCCTCAGCATGATTTTCCGCCCGGAATCGAAGAAGAGAAGCGAGAACGGCTGGAAATCGTATCCGCCGCGGTCGGACGATCCGTTCCACGGCGGCGACCGGCCGGTGCCGCCCCCGCCGCCGCTTCATCCGAACCCGCTCGACCTCGATTACGAGCCGCCGAAATCCGGCGAGCCCGGAGCGGGAACCTATCCCGGCGGGAGCGCGGCTCCCGGGGCGGACGGGCATCACGGCGCGCACGGCTGGAACGGCGCGGGCGGCCCGGGCAGCGACGGCGGATGGTCCAATCCCGGAGGCCACGGCGGCGGGGCGAAACGCGCTCACGACTGCCGGTCGGGCTGGAGCTCCGACCCGAACGCCGAGAACCGCAGCGGCTTCATCGGCGACATCCACGTCGGCGGCGATTACTGGGAGCTGCGGCCGATGAACATCTCGCTGTTCATCGGGGACACGGTGCTCGACCTGACGAAGGCCCAGATTCCGTACGGCGAGACGAAGCTCAACATCTCCTCGTTCATCGGCGACGTCAAGGTGTTCGTCCCGAACGACCGCGATCTGGGCATCAGCGTCACCTCCAACTCGTTCATCGGGGACACGAGGGTGATCGACCGGCAGGAAGGCGGCTTCTTCAAGAACGTGAAGTTCGAGACGCCGTACTACCATGAGGCGGACCGGCGGATCAGGCTGAATGTCAGCTCGTTCATCGGCGACGTCCGCATCGTGAAGGTGGGATGATCGGCCGATGCTTACGCGGATATGGCGCAGCAGCAAGTGGGAGCTGATCTTCATCGTGCTCGGCACCTCGCTGGTTTCGACGGCCATCGCGGCCGTCGGCACGATCTACGCGGAGGCGGTGCTGCCGCCGGGCGACTGGCGCTCGGCGGCGGCAGCCGCTTTCGTGCTGGTAAACATCGGGGTCGGCTATTGGGCGGCGCAGCGGATCCAGCGGCGCGTCGACGCCCTGCATTTCGCGATCAAGCAGGCGGTCAGCGGCAATCTGGCCGTCCGCATCCCCGAGGAGGGTGCGCGCTCGTTCGCGCCGGTCTACCGGGATTTCAACGAGATGGCGGCGAAGCTCGAGGCGCGGCTCCAGCTCCTGCAGCGGATGGGGGAGGAGCAGACAATGCGCGAGGCGGCGGCGGGCGAGGCGGCCGTGCTGGAGGAGCGCAAGCGGCTGGCCCGGGACCTGCACGACACGGTCAGCCAGCAGCTGTTCGCGATCCATGTGTCGGCGTCGTCGCTGCCGAAGCTGCTCGAGATCAATCCCGAGCGGGCGTCCGAGGTGATGCGGCAGCTGATCGAGATGTCGAACTCGGCGCAGCGGCAGATGCGCGGGCTGATCGCGCAGCTTCGCCCGCTCGAGCTCGAGGGACGGTCGCTGCGGGAGGCGCTCGAGAAGTGGTTCCCGGATTACTGCCGGCAGAACGGGCTGCAGGGCGAGCTCAAGTGGGATATCGAGACCCCGCTTTCGGACGCGAAGGAGCATCAGTTGTTCCTGATCATCCAGGAGGCGATGGCGAACATCGTGAAGCACGCCTCGGCGCGCCGGGTGCTGCTGCACGCGACGGAGACGGAGCGGCAGCACACGGTCACGCTGCAGGACGACGGCGCGGGGTTCCGGGCCGATCAGGTGAAGGCGGGTTCGTACGGATTGACGACCATGCGCGAGAGGGCGCAGAAGCTCGGCGGCGACACGGAAATCATCAGCAAGGCCGGCGCCGGCACGCGCATCCGCGTGACGATACCGAAATTCGCGGACGGGGAGGACGAGGAGCATGAGTGAAACGGCTCAATGCCGGATCATGATCGTGGATGACCACGACATGGTCCGTACCGGGCTCAAGACGTATCTGATGCTGGAGCCCAAATTCGAGGTGTGCGCCGAGGCGGGCAGCGGCGAGGAAGCGTTGCGGGTGCTGGAGTCGCTCGAACCGGACAGGCTGCCGCACATCATCCTGATGGATCTGATGATGCCGGGGATGGACGGCGTCGAGACGACGCGCGCGGTGCTCGGGCGCTGGCCGGACATCCGGATCGTCATGCTGACGAGCTTCCTCGAGGACGACAAGGTGGTCGCGGCCGTCGAGGCCGGCGCGACCAGCTATGTGCTGAAGACCGTCTCCGCCGAGGAACTGATCTACGCATTGAACGGCGCCGCGCGCGGCATGCCGGTCATGACGAGCGACGTCTCGCAGGCGCTGACGCGGGGCTTGCGGCAGCGCACCGCCCGGGAGGCGGACGACGGGCTGACGGAGCGGGAGAAGGAAGTGCTGCTCCTGATCGCGGAAGGCCTGTCGAACAAGGAGATCGCGGACGAGCTGCACATCAGCGTGAAGACGGTCAAGACGCATGTCAGCAATCTGCTCATGAAGTGCGAGCTGGAGGACCGGACACAGCTGGCCGTATACGCTCACCGCAAGGGGCTTGTGAAGCCGGCGGATTGACGGCCGGAAACCGGGACTTCGGGCGCGCCGTCTGCATATTTGCGCGGCGAGGCGGGCATGCTGATGGTATGCCATTCCATGCCTGAAGGGGGCGGTCGCAGGCCATGTTGCCACTCGAATCGAGGCTTGAGAATCGGGAGTTCAAGTTCGTCAACGCCCGCGGCGCATTGGGAGAGCTCGGCTTCGCGCTCGGCGGCGGCTGGGAGTACGACGGCGGCTCGTTCGATCGGGCGCTGGACGGGGAGAAGCGGGAGGTGTGGCTCCGGCTGCCGTTCACCGCGACGTTCGGCCGGATCGACGCCGAAGAGGAGGAGAGCGACGCGGTCATCCGCTTCGGCAAGCCGTACGCGTTGCGGCACATCTATCAGGACGGCGTGGACAAGGGCGCCGGCATGCGGCTGACCGCCGGCCTGATCGACCAGTTCGCCGCCCCGAAGGATCCCGACGCCCGGATCGCTCCGGAATGGGCGGAGCGGGCGGCGGAGATGCTGCGGATCGCCGAATCGGCGCTGCTCCGGAACTGACGGTGGGCCAATCGTTTTCGGACGGCAAGGATTGACAGCTGGACGTCGGAGAGTCCCGGCAGCAGGCGGGGATTCTCCTTTTTTTGTTGCGATCCGACAGGGGGTAGCGCGTGCCCGGATGTTTTTATTTGTCTTTAAACCTGATTTAAGATTGCATTAATGTAGGGCTGGCATTCTTGGAATCACAGGGACGTTCATTTCGCGCAGCGAATTCGGATATCGGCAAGGAGGAGAGGCAAGATGGACGACAGGAATCGGTTCAATCGGCCTTACGACGCATTCTTCCGGGATTCCGGAGAGGACGGCGGGGAGCGGAATCGCGCGGAGTTCGCGAACGGCTCGCCGGAAACCGCGGGCGACGCGAACGGCGCTGCGGGAGCGAGCGACCCGGCATACGGGTCGGCTGATGCCGTCGGCGCAAGCGGCCCGGCATACGGGTCGGCTGATGCCGTCGGCGCAAGCGGCCCGGCCCACCGGTCGGCTGATGTCGTCGGCG
>Ga0310838_1001600_pt1 | contig 11254 bp, 6 predicted proteins | sample SM_ome_6_FD_202241 | JGI IMG/M metagenome (GOLD analysis project Ga0310838, IMG submission 202241) | Sorghum-adapted microbial communities enriched on stacked mutant (SM) sorghum from Joint BioEnergy Institute, Emeryville, California... ...
TGGCTGAAGACGGTGTGGATGCGCCCGGTCTCCGGGTCGACGTACTCCGGCAGCGCGTCGAGGTAGGTGCTCTTGAGCTTGGTCAGCTCCCGCCACTGCTCGATCGCGGGCACGATCGGGTGCTCGTCGCGGATCTGGGCGAGCACGCGCGCGTCGGTCGAGTAGCCGGTCTTGCCGCGGCGCTTGCGGGTCAGGCCCAACTCGTCGAAGAGGACCTGCGCCAGCTGCTGCGGTGAGCCGATCGTGAACTCGTGGCCCGCCAGCTCGTAGATCCGCGCCTCGAGCTCGGCCACGCGGCCCTCCAGGCCCTCGCCGATGCTCCGCAGGCGCTCCAGGTCGAGCTTGATCCCGGCCGCCTCCATCGCCACCAGCACCTCGACCAGCGGCAGCTCGACCTCGCGCATTAGGCGCTCGAGCCCGAACTCCTCGAGCTGACCGCGCTGGCGCTGCGCCAGCTCCCAGGCGAGCCGCGCCTCGATCGCCGGGTCGGCGACGGGCTCCGGCTCCTCGCCGAGGCGCAGCTGCCCGTCCTCCTGGGGCGGCTCCTCCCCCGCGCGCGCCGCGGCCAGGCCCGCGTCGGCGGCCAGCTCCTCGAGCACGTAGGCCCGCCGCGCCGGGTCGATCAGGTAGGCGGCGATCATCGTGTCGTGCTCGATCTCGAGCGGGTGATCCGCCTTGGCCAGCAGGCTGTGGCGCCCGTGCCCCCCGAGCGACTTGGCGTCGTGCGCGATCAGCGGGCGGCCGCGCAGCTTGCCCGCCAGCTCCCGCAGGTCGTCCGCGCGCCCGGTCACCGTCCGCTCGCCATCGGTCGCCGCCCACGATCCCTCGGCGATCGCCAGCGCGATCGGGCCCGCGGCGAGCGAGTCCGGCTCTCCCGGCTCGACCTCGACCGCGATCGTCTCGTCGACGCTGCGGCCCGGAAGCTCGCCCTCGTACTCCTCCTCGAGCCGCTGGATCAGCGCGCGCAGCTCGAACTCGGCCGCGAAGTCGCGCAGGCGGCTCAGGTCCGGCGCCGCCGCGTGGGTGTCCAGGAGCCCCTCCGGCAGCTCGATGTCGCGCTTCGCGGTCGCCAGGCGCTTGGAGATGCGCGCGTCGTCAGCGTGCTCGACCAGGTTCTGCTTGCGCTTGGCGCCCGAGATCTGGTCGACCGAGTCGAGCACCGCCTCCAGCGAGCCGAACTTCTGCAGCAGCTGGGCGGCGGTCTTGTCGCCGATTCCCGGGACGCCGGGGATGTTGTCCGAGGTGTCGCCCTTGAGCCCGATCAGGTCGGGAATCAGCTCGGGCGGCACGCCGTAGCGCTCGAGCACGCCCTCGCGGTCGTAGACCTTGGTGTCGGTGACGCCGCGCGACGTGGTCATCACCCGCACCCCGTCGTCGACGAGCTGGTAGACGTCGCGGTCGCCGGAGACGATCATGACCCGCTCGCCGCGCTGCTTGGCGCGGGTCGCGAGCGTGGCGATCACGTCGTCGGCCTCGTAGCCCTCGACGCGCACGTTGCGGAAGCCGAAGGCCTCGGCCAGCGGCGCCAGGTGCGGCCACTGCTCGCGCAGGAGATCGGGCCGCGAGGGCCGGCCGGCCTTGTACTCGGTGTACTCCTTGTCGCGGCCGGACATGCCCGCGTCCCAGGCGACGATCACGGCCCGCGGCCGGTACTCGATCAGGAGCTTGGCCAGCATCGAGGCGAAGCCGTAGATCGCGTTGGTCGGGCGCCCGTCGGCCGTGGCGATCGATTCGGGCAGCGCGAAGAACGCCCTGTAGGCGAGGCTGTTGCCGTCGATCAGGAAGAGCTCGCCGTCCTCGGTCCGCCGGGCCACCGGCCGCTCCGAGCTCTCGCCTGACGCCTCCGGCTGCTGCGCGGTCTGCTCGCCCGACTTGGCCACGGGCTGATCTTATGGGCGCGCGCACCGCCGCTGGTCGCCAGGCCGAGGCCGAGGTTCTAGCTATCGCCCCCGTCCCCGACCACCGCAAGCACCCGCTCGGCCTCGGCGCGCCCGACGAGCGGCGCCAGCGTCGCCTGCGCCAGTTCCTCTGCGGAGACCCCCTCCCCATCCTCCGTCGAATTCGCCACTGGCGAGAACTTCGCGCGCAGCATGGCGACGGCGGCGCCGGCAGCAAGCTGCAGCCGTTCGTCGGCCGCTTTCGGCAGGCACGAGCCGAGGCGCCTCGCGATCAGCTCGCGCAGCGACCCGGCCCAGCCCGCTCCCGCGGCGCCGGGCCAGGGCGGCTCGAGCGTCGCAGCCTCGACCAACAGCAACCTGCCCAGGTGCGGCTGCGCCGCGAGCTCCTCCCCCAGTGCCCGCAGAAAAGCCGCGGCGGGCGAGCCTGAGTCGTCAACACCCGCCAACCGCGCATCGACGCACGCCTCGAGCGAACGGCAAGCGGCCTCCACCGCCGCCGCCAGGCAGTCGCGGCGATCGGCGAAGCAGCGGTGGAAGGCGGTTGCGGAGACGCCCGCCCGACGACACAAACGCGAGAGCGTGGCCTCGCGGAACCCACGATGGCCGGCGATCTCGATCATCGCCTGCAGCAGCCGCTCACGCGCGGACTCGGGCGAGCGATACAGGTCCGCCAGGAGCTCCTCCAGCGCCCGCGCTAGCTGCTCTGCCCAAGGGCGCTCGTGGCGCTCGGCCCGCTCCACCAAGGCCTCGACCGCGGCCAGCTCGTCGTGCCACAGACGGGCCGCCAGCGACCGCTTGCCGGCGAAGTGCGCATAGAAGGTGGTGCGCGAAACCCCGGCGCGCCGACAAACGTCTCCCAGACGCGCGCGCTCGTAGCCGTCCCGCTCCAGCACCTCGCGGGCTGCGGAGAGCAGCCGTTCCCGGGCCGGCGGACGGGAAGGAGGTCTATCGTTGCCCGTCGCCGCCTTCCCGCCCGCCGTGCCGGTTTGCGCTGAGCCCTGAGGGCTCAACGCGTCCCGCTCTTGCCCGGTCCGACGCTCATCCGCCGCTGCGCGTTACCCGCGCGCCGCGCGGTGAGCGAGCCGCTGCGCCCGCTGACGCAGACGCTTGGCCTGCGCCACCCTGCCGGCGCGCAGGGCGGCTCGTGCCTTGCTCCGCAGCTGCTTGACCTGGCGGCTAAGCCGCTTGTTGCGGGCGTTCCTCGCCTTGCCCTTGCCGCACGCAGCCTTCATCTGGGTCGTGTAGCTGTGCGTGCGGCCGTTGTGGGCGCGCATGGCGACGTTGATCTGCCGGCGCTTCTTGCCGCAGAGGCCCTTGCCCGTGTTCGAGTTGACGAGCAGGCCCTTGGGTCCGCCGTCGAGCCTGAGCTCAAACGAGGAGACAGGCACGTCGGGCACGATCTGGAACGTGTTGCGGATGCGCTGCTTTGCCTGGCTCACCGCGCCGACGAGATCGATGTCGACGATGCCATTCAGATCCGCAACCAGGTCGGGCAGCTTGTTGTCGCCCGTGCGCAGGTACACCGGGCCCTCGAGTGGTTCGTCCAAGAGCGGCGTGTGCGCCACCGCCGTTCCGACCTTGGAGCTAGCGGGGCAGTTGCTCTCGGCGTACTCCTCGCGGGTGCAGGGGTCCACCAGCGCGGGGCTTGCTTGGTCGAGGAAGAGCCCCTTGGGCAGCGTGACCTGCACTCGCTTGATGTTGGCCTGGCTTGCGCGCCCTGAGCCTTCGGAGTAGGCGTCTGCGCCCGGGACCTTGAGGTTGGCCTTGAGCCCCGGATGCGCGTTGCGCTTGGTGGCCTTCTTGCCGCCGGCCGCCTGGAAGGTGAGCCTCGGCTTGAAGCCCAGCGAGGCGCACTCGCCGACCTGGAAGCGGTTTTGGAGATCCGCCTCGCCTCCGTGGGAGCCCGTGGCCTTGCCGGTGACCTCGGTCTCGGTGCAGTCCGTGGGCGCGATCGTGAAGTGATCGCGGTCCATGCGGATGCGGATGTCGCGGACCCGCAAGGGGATGCCTTCGAGGATCTGCGGGATCGGGTCCGAGACGACCCGGAGCTGCGCGGTGGTCGGATCGACGTAGACCGCGGCGCGGACGTTCACGACCCCCAGGTCGAAGGGACCTGCGATCGCGGGCACCTTGATCACGAGCGAGATCGGCGCCTCCTCGGCAGGCCCGTCGTGGTCCGGGTCATACGACCCGGCCAGGTGCACCTCGCCGTTGGTGATGTAGAACGGGCTCGGGCCCGCGCCGGCGCCGACGATCGCCGTGCCGACCCTGGACTCAGGGCCGCAGGTGCCGGCATCGGCGTCCGCCTCATCGCAGAACGGGATCCCGGCCAGGCGCGCCGTCACGCCCTCCGGCGGGGTGACCTCGGTGGAGAGGATCTCCTGGTGGCCGTCCTGGCGTGTGAGGCGGAAGGTAAATGGTGTAAAGGCGCCCGCCACGGGGTTGACCACGCCCGCGCTTATTTGCGGCTCGAACGGCCGATCCGCCGGCGTCTCGGCGCAGGGCTCGCCGCCCGGACTCTCGGTGATCTCGAAGGAATCACTCAGATCAACCGTCTGGCCGCCCCAGGATGTGAAACTTGCCTCGGTGGTGTACGACCCACAGCTGGAAGGATTGGCAAGCGCCGACCTCGGGCCCCCAAAGAAGATCACACGCAACTCCGTGAAGGGCAGCTGCGGGTTGTCCTCGAAGGTCGTTGTGATCTGACCAGACGCCTGGTCAAGGCTGACCTTACCCGGCAGCTTCACAGTCACCCCACTTCCCTCCACGACGATGTAAATCGCAAAGAGGGAGTTGAATGGATTCTCTTGCTCCGGCGTTGCGGGATCGTTCGGCTCCGCGAGATATATGGCCCCTTCGAGCGGCTCGTCGAGGACCGGCGTGACGATGCGCGCAGATCCGACCTTCGAGCTGTCTGGACAATCCGCGGGTCCCGCTCTGTCCAGACCCACCTCCTCGAGCTTGCATCCCGAGAGCCCGTCCGCGCTGGGAGGGGCTAGTGTGGTGCCAGCGGGCAACGTGATCTCGGCACGCTTGAGGTGAGCTTGCACGAGCCCGTCAGGGTTGCTGCTGGTGGGCATGGACACTCGGACCTCATAGCCAGCAGGAGAATCGGCAACTTGCGTTTGTGGCCGAATGCGAATAGAGGGGTCGAACGGCAATCGCTCACAGCCGTCGAGGCTAACCGGATCGCCCTCACTGGATCGCAGGACGAAACTGGCGGACTGCAGCGTGGACTGATCCTGCCAGCTGCGGGCACGCATGGTCGTGACTGGCGGCCCAGATTCACACTCGGTCGGATTCGCCAGGAACGGCCTGCGGGGAGCGAAACTTTCGCGCCCTCCCGGCAGGCAGGTCAGGGGCACCCCTAGGACTCCAACGCACAGACGAGCGCGCTCAGGGTCGTGGGCTGGATCGGCGGGCACACCCCATAGCGTGATCGTCGCACCAACGAGGGGCACTGCACCCGCCGGTGAATCACGCATCGCAACGGTCACCCCGTAGTCTGAACCGGTTCGCACCGTGACTCCAGCGCTCATGGTCGCAATCAGGACGTTGAAACCGAACCGCGCCGGTTCCCCTGCCTTGGGCACCATGTTATAAAGAGGCACTTGGGTGACGGTTGGGATCGGAGCGCCCGACAGGACTGCGATCGCGATCGTCCCGACCTGGCTCTCGATCGGACACGAGGTGATGCCCTCCATAGCGGGATCGGGACTCGGCGTCGCGAGTTGCGCTTGCGTGCACTTCGGGATTGATGCTGGATCGCCAAGGAAGCCTGCGGGCAGGTCGATGAAGATGTCCTTCGCGTTCCCATCGGGGATCAATCGCCCACCTGAATCCGTAGTGGTCGACAGCAGGAAGCTGAGCGACGCTGCATGCGGGTGAGCGCCAGCCTGAGTCGCGACAGACCCGTCTGCGTTCTCGATGACACCGTCGAAGCTTTCAATCTGAAAATCAGCAGCCGCTGACGCGGCAGTTGCCATCGACGCTGCGAGCATGCACAGCAGAGCGACTAGAAAATCCCGAAGGAACGTGGATCGCGCCGCTTTCGCGCGCGACCCGAAACGCAATTCCCGCCCCCACGCAATGCTAGCGGTGTGATGTTGACTTCTCATGCGTGCCCCCTCAGTTGCACTGTTCGGCCGCCTTTCTGAACGTCCGCGCCTTGACGTTGAGCCGCTGCGACTTCGCAAGCAGATGCGCGGCTTGACGACGATTCTTCGACGCACGACGACTCAGCCGTCGCGCACGTTCGCCCGAGGCTGCCTTGGCGCTGCGCTGCAGCCTCCGCGCCTTGCGCCGCAACGCTTGTGCGCGTTGCCCCGCATCCCTCGCGCGGCGTGCGGCGGACAGCGCCTGCCGCTTGAGTACCTCGCAGCGTCCATTGGGATTTCCTGGGCCCTGAAAAACTGCGCTACCTGGGTCTTCAGTCTCAGGCGGAGACGATGGCGGCCCTTGGCAGTTCAGGTCACAGGGCACCGCGTCGCCCGGGCTTGGAAAGCCGCCGCCAATGCGAGCTACGTAAAGGTCCTCGAAACCATCGCCGTCTTGGGGTACGAGCTGTTCGCGAGTCGCGAAAAAGACACTCGATCCATCAGCGCTGGCATCCACGAACCTCGAGTCCCAGTCGCTTGTTGGACTGGAGACGATGCGTACTTCGCCTTCTGCCCACTCGTATACATCTTGTTTGCCGTTCTGGTCTTTAGGCACCAGGGCGTCCGTGCTGTTGAAGAAGACATACTTGCCATCATCGCTTATGTTCCGAGACTGGTTGTGACTGCGGACATCGGCGTTGCCGCTCCACCTAATGTTGGCCTCACCGATTGGACGCTCGCCGCTCGGGTTGCAGGACACACAGTCCAACTGGGCTGTTTGCGCGTCGTAGCGGAAGATCTGCCTCGTAGGTTCGCCGGTGTACAGATGCCGGTTGTCGTAGCCCGTCAAGCTCTTGACCGAGGTGAAGATCACATGCTGGCCGGACGGCGTCACCCTGGCGCTGCGTCGGTTGGGGGCAGCTAGCCAGTTGTTGCTGTCCTCCTCGTCGAGGGTGGCGATGTACTCAATGTCCTGTCCGTCGACGAAATACAGGTTGGGTTCGCCGGGCTCTGCGCCTTCGGCAAGCCGCCCTCGCGCAACGAAGTAGACCCGCGAAGCATCGTCCGAGGCTCCGAGCAAGCCGAGAACCTCCGCGCCGTTGGGGCTATCGGGATCCGTAGAGACCGTGAGATCCACAAGCTCACGACTCTCGACATCAAAGCGGTACAAGTCGTTGCCATCCGCTGACGGCCCAGTGTTCGATTCGTCCGTCAGCTCCTCAGCGCTCGTGAAGAGGACGGCTGATCCGTCCGCCGCCGCAGCCTGAAACCGCGCATCCTGAGGGCCGTTCGGATCCGGCGCTGACCGCTGGGACGCCGATACATGAATGGTCGAGACACCCCCTTCGCGAACGTAGACCTGAACAGCCCCCCCAGCTGAACCGCTGGCCTCGAAGAAGATCCGCGAGCCGTCCGCCGACACGGCGTTTTGTCCGGTAGTAGCCGGTCCTCCCCCTACGCGACCCCCAGTGGGTGATGGGCTGCCGTTGGGAAGAATCGTCACAAGGCGGAGCTGGCCATCGACGTTCTCCCAAGCGTTTGCTGGGACTGCCGGCGCATCTGGCGTATGTACGCTGCCACCCAGCGTGCCGAACACCAGATGAGAGAGATCCTCTGAGGCTCCGCCAAAGTACATGAAAGCATCGACTCGGCCGTTGAGAGGAGTGCCGCTTACAAGGCGGAAGGTCTTGTCGTTCAGGTCTCGCAGGTAGAGGTAGTTGAAACCCGCTTGGGCACCTGGAACGAGAGGGGGATCTGCAGCCACGAACGCCATCACTGACAAGTCCTCGGAGAACCAGTGCAGCTGCGGATACTGGGCGCCACTAGCCCGCGGTACTTGTGGCGGCGTCACAGGCGTGTTGGACCAACCGCTCTCTCCGCGGCGCGCAATATTGAGGTTGAAGATCGAGGCGCCCTCAGCGTCGGGCATCGGCGCGAACGTCTGAAAGGCGATGCTGTCCCCGTCGGGCGCCGACACCCCGATCGGCTCCAGGCCGGCTGCGCCTGGGAACCCCGCCTCCTTCTGCGGCGGAGTGACCAGCTCATACGCGCGCTCATACGCGCCAGTCTGAGCCGCGGCACTGGACGACAGTAAGAGTCCGCAAGTCAATCCATATAGGCCTGCGACCAGCGCGGTGCGGAGTAGGCTGATCGCGTTCGCAATGCCATCGCGCCGTCGCTTCAGCGGCCTCAGCGATGTTGTCACCTGCGAAACGCAGCAAGTGTGGATCGAATTGAGCGAACCTACTCCGCTAATGGACATCTGCCCCCCTTTGGCGTTGATTCATGCGCTGGTCATCAGGGCTGTGTGAAGTCGCGATCGTGTTGGCTGGAAACGGCAATCGCTCAAGTGCGGCGCAGGTGGTCGCCCTGGGCTCCCGGGGCACCATCTTTGACCTCCGCCTGCGCCGCACTCGCTCATTTCCTATGGCAGTGGCTCAACCCAGACCGCCGTCGGGTTACCGTTGTCGTCGTGGAGGACGTAGGTCGCCGTCCACGTAGCCTCCGTTGGGCACAGGAACGAGCTGTCCACGATGTCCAACGGGACCTGATCGAACGTGATCCAGGCCGGATCGCCTCCGTGCACATCACCGGTCACGCTCTCAGCCGAGTACGTGCAGACCGGCGCAAGTGGGATGTCGCAGTCGACCTCGGCCCGCGGGTTGTAGACGGTCAGCGTACCGTCTCCGCCCGACGTAGCGGCGACAACGCCGTCGTAGTTGAGGTTCTGAACGTCGACATCGCAGGCCTGGCCGTTAACATCGTTAGTGCAGTCGTCGAATGTCAGCGCCGTCACCTGGCCCTCGATCGGGTCGTCGCTGGTCTCGGTGTTACGGACCGTTGCCTCCGACTCGGTGCAGGTCACCGTGGGGTTGATGAAGATCGGGGATCCATCGGTCTCCAGGACCGCCCCGTTCGCATCCACGCTCGCGTCGAAATCCTTCGGGGCGGCGTACTCGTGCCCCGTCGGACATGGATTGGTGTTCTCGTCACAGAGCGTGTCGGCCACTGCAGAGCCTGCGCCTACAAGCGCAAGCAGAGCCAGCGAGAGCGGCGCCACGAGGCCGATCCAGCGGAGCAAGGGGACCCACGGGTCGTGTACCGGCTTCCCCGCCGAGATCGACGCCTGGAGCGTTCGCATCTCTCCTCCTTTGGTTGTGGGTTTGTTGCGTCGCTCGCCATCGCGAGCGAAGGAGAGATTCGCAAACACTCGCGTGCCTGTCAAGGTACGCCCCAAGTTCTGCGCCTCCACGGCTCGCTCTCCCCGGCAATGCGACCGCAGCGCAGCCGATACGAGCGGACACGTGCCCGCGGCTGCGTCCGCCCCGCTCCGTCCAGAAGCATCCGTTCGCATGATGACTATTCGTATAGAAGACGATACGTCTTGTCAAGGGTGAGCAGCCGACGAGAATGGTCTGCTCCCAACCCGTCCAGCCGATCCCCGGCGTGGGTAAATGGCCCTGCCTGTTTGCGCTAGAGCCGTGGAGGGCCTAATTGGCTGCCCGCGCCAACCGTGCCGCTTCCTGGGTCCCCACGTAAGGCGTGAGCACGAACGTGACGATGTCGGGAAGCAGCGTCAGAAGCTGCTCAGTCTCGCCTGCACGGATTCGCCGGGATATGAGCGAGGCAACGCCACCAGCCAACGTCTCCTCGAGGGAAGGCGGCAGCTCCGAGCCGGCTGCGGCGGGCTCGTCTCGTCCCGGGCGAAGAAGCTCGATAAGGGCGTCAATCACCGGGCGACATGGGTCCAGCAAGCACGGATCAGCGAGCGTGCCTTCAACCATCGATAGCCGGGCGAGCGCAGGCTCGCGAACGAGGAATCCCAAGAGCGAGGCGAAGGCGACCTGGAGCCCGTCCGACCACCGCGATTCTGCTTCGAACGCAGCCCTGAGTAGCTGGGTGATGCGATCCGTGGCCGAGCGATAGGCGGCGAGAAAGCACTGCTCCTTGGAGTCGAAGTGCTCGTAGAAGGTGCGTCGCGAAACGGCTGCCTCGCGGGCGATATCCGAAATCGTGGTCTCCGCGTAGCCCTTCTGGGCGATCGCTTCCGCTAAGCCCGCGATCAGACGTTCGCGGTGGTTGCGCGAGATGAACTCGCGCGGCAGGCCGTGCCGACCCTTGGGAAGGCGCGCTAGCTCAGGCCGGACATCGTCAGTGTCGCCGGCAGTCTGTGGCCGCATGCGACGCGTGCCCTCAGTCGGCTCGCCGGTCATCAGGCGAAAATCGTGCCAGCTCCAGCTCTTCGACGCCCACCTCCGCGCCCAGGTATGTCGTTACGACAGTACATGCGAGCTCAGGGACGAGTTCGGGCAATGCCCCTGGGCCGCGCCGCCGAATGAAGAGCGCGACGGTCGTGTAGATGCCGCCGATCAGGGCCTCGGCCGCTGGACCCAGGCCAGGGGGCCGGTCTTGAAGCCCATCGCTCGGCATATCCAGCACCTGGGCGAGAAGCCGCGCTGATTCCATGCAGCGGGTCCGCGCCTCCTCCCCCGCTTCGAGCACATCCACGAAGAGGATGCGGGCGTACGTGGGGTGGCGCTCGGCCAGGCGGATCGCGGCTCGCGCAGCGGCGCGCACCCCCTCTCGCCACGTCGATCCCCCGGCGAAGGCGCGGATCATCGTGACCGTGAAGCATTCGTTGACGCGCTCCCACGCGGCCACGAAGCCTGTCTCCAGATCGTCGAAGTGCCGCGCGAAGGCAGCTTGGTCCAATCCGGCTCGGTCGACAACCGCTTCGACCGTGGCGTGGCGAAAGCCGACGGCTCCGATCACCGCGATCAATGCCGCAACCAACTGCTCGCGCTCAGCACGCGAATCGCCCGCCGGCCCGCCAACTCCCGACGGCGTCGTGTTCATTGCGCCTCTCCCTTCGCTCGCTGCGGGTAGGCGGATGGCGCTGAGCGTTCGCCTAGCTCAAGGGCTCTCCCGCGCGCGAGGCCCCGGCTACCTCCTGCGCTCGGTCGCGGCCTACGTACGGCGTGAGGACGAACTCGACCAGCTCCGGGAGCAGCTCGACCACCATGGAACTCTCCTTTCTCGAGAGGCGCTGGCGGAGCATCCATACCACGCCTCCGACGAGGGTCTCCTCTAGGCTGTTCGGAAGTTCGATCCCGCGCTCTACCTCCTGGCGGCCGGCGCGCAGCCGCTCCGCGAGGTGCTGGATCATCCCTTCGTAGCGAGCTGCCGCCTCGTCGCCCGCTGCCGGGGCCTCGACCAGGCACAGGTGAGCGTAAGCGGGGTGAGCCGCGACGTACTCCA
>Ga0310838_1001606_pt1 | contig 11217 bp, 13 predicted proteins | sample SM_ome_6_FD_202241 | JGI IMG/M metagenome (GOLD analysis project Ga0310838, IMG submission 202241) | Sorghum-adapted microbial communities enriched on stacked mutant (SM) sorghum from Joint BioEnergy Institute, Emeryville, California... ...
CCTTTACCCTTGATGCAATGAGCGGTCCATGCAAAAATTCATAGCACTGGGTGAAAGGATAAATCTACATCAAAAGTGACAAAATCACTGACGCGTTAGTATGACATTTTCACTGACGCTTGACATAAAATCATCAAAAGATTTTCCCCATTTTCCATAGGAGTTATCCACAGTTATCCACATAATCCACAGTTCAGGTGTGGATAGAACAGACGCTCTCTGCTTTTACACCCATGAAAATAGAACTAACTATAGCTGCGCCACGAAAGCTCAAGCGTAGACATTGATGAGCAATCCCTTGATTTCTCCCACAAGGTCAAGGATCTTTAATCCCTTTTCTTGTTTGTTTAGGACGGCGTCGGTCAGTTCAAGCAGCTTCTTATCCACTTCGGTCACAATCTTATAGATCTTGGTGCGCCCCCGCCGGTTAAAACCGCGCCGTTCTTCCAAAGCCAAGCCGTTTTTAACCGCTTCATCCAGGAATTCCTTCACCAGCTTTTTATACTTGCGAAGGTCCTCGACCGTTTGCGACTCGGCCAGAATATTGCCCTGATCCTCGATATCATCCATCAGCCTCTGCAGCTTTTCCACAACCAGATCAGTCCGCTTGGCTGCCATCACTTCGGTGAAGGTGATTTTCTCCAATGAGTTTTCCGCCTTCTTTGATTTTGTTTTATCCAGTGAGGAGCGCCCTACTTTGTTTACTTCCATCGTAATCCCTGCCTTTAGCGTAAAAGGAGAACAATCATATGCTGAAATGTTCTCCTTTCTTTACGTATACTATAGTTTATTTTTCTTATTTCAACAATTGCAGCATACCCTGCGGTAATTGGTTGGCCTGGGCCAGCATCGCCTGCGCCGATTGGACGAGAATGTTGTTCTTGGTGAAGTTGGTCATCTCTAAAGCCATATCAGCGTCTCGTATACGAGATTCGGCAGCAGTGAGGTTTTCCTGTACGGCTCCTAAGTTATTAATGGTATGTTCAAGCCGGTTTTGGTTTGCGCCGAGATAGGAACGGGCTGAATTCACAGCATCAATTTGATTGTCAATATCAGCCAAAGCTGATTGGGCACCCGCTGTCGTAGATAAATCATACAGATCAATTGCAGCATAGATTGTTGTTAAATCAAATTTTGACGTATCAAGCGAAAGTGTTTCGCTGGAGGAGTTACCAATCTGTAATTTGATTGTATTTGCCGAACCATTCAATAGTTTAATGCCATTAAACTCTGTGTAATCTTTAACATTCCCAATCTGTTGTGTTAATTCCTCAATTTCACTTTGAATATTCTTTAAATCAGTATTTTGATCATAAGTTCCATTTGCTGCTTGTACTGCCAGCTCCTTAATTCGGAGCAGCATCTCACTGACAGAGGCAAGTGCACCTTCAGCGGTTTGGATGAGGGAAATCCCATCCAGAGAATTTCTTTCAGCCATAGCTAATCCTCGGATTTGTGAGCGCATTTTCTCTGAAATTGATAAACCAGCTGCATCATCAGCAGCACGATTGATACGTAATCCTGAAGATAATTTTTCTAGATGTTTTGATACCGTATTCTGGTTTCTGGCCAACTGTCGATATGCATTTAATGCTTCAATATTGTGGTTGATACGCATTCCATCGATCTCCTTTATGCTATTCTTTTATGTCAAGAAAGTTCTCTTCAATGCTCATATCATAGGCTTTTTTTCTCAGATCTCTTAGAACTTTAACTGTTGCCTTACCATTGTTCATAGCTGTATCCCACGCTTCCGATAGTATCCGCACAATTCGAATCATTTCATTGACTTGGTTTATATCCTTACGAAGATTGGTTTGAATCGCAAGATCGAATAAATATCGATAGAGCGATTCCAATTGATCCGCAATTATTCCAGCCTCGTAATTAATTCCAGCCCCTAGACGAGTTAGAATATCATTACTTTTTTGCAACTGTTGATTTGCAACTTGATAGTTCTTAGTCTCAATTGCCAATCTTGCTTGGATAAGAGATTCTTCCAGTACTTTATAAAGAATCATCGTTAATTCCTGAGGAGTCATCTTATACAACTGTTCATCGGTGAGTTTTTTATTCAATTCCGCACCTCCTCAAACTTGTTTAGTTACTATATCGGTAGAATCGCAGGTTGTATTTATGATTCTCTCTCCATCTCCTTAAGCATAAGTAAAATTTCTGCTATGACGGAGTAGAGTTGAGGAGGAATATTATCGCCTAAATCCATATCGATTAAATTCTCTACAAGAAGTGGGTCTTCTTGAAGCGGAATCCCATTCTCTTTAGCCAGTGCGATAATCTGATTCGCTACAGCTCCTTTCCCGTGTGCAACTATGGTAGGTGCTCGATCTTTACCTTCATCATAACGAATCACAGCGGCGGAGCGTCCATTCAACTCTCGTCTATGCTTCTGGTTAAACCAGCGGAAATTCATATCTTAAAATCAAATCCTTTCTTGTTCGATATGGATACTTGCTCAATCACCTTGTTCTCCACCTTTGGCACTTTAACTGTAGGTTCAGGATTTAATTTTGTGAAATGAATGCCTGTAACGTGATAACCGATCTCCGTGAGCTTCTCTTTATATTTTCGAACCAACGGCTCCATTTTTTCTCTAAATCCTTCTGTATCATTTTTTAAAGTGATCGAGAGATTACAATCCGCAGATGTGAGCAATATTCCTGTCTCCCCCATTTTTTTTGTCTCAATAAGAAAATAAATGCTACAATTCTCCCAATCTATTTTATTTCCGTCCTTTTTTGAGTTAATATAAACATTAAGGTTTTCAACCTGTGTTCCCAGTACCAGAGGCAAGCTAAAAAACATGCTCTGCAGGGCGGATCCTGTATCTGATTTACTTAATAATTGTTGACCAGTCAGATGATTAAGCGCACGTTCTATATCCTTTGGTAATAATGTATGTAAATGGTACTGGCTGTCATTTTTTAATAAATGGAGCAGTTCTGCTTTTACATTTTTTTGCGCCGTTTCCAGAGTTTCTTTGCCCGATTGAAAGGTTATGGCTTGAGCTACTTCAGAATCATAATTAAGCCCCAAACTACGGAACATTTCATAGACACTCTTTGCAGATGAACCCATCGGCTGTTGTTGGTAAAGGTAACGTTCTATGGGATGATTCCATTTCTCTGTATAAGAAGTTGGTTCTATGACAAAAATCTCTTTGGATATATAGTGCCTAACCTTTACATCCACAGGGCGGAATTCAATTTTTTGAACTATATTCTTTACTTCTTCAACTATTTGCCGCGCACCCATCTGATCTCCTTTTGCCAGCAATCTTCGCGCTTCAGCAAGCTGGCTGCTCGCTTGCAACAGCTCTTTTTCTGTTTTCATATCGGTAAAGAGAGTAATCTCACTTTTTAAGATCGCTTTATCAATGAGATCAATGGTGTTTTCCAACAATGGCTTAATTTGTTGAGAAACATTTCCCCTGTTCTGTTGAATCGATAGTAAAAGATTATCGATATTTCTTACGACATTTTTTTGAAGTTGCTTAAAGTTCTCAGCAATTTCACCTAATTTGCGTGTTACTTCTGCGACGATATATTCTTTGGATGGAAAGTTGGCCAGATGTTGAAGATACTCATTCTCATCATACTTCTGCAGGTTTTGAATTATATTAATTATCTCCTCCATATTCTTTTGAACTGAATCCTTGATCAATCGAATCCGGCCATTCTCATCCAGAGAGTTTTCATGGTTAAGATGCTCTTCTGTTGATGGACCATTTATCCGGACGTCTTCACTAATTTTTTTTCCATTTTCCTCTGTTCCATTAAAGAACATTGAACTCTCTTTTCCAACAGTATTTACTCTATTTTCTGAACTTACCAGCCGCTCTTTACTCGATTGCGTTAAGTTGCCGACCGATTCTTGTGGGATCGGGTCTTCCATAAAGGATTTCATAAGTAAAAGCGGACCTTCGCTCTGTTGGGTTGGATTAGTTAAGATATTTCTTATCATAAGGGCGATCGGCTTGCTGTTAAGTGCAGCGTCAACCGCTACCAGATTAGGCAGTGTAATATCCAGTTTTTTATTTAACAGAGCTGCTATTGTTTCAAATTTCTGCTGATCATTACTGGTGCTTTCCACCAAGAACTGATTCAGTATTTCTATCATTTTTTTATCAACAGGGATCCCGGATGAGAGAAGCATCTTGGCTAATTCTTGTCTTAATTCCTGCGGAAATGTTGGATCTAGAAACTTTAACAATTTACCTATCTCCTGATTTATTACTGCCTGCTCTGCCTTAGGAGGATTCTTCACAATTCTGGCAAGCGGGACCCCGTCGGAGTTGTCTGCAATCCGAAACTCTATGCGACCACCTTCCGGTATTTCCCCTTCAAACTTAACCTGAACATCTTTTCCTCTAATTTGTATAATCGCTTCATCAGCGGATAGCCGTTCCTTAACCACACCTGTATAGGTCTCTCCCTCTTTTAGTTCGATGGAAGCATCGGTTCCTGTAAATGTAGTATTCGTTAATAGATTGTTAACTTTCAAACTCATTCACTCCTGCTTTCGCTTTACTCTTTGATTATAGTATCGGCAATAGCAGAAGCTTGCTTAAAGCAGTTCGTAGAAAGGGAAAAGACTAAGATCAAATTTGTATGATCTTAGTCTCGTTTATTCAATGGTTTATTTACGTTTATCGTAAAAAATCCCATCCATATTATGATAACGTGAACTATATTGATATTTAAGCTGTTTCCCTTGTTGTATCGAGTTTAATTTAGATTGTATCTCTTTTTTTTTCTCTTGCATCCTTTTGACTAAAAGTTGATCGAGATGCTGAATATCACCGAGCAACTGCTTAATTGTTGGGTTTGTGATGACTGAACCATGATCTTGATCCAGTAAATTCATCTGTTTGATTAAATCTTCCCTTACATCAAGAAGTCTGAGCAAATCTTCCATATGATCCGACTCTAGAGATTCAATTGCAGCTTTTGTCACATCAAAATAACCACATAACAACAGTTCTTTTTTTTCTACCATTACAATTACCTTTGAATAATAGACTGTTTCTTTGCAAGTTCCATCGCCTGCTTCCATGTGTCACGGAATTCGATAAAAAATTCAATAACCTCGTCTATGATGACAGGATCCTTCTTGAAGTTCGCTTGAACAAGCCGATATTTCATAAAGTCGTATAACAAATCCAGGTTCCTTGAAATATCAAGATCGCGATTTAACCCAACTTGTAGTTCAGTAAGCGCATCCTGTGCACGAATTAGATAACTATGTGCCTCAGGGAAATTCTTCTCTTGAATCGCTTTCTTGGCTAAACTGCAAAATTTGATCCCTCCATTATATAACATTAAAACTAATTCTTGAGGCGAGGCAGTTTTTACTTGGTTCTGTTGATACATTTGTTGTACATTGATCCCCATACAAAAAGAACCTCCCGAATATAAATACCACTAGCTTCCCTGTTGATACAACCAACTGCTCTGTGCATTTGCTTTAGTGAGCGCTTGTTCCATTTGTGAAAATTTTTTTATGTATCGATTCTCTATATCAATTAATTTTTTTTCAAAATCGGTAATTTTCTTACTTATATCTTTAATCTCGGTTGTAAGAATACTTTCATCTTCGAAAGAATATTCACTTCCTGCTTTTTCAGCAATCTCTTTAATTGCCATATCCGCATTTTGATATAATCTTTGGGCAATTCCGGATTTACCGTAATCCATGATCTTTTTACCCGGATTATTTGGATCATCCATCTCTACATACGAAGTAAATAAACTCATCACTTTTTCTGGATTATTAGCAATAGCAGATTTTAACTTACTCTCATCAATTTTTAATTTCCCTTTTTCCTTATAGTTCCCTGTTTCAATGCCGATATCATAAATACTATCCAGTTCAGGTGTGGCACCATTTAACACAGTTGAGAAATCTTCTCTAAATTGGGTCAGATATTTTTGTATAAGAGGATCCCTTTCCAACATCCCTTTTTTTGCATTCTGCTCCCACAATTTCAAATCTTCTTCTTTCATCTTCTCTTTTTCTTCGTCCGTAGGCCAAACCAGATTTCGATTTCTTTTCTCTGAAATTTTGTCATTAATTTTTCCAATCACTTCATTATATTTATCGATAAACTTTTTGATATTTTCGTAAATTCCATCCACATCGTTGGAAACTGTTAAATTAATAACAGGATCAGAAGGACTTTGTTTTGATCTTAAAGAAATGGTCAGTCCGTTTACAGAAAAAGTATTAGAATTGAATTCTAGCGTTGTTCCATTCAATTCAATTTTAGCATTTTTACCTGTAACGAGAATTGGATTAGAATCAATATCTAAAGGGTCCTGACCAAATATTTTTTCTTTTACCCAGAACAAATCACTACCATCTATTTCAATTTTTTTATCTGCTCCTGAAGAATTTGTAATAAAAAATAGTCGATTCTGCCCTTCGTCATAGCTAACTTTTACACCTGTTGCCCCTGACTTTGAATTGATTTGAGCGACAAATTGTTGAATCGTTTCAGTTCCAGTTATAGATATGGTCTCGCCATTGATGGTGAAACTTCTGGGTGTTCCATCTATTAAATCGGACGGTATGACCGTAGATGTTAGACTAGCTCCCGAAGCCAATTCATTCACTTTTAAAGTATAGCTTCCACTCATGGCGTTATTGCCTGCAGTCACCTTTGCCACGGTCTCATTGGAAGATGATACAGCTTTCAAAGTGAAAACAGTTGAATATCTCATATCACGCGCCATATCTCTAAATTCAAGTAATAGCTTGTTTACCTCACGATAATCGTCGCGTTTCCATTCTAATAGCTGCTTATTCTTTTTTAAATTATCTAATGGTTTCCGTTCTGCTTTCATCAGTTTATCTACCATAGACTCTGTATCAATTCCTGATAAACCGGAAAATCGAAGCCGATCAATAAACATAATGTCACCCCGCTATATTTTTGTATCTATAATAAGTCCAATATGTTCACTCATACTTGCAACCATATCTAGTAACCTTTTAGGTGGAATTTCTTTAATCACTTCATCTGTGCGATTATCTACAATGGTAACGTAAAATTTTTGAAGTTTTTCGTGATAAACAAACTTAAGATGCGAATTTGAAGCGGTTAAAAAGGTGTTCAAACCTTCCACAATTTTTTGTGCATATTCACTCGACAATAATATTTCTTCATTCTGCTCTGATGTCGTTTGTACGTCCACTTGTTTTTGGGCACTTTGCAGAGATACTGTACCTCTTTGCAGAATTTCAGCTTGTGTGCCCGTTCCTCCTTGAACAACACGATTGATTTCCATCAATCTCTCCCTCCTTGGAGATATAACATACTTTATAATCTGTATCGGAATATATTAGAAAAAATTAAAGCGTTCGTTGTAAAATCAAATGCAACAAAATAAATACACAAAAGCCATGGTAAATCCGTTATGATTAAGTCGACGAAAACATTAACATAACGGGAGGATTTACTCATGGCTCAGACTCATCATAACACAAATAAGCGTAGCTTTAAACATCTGACTCCTTTTGATCGAGGTCAAATTCAAGCCCTTCGTAGAGAAGGGAAAACATTACAGGAAATCGCCGATGTTCTGGGGCGTAACAAATCCACGATCTCGCGCGAATTGCAGCGAGGAACGGTGACGCAAAGACGATCCGATCTCACCGAATATCAAGCGTACTTTCCTGAAACCGGACAAGCCATCTATGAAGCCAATCGCTCCCATTGCGGTGCAAAATATAAACTGGCGCAAGTCGCTGAATTTATCCACTTCGCTGTGGAAAAGATACAAAACGATCACTGGTCTCCGGATGCGATTTGCGGGTATGCCAAAACCAATCATTTATTTGAGGGTGCGAGGGTATGCACGAAAACGTTGTATCACTACATCGAACTCGGTGCGCTCCCCGTAAAGAATATAGACCTCCCATTGAAAGTCAGAAGGAGTACGAAAAAGAAGCAAACCAGAAAGAATAAAAAGATATTAGGGATGAGCATTGAAGAACGTCCTTCTCATATTCATGAGAGAAAAGAATTTGGTCATTGGGAAATAGATACCATGGTTGGTCAACGAAAGAAAGGGGCTGCCCTCCTCACATTGACCGAACGAACCACACGAAAAGAGCACATATTTAAGATTGATCAAAAAACGGTGGATGGAGTGAATCAGGCGATTCAAGAACTAAAAAACATCTATGGGACCGCTTTTTCGTCTGTCTTTAAAACCATCACATCGGATAATGGTTCTGAATTTAGTGAACTGGTTAAAGCCATGGATTGTGACCAGATACATATTTATTACACTCATCCTTATACATCCAGTGAACGGGGGACAAATGAACGCCATAATGGGCTGATTCGCCGTTTATCCCCAAGGGAAAGTCGATGGATGACATCGATGATACGCTGATCACTTATGTTGAAAACTGGTGCAACTCATTGCCGTGCAAGATCCTAGGTTATAAAACGCCTAATGATCTATTTTTGGAAGAATTAAGAAAGATCGCTTAATCTTACGGATTACGACTTTTGTGATTTTGTTGCATTTATTATTGCAATTTAAGAAAACAAAATAAGTTTCTGAACACTAAAAAATTAACTTGAGATTTCTCTTCTTAAATTTAGTAACGCTTCATTTATCAATGTTGAAGATGTTCCCTTGGTATAAGGGAAATAGATGATTTTGACACCAACATCACGAAACTGCTTCTCAAATTCTTCCCATTTTTCTGTGTTATACCAATCATCCCCAACAAACATTACATCAAATTTCATTTTTTTCCACACTTCAAATTTATCCATTGTCTCCTGTGGTACAACAGCATCTACATATTTTATTGCTCGAACAATTTCAAGACGCTCAGAGAATGGAATTACTGCCTTTTTAAACTTATAAGAAACTAATTCATCTGTGGTAACACCAACTATCAATTTATCACACAATGATTTAGCGTTTCTTAATAAATTTAAATGCCCTATATGAAATAAGTCAAACACTCCAGTAGTATATCCGATGATCATATTTCCTCCATTAATACCATAAGGTTATAATTAAACCATTTATCCATGTATGTTTCTCCTGATAGTTGAATTGGAAGCACTTTTTCTAAAGGAACAGGAAAGCCTACCTTTTTTCTCTCAATAATTTCATTTGGAACCAAATCTTTAAATATCCTTTTTAATGGAGCTTTCACAACTCCATCGTGAATCTTATAATTGAAATCTACTCCAGCTAATCGTTCTACCAGCCTATAATCTAAAAATGGACTTCTTGCTTCAACTCCGCAAAGCATAGTAGCTCTATCTAATCTCTTTAGTAATCCACGGAGATGAGCAGTTTGAAAGAAAGAAGCTACAATTAATATTGGTTCTTTATGTATTAAATAAGGTGCTATGGCATCTTCCACAATTTCAAGATCATTTTCCGATCCATAAGAGTAATAACGCGAAAACTCACTTACATTCCATTTATTCGTTTCGTTAGCCCATCTAAATATCCGATCGTATCCATAAAATAATTCGTCAGCACCTTCACCACTTAGAATTACTTTATTATACTTTTTAACCTCTCCTGTCATCTTGTAGATTAATACTTCATTGGGGACTGCTACTGGTTCTTTTGTTCTATTAATCATTTCCCTAGTGAGTGTAAGGAATTCTTCTGAATCTATCACCACTTTATGATGAATTGTATTATATTTTTCAGCAGCGATTGAGGACCATTCAAATTCATTGACATCATTAAAACCAACTGTCCACGTATGTTCTACACGAGCTAGTCCTGCCACAATAGTACTATCAAGACCACCACTAAGATAACTTCCGACATTAACATCGGAAATCATTCTATATTTAACCGCAGATTCTATAAGCTCTCTTAATTCTTCATCACTTGGGGACTCCTGATACCCCATTTCTAACTTCCAGTAACAATGGAATCTACCATTTTCCATATAATGACCAGGTGGAAACTCTTTGACTTCATTATAGATCGTACGACCGTTGAAGAAAGATCTTAATTTTCTATATTGCCTGACTCCAATTTCATCTATTGATACAGCATTAATAAGTTCAATTATGGGGGAGATTTCCGAAGCGAATACATAGCCCTCACCATCATGATAATAATATAGTGGTTTGACACCTAACCGATCTCTAGCAGCAAAGATTTCTTTTTTTTCGGTATCGAGTATAACAAAACTAAACATTCCATTAAGCCACTCTAGCATTTGATTTCCATACTTAATATAAAGTTCCAATAAAACTTCTGTATCTGATGTTGTTTTAGTATGAATAGAGTGCTTTTTAGCTAACTCACGATAATTATAAATTTCACCATTAAAGATGATGACATATCTACCATCTCTTGAGAAGTAAGGCTGATTGCTTCGGTCATTAATATCAAGGATACTTAATCGGTTATGACCAAGTTGAAATTGGTCATAGTTGTAGTAGCATAATGGACGGTCAGGTCCCCTATGGCTGATTTGTTCTAATGCATGTATAAATCGTGATTTATCAATATTATCTATATTTGTAAACAGAATCCCGCACATTTTATACCTCTTTGAAAATAAATTTTATGAATACATAGGTTAATTATAGAAATAGCTTATTAATAATCTTCCTCACCTTCAAGTATACGATCAATCATATTCCATAATCGTTCACTAGATTTATTATCTCTATATTGATGAATAATGCTTAGAATGGTTTCCCTTTCAGATTGGAAGTATTTTATATCACATAAACTTTTTAGAATCTCGTGCTGTAATGCTTTTTGACTGGTTACTTTCGGTCCCGGTGTCCAGAAATCATAGGGTTCTAATAAAAAGCCTCTGGTTTCTCTATATTCTTCCAAATCTGTGGGAGTAAATATTATTGGTCTATTTAATAGTAAATAATCAAAGTAAATAGATGAATAATCGGTAATTAGTAAGTCCATACAACCCAATATTTCATATAACTCAAGTTTAGCATGATCTAATAGCTGATTTGTCAATAAATAGATTCCTAGCTCCCTTATCTTAGTAAGATGTGGTAAAACGGATTGTTCTTCAGCAATATGAAGTTTTGTTATTAACTCAACTTTCGCAGACCAATATCTAGTTTAATTACTTGATGTATATAGGTTTTGAACGTTCAAAATTATCGTTTGACATTTGGACAAATATAAAGAAAGACACCTGTTCTTTTGGTAAAATATT